>ERZ1370068.10859-contig-952_pt1 | contig 20319 bp, 22 predicted proteins | sample MGYA00561227_ERZ1370068 | MGnify/ENA primary metagenome ERZ1370068 (study PRJEB38410, sample SAMEA6850437) | metagenome | study: Metagenomic assessment of the ecological functions of the soil: analysis of the soil microbiota associated with the... | reverse complement strand
CAGTTACGTATTGCTTGAGCGATGCGAAAACGGCTCAGCGGCCTTCGCGGTCTCCGCGGTTCCATCTTGTCGTGACGCACTGGAACAGGGCCGCGCGTCGATCGTCGCCGACGCCCGGGCGACCTCAGTTCGCGAGGCGGTAGACGGTCAGACGCTGGCCGGCGGTCAGATGCGTCGCCGGGCAGCCGCGGATTCCAGCTCTTGAGCGACGCGACGGTCGTCTTGAACAGGCGGGCGATCGACGCGCAGCGTGTCGCCGCGCTTGACGGCGTAGCTGGCCTTGACGCGGTTCGAGCTCGCGGCCGGCTCGCGCGAGCTGGCCGGACTGCGGCGACGGTCGCGCGCGCCTCGGTCGCCGGCGCGCGGCGATCGGTCCGCGCCGCCATCAGCACGGTCGCCTCGTGCGGCACCATCAGCTTCTGGCCGGCGGCGACGCGCGCCGTCGCCGGCAGGTAGTTCGCTTCCGCCAGATCGGCCTTGCTGACGTGCAGCTTGCGCGCGATCAGCGGCAGCGTGTCGCCGCGCTTCACGGTGTAGCACTTCAGCGACGCGCAGGTCGGCGGCGGCGCGTCGGTCAGCCTGCGCCGCACCATCGTCGCCGGTGCCGGCCGGCACCTTCAGCTCGTAGTTGCGTGTCCTTGACCGGCGTGGTCCAGCGCCGCAGCTCCGGGTTGAGCGCCTGGATCTCGTCGATGGAGCGTGTCGGTCCACTCGGCGACGCGCCGCAGGTCGACCGGGCGCGGCAGCGTGACCGTGTCGTACGCCGTGCGGCGCCTCGGGCTCGAAGTCGAAGCCGTACTGCGCCGGGTTCCGGGCGATGACGATCGCCGCGAGAATCATCGGCACGTACTCGCGCGTTTCGCGCGGCAGGCAGCTTCGGCTTCGCGGCCAGCGTCCAGAAATCGTCGACGCCGCGCCGTCTTCATCGCGCGCTGCATGCGGCCGGGGCCGCCGTTGTACGACGCGAGCGCCAGGTGCCAGTCGCCGTCGAACATCTTGCTGAGCGTCTGCAGGTACTTCGCCGCCGCGACCGTCGCCTTTTCGGGATCGGACCGCTCGTCGATGTACCAGTCGCGGCGCAGGCCGTTCTCGAGCGCCGGTGCCGCGCCATGAACTGCCAGACGCCCTTGGCCTTGGCGCGCGACAGCGCGTTCGGCTTGAACGCGCTCTCGACCAGCGGCACGTACGCCAGGTCGAGCGGCAGCCCTTCGGCGCGGAAGACGTTCTGAATCATCGGCAGATACTTGCTGCCGCGCTTCATGCCTTCCTCGATGAAATCGTGGAGGCGGCCCTGGAACAGCTCGATGTAGGCGAGCACCCGCTGGTTCAGCGGGATCGGGATGTCGTGGTCGCCGGTCTGCAGATCCGACTGGACGGCGTCCTTCAGCCCGGCGGTCGGCGGCCGGCGTGCCGAACGTCGCCGACAGCGCCAGCAGCTCGTCGATCGACGCCGGCTCGTACTTCTTCTCGGTGAAGCCGTCGCCGGTCGGCCAGCGCCTTGCACTTCGTAGGTGCTGATGCGGTCGACCAGCCGGTCGAAATGCTCGCGGATGCGCGGCTCGGTGCGCGCCGCCGTACGGCGACTCGAGCAGCACGTCGACCGCGCCGGTTGAACTCCTGCTTGGCCGCCTCGACGTGGCCCTGCTCGAGCTCTGTCTGGCCGGCTTTGAAGTGCCGTTCGGAGGTGGCGATCAGCGTGAGGACCGGATCTTCGACCGGACGCGGCTGCGGGAGCCGGCGCGAGCTGACGGCGACGGACGGCTGCGGCGGCGCGGTCGGCGTGACGACGAGGCGCCTGCGGTCTTCGAGCTGGAGCCGCACGCGGCGACGAGACGGAAGCAGCGCGACGAGAGCACGACGCCGCCACTGAGATCCGAGCATTCTGGGCGCTCCGCGATCGACGATCCGGCGCACGCGGCCGATCGCCGCATCGTAAGTCGCCCCCACTGCGGGGGCTCCGTGTTCATCACGCGGGAGGGCTGGGGCCCCCGCACCTATGGCCGAGTCAGTCTAGCAAACGGCCAGCTGCGATGGTCAACAATAAGTCCAACAGGCTCAGCAGTAAGCGAGCAATGTCAGTACAGCTGTCACGATCGTATCGGCCGATCGGCTCAGCCGCGCCACGGCGCGACGGCGAAGACGCGGTGCTGCTCGCCGAGATCGCGCGCGGCGGGCGTCACGATCGCCCGCTCGGACACGACCAGCTTGCGTCCGCGCCTGAATCGCCAGCCGGACGTCCTCTTCGCAGACGAAGTCGAGCGGCGTCTGCGTCGGCGTCTGGCGCCCGCTGCCGGCCGACCGCGGCGTCTGACCCGGTCGCGTCCCGCACTGCCGACCCGGCTCCGGCCTTGAAGCCGCGCGAGCCGAGGAACTCGTCGATCCGCCGCGATCAGGGCGTCGGCGCTGATGCCGGCCGGCGCCGGCGGACGGGCCGGCGCCGGCGGCAGCCGCGGCGACTGCGCCGACGCCGTCGACCGGCAGCCGCTGCGCCGCCGGTCCCAGCGGCTGACGGCCGGCGTCGATCTCGTAGGCCAGCCGCTTGATGTTCAGCAGGTGCCGCGGCGAGATGTTGTCCGACGTGATGTTGCCGCCGTAGCCGCCGCACCCGAGCGTCATCGCCGGATCGAGCCCGGTCGTCAGCCCGATCGACCCGTGCGTCGTCGGCGAGTTGACGACGATGCGGAACGCCGGCTTCTTCAGGCCGAACTCGAGGATGACCTGCGTCGTTCTGCGAGTGGATGGACATCGTGTGGCCCATGCCGCCGTAGCGCAGGATCTGCTTGCAGCGCTCGCAGCCCTCGCGCCAGTCCTTGACGACGTAGTAGGACAGGACCGGGCAGAGCTTCTCGATCGACAGCGGGTAGTCGCGGCCGACGCCGTCGAGCGGCGCGATGCAGCACGCGCGTGCTCGGCCGGCACGCGTGATGCCGCACTTCTCGGCGATGAACGTCGCGGACTTGCCGACGAGCGCCGGGTTCGGCAGCCGCTGCGGCGTGACGAGCACGCTGCGCGACGCGCGTCCATCTCGGCCGTCGTTCATGAAGTAGCCGCCCTGCGCCTGGAACTCGCGCTTCACGTCTTCGGCGATCGGCTCGTCGACGACGACCGAGTTCTCGGACGAGCAGAGCACGCCGTTGTCGAACGTCTTGCCGGTGACGATGTCGCGGACGGCCTTCTTCGACGTCGGCGGTGCGCTCGATGAAGGCCGGCGCGTTGCCCGGGCCCGACGCCGTACGCCGGCTTGCCGGCGCTGTAGGCCGCGCGCACCAGTCCCATGCCGCCGGTCGCGAGGATGACCGCGACGTCGCGGTGCTTCATCAGCTCCTGCGTGCCTTCGAGCGTGACCGTCGTCATCCAGTTGATCGCGCCGGCGGGCGCGCCGGCGCGCGCGCGCCGCTTCGTCCATGACCTCGGCGACGCGCGTGATGCACTGCACCGCGGACGGATGCGGGCTGAGCACGATCGCGCAGCGCGCCTTGAGCGCGATCAGGATCTTGTAGATCGCCGTCGACGTCGGGTTGGTCGACGGCACGACCGCGGCGACGACGCCGAACGGCTCGGCGATCTCGACGACCCGCCGGTCCTCGTGCCGCGCGATCGACGCCGACGGTCTTCATCGGCCGGATGAACTCGTAGACCTTCTGCGACGCGAACAGGTTCTTCTGGATCTTGTCGGCGACGACGCCGTAGCCGGTTTCCTCGACGGCGAGCCGCGCGAAGCGCTTCGGCCTGCGGCGTGGCGGCCGCGGCCATCGCGTCGACGATGGCGTCGATCTGTTCCTGGCTGAACTCGGCGAGCTCGAGCCAGGCCTGCTTGCGCGCGGCGCGCGAGCGCGCGCGCTTCGGCGATGGACGCGAGATCGCGATCGGTCTGGGGAGCGCGGTCGGCCATGCGCCAGCGGCCGTCAGGCCTAGCGCCTAGGCGTCCGCGCCTTGGGCAGGATCCGTTCGACCTCGGCGTGCGGCCGCGGGATGACGTGGACCGAGACGAGCTCGCCGACGCGGCGCGCGGCGGCGGCGCCGGCATCGGTCGCGGCCTTCACGGCGCCGACGTCGCCGCGCACCATCACCGTGACGTAGCCGGCGCCGATGTATTCCTTGCCGATCGAGGACGACGTTGGCCGCCTTGACCATGGCGTCGGCCGCCTCGACCGACCCGATGAGGCCGCTGCGTTTCGACCAGTCCGAGCGCGTCTGACACATGATTCGCTGCGGCCTGGCGCAAGCTCCAGCGCGCGGAACTCTAACAGATTGCGGGAGATGCGGCAACTGCGCTATCATCCGCGCACACGTCTTTCACTATCGTTTCGACGCTCTCAGCATCGACCGTTGCCCATGATTCTGCGTCTCCGCGCCGCTGTCGCGCTCGGTCTCGTCGCGCTCGTCGTCTGTCGCGCACGCTGCCGCGCTGCCGCCGGAAGGAGCCGCCGGCGCCGCCGGTGGCGACGCCGAGCGTCACGCTGAACCACGACAAGGCGCCGCTCGGCAGCCCGATCGACATCACCTACAAGTTCGTCGTCGCCAACGACGCGCAGTTCGACCGAGGACTACCGGGTGATGGTCGCACGTCGTCGACGCCGACGAAGAGCTGATGTTCGCCGTTCGATCACAATCCGCCGGTGCCGACGACGCAGTGGAAGCCGGGTCAGACGGTCGAGTACACGCGGACGGTGTTCGTCCCGATCTATCCGTACGTCGGCGAAGCGACGATTCAGGTCGGCCTGCACTCGACGGCGACGCAGAAGCGCGCTGCCGCTGGCGGGCGACGACGTCGGGCAGCGCGCCTACCAGGTCGCGACGCTCCAGCTGCAGCCGCAGACCGAGAACGTGTTCACCGTGTTCAAGGACGGCTGGCACCCGGCCGAAGTCGCCGAGCACAACGCGACGCGTCGAGTGGCAGTGGACGAAGAAGGACGCGACGCTGGCGTTCAAGAACCCGAAGAAGGACTCGGTGTTCTATCTCGACGTCGACAACCCGGGCAGCGTGTTCAACGAGCCGCAGCAGGTCAAGGTCGACGCTGGGCGGCGAGGTGCGTCGACGAGTTCACGCTCCAGCCGAAGCAGCCGAGCTTGCGGAAGATTCCGCTGCAAGGCGGCCCAGCTTGGCAGCGGCGACGTGGCGGAGCTCGTCATTTCGGTCGATAAGACGTACGTGCCGGCGGTCGTCGTCGCCGAGCAGCAAGGATCCGCGAGAACTGGGCGTCCGCGTCTTCCACGCGTACGTCGATCCCGGTAGCGAATGATACGCGCACGACGCGCACCTTCGTGTCGCGTTTGTCACGCTTGGTGTCGCTTGTGCTCGTGCGCCGCTCCGGCGCGCGCGGAGCTCGTCTTTTTCAACACCGGCCGCACGCTGTCGGTCGAAGGCCATCGCGTCGACGGCGACTCGCTCGTGCTCGACGCTGCGCGGCGGCGGCGAAATCGTCTGCGAGCCGCTCGATCGTCGCGCGGTTCGCGCCCGACGAGGTGCCGTATCCCGAGCCCGGAAGCAGCGCCGCGGCCGCCGCGTGCCAGCTCGGCCGGCGATCGCCGGTGCCGCTACGAGCGAGATCATCGATCGCGGTCGCGGCCGAGCAGGACGTCGCCGCGTCAAGCTCGTGCGGGCGGTCATCCAGGTCGAGTCGGCGTATCAGACGCGCGCGCGCGGTCGCCGAAGGGCGCCATGGGGCTGATGCAGCTGATGCCGGCCACGGCGCGGCAGTACGCCGTCGCCGATCCGCTACGATCCGGCGTCGAACATCGAGGCGGGCATCAAGCACCTCAAGTCGCTGCTGCAGCGGTTGCCGGTGCGCGCTGGCGCTGGCCGCCTACAACGCCGGCGAAGCGGCGGTGCAGCGGTTCAACGGCATTCCGCCGTACCCGGAGACGCGCGACTACGTCTCGCGCATCCTCGCGCCTCGCGAACCGGTAGCAAAACCGCGCAATCCACCCCAGCCTTTCGCGGCGCTGCACGGTCTAAGCGTTCAAGGAGATCGTGCCGAAGTTGATACAATCGCGGCAGATCTCGACGCGAACGGAGGCTTGAGCGCACTGTGGAATTCCGCTGCCGGCTCGCGTCGCCCAACGGCGAAATCGTCGAAGGCGTCTACGTCGCCGACAGCGAGGCCCGTCTGCGCCACGAGCTCGAGGAGAAGGGGCTCTTCGTCCTTTCGCTGCAGCCGAAGGGCGCGATCGCGCGGCGTGTCGCTGCAGCTGCCGCAGCGCAGCGGCATCAACACGCGCGAGTTCCTGGTCTTCAACCAGGAGCTGGCGACGCTGCTCAAGGCCGGCATGCCGCTGGTGCAGTCGCTCGACCTGCTGAAGCGGCGCGTCGACGTCGCCGGTCGTTCCGCGCGCGTGCTCGACGACGTGCACGAGAAGGTGCGGTCGGGCACGGCGCTGTCGGACGCGTTCGCGCGCGCACGGCGATCTGTTTCCCGAGCGTCTACACGGCGTCGCTGCTGGCCGGCGAGCGCAGCGGCAACCTCGACGCGGTGCTGCGGCGCTACGTCGAGTACACGAAGATCATCGCGACGGTGAAGCGCAAGACGATCTCGGCGCTGGTCTATCCGGCGATTCTCGATCTCGCTCGCGCTCGTGCTCGTCGTCGATCATCGTGCTGAAGGTCGTGCCGGCGTTCTCGGATTTCTACGCGACGTTCGGCGCCGAGCTGCCGCTCGTCACGCGGATCATCGTCGCGGTCTCCGACGTTCCTGCGCGCGCCAGTTCCTGCTGATCATCGGCTGCGATCGTCGCGGCGGTCGTCGCGTTCGTCGTCTGGGTGCGGCAGCCGGGCCAGCAGGCGCGCTTCGATCGCCTGATCCTGCGGCTGCCGATGCTCGGCGACGATCGCGCGCAAGTTCGCGACGTCGCAGATGGCGCGGACGCTGGCGACGCTGCTCGGCGGCGGCCTGCCGCTCGTCAACGCGCTCGACATCGCGGCGCAAGTCGGTCGGCAACCAGTTCATGGCCGACGCAGCTCGACATCGTCAGCGCGCGCGTGCGCGAAGGCGAGTCGTTCGCCGCGGCGCTCGAAGCGCGCGGCGCGTTTCCCGAGGTCGCGGTCAAGATGGCCGAGGTCGGCGAGTCGACCGGCGCGCTGCAGGACATGCTGAACACCGTCGCCGACTTCTACGACGAGGAGATCTCGACCAACATGGAGCGGTTCGTCACGCTGGTCGAGCCGGTGCTGCTGGTCGTCATGGGCATCGTGATCGCCGGCCTGCTGCTGGCGCTGTACATGCCGCTCTTCCAGTTGAGCTCGGTGCTGGCAGCAGTAACGACACATGACGACACCACGCCGACACCGATCGCCGACCGCTCGACGCCGACCGCCGGAGCTCGGCGCCGGCGAGCGATCGCGCGCGGAGCTCGAGCAGGCGCGCGCGCCTCGCCGAGCGCTACCGGCTCGAGTTCGTCGACATGGACACGTTCCGGATCGATCAGGAGCTGTTCCGATCGATTCCGGCCGACCTGATGCTGCGCTACGGCTTCGTGCCGTACCGCCGCGACGGCAAGACGCTCGTCGATCGTCGTCTCGGATCCGACCGACCTGCCGATGATCGACGAGCTCGGCGTGCTGCTGGCGACGCCGATCAAGGTGACGGTCGGCGCCGCGGTCGGCGATCGAGTCGATCCTCAAGAAGAGCGAGAGCTCGCAGCGCGTGCTCGAGGAAGCGACCGAGAGCTTCCAGCTGCAGCTGCTCAAGGAAGAGGAGAACGGCGACGAGAGCCTCACCGTCGAGCGGCTGACGAGCGACATCAGCCCGGTCATCCGCCTGGTCGACTCGACGATCTACACGGCGATCCAGCGGCGCGCGAGCGACATCCACATCGAGACGCAGGACGACGCGGTCCACGTGAAGTACCGCATCGACGGCGTGCTGCAGCCGGCGATGCGGCCGATCGCCAAGCAGTTCCACAGCTCGATCATCTCGCGCATCAAGGTCATGGCCGAGCTCGACATCGCCGAGAAGCGCGTGCCGCAGGACGGCCGCTTCAAGCTGCGCATGCCGGGCAAGACGATCGACTTCCGCGTCTCGATCATGCCGAGCGTGCACGGCGAGGACGCGGTCATCCGCATTCTCGACAAGGAGTCGATCAGCGAGCAGTTCACCGAGCTGCGGCTCGACATCCTCGGCTTCCCGGAGGCCGAGCTGAAGCGGTTCCGCAAGTACATCGCCGAGCCGTACGGCATGGTGCTCGTCACCGGCCCGACCGGCAGCGGCAAGACGACGACGCTCTACGCGGCGCTGTCGGAGATCAAGTCGATCGAGGACAAGATCATCACGATCGAGGATCCGGTCGAGTACCAGCTGCGCGGCATCACGCAGATCCCGATCAACGAGAAGAAGGGCCTGACGTTCGCGCGCGGCCTGCGCTCGATCCTGCGCCACGACCCCGACAAGATCATGGTCGGCGAGATCCGCGACACCGAGACGGCGCAGATCGCCATCAACTCGGCGCTGACCGGCCACCTCGTGTTCACGACCGTCCACGCCAACAACGTGCTCGACGTGCTCGGCCGCTTCCTGAACATGGGCGTCGAGGCCTATCAGTTCGTGTCGGCGCTCAACTGCGTGCTGGCGCAGCGGCTGGTGCGCAACATCTGCCACGCACTGCAAGCGGCCGGCGAAGGTCGTCGCGCGCGCTGCTCGAGGAGTCGGGCCTCGATCCCGCGCTCGAGCACACGCACACGTTCTACGAAGGCATCGGCTGCATCGAGTGCGGCGGCACCGGCTACAAGGGCCGCACGGCGATCTGCGAGCTGCTCGACCTGACCGATCGCATCCGCGAGATGATTCTCGAGAAGCGGCCGACGTCGGAGATCAAGAAGGCGGCGCGCGAGGAGGGCATGCGGTTCCTGCGCGAGTCGGCGGTCGAGCGCGTGCATGGACGGCATCGACGACGCTGCGCGAGATCAACAAGGTGACGTTCGTCGAATGAGCCTCCTGACCTCGCTTCGCGACGCGCCGCGCGCCGACCGTCGGCCGTCGAGATCGCCGCGCGACCGCGTGTCGGCCGCCAGCCTCGAGTGGCGCGGCGGCGCAGCCGGTCGTCGCGGCGCACGCCGTCGAGCCGCTGCCCGACGGCGCGCTCGTGCCGTCGCTGACGGCGGCCAACGTCGCACGATCGCGCCGGCGGTCGTCGGCGCGCTCGGCGCGCGTGCTCGAGCGGGTCGGCCGGCCGCGGCGCATCGGCCTGGTCGTTCCGGATCCGGTCGCCAAGGTGTCGCTCGTGCGGTTCGAGCAGGTGCCGGCGCGCGCGCAGGATCTCGATCAGCTGGTGCGCTGGCAGGTCCGGAAGACGCGCGCCGTTTCCGATCGAGGAGGCGCAGGTCAGCTTACGTGCCCGGGCTGCGCGCCGCCGACGGCCAGGAGTTCGTCGTCACGCTCGCGCGGCGCGACGTCATCGAGGAATACGAAGCAGCTGTGCGCCGACGCCGGCGCGCACGCCGGGCTCGTCGATCTGGCGACGTTCAACGTCGATCAACGCCGTGCTCGCCGGCGTCGGCGACGCGCCGACCGGGCGACTGGCTGCTCGTCAACGTCGCCGCCGACTACGCGTCGATCGCGATCCTGCGCGGGCCGCACCTGATCTTCTTCCGCAACCGCGCCGCCGACACCGACGGCACGCTGGCCGATCTCGTGCACCAGACGGCGATGTACTACGAGGATCGCCTGCAGGGCGGCGGCTTCGCGCGCGTGCTTCTGCCGGGCGCCGGCGGCGCCGGCGCGCAGCAGGCGGCCGACGTCGAACAGCTGCGCCGCAGCCTCGAGGAGCGCCTGCGGACGCCGGTCGAAACCGTCGATCCGCGGACCGCGGCGACGCTGACCGACCGGATCGTCGGCGGCGCCGGCGCTGCTCGACACGCTGGCGCCGCTCGTCGGCCTGCTGCTGCGCGATCGCGGCGAGGTGCCGGCGTGATCCGCACCAACCTCTCGACGCGGCCGTTCTACAACGAGCGCGCCGTCCGCTCTGGCTGCTGGTCGCTCGCGCTCGTCGTCGTCGCCGCGACGGCGTTCAACGTCATCGCGCGTCCTGCGCTATTCGCGCAGCGACACGCAGCTGGCGACGCAGGCGTCGCGCGACGAGGCGCGCGCCGCGCGATCTGCGCCGACGGCGGCGCGGCTGCGCGCGCAGCGTCGATCCGCAGCAGATCGAGTTCGCGTCGGCCGAGGCGCGCCAGGCCAACGATCTGATCGATCGCCGCACGTTCTCGTGGACCGAGCTGTTCAACCGCTTCGAGACGACGCTGCCGGACGACGTGCGGATCACGTCGGTCCGGCCGCGCGATCGATCGCGAGCGCGGCATCGTGCTCACGATCAACGTCGTCGCGCGAAGCGTCGACGACGTCGAACAGTTCATCGACGAACCTCGAGGCGACCGGCGCCTTCACGGACGTCGGCCGCGCCGAGGAGCACGTCGACGAGCAGGGCATGCTCGCAGTCGAGCGCTCGAAGGCGTGTACTGCCGGCCGGCGGGCAGCCGCGCCGGCCGCGCGGAGGCGACCGCCGATGACGCTGCTGCAAGCGCATCCTCGCCGAGAAGCGCGCCGTCGATCGTGCCGCTCGCTGCTCGGCGCTGCTCGGTGAACGTCGCCGGTCTACGCGCTCGTGGTGCTATCCGCTCGGCGTGAAGTCGGCCGGCGCGGCCGATCGCGCGCGCCGCCGCGGCGCAGGCGCTCGCAGGCGGCCGAGCGCGATCATGGCGGCGGCCGCGCGCGCTGGTCGCCGGCAAGGCGCGCGCCGAGCAGGAGCTCGCGACGTTCTACGACAAGGTGCTGCCGGCCGATCTGCCGTCGGCGCGCGGCGCATGACCTACGCGACGCTGCCGGCGCTGGCGCGGCAAGACCAACGTCAAGTTCGACGACCGGCCGCTTCGACGTCGACGCAGCCGCAGAAGAACGCGCGGCTCGGCCGTGCTGCAGCGTCGCATGGTCGCTGGCAGGGCGACTACGAGAGCTTCCGGCAGTTCATCTACGAGCTCGAGACGCGCCGGCGTTCGTGATCATCGACGACGTGACGCTGGCGCAGAGCGAGCCGGACAAGCCGCTCGACGCTGACGCTCGAGCTGTCGACCTACTACCGCCTGAGAGCCAATGGCAACTGAGCGCCGCCGGCAGCTCGTGCTCGGCGGCGCTGCGTCGTCGTCGCTGGCGCGTCGTGCATCGTACCGCGTCGTGGCCGCGGCACGTCCGCGCGCGCCGGCCGCCGGCGTCTAATCGGACAGCGACGGCGCGGCCGCGCGGCGCGGCCGGCAGCGCGGCCGCCGCGGCGACGGCGCGCCGGACGTCCACCTCGAGGCGCTCGAGCGCGAGCGGCCGAAGCCGGGCGCGGCGGAACGGAATCTGTTCCGGTTCAAGCCGAAGGCCGCCGCCGCCGCCGCCGCCGCCGCCGGCGCCGAGCCGGCGCAGCCGGTCGACGCCGCCGTGCCGACGGTCCGCCGCCGCCGCCGCCGCTGCCGCCGATCACGCTGAAGTTCATCGGCATCGTCGGAGCGCCGACGCACGGAGCGAAGATCGCGGTGCTGAGCGACGGCCGGAACGCGCCGTTCTACGGCAAGGAAGGCGATATCATCGAGGGCCGCTATCGCATTCTGAAGATCGGCGTGGAATCGGTCGAGCTGGCGTACCTCGACGGCCGCGGGCGGCAGACGATTCGGCTGCACGGGATCATGAGACATTGCAGATTGCAGACTGCAGATTGCAGATTGCTGGCGATGCGCTGGCGGCTGGCGTCTGCTGGCGCTGGCGCTGGTCGCGGCGGCTGCGCGGCGGGCAAGGCGTTCCGCCAGGGCGACGCGGCGATGCAGCGCCGGCAATCTCGACGAGGCGGTCGCCGCGTACCGCAAGGCCGTGCAGGCCGCGCCCGACAACGCGAACTACAAGATCGCGCTGCAGCGCGCGATGCAGGCCGCGTCGCGCGCGCACCTCGAGCAGGCGCAGCGAGTTCGAGCAGCAGGATCAGCTCGAGGCGGCGCTCGGCGAATACCGGCTGGCGAGCGAGTACGACCCGAGCAACCGGCTGGCGTCGCGTCGAAGGTCGCCGAGCTCGATCAGACCATCCGCGAGCGCATCGAGGCCGCGCGGCCGAAGCCGGCCGATCGAGCAGCTGCGCGAGCGCGCGCGCGCCGCGTCGCGCCGAGCCGATCCTCAATCCGGCGTCGCGCGAGCCGCTGAACCTCCGCTTCAACAACGCCAGCCTGCGCGACATCCTCGAACGTCATCGCGCAGCGCGACCGGCATCAACGTCACGCTACGACCGCGAAGTGCACGGATCGCGCCGACCACCGTGCAGCTCGACGGCGTCACGCTCGAGCAGGCGCTCAACCAGATCATGACGATGAACCAGCTGTCGTACAAGGTGCTGAGCGAGCAGTCGATCTTCGTGTTCCCGGACACGCCGCCCAAGCACGCGCAGTACGACGAGCAGGTGATCCGGACGTTCTACCTGTCGCACGCCGACGCCGACCGAGATGTCGCAGATCCTCAGCACGATCATCCGCCTGCCCGGCATCGCCGTGCAGCCGGCGATCGCCGCCAACAAGACGGCGAACACGATCACCGTGCGCGGCACGACGCGCGGTCGTGCAGATCCTCGAGAAGATCATCGAGCAGAACGACAAGCCGCGCGCCGAGATCGTCGTCGACGTCGAGATCCTCGAGGTCGATCGGCAGCGCGCGAAGAGCTACGGCCTGAACCTGTCGGAGTACGCGCTCGGCGCGCATCTTCTCGCCCGAGGTGTCGCCGAGCGGCACGACGACGCGACGACCGGCACGACCGGCGGCGACCGGCGGCACCGGCGACGACGACGCACCGCGACCGGCGACGTCGACGCCGCCGAGCGGCGTCACGTCGCCGCCGCCGTTCAACCTGAACACGATCTCGCGCGGCGTCAGCACGGCCGACTTCTACCTCGCCGTGCCGACCGCGATCGTGCAGGTTCCTCGAGACGGACACGCAACACGAAGCTCGTCGCGAAGCCGCAGCTGCGCGGCGCGGAAGGCACGAAGCTGACGCTGAACCTCGGCGACCAGATTCCGGTCATCTCGACCAGCTACACGCCGATTGCGACCGGCGGCGCCGGCGTGAACCCGCTGAGCTCGTATCAGTATCAAGGACGTCGGCGTGAACATCGACATGACGCCGACGCGTGACGCTCGACGGCGACATCCGTCCTCGACCTGACGCTCGACAACAGCTCGCGCGGCGCCGACGTCGACGTCGCCGGCGTCAACATCCCGTCGTTCGGCCAGCGCAAGGTCGACGACGCGCCTGCGGCTGCGCGACGGCGAATCGAACCTGCTCGCCGGCCTGCTGCGCGAGGACGAGCGAACAGTCGTGTCAGCGGGTTTCCGGGCGCGATTCACGTGCCGGTTCTGCAAGCAGCTGTTCTCGGACAACGACGAGCACGATCGACCAGACCGACATCGTCATGCTGCTGACGCCGCACATCGTGCGGACGCACGAGATCACGGAAGCCGATCTGCGGCCGATCTACATCGGGTCGCAGCAGAACCTCGGCGTCGGCGGTCCGCCGCCGCTCATCGCGCGCAGCAGCCGGAACCGGCGCCGGTCGCCCGCCGGCCGCGCCGCCGGCGCCAGCCGCCGCCGGCGCCAGCCGCGCCGGCACGATCCGCGCCGGACATCCGCCGCGCGACCCGGCGGCACGACGGTCGCCGCGCCGCCCGGCTCGTCGCCGGTGCCCGGCACGGTCGTCGTGCCGCCAGCCGCCGCCGCCGGCGCCGCCGCCGCCGGCGCCGCCGCCAGCGCCGCCGACGCCGCCGCCGCAGCGCCGCCGCAGCCGCCGCCAGCGCCGCGCCGCCGCCGCCGGCGCCGCCGCGGCCGCGCAGCCGGCAGCCGCCGACGACGTCGCCGGGCATCGGCTCGGCGCAGGTGCTGATCTCGCCGCCGGGCCGACGTTCCGCGTCGGCGGCGGTCCGTACACCGTGCCGCTGCTCGATCACCGACGCGTCGCGGCTCTCGACGGTCACGCTGACGCTCATCTTCGATCCGACGAAGCTGCGCGTGCGCAGCGTGCAGGAGGGCAGCTTCATGCGGCCGGGCGGCGTCGAGCGTCGTCGTTCACGCAGCAGGTCGAACGGCGGACCGCATCGACATCACGCTCGCGCGCGGCGCCGACGCGACCGGCGCGTCGGGCACCGGCGCTGCTGGCGGCGATTCTGTTCGACGCGATCGCGCCGGGCACCGTCACGCTGACGCTCGAGCGGCACGGCGACCGGGCCCGGCGGCACGGCGATGGGCCTGCAGTTCACGCCGGTGACGGTCACGGTGCAGTAGTGCGATGAGCAGGGATCGGAGCTCGGGCGATCGAGCGGACGAGCGCGGCTACACGTTCGTCGAGCTGCTCGTCGTCGCGACGATCGTCCTGATCCTCGCGTCGGCGATCATGCCGCTGGCGCAAGGTGACGCGCGCACGCGGCACGCGCGAGGCCGAGCTGCGGCGCGCGCTGCGCGAGATGCGCACGGCGATCGACAAGTTCAAGGACGCCGCCGACCTCGGCCAGATCGGCTCGCTCGACATCAAGGTCGGCAGCGAGAACTATCCGCCGGATCTGCAGACGCTGGTCGACGGCGTGACCGCGGCCAACGACGCGACCGGCCGCAAGCTCGAAGTTCCTGCGCCGCGTTCCGATCGATCCGATGACGCACGGCACCGAGTGGGGCATGCGGTCGTATCAGGACAAGCCCGACTCGACGCGGTGGGGCGGGCAGAACGTGTTCGACGTCTACACGACGTTCGACGGCACGGCGCTCGATGGCACGAAATACAAGGACTGGTAGGACGAAATTGGTGAGTTGGCGAATTGGTGAATTGGTGAATGAGCCGGCGCGCCGGCGCGCGGCGTCGTCGTCGATCACCAACTCGCCAATTCACCAACTCACCAATTGCGCGACTCGATCGCGGCTTCACGCATGATCGAGCTGCTGGTCGTGATGTCGCTGATCGTCATCCTGGCGACGATGGGGCTGACGCAGTATCGGAACGAGCGTGATCCACGCGCGGGAGGCGGTGCTGAAGGAAGATCTGTTCCGGATGCGCGACGCGATCGATCAGTACTACGCGGACAAGGGCCAGTATCCGAGCACGCTCGACGCGCTGGTGAGCGACGGCTACATGCGCAAGGTGCCCGAGGATCCGTTCACCAAGAGCAACGCCACGCTGGCAGACCGTTCCCGCCGAACCCGACCCGAACAATCCCACCGCTGAAGCCGGCGTCTACGACGTCAAGAGCGGCTCGGACGCCACCGCGCTCGACGGCACCAAATACCTCGTGAGTGGTAAGGACCAGGACTTACTTCCTCAGCCCAACCCCTCGCCGACAGAAAGTATCGGCTGCACCACGGAGACATCGCCGTGATTGCAACGCCCTCGCCTCGGATTTCCGGTCGTCGGGTCGGCACCGGCGCAGGCGTTACATTCTCCATTGCTGACGTGTAATGTTACGGCCATGAGACATCTACTGCTCTTTCTGTTCTCTGCGCCCTTCTCGGCGTCGCTAGTTCCCCGGCCGCCGCCGACGTCATCGATACGGCGCCGGGCGGCTTCAGCGTGAAAATTGCCGTCGACATCGCGTCGCCGCAGGCCGACGTTTACCGCGCCCTCGTGGAGCGCGTCGGCACCTGGTGGTCGGCAGACCACACGTGGTCGGGCAACAATGCGAACCTGTCGATTGACGCGCGTCCCGGCGGCTGCTGGTGTGAGCAGGCTGGCCAATGGCGGCGGCGTGCAGCACATGACGGTCGCGTATGTCGATCCCGGAAGATCCTGCGCTTCCGCGGCGCGTTGGGGCCGTTGCAGGCGCTGGCGGTTGACGGCAGCATGACGTGGGAGCTCACCAAGGCTGGCGACAAGACGCACCTGCAACTGACCTACACGGTCGGTGGATATCTGGCGTCGGGGCTTGGCGCGACGATGGCCAAGCCGGTGGACGGGCGCGCTGACGCTGCAAATACAGCGTGGTTGAAGAAGCTGGTGGAGACGGGCCAGCCGTAACCGATCTTTACTGGATCACTGCCTTCAGCGCCGCGATCGCCTCGGCCTGGTGCGTGGCCAGCGCGAAGTGGCCGGCGTCTTCGATGACGATCAGGCGCCGCCAATCGTCAAGAACGAGGCTTCTTCTCGATGCGCTCGGCGGATCTCCGTGCGTGGACAGATCCGGCAACAAGAAACAGGGCGATGAAGGACGCGGCGATACGTCGCATGCGGCTTGCATGACGGAAGGCGGGGCGGCTTTGGTTGCTATCGTGAGTGGAGGACAGAGCGATCCCACTTGGCCATCTTGATCCAGAGGCCTGCATTCACTTCGGTGAAAGGTCGCAGCAGGGCCGGGCGATCAGCCCGGCCCTTTGTGGTTCGACTCCGCCCTAAGCGCTAGGGCACAACGATGGTGGTGGTCGTGCCCGTAGTCAATCGACCTAGTGTGTCCTGGACGGTCACCGCAACCGTGAAAAATTGATTGGGAGTGTGGGGGCGAATACGTGTGAGGTTTGCGTGATCGTACCGTTGATCGCCGCCGAGCGTATCGGACTGCCCATCGCCGTACTCGATCTCGCATTCGTGATGCCGACGCCTGTCGGCGGCGTCACCTGGATGGTGAACACCACGGTTGTGCTCGTATTAGGAGTCGTCGGGACCGCCGCCGTGACATTGACCGTCGGCGAGGAGACGGGAATGACGGTGATGAAACTCCACGCAGTGACCACGTTGCCGAAGCCGTCCGTCGCTGAAACCTTTATGGACGTAGTTCTTGTCGGATGCAAACACGTGTGAGACGACCGCACTTCCTGTGAGCGCGTCGAGATCTTGCGTTCTGCCCATCGCCCCAATTCACCGTGACGTCGCGGATCGCGCTGCCGCTGGCCGCCGGTGCGGTAACCGCAATCGTGCAAACGACGCGGGAAGTCCGGCGCCTGGAGGCGTCGAGGGCGGCGTGATGACGATCGTGGGCGCCCCGCTGACGCTGACAGTCTACCGTTCCTGACGCCTGTCCTGACGTGGCAGGAGTGGCCGGGGTTCCCGGCGGTACCCGTTGCGGGCGGCGTCGTCGAACCTGGCCTGTGCGCCGACCGCGGCAGTGACCGTCGCGCCCGACGACGTTCTCAGAACTGTCGTCGCGGGTCCTGCTCTGGTCGGTTGTGACCAACCCCTGATCCAGCGTGCCGGCGGTTGTCGAAAACGACACGGGAGCGGAAGTCAGCGCGTTGCCATTGACATCGAGCACCTGAGCGGTGATCGTCGACGCACCGCCGTTCGCCGGTAAGAGAGTCGGGCTGGGCGCTGACGCGAACGCTGCCGACGGCGGCGGGCACTCAACCAGGATCTTCAACGCGCCCGTGGAGGCGACCGCGGCACCACCGGAAATCGCCGAAATGGTGCGCCGTCCCCGAACCTGTTCCAGCCAGAAAATCTCACGACTACTCATGTCCACTCCTCCTCGTCGGTTTCCCCGCGTTCACCGGCACAATGGCTCCGAGCGTCGTCGTAAACGACACGCGCGCCGCGCCGCGGGGGCGTGCCGGCGGGTTCGATGACTTGGGCAACGATGTTGGTGGACCCGTTGATTGGGAGGGCCGTGACCGCGAAACCAGCGTTATCACCGAACCGCTGGGCGCGCAAGAAGCGGAACGCTATCGCACGCGCCAGTGAAGGTTGCAACGCCGGCGAGCACAGCAAAGCTCACAACGCGGCGATAGGGTATGTGATATCATGAAAACCATAAGCATCTTAATTGCCATGAGACTTAGCTGGTCAAGCTCGTCACGGACTCGACGCATCAGCAGCGGGCTACGCGATGGCCGCGCTCCTGGTGGCGATGAGCATCATGGCCATCATGATGACCGTCGCGATGCCGGTCTGGAAGCAGCCGGCCAGCGCGAGAAGGAAGAGGAGCTGGTCTTCCGCGGCAAGCAGTACGTGCACGCGATCGGCCTGTTCCAGCGGAAGTTCGCGAACGCCTATCCGCCCAACATCGACGTGCTCGTCGAGCAGCGGTTCCTTCGCAAGAAGTTCAAGGACCCGATCACCAACGACGACTTCGTGCCGCTTCCCGTCGGGCAAGGCGCGCCACGGCACCGCAGACAGCACGGGCGGGCAGCGCGGCGCGTCCGGCGGATCGGACGGCTCCGGCGCTGACGCGGCGCCTGGCGCCGGCGCAGCACTCGGTCGCACGCAGTGCGGCGCGACCCGGTCTCAGCGTCGACGGCCGCGTGCCACGGCTCGAGCGCCGCCAGGCGGCGACGGCGGCATCAGCGGCGTGACCAGCAAGAGCAAAGCTCAATCGATTCGCCTCTACAACGGACGCGGCCACTACAACGAGTGGGCCTTCGTTTACATTCAACAGCAGCAGGCTGCCGGCGCCGGCGGCGCGCCGGGTTCGCAGCTCACGGCCAGCGGACCGCGGCGGTCAGCGCGGACAGCCCGGCCAGCCGGCCCGGCGCCATCCAGCCGGCGGTCAGCCGGCAGGACGCGGACCGTAATTCGGTCCCAACGGCCCGGCGGACGCAGCAGCGGCGGCGTCGGCACGTTTGGCGGCGGCGGCGTCACACCGATCCAGCCGCCACACGCCGCGCGGCCGGTTCTGACGGTTATGACGTCGAAGGCTGGCCGCTGGCCGACGCGCGGCAGCTTCCTGCGCGGTCGAGGTTTCGCGCGATGGCGAAGTGCCGCGAGCCGCGGACACGACGAGCAGAGCCGATCCCGATCGCGGCGCTGCGCAGCAGACAGCTTCGCCCGACGCCGAAGAGCGCCGCGTAGACGAGCACGCAGCCGAGGAACGCGTTCAGCAGCTCGCCGGCCGAGCGAGCCCGACGCCGGCGGACAGCCGACGCGGCCGCAATCGGCGCCCAGCCGCCGCCCGTGCGGGCGCACGCGGCGATAGAACGCGTGCAGCGTCGCGTCGGGCTCCGGCGGCGTCATCCACGTCACCGCCAGCCACGCGATCGTCGTCAGCGCCGACGGTCACGATCATGAGGTAGGCGAAGTCGCGCGGCCTGATCGCCGTCCCACTTGAGCACGAGCTGCAGATACAGCGAGACCGCCGCGGCGACCGCCATCGCCGACACTTCAGACCACGCGTTGATCCGCCACCAGAACCAGCGGAGCAGCAGCACGGTGCCGGTGCCGGCGCCGGTCACGATCAGCAGCTTCCACGCCTGCTCGATCGACGCCGAGGTGCAGCGTCACGTAGATCGACACGAGCATCAGCGCCGACGGTCACGACCTGCGACACGACGACATACTCGCGCTCGCGCGCGTGCGCGGCGCAGGAAGCGGCGATAGAAGTCGTTGACGACGTACGACGCGCCCCAGTTGAGCTGCGTGCCGATGGTCGACATGTACGCCGCGGCGAACGCCGCCAGCATGATGCCGCGCAGCGCCGGCGGAAAGACGTTCGGATCCATCAGCGTGCGCACGTAGCCGGATCTCCTTGTCCACGAGCGTCGGGATAGAGGACGAGCGAGCGCGAGCGCCGTCAGGATCCACGGCCACGGGCGCACCGCGTAGTGCGCGATGTTGAACCACAGCGTCGCGAGCAGGCCGTGCGCGCTCGTCCTTCGCGGAGAAGATGCGCTGCGCGACGTAGCCGCCGCCGCCCGGCTCGGCGCCGGGATACCAGCTGGCCCACCAGCTCACGCCGAGAGTAGACGAACAGCGTGATCGCCGGCATCCACGCCGAGTCGGTCGACGGGAAGAACGCGAGCCGCGATCCGCCGCCGGCCGCCGCGTCGAGCGCCGCGACCTTCTGCTCGAGCGCGTCGATGCCGCCGACGGCGCGCACGGCGAATACGGCCAGCGCGATCGACCATGCCCATCTTCAGCACGAACTGCACGAGGTCGGTGACGAGCACGCCCCACAGCCCGGCGAGCGTCGTGTAGAACGCCGTGAACGATCAGCAGCGCCAGCAGCGACCACGAGCGCGCGCGGTCGCGTCGAGGCCGAGCGTCACCTGCAGGATCTTCAGCATCGCGAGGTTGACCCAGCCCATGACGATGCAGTTGATCGGGATGCCGAGATACAGCGCGCGGAAGCCGCGCAGGAACGCGGCCGGCTTGCCGGAGTAGCGAAGCTCGGCGAACTCGACGTCGGTCATCACGCCGGCGCGGCGCCACAGCCGCGCGTAGACGAACACGGTCAGCATGCCGCTCGCGGCCATGTTCCACCACAGCCAGTTGCCGGCGATGCCGTAGCGCGCGACCATGCCGGTGACCACCAGCGGCGTGTCGGCGGCGAACGTCGTCGCGACCATCGACGTGCCCGCCAGCCACCACGGCACGTTGCGGCCCGAGCAATACGTAACTGAACGAAGCATAAC
>ERZ1370068.3396-contig-2505_pt1 | contig 20336 bp, 32 predicted proteins | sample MGYA00561227_ERZ1370068 | MGnify/ENA primary metagenome ERZ1370068 (study PRJEB38410, sample SAMEA6850437) | metagenome | study: Metagenomic assessment of the ecological functions of the soil: analysis of the soil microbiota associated with the... | reverse complement strand
CGCCCTTTCCCGCCCTTGATATCTGAACCGGCATTACCGATGAACACGAGGCCGTCCCAAGCGATCGGCGCAGACGGCGTGGTCTCGCCACGTTTCGCATCGGCAATGCGTCGTCTCCCAAACGCGCTTTCCGGTTTTGACGTCATAAGCCAGGACGCGGCCGTCTCCGGAGCCACGAAACAACAGGCCGTCCATGTAAACAGCGCCGCGGCTGACGGGTTGCGGCGTGGCGGGCTTATAATCTTCGTGGGTACGCCAGTTCTGACTGGCAAGTTGCTGGATCAATCGAGAATATATCGAATTGCGTCGTGAAAATCAGGGCATCGTTGACCTTGATCAAGCCGCTGTTGAAACCTGTATATTGACCTGTGTCGTAGGTGCACAAAACCTTTAACGTGTTTACGTTCGATGTATTGATCTGGCTGAGCTGCGAGAAACGCTCCGAGGTCAGTGTGCTTGTTGTAGCTCGCCCAGTCTTCGGCGCCAGCTGTTCGGCGAACGCGCCTCGGCGGCCGGCGAGCAGCGCCGACGTGTCGGCGCCTTTGTAGCCCGGCTGCAAGTTCCGTAACTGTCGTACCCGCCGGGGCATTCAGGTATTTGATATAATTGACCGCCATGCTGGCAAGTTTGATCGCCGTATCGAGGTTCGCGTACACGATCCCGCCCGCTATTGCGCCCATTACTACCAACACACCAAGGATGATAAGAATCTTGTTCCTCATTGAGGCCTCCTTGAGTATCGGCAGTATTTGCTCTCGCCGACGAGCGCGCGCGGACTCTCAAAGGCCGAACATCGCCAGCAAACCGATCGCTGCGAAAGATCAATGCCCAGAAGCGGCCAAGAAAACCTTGCCGAAGATGATGTCCCGCTCGACGATCGAGGCGACTATGGCCACCGCCATAGGACTCTCCTTTCCTAGAAGTACAATCAGGCTTCACTCATGCAGCCGGCGCTGTCTTTGACCAATCGAAGGTGCGAACAGCTTCCAGCCTATCGGGGCGTTGTAGGACCTCGGGGTGACTCAGGCTGCGAACGGCGTCCTCGAAACCCGCCTGCCAGTGCTCCACCATTGTCCGGCGGGAGAACTCGAAATCCTTCGAAACTCCTTCGTAGGGTTTGCTACGGTAGATCAGGTGAACGATATTGCAGACTTTTTCATCAGCCTGCTGCGCGAGTAACTTTGCTTCCGGACGATTTCGCAGCTCAGCGGGAAGCTGTTTGAGAAGCTCTGCGAGGGCTTTGCGAGACCTTCTGCGCATTTTTGTACTGATCGGTCATCGCCAGGGTGCGGCTGGAAAGCGAATTTCCTTCTCGCGCACAGCGGCGTGGAGGAAATCGCGTGGCACCTCCCCCGCAGCGCCCCACAGGTCGACCTGGAAGGCGAGCGTGTCCTGGCTCGGCCTCGCCTCGAGCACCCATTGCAGCGGCGTGTTGGAAACGCAGCCGCCATCCCAATAGTACTCGCCGTCGATCTCGGTGACCGGGAACCCGGGCGGAAGGGATCCGCTAGCCATGACATGCTCCGGGCCGATGCGATCGGTCGTGTTGTCGAAACAGACGAGATTTCCGGTCCGTACATTCGTCGCACCGACGCTAAAGCGCATGGTGCCGGCGTTGATCCTGTCAAAATCCACTAGCCGTTCGAGCGTGGCCCTCAGCGGGGCGACATCGTAATAGCTGAGCGTATTAGGACTGGCCGGAGGGAACAGGAAGGGCGTCGGCATCCGGGGAGTGAAGAATTGAGGCGCGCCACAGAGAAGAGTGAGAAATGGCACGCGTCTGATCCATAAGGCGATGAACTGAGGGATCCGTGATGTGGATTGAGGGGTCATGTTTGAGCTGAACGGGCCGAGGACAGGCGCGCTGACGGCTTCCCAGAACTCCTGCAATTTCTCGACGCGCTTCTCCGGCGGGTTTCCGGCGATCAAGGCCGGCGTTGATCGAGCCGATCGAAATGCCGGCTACCCAGTCGGGATGCAGGTTTGCCTCAGCAAGTGCTTGATAGACGCCAGCCTGGTAGGAGCCGAGGGCGCCGCCACCCTGCAACACGAGGGCAACTCTTTCGAACGGAGGACGTTGTTCGACATAGTGGAATTTGAGCCTGTTAGGCATGGAGGTCCCATTTTTCTCAAAATGATCGCCTGACTCTCGATGAATACGCCGCCGTCGGCGGTCGGCGTCATGCCGCTTACGATCGGTTAGTTAGATTTCAGGCGCCGCGTTGGTATCGGCGTGACGGCGTAGACCCCAAATCGCTTCCATCTTCCTCAGTTGATTGAGATCCTTTGGCGTGGCCGAGTCGCACCAATCGACCTCACCGATGAGGACAAGGTTCGTCCGTGGATCGTAGGCCGCAGCGAGCAGAGCAGATCCTTTTGCGTGATGCTCACGGAACAACCTGTTGCCTTTGCCACCGGGACGCAAACCGAGCAATCGGTTCGAATCCGGATTTGAGAGTGAGACGTTCCCTGAGCACGCACCGATCAACGATCGCAGACAGGTAAGCCCATTTTGGCAACCTCGCCGCCGAGCGTACGGGACGCCCGGCCCTTGCGCTGGCGAACCCGCCACTATAAGACCAATCGGATAACTATTGCCGATCCTGACCCGGCCTCGATCCCGGATTCCGTTAGGCCATTGGCCTCTAGGAATGCGAGCGGCAGACGGCTCGACGCATCAAATCATTCTGTCGGAGCGGAATTTTGGCAACCAAGGCTGCGGCGTTGGCTACTACAAGTGACACGTCATTGACGCCGCCTCCATGGTCGAAGGGCGTGGCGTATTGCGAATTACCTACTTGTTCACGGTGCATGGCATGGCGCCTGGTGCTGGGCGGCGGTCGCGGCGGTCCTTGAACGTGAGGGGCACACGGTCGCAATTCCGACGTTGCCCGGCCTTAACCGCAGCGACGCAAGCTTACGCCGGGTCGTTCGGACTCGCGGATCATATCAGCGCGGTCTCGACCGCCATCGACGAAATCCCCGGCCGGCTGATTCTCGTTGCACACTCCTACGCCGGTATGATCGCGCGTGCACTCGAAAGCCTGCGCCGTGACAGGCTTTGCCCTGTTAGCTACTTTGAGGCAGTCGTTCCCGAACCTGGCCGGTCGCTACTCGAAATGCAACCGGCTGGCGCCGCCGAGACGCTAAGCGCCCTCACGCGTGAGACGCCGCACGGCGCAGTGCTTGCCCTGCCAAACGTCGCACGCAGCGCTTCGCGATCACCGACGCGCAACTCGCCGCCAAGATTCAGTCGCAGCTGATGCCCCAGCCACTGCGTACGCTCACCGACCCACTACCCACGCCTGCCACGATGGGCGATAAAGATCTCCGGCGTACCTACTGTCTTCGCGTCTGACAGGTTCCCCAATCCCTATCAGAAGTTCATAGACAACTGCACCCTCAACAAAAACTGGCAGGTGATGGGCATCAGTGGTGGCCACGAAACGATGCTGACTAACGCCGCAGAGCTGGCCGAGATTCCGGCTACCTTCGCAGCCATCAGTAACCACCAACCGGAGATTGGAGGCGTCATCGCTCCCATAATCGAAGAGAGGAGCTCGCCGGGCGAGGATTACACGCTTGTCGGGCTTAGAAGTGCCGGGGCCCCTGATGTGTGCTTGCGGCGGTTTGGCAGCACGCGCACAAGAAGGCCGCTGGCACGTCACGCCTCCACGTTGCCATGACCGCTTCGCTTGGTAGCGAATTGCAGGCACTTCGACGCGAATGACCGATCCTGCCGCGAAATTCCTGACGTAAATCTGATCAGGTACCCGCTTCACACTTTTTCATGAAGCTCGTCTTCGCGGCACCCGCAAGCTTCTTGCCGTCTTTTCCTACCGCGCCCGCTTCGCAGCACTTTTTCACGGAGCTGGCCTTAGCTGCCCCGGCGAGCGCCTTTCCATCTTTGCCGACCGCTTTAGCGGCGCACGCAGGTCCCTCCTGAGCCATGACCGGGGCAGCAGCAAACAGGGATAACGATACAGCGAGGCAAAGACGCATCATGGGCTACCTCCCAAAGTGGTGCTCCGTTCTGAGTGCGGCCATGCTGCCACTGCGCGTGCGGGGCTGACAAGCCTTCACGTGCCGGGGAAGTCATCGAATGAAGGAGTTTGCTGCGGTGCACGAGCGGAAAGTTGCAGGAAGCCGGCAAGTTCGCCGGCGCAGCAATTCAGTCAGCTGGCGGAGGTCACACGCGTTGAGCAGGTGCCGGCAATGTAAAAACACTAATCCGTTGCAGAAATTAACGCTATTCACATCGTTGCAATTTCGCGACGCCAATGCCGCGCGGGCCTACCACTGTGCACTGGCCCGCTTCCCATCGCCAATGGACGACGTCATCTAGTCCTTTGCTCTGATGATGCTTTGATGCATGGCCTTGCGGTCCGACTCGGTCAGGACCTCCGGCCCGAGGTTGAATGGTCACCTTGCCCAGCTTCGCCGTTGAAGCGGAACGGCGGCTTGCAATCCCGATCGTCCAGCCCAGTGCGCGTATCGATAGCGGCCCAAGCCTCCCCACTCACTAACCCTGAGAAGGTGCGGTGTTTGGGACTGGCTTATTTGGGGGTACGGCCCGATGGCGTGAGATCCTCAGCGTTCTACCATCCATGGTTACGCGCCCTGACTGACCCCTTCCGTCATCTTCGGGCGCAAGCCCCACACCCCATTGGGAGGCTCCCATGACCAGCAATAGCGTGAAGATCGCGGCGGCTACTTCTGGCTGTCGCACTTCGTTAGTGCGCCGCCCCAACCCCGGCGGCAGCGCAGACCAAGGCGCCCGCGAAGGCACCAGAGTTCCTGTTCGTGCAAACGGCAAAGGACATCGCCTACAAGGATGGTGTGTCCTGACCTTGCAGGATGTCTCGCCCGTGACGGTCTTCTTCTCGGATCGTCCGCAGCGGATTGTGGGTCACGTCCGCAACGATCTCTTTTTGAAGAAATGGGCCGAGGGTAGCAACAGCTTCAAGAGCGATCCGCCCAACGCCGTGCTGTCGGTCTTCAATGAGAAAACGCCTCCAACAGGCGCCGTCGTCGTGCTCAGCAACCCACGCCTTAACGGCAACAACCTGGCTTACGATGCGCGGACCCTCAAGGGCGATCTCCCGACTACCGGGATTGAGGGCACCTCTGTTTATCGATGGCAGTGGCGGATATTGCGACCCAGGCTATGACAGGGGCGATCCGGGCTATCCCTGTTGGGCGCAGAAGGCGTTTGCCGACGGCACCCCGTGATTAGGCACTGTGACGCGCCCAGTGTCTGATGCGATCGTGCGCAGTGTGACCCAGGGCCAAGAGGGACGCGAGGTAGCGCCTGACTTGATGGTGGCCTCTTGACCTCTATTTTCCCTCGGGAGCGGTGCGGCATTCAAGTTACAGATGCCGCAAGCGATGGGGTTCGTCACCAGGTTAGCAGGGGTTGAGCCGATTGCTTTTGACACGCCGCAGCCAATCGCGGCGTGTTGCCGAGCGTTACCGCGATTAGGTCCGCGCTTCCCGTCCTCCTGATGTGGCGTGGTTGGAGCCGCATTGCGTCGATGTCGTTTAAGAGCTTTTCCACGACGATCGCCAACACGCTGTCGCAAAGCGAACAGCGCCGCGCCTATGACCGCTATATCGTGCCGACACCCGGCCGCATCTATTTTCAAGCGGCGCTGGGCGTCGGAAATGCCGTCGATTTTGCGAACCCAAAGCGCCCGCCGCTGCTGCTCATTGCGGCGAGCGAGGACCGCACGATCACGTCGTCCATGGTCAAAGCAATGTACCGCAAACACTCTCGTGCGCCGAGCCGAACGGACATCCATGAATTTCCGAATCGTGAGTCATTGGTTGATCGCCGAGCCGGGTTGGGAAGAGGTCGCGGACAAGGCACTCAAATGGGCCGAGGTGAACGCGAAGCCGGTGGGGATAGCTTCCAATGCGCCTTGAGATTTTCAGGATAATCGGACGCTGGTCTCAACCGGTCGACGCGCCACTTTAGCTTAAAGAATGTAAGGTAAAGGGTCGGGCGATCTGCCAGGCTTCGCAGCTTTGCGCCTACATCGCCAACCCTTTCGGCGCGCTCTGTTGCCGAATAGCACTTGCTTTGGGAGCAGTCCTAGAGACCATAACCGTGCGATGTTGCATGCTAAGCTTCGCGAGAAAGTGGGACCAGTTAGGGGCCACGTGTCGAACGCGGTTTGTCGGGTGGCCGTCGCCGCGGCGGCGATTGGGTTGCTCATCTCGTGTCAAGTGACGACGCATGACAATTACAGGTAACGCCGGATATCTAGGTTTTGTCCTTGCGCTGCAAATGCGTGACAGCATTGCCTCGACTCGCTAGCTCACATTCATCCCTTTGGGGCGAAAAGGCTCGTCGAGGCTTTAGACGTCTATGGACCAGCGGTCGTGCCGATCGTGGGCAGACCGGTGGGACCGGACGTCGGAGTTCGGGGAGTGAATCCCATGCGCCATGCTCGCCTGGCCGCACTCGCCGCGGTCATGGTCCTCGCCGCCTCAAGCGCGACGGCTGCAGACCGCATCCGGATCGCGGTGCAGCGGACCGGGACGCTCGCCTGGGAGCTCGACGTCGTCAGGACGCACGGCATCGACCGCAAGGCCAATCTGCAGATCGAGACGATCGAGCTCGCCTCGACCGAGGCCGGCAAGATCGCGCTCAAGGGCGGCTCGGCGGATCCTGATGCTGTCTGACTGGCTGTGGGTCGCGCGCGAGCGCTCGCTCGGCGACCACCTGGTGTTCTATCCTCGTCATCGACGCTCGGCGCCGTGATGGTGCCGGCCGATTCAACGATCGCGAGCATCGCCGACCTCAAGGGCAGGAAGCTCGCCATCGCCGGCGGTCCGCTCGACAAGAGCTGGCTCCTGCTCCAGGCGTTCGCGCGCCGCTCGGGACTCGACCTGCAGCGGCAAGCGACGATCGTCTACGGCGCGCCGCCACTGCTCTCGCAGAAGGCGCTGCAGGGCGAGACAGGACGCGACGCTGACCTTCTGGAATTTCTGCGCCGACCTCGAAGGCAAAGGTTTCAAGCGCGCGATCGCGGTCGACGATGTGATGCAGGCAGCTCGGCGCCAAGGCGGCGGTCGCGATTGTCGGCTACGCCTTCGACGGCCAACTGGGCCGCGCAGAACAAGTCGGTGGTCGACCGCTTCCTTCAAGCCGCGCGCCAGGCAAAGAGATTCTGGCCACCTCCGAAGCCGAATGGCAGCGGCTCGCCCCGCATCGGGGTGCACGATGCGGCCGCGCTCGCGATCTATCGCCAGCGCTACGGCGAAGGCATCTTCCGGCGCCCGATCGCCGAGGAGGAGGCCGACGCGCGCGCGCTCTATGCTGGTCCTCGCCGAGGTCGGCGGCACGCGACCTCGTGGGTCCGGCGCGCGAGCTCGACCGCGGCACGTTCTACCGACCGGAGGAGTGAACGTGGCACTGCGGCTCTCTCGCTCGCGCTGATGATTGCGGCCTGGTACGCCGGTGCTCGGCTCGCGGGGCCGCGCATGCTGCCGGACCCGGAGGCGGTCGCGCTCATGATCGTCAGCGAAGCGCGCTCAGGCGCCCTTGCATTCAATCTCGGCGCCACGCTCGCGCGCGTGGCGGTGGCCTTCACCATCGCGATGGTGATTGGCTCTGTCATCGGCCTGCTGATGGGCCGCGTCGCGTATCGCCGACCGGTTCGGCGATCCCTGGCTCGTCGTCCTACTCAATCTGCCGGCGCTGGTGATCATCGTGCTCGCCTATGTCTGGGCTGGCCTCACCGAGACCGCGGCCGTCATCGCGGCGGTCGCGCTCAACAAGCTGCCGATCGCGACCGTGACGGTGCGCGAGGGCGCGCGCTCGCTCGACCGCGGTCTCGACGAGATGGCGCAGGTCTTCCGCATGAGCGCGTGGGTGCGCATGCGACATGTCGTCTTGCCGCAGCTTGCGCCTTATCCTCGCGGCGGCCGCCCGCTCCGGGCTATCGCTGGTCTGGAAGATCGTGCTCATCGTCGAGCTGCTCGGACGCCCCAATGGTGTCGGTTTCGAGATTGGCACCGCGTTCCAGCTGTTCGACGTGACCAGGATCCTGGCCTATGCTCTCGCCTTCATCGCCGTCATGCTGGTGATCGAAACGATCCTGGTGCAGCCGCTTGAACGACATGTCACCCGCTGGCGTCCGCGGACGGCTTGAAGTCTCGATCAGGCCACAAGTCGTTCAAACCGCCTCTGGCGGGCGGCTGCAGGTGCATCGACCGGTTGGCGCTCCGCCTCGCTCGAGCAGGCGAGGTTGGTGCGCTCGTCGGCCCCTCCGGCTGCGGCAAAACTACGCTCGCTGCGGATCATCGCCGGGCTTGACCAGGACTACGAGGGCAGCGTCGAGCTGCCCGACCACGGCAAGCTCGGGATGGTATTCCAGGAGCCGCGGCTGCTACCGCTGGCGCGCCTCGAGCAGAACGTGCGGCTGGCTGCGCCGGAGGCAACGGACGCCAACCTGAGGCGCTGTTCCGCGCGCTCGGGGCTCGATGCGCATCGCGATCACTCACCGGGTGAGCTGTCGCTCGGACAGGCGCGGCGCGTGGCGCTTGCGCGCGCGTCGCGGTGGAACCCGACCTCCTCCTGCTTGACGAGCCATTCGTGTCCCGCTCGACGATGCCTTGGCGGCGCGACTCGCGCGAGGAACCGGCCGAGCTGGTCAGCACCGGCCGGTTGCCACCCTGCTGGTAACGCACGACGTCGAGGAGGCGATAGGCGCGCTGATAGGCTGTTCCTCCTCTCCCGCAAGTCCTGCCCGTCTGCTTGCCGAGGTGCCGGTCGAGCGGCCGCGCGCAAAACGCACGGCGGAGGAATTGGCCGCGCTGCGGCGAGAGATCGCGTGCAAGCTCAGCAATCAATCCTCGTAGCGCGGATGCAGCCTTACAGTAAGCGCGCCACGCGCGGCATCGTGGCGAAACACAATGCCGCAATGTGAGCAAACCGGGATTGGTCCGTCCGGCCGTTTCCGGCCACAAAATCAATCTAACGCGCGATGCGAGGCCAGCTCGGCGGCCACTCGAAGTGGAGTTGCGGCAAATCCATGCAGCGGTCGAGGCGCGCGTCTCATCCCGGGCGCAACCTTCAGTTCGTGAATCGCTTCTTTCCGCCAATCGAGGTGCTACACCGGTTGCCTCTTCTCACCGCTTCGACGCTTCAAAACCGAAAGGAAGCCGCCAACGGTACTCAAGAGCGGCGGCGCGGGCTCCAGGAGCCCTGCAATGATTTCCCTAGGATGCAGTGATAGGTGAAGCTCGCCCGCAGGTTGGAGATGCTGCAGGCGTGGGCTCTGTTGCGGGCGCGGCCACGCTAACTATCTTGAATCTGCGCCCCGCCGTTGTTCGCTGGCAACCGACAATCAAACTCTCACGGTATAGCCAGCTTCTCTGGCACATGGCGTCGGACGTGCGACATGCACCCAGCGGACCGCCTTCCCAGGCGGTGGACATTCCTCGTTCGACGCAATTGATCCCGAGGCTGATCGGGCCGTGGCGCTGCGGCTCAACTTGCCTCGGAGGCAGGCGACATCGTCGTGCCAATGACAAAGGCGACATTGTCGCGGTATCGACGCCTCATCGGCAAATGTCGTCAGCTTGGTGGTGCCGAGGTTTGACCCGATTGCAGACTGGCAGAGACGCCACTTCGACTCTCGATGAGTACGACCCCTACTTACCTCATACGGCTAAGCTGCTGTTAGGGGGCGCCGATGTACCAAAGATCGCGGCCGTTGTCCGACAAGCGATCTGTATCGACATGGGGCTTTCGAACTCTAGCGAGGACAGATCCTCAATATAGCTCGGGCGCCTCAGTGAGCTCACGTCTTAGGCTCGCTGCGGGCCGGTACCAGCAATCTCAATCGCACGATTTCGGCGACGCCGCGCTTAGTGGATCAGACCATCTATCTCTGACCGTGCGTTCGGGCCGATGTCGGCTCTCCCCGCCACGGGAGTGCCAGCCACCTGCAATGTCTGAACGCCAAAACTCAATCTGATCGTCGAAAACCGCATCGCGGAATGCCATAACCTGCTCAATCACCTGTTTCTTCCCTTTCCTCCTGTGGTGCCACAGGGTTACGCGGCAAGAAATGGCCATGCGTCAGATTGCCGACGTCAACCATCGACTCCATGTCATCGTCATGGATCTTTAGGTCGCCGACATCCGTGTGGGCCGCGGGAAAGGTGGCCACGGAGTTGCGCACCGTCGTGGATGCGCACGCCAAGCTTGCCAAAACGGGCCAGCAATCTCGGGGTCAATTTCTGTGAGAGCGTACCGGTCATCACTGACGTCGGAATCGGTCGCTAACGTCTCACTTCGCCAGAGCCAGGAATGGCCAGCGGCAGTTAGTGAAGTGAGTACTAACTTACTACGAATGCGCTGCGTCGCCTGCAAGCCGAGGACCGCCGCGCCGCCATTGTTGCGGCGATCCGCCCGATGATCGCCAGCAGGGGCCTCGGCGGCACCACCGCCAAGGAAATGGCGGCGCCGCCGGCGTCTCCAGGCCTGATCTTCAAGCACTTCCACCAAGCAGGCACTCTATGAGGCCATCGTGCACTCAGGCGCGGCCGGCGAGCCCGAACTCGAGCGCCTGCTGGACGCTGCACGCCGTCCGGCGGCAACGCTCGTGCACATCATCAGCCTCCTGGTGCGGCATTTCGCGGTCGAGTGCCGCTGAACGTCAGGGGCAAGCAATCCGAGCATCGCTTTGCGCTGACCGACCTTTTGCAGGATGGCCAGCTCGCGCGCCTGCGCTACGACTGGATCGCCCACAACGTGCAACCCTTGTTTGCTGCGTGCGTGAAGGTCGCCGAGGTCGCAGGTGATCTTATGGCATCACCGATTCCGGCTGAGAACCGGCTGTGGTTCGCCGAACATCTGGGCTCAATGTTCGCGAGCTTGCACATGGATGGAAGGCCGGCTGTGCCCTACGCCGGCGCCTCGGGCGATCTCGCCGGGCAACTGACCTGGTTTCTGCTACGCGGCATCGGCATCACCGATCGGGTCATCGACCTGCATTGCCGCGTGGCCGCAGAAAAAACGACCAAGCGTGGGAGTGGGCATGAGCATCAGGCAAAGATCGTCGCCGAGAAAGCGGTTGATCCCGATCGCGTGGCGGGCATCGTCTGTCACGCACCGCGACAGCAATCCGGGCAAATCGGGCCGTTCTCGCAAGTTGGCCTCTCCGCCGCAGCGGCAATCCTCATACTGCTCACAGGCGGCATTTATGCCGCCTTGCATGAACGGTCGACGCAGCTCCGATCGCCCCTGCTGGCATCGCGCCGGCGATCAGGCTGGCGCCAAGTGAGACCTTCCTCGATCAAGCAAGCGAACTTGCGTCACACGGTTCCGCTGTCGGGTTCGTTGCGCGCCTTGAACCAGTCCTACCTCAAGGCGGAGGTGGGCGCGCGCGTGAGCGAGGTGCTCGTGCGCGAAGGCGAGGCCGGTTGAGATGGGGCAGGTGTTGCGCGCGGCTCGACGTTTCCGACCTGTCGGCAAAACTCAACAGCTTTCCAACCTTGAACAGGCCAAGGCGCAACTGGCGTTGGCCGAGAAGACACGCGCCACCAAGCTCGTCCTCAAGGAGAAAGGTTACGCCACCCAAGCGACCGTGAACGAGGTGGAGAGCACCTACCAAGTGACAGCTTCTCGCCAACGTGCGTGCTATCGAGGCGCAGATCGCCGTTGCCCGCAAGGCGTTGGCCGACGCCGTCGTGCGCGCGCCGATGCAGGCTTTTGTCGGCGAGCGCAACGTCAACCCCGGCGAGAAGGGTTGCCATCGACGGCAAGCTGTTTCACTATCGTCGACAGAGCGAGATGGAGATCGAGGCCATGATCTCCAGCAACGATATCAACCGCATTGCCATCGGCCCAGAACGATCGAATTCAGGGTTGCCGGGTGCTGGAAGGCATCCAGTTTTTGGCCGCGTCGTGCGCATCAATCCGACCGTCCGTCCGGGCTCCCGCTCGATCCCGGTCTACGTGCAGGTGCGTAACGAGGACCGCAACCTGCGCGGCGGCATGTTCGCCCATGGCGAGGTCATTATCAACAGGGTCGACCAGATTGTTGCGGTGCCGGTGGATGCTATACGCGCGCGATGCTGGCGATCGTCACGTGCTCAAACTCGCCGACGACACGGTCATGAAGCAGCCAGTCATGCTCACGGGCGAGCCGGTGATGATGGGCTGATTGCCGGTCGCAACAGGCCTCCTCGAAGGTGACACCATCATTAGCGCGCCCGGTCATCAGAGCTCGATCCCCGGCACCCGCGTGCGCATCACAGCCAGGTAACCGACACGCGTTCTTACCCGCATCAGCATCAACAACCCGGTGTTCGCCACCATGATGATGGCGGCGCTGCTGGTCGTTGGCTTGTTCGCCTACCGCGGCGCTTGGCGTCGACCAGCTTCCCAATATCGATTTCCCCGTGGTGGTGGTCACCACCACTTATCCCGGCGCTTCGCCCGAGACGAGTCGAGACCGACGTAACGCGCAGGATAGAAGACGCCGTCAATGCCATTAGCGGTATCGACAATCTCACCTCCCGCTCACTCGAGGGGCCGCTCACTCGTCACCGTGCAGTTCAATCTCACGACTAACCCCAATGTGGCCTTGCAGGACGTGCGCGAGAAGGTCGCCGCAATCCGCAGCCAGCTCCGCAAAGAGGTGGACGAGCCGACCATTACCCGCTTCAACCCCGACGACTTGCCAATCGTCTCGGTCGCCGTCGAGTCCGAGACGATGAAGCTGCGCGATCTGACCACCCTCGCCGATCAGTTGATCGTCGAAGCGTCTGCAAGCCGTCCGCGGCGTCCGGCAGGGCAAGCATCGTCGGCGGCGCCAAGCGCCAGATCGAAATCCGGCTCAAGCCCGAACCTCTGCAGGCGCTCAACCTTGGCGTCGACCAGGTGATCACCGCCATCCGCGCCGAGAACCAGGACCTCCCCGCTGGTGCCCTCACGCAAGGGCGAGAGGATCGCGTCGTGCAGCTGGACGGCCGCGTCAAGGACCCGGGCGCATTCCTCTCCCTGATCATCGCCCAACGGGGCGGCGCGCCCGTGCATCCAGTCGGTGGTGGCCGACGTGATCGATGGCCAGCCAGGGGTGCAGAACCGGGCGCTGGTCAACGGCAAGCGGGCGCTGGCAATTGATATCGTCGAGGTGCAGGGCGCCAACACCATCGGCGTGGCGGACGGCATCCGCAAGATGATGTCTGAACTGCAAAAGGCGGCCTGCCACCGGACGTACGTATGAGGCCTGGTCCGCGACAGCGCAAGGGTATTCGTAGTTCCGTCAACAACGTGCAGAGCACGCTAATCCGGGAGCGGTGTGCTCACCGTCCTGATCGTGTTTCTGTTCCTGCAGTCCTGGCGCTCAACGGTCATCACCGGGCTGACGCTACCGATCGCCGTGATCGGCACCTTTTGCCCGTGCTGCAGGCGTTCGGATTCACTTTGAATGTAATGAGCCTGATGGCGCTGTCGCTGGCCATCGGCATCCTCATCGACGATGCCATCGTCGTTCGCGAGAATATCGCCCGGCATATCGCCCTCGGCCGTGGCCACCGCGAAGCCTCACTGCATGGCACCAGACGAAATCGGCCTGGCGGTGCTGGCTACGACCCTGGCGATCGTGGCCGTGTTCATACCGTCGCCTTCATGGGCGGAATCATCGGCCGCTTCTTTTTCCAGTTCGGCATAACAGTGTCGGCGGCGGTGCTAATCTCGTTGTTCGTCAGCTTTACGCTCGATCCCATGCTGTCGAGTGTGTGGCACGATCCTCAATCGGCGCCAAGTCCAAGGGCGCGCTGGGCGTGCTCGCCCGGTTCGTTGATCGCGCCATGGCTGGCTTTCTTGGCGTCTACAAGCCACTCCTGTGCTGGAGCCTGCGCCGCCGCGGGCTGCTGGTGAGCGCGGTCGCGGCGTTGTTCCTCGCCAGCTTCCTTCTCGTTCCGCGTATCGGCGTCGAGTTCGCGCCGAGTGCCGATCTCGGCGAAACTTCGGTGACGATTACGACAGCCGTCGGCTCCTCAGCTTGACTATACCGAGGACAAGGTACGCCAGGCCGAAGCGGCCCTGCGCGAATTCCCCGAGGTCGACTACACCTACGCCACCATCAACACCGGAAGTTCTACCAGCAAGGCCGAGGCCAACATCTACGTGCGCCTCAAGGACATCAAGCAGCGCAAGCGCTCGCCAGAGCAATTGGCCGAACCCCTCCGCCGCCGGCTGCTGCAAGTGCTGGCATCGACGCATCGGTTGGTATTCCCGGCCTCGGCGGCGGCGCCAATCAAGCCGATCCAGGTCAGCATCCAGGGCCAAAGAGATCGACGAGCTCGATCGGCTCTCGCAACTGGCTCTGGCCGAGATGCCTGCAAGATCAGAGGCCTGGTCGACCTCGACACCAGTCTCAAGGCGGCACGGCCCACCCTTGACGTCAAGCTCAACCGGGGGCTCGCGAGCGATCTCGGCGTCAGCCTACAGCAAGTCTCCGATGCGCTAGGGCCGCTGCTAACGGGTGAGGATATCAGCACTTGGAAGGCGCCTGATGGGAAAGCTATGCCGTCAATGTCCGCCTGCCGCTCAGCCGCCGGGCCTCGCGTGAGGACCTCGCTCGCCTGTTCATCGCCAGCAAGCAGACCAACGAGGATGGCAGCCCGCGGATGGTCCCCCTCTCGCAGATTGCCGAGCTGGTGCCCGGCGTTGGGCCATCCCAGATCAACCGGCGCGACCTCTTCCGCGAGGTGTTGCTGACAGCGAACGTATCCGGGCGTCCGGCCGGAGATGTCAGCAACGAAATCACGGCGACGCTCGCCAACATCAAGCTGTCGCCCGGTTATCGCTTGGTGTTCGGCGGCTCGACCAAGGACATCGCGGAAACTGCCGGTTACGCCGGCTCCGCCTTGCTGATGGCCGTGATCTTTATCTATCTAATCCCTGGCTTCCCAGTTCGGCAGCTTCCTGCAGCCGATTGCCATTATGGCGTCGCTGCCGCTGTCGCTCATCGGTGTGTTCTTGGGCTTGCTTGCCTGGGGCTCGACGCTCAACATCTTTTCCGTCATCGGCTTCATCATGTTGATGGGCCTCGTGGTCAAGAACGCGATCCTGCTCGTCGATTTCGTTAACCAGGCGCGGTCGGCCGGTAAGGATCGCACCAGCGCCATCCTGGAGGCGGCCGAGATCCGGCTGCGGCCGATCCTGATGACCACGCTGGCCATGATCTTCGGCATGCTGCCGATGGCGCTCGGCATCGGCGAAGGGGCGTCGCAGCGCGCGCCGATGGCGCACGCGGTGATCGGCGGCCTCATCAGCTCGACCATCCTGACGCTGGTGGTCGTGCCGGTGATCCTGACCTTGTTGGATGATGTCGCGCGGTACTTCGGCTTTGGCGTGGGCGCGCGCCTCGTGGCAACGCCGGATACGGTCGGCGATGCCGCCTGCGCCATCGATGGCAAGGCATGATCATCGGTCGCTCCCATCCGGAATCGTGGGAGCTGCGGACGCCAATTAAAAGTCTCACGAGCGGGATGCGAGGGCTGCCCTTGGCCTCTTAGCGGTCCTGTCCACGCCAGCGATCAATCCACCATCACGGCTTAGCGCCCTCGGTGCGCGCGCGACGTACCTCGTTGGCTGCCGCCGCTCTCAGGTTCACAGGGTCGAGGCCCGACAGCTGTTCCCAAACCACGTTTATCGGCATCACCGGCTCATGCTTCGCCCCCATTAGATAGGGATAAGGTGTCCGATCGTTGCTGTTCACCTCCCAACATCCTTGAATACGTCGCCTGAGCACTTCGCCGACATAGGCTACAAGCTGATCGTAGAGTTCTTGCTGCGCCCGCTCGACGCCGATCCCTTCCACGTACTCGGAAACGATATCGGGACTCTGATACGACAGGTCGAGGTCATGCGGCGTCCGCGCCATCGTCGAACGGAGCTGATCGATTAAGGTGGCAATATTTGCGACCAGCTGGTGCTTCAGCGTCGAGTAGTAGGCCCAGTGGCTGACCGAGCTCCCGCGCCCATGCACATAGTTCTCGGGAAACTCTCGCCCTCCATCGCACGAAACGATGAAAGGCGTCGGCCGCATAAATGTCACCCTTTCCCCCATGCTTGGGTCCGCCGGATCGAACACGAACAAGTAACGTTCACCGTCAAGCTCGTACACAAGCGGCTGTTCCTTGAATCCCGTCGAGAACGTCTGCTCGAAAGTCGCGGCGAGATCCGGACGGGGCCTCGCACCCGACGCAATCAGCTCCTGGACCTGGCGGCGAGTCAGCCGGCGTTCGTTGAGCGTTTTCTTGCGACCCATCTGCGGGCACCTGGCTTTGTTGAACCGGGCAAAAAGTGCGAAGTACGATCGACGATCCGTTTATGCGAGGCGTCTTGGGCACCTCCGTGGCGGCCGTGCGAAGCAATCTAGAGTAGAGCGACGACGCAGACCGATCGCCAACCCACCGCTGCCGCTGAATGGGACGTGGCATGCCCACCGCACCCTTGTCGAAGTGGAGTGCGTATTTGTTGACCCCATCGAGTGGCCTTCCAGCTTGATCACCGAGGCTCATCGGATAGATCGCATCCTCGGGCACGTTCGCGCCCAGCACCGATTGCGCAATTATGGCGCGTTCAAATAGCAGTTACCGTAGACGCCCATCGTGTCGGTGTTCATCGACCAGTGGTTTGCGACGCGGGCAATGGTTGGGGTCTTCCACTCCATTCGTTTTTGCATCATCGCGGGGGCAGCCTCGAGCACCGTCCTGACCGCGGGTGACGCCTTCTCTATGTCGAAGCTCTTGCCGGGCACAATGCCGATGCGCTTCATCTGCGCAATGATCGGCTCGAGGCCATTATCGCGCGCCCGGGCTTGATCGAGCACAAGACGGCTATCACCTCGCGCACAGCGTCTTCAAGCAGCGCACGCGTGCCGGCTGTCTCACGAATAGGGCCTGCGGTTGCCCCGGTCAAAGCCATGAGACCCGAGCCCGGCGCTAGCTGAGCAAACTTCATCCAAACATTGTAACGAATGTCGCCGGTCAGCACCGCATCGATGCCTGCTGCCTTACACGCCGCGTGAAAGGCTTCAAGCTGGGAACTGGCCTTGCCATCCGGCTCGCCAAACTCGATGCGCGCAAACGGCGTTGGGCACGGCCCGGCGTCCCCTTCAAGCCCGATGACTTCGCGGCTGTTATGAAGAGCATCGACGGCAATCCGCCGGGCATGGTGTCGTCCATGGCAGTGGATCGTCGAGCCGGTAAGCCGCTCGAGATCAAATATCTGTCCGGCGCATTGGTTCGCCTCGGCGAGAAATTCGGTGTCCCGGCGCCGACGCACAAGTTCATCATGCAGGCGCTGTCCATCGACGCAGATGGTCGAAAGGTATAGTTGGGATCAAAGATTACCTCACCGACTGCCGGTGCAATGCAGCCAGTGATCATGTCCGGTTTGAAGGAGTTAAATTTACTGCCTGAACGACAGCCCTTGACACTTTTTGCTCCTGGCATGGTCCACGCGGGTCAGCTTCACTCCGGCAACGGACAAAGGGTCCAGTGGCGCTATTGACCCCAACCCGACGCTCGACATTGAGCGGCATTCAAGTGACAGTTGGAGTTGCTCTGCCACGTTTTTGGAAGGGTTTTTGCGCCACCCCTTCGTTTGCGTGGCTTGCGCTTGTGTCGCCGTCCGTGTTTGGGAATGGCCATTGCAATTTGAACTTTTCCGATATGCACAAAGACGCGAGCCGCCTGCAGGATCTCTTCGCGCGATACCCAGGTCGCCCTGTCCCACAACCGCGTTAGAAGCGTTGTTGCTTTCGCCAGAGCGGGAAAAGGCCCTCGCGCACGCAACAGCGCGATCTCGTTCAGGAGATCGTCACGTTGTGACTGCAGTGAGAGTCACGCGGAGCCATGCGAGACTCCATTGACGCTGCCATTGCGCCGGCAACCTCCTGCGCGAGGTCGCTTAGAACCGGCCAAATTTTTTGTTCCTTGCGTGTCTCATGGCGCCGCTGTGGTTCGCCACTTCCTGATGGCAACCAAAGCCCTGTCGCCTTTGTGGTTCTTGGACCGAGCATCCGAGGGATACTTTAGTCGAATATACCAAAGGCCGAGCGTCAGGTTCCTATCATATTTAGGCAGCACAAAGATTGAGAGGATGCTGCATGGCAGGCACGGCCCTTTGTTGGCGGATCGCTTCGGCGAGACCGAACCAAGGGTGGTGAATTCATGCGCAGAGCGTGCGGCCGTTCGGAGGCAGGCCGAGCAAGGTACCGCGAAGTCCGAGGCTGACGCATGCCTCGCCGCGGTGCGGTCCAGCGAGACCTCGGGCCGCGAAGGGATGGAAGCCGCCGAGATGCGGAGGAGGACAATATGGCTGGCCCGCAAGTTCCGAAGGACTTCAGGCGCGTGATCGTCGCCGCAGCCGTGGGAAACGTCATCGAGTGGTATGACTTCTATATCTTCGGCAGCTTGGCCGCGGTCTTGTCGGTCAAGTTCTTTGAACAATCCCATCCGGTTGCGGCTCTGCTGAGCACGATTGCGCTGTTCACCGCCGGATTCCTGATCCGTCCGCTGGGGGCATTCCTGTTCGGATGGATGGGCGACCGCGTCGGCCGCAAGTATACGTTCCTCCTTACACTGACCGGAATGGGGCATCGGCACGGGTGGCATTGGGTTGATCCCGACCTACGCGGAAATCGGTTTGACCGCCGCGTTCCTCCTCTTCGGCTTGCGGATGATCCAGGGCCTGTGCCTGGGCGGCGAGTATGGCGGCGCCATCACCTACGTCGCCGAGCACGTGCCAGACGAACACCGCGGCTACTACTACCGGCTGGCTACAGACCTCGCCGACGCTCGGCATCGTCGTCTCGCTGGGCGTAATCATCGGTGCGCGTACGTATTTTGGCAATGAAGTGTTCAACGCATGGGCGTGGCGCGTCCCGTTCCTGGTGTCCTTCCTGCTGGTAGCGATCGCAATCTGGATCCGGCTCCAGCTCCAGGAGACGCCGATCTTCCAGGAGATCAGGGCCAAGGGGCAGATGACCAAGAACCCCTGGAAGGAGGCTTTCCTCAGCTCGAACTATCAAATACATCCTGATCGCCACCGTCGTGCTGATCGGGCCAGGGCGTGGTCTGGTACAGCGGTCAGTTCTGGGCACTGTACTTCCTGCAGCAGGTTTCCAAGGTGGACCCGCTGACCTCGGCCTACATCGTGGGAGCCGCGCTGCTCCTTGCGACGCCGAGCTTGATCTTCTATGGCTGGCTGTCCGACAAGATCGGCCGCAAGCCGGTGATCCTGGGAGGCATGTTGCTGGCGTCGCTCACCTACTATCCGCTGTATCTATGGCTGGGAGCGGTCACACAGCCCGGCAACATCAACTATCCGATCGCGATCTTCATCATCTTCATCCTCGTGAATTATGTCGGGATGGTCTACGGGCCGGTCGGTGCGTTCCTGGCGGAATTCTTCCCCGGGAATATCCGCTACACCTCGGTGTCGGTGCCGTATCACATCGGCAACGGCTGGGGCGGCGGACTTGGTGCCGTTCGTCACCTCGGCGATGTTCGCAGCCAGCGGCAGCATCGGCTACGCGCTGCTCTACCCAATCTTGGTACCGGCGGTGTGCTTCATCATCGCCATCTTTGTGATGCCGGAGACCCGTAAGATAAGCATCTGGAATCCGGCAGAGGTTAGAGCATAGCCAGGCATATCACGTGCGGGGCCGGTCGGCCCCGCACAGTCTCCCGTATGGCACGCCTACCTTCTCCGGACGCATAGCTCTTGGCATAGCCCTCCCGCCTGCCTTTGTGGCTGAGGCCGATGCGGTCATCGAGTAATTCCCCGGCCGCCTACGCAGACGCTCTTCAACCAGATCAAGCAACGGACACCGTTGCTGCAGCCCAAACTGCGCCTCCCGTACGGGAAGCTGCAGGCGCTCGCAGTGCTGTGAACCAACTGCCGAAGAGGCGCGGTGCGGAAAACCGCATGCCACGTTGTTGCGACCTGTAAACACTGGTGTGTTCAGCAGGAGGCAGACCTGCCAGGGCAAAAGTCAGGAGCCCTGTAGTTCGGATGGCAGGATGGCGGGGTGTCCAAATCCCCAAGGTCTTGAAGCCCATCGACAAGGTCTCCCTTGGGGAGATTACGAGTCACCGGGCCGTAACGACAGTGAACGTAAAGGTGGCCTCGAAAGTGCTAGATCCGAGGGCCGAGCCTGCAACCGTAGGGGCGAAGGCAGCATGGGATGTCGAAATCTGACCGATGCGGCATCCTCACCTCGGCGGGGTGGAAGCGACATCGCCGGCCAGAGAGGGCCGCGGGCGCAGCCTAAACCGTGTCCTGGATTTCCCTC
>ERZ1370068.997-contig-10910_pt1 | contig 20337 bp, 20 predicted proteins | sample MGYA00561227_ERZ1370068 | MGnify/ENA primary metagenome ERZ1370068 (study PRJEB38410, sample SAMEA6850437) | metagenome | study: Metagenomic assessment of the ecological functions of the soil: analysis of the soil microbiota associated with the... | reverse complement strand
GTTACGTATTGCTAGGCCGGCGCCGGCATGGGTATCGATCACGCGAAATGCAGCTTGTTTGTAAGATAGAGCAGGATGCGCACCAGATGATAATAGATGGATGCCCGGCGTGCTGCCGGCATGGCATGATTTTAGCGAAATTCGAGGCCTTTGAATAGACACCGCCGTCTTCTACCCGCTGGCCCGGTTTTGTCCGGCCATCTGCGTCTTCGCGCCCCGGTAAGGAAGAAACAGGTAAACTGGCACAGACGGTTGGCAGTAACACGGCGAGCTCGATGCTCACCCGCCCCGGATCGGCGGCATCACCACCTGGTCGGGCGGCAGGCGCGGTCGGACGTCCCGCAGGCGCGAACGACTGTCCGGTGCTCAGGCAGATCCGCACCCGCTAAGTCGCTTGTTCTCGCAGGTCACCGAGATCGCGGAGTTGCTCAAGCCCGGATTGACCTGATGAAGGCGTCCTCAAGCTCGGCGGGGCGATGTTTTGGCCCGACAATTGCAGGAATTCGGGGAATCTTCACTGCCGCCGCGCCTTGCGGATGTTCTCGAAGCTGTGCCTCGCCGAGCCTGAGCAGGTGCCGTGCTTGTCCCATTCGTTGGAAGATCAGCCCGGGGCTGGCATCGGTCCAGCATGGAGGTCATGGATGCTGCGTGCGAGCCGTGGCGTCGGCCGCTGGCAATTGGGAAACCCCGCTCATATTGCGGCCACAGCCCGGACCACGAGAGGAAGGGCCGGCCGCCACTGTCTGCTGAGCGCCCGCTGTTGCCGCGCCGGAGGCCGCCTCAGAAGGAGGGGCGACCAGCGACAGCGTCAGATGAAATCGAACTCGCCGGGCGCATGGTCGTGGCGATCCTGAGCGCTGGCGCCCGGGAGAGGGCGACGGAGGCGAGGAAGATCAGAACCTGAAATCATGGCCAATCGAAACATGAAAATACCCCTTACTCGACCGGCCGAGCCTAGCAGGAGCTTGAACATTTCAGAACAAAAAAGAGGCGAGCCGCCGATCTGGCTTAAATCAGGGGCCGGGCGGCCTGCAGCTGGATTGTAGCCCAACGGTCGAGCCTGGACATGCACCATTGACGCCTTACCAGCTGGCAAAGCCGCCGTCCTCGATGATCGAATAGTGCACGGTGCGCCGCTTGCCGTCGCTCAGCATCACGTCGCCGGTGCAATAGCGGCGCGGAATGTTGTCGATTGCCGGGGCCGGAACGCGGTTTCGTGGATCCGGCCATAGCGGTGATACAGCGACGAATTCCAGAACTTGCCTCTTTTTCCTGAACTTGTAGTGATGGTCGGCAGCGCCCTTCGCATTCGCGACGCGGCCGTCATAGCTCGGGCCGGACAGCCCGAAATTCAGTTCCAGGGATGTGGCAGCCTGGGCGGCCCGCCCGAATCCCAGCAGGGCCGCGCGCAGCGCCAGGCTGAGTGGTTTCAGGATGTGAAGAGGGTGCGCATGGGAATCCGCCGGCGTTCATCGCGTGGATGGTGCCGCGAAGCCGGGCAAGGTCAGGCGCAAGGCGGCAACACTTCGCGAGAAGTCCGCTCTGGGCCCGCCGTTCTTTCACCGCCGCCGATGCACCTAGAGTACGCCGTACGAAATGGAGTCTGGCGATGCGAATGATATTGGCGGCGAGCCTGTTTGCGAATGTGCGATGCTGGATGTCGGCGCCGGCGCGGGTTGACTGGGTGCTGCCGTTCAGGGCAACGATACGGGTGGCATCATCGCTGCCTATTCGCTGGCGCGTCCACGATGATGCGCGTCAGCTCGCGGTCGACCACTGCGCCGTGGCGGGTGGGCAGCGGTGAAATTCCTCGCGGTGCAGCCCTATCCGGGCGGCTATACGTTCGCCTGCCGTTGGTGCCGTATGGTGCGCTGATTGACCCGCGGTGGATGCTTACTGAGCCGTATCGTGACCGACGGGATAAAGTGGGGAGCGTGACGACGCGGTAGTTTTGTTTGGCGTTTGCCTGGCTGGCGCTCGCGGCGGCGATCCGATGCCGGCGCGGTCGACCTGCCGGTGCGCAAGGCGGGCCTGTGGGAAATGAAGATCGTGCACATCGGGCTCTCCGATGCCCGAGATGACCATGCACAGCATTGCACCTGACGAGATCCACCGACAAGGAGATGGGCGCGGCGGCCGCCGCCGATGGGCAAGGAGAGATGTGCTCCAGAGGCAGGACATTCGGAAGACCGGGCGACCGGCTATGTCAGCGATTCCGTCTGCGGCGCCGCCGGCGTCGACGGTCACCTCGCATGCCGAGATCACCGGCGACTTCGAATTCCGCCTACACCGTGGGAATCGAGCTGGCGCGCTCCCGAGCGCGGCGCCTCCGGCGGCGCCGCGACGACACCACCTCGACCATCGAGGCGAAGTGGCTCGGGAGCTGCCAAAGGTCGGACCAGAGGCCCGGCGACATCATGATGCCCGGCGGCATGAAGATGAACATCAGGGGCATGGAAAAAGCTCAAGGCCATGATCCCCAAGCAGTTGCCCAGATAATTTTATCCGGCCGCGGCGCTACCAGTCCGCTACACCGGCACCCGCAACCGTCGGCGCGCAGCCCGCCCTATCGGGCTGTCGCCGAGCGTGATGTCGCCGCCATGCGAGCGGGCGATGTCGCGGGCGATCGCAAGCCCAAGGCCGGTGCCGCCCTCGTCCTGGTTGCGCGCATCGTCGAGCCGCAGGAACGGCTTGAACACTTCCTCGCGCATATCGGCGGGAATGCCGGGCCCGTCGTCGTCGACGGTCACGGTGAGATAGCGGTGATCGCGATGGCCGGTGATCGCGATCGCGTCGGCGTGCCGCGCCGCGTTGGACACGAGGTTGGCGAGGCAGCGCTTGAACGACGCCGGCTTCACCGTCACGACCGGCAGGCCGTGGAACGCCACCGTCGCGGTTGTGGCCGGTGCGCTCGGCGTCGCTGCGCATTCCTCCAGCGCCATCGCCATGTCGGTCGGCTGCGCGATGCTCGCCGGTGTCGCCGCGCGCAAAGGCCAGATAGGCCTCCAGCATGCCGGACATTTCGTCGACGTCCTTGCGCATCGCCGTCGACCTCGGGGCTGTCGCCGATCAGCGCCAGTTCGAGCTTGAAGCGGGTCAGGATGGTGCGCAGATCGTGGCGAGACGCCGGCCAGCATCGCGGTGCGCTGCTCGATCGAGCGCTCGATGCGCGCCTTCATTTCAGGAACGCCTGCGCCGCGCGGCGCACTTCGCGCGCGCCGCGCGGGCGGAAGTTCGGCGCCTCGCGGCCCTTGCCGAAACTTTCGGCGGCATCGGCCAGCCGCAGGATCGGCCTGATCTGGTTGCGCAGGAACAATACCGCGACGATCAGCAGGATCGAGGACGTGCCGAGCATCCAGAAGATGAAGATCTCCGAATTGAGGCATAGGCGGCGCTGCGCTGCGCGAACACGCGCATCACCGGCGTCATCGAGCTGGATGCGGATTTCGACCAGGTTGGAGCTGCCGACGGTGTCGATCCAGAACGGCCGGCGCGATCTGGCGGCCGAGCTGCACCGACGAGCGTCTGGTCGAGCAGCGAGAAGAACGGTTTCGGCCCGGGCGGCGGCATGTCGCCGACGGGAAGGAAATCGACCACCAGCTGCAGGCGCTGCCCGATGCGGCGCAGCTGCGCGCGCGTCCTTGTCCTGCGGATAGACCTTGTAGACGTCGATCAGGCTGGCGATGTCCTGCACCACGGCGGCCGACAGCCGCCGCGTCACCGTGTTCCAGTGCCGCTCCATGAACACGAACGCCACGACCGTCTGCAGGATCACCATCGGCACGATCATGATCAGCAGCGCGCGGGCATAGAGGCCGGTCGGCATCCAGCTCTTGAACGCGTTGCCCATCCAGCCGTTGGCCGCCGGAGACGCGCTGCGACGGCGTTGCGGATCAGCGTCAGGCCGGTGTCGAGCGTGCTCATGGAATCGGCTCAGGGCGACGCGACCAGGCGATAGCCGATGCCGCGCACCGCCTGCAGGAACAGCGGATTGGCGGGATCGCGCTCGATCTTGCGCCGCAGGCGGTTGATCTGCACGTCGACCGCGCGCTCGTTGACGGTGCCGCCGCCGGTCAGCGCCGCGCGCGGCACGGTTTCGCCGGGCGCAACCGCCAGAATGCGCAGCATCTCGCGCTCGCGGTCGGTGAGGTGAATGATCTCCTCGCCCTGGCGCAGTTCGCCGCGGTCGAGATGAAACACGTAAGGGCCGAACGCGATCTGCTCCAGCGCCTCCACCGGCGGCGGCGCGGTGCGCTTGAGGATATTGCCGATCCGCAGGCACCAGTTCGCGCGGCTCGAACGGTTTTGCGACATAGTCGTCGGCGCCGATCTGCAGGCCCTCGATCCGCGCCTCCGCCTCATGGCGCGCCGTCAGCATGATGATCGGCACCGAGGAGGAGGTGCGGATGAAGCGGGCCAGGTCGAAGCCGGTTTCGCCGGGCATCATGACGTCGAGGATCAGCAGGTCGAAATGCAGGCCGAGCAGTTTGGCGCGCGGCGTCGCTGGCGCTCGACGCGGTGGTGACGCGATAACCCTCGCCGGACAGAAACCGCGACAACAGATCGCGGATGCGGCGGTCGTCGTCGACCAGCAGCAGATGCGGGGCGTCGTCGGCCAGTTGCTGCGTTGCGCGCGCGGTGGCCGCGGCGATGGTTGCTCCTTGCGCCACGGTCCACTCCCTTGGCTTCTGCTGCCGGTCCCGAAGATCGCTTCCAGCACCTTGTCGGGGTCGTCGCGATCGATCATCGCGCGCAGGAACTGGCTGATGGCTGCGACGCCTTCGGGATTGATGTCCCGGAGCGCGCGGGTGATGCGATCGGTCTGCAGCCCTGCGAGCTTTGCCACCAAGGCTTCGCCCTTGGCGGTGGCGTAAAGAAGGCGCTGCCGGCGGTCGTTGTTGCCGGTCTTCTGGATGATGTAGTCCTCGTCGAGCAACTGCTTGAGCACCCGGCCAAGCGATTGCTTGGTGATCCGCAGCACGTCCAGCAGGTCGGCGACCTTGAGGCCGGGATAGCGGTAGACGAAATGCATCACGCGGTGATGGGCGCGGCCGAAGCCGAAAGCCTCAAGCTCATGGTCGGCATCGCCGACGAAGTCGCGATAGGCGAAGAACAACAATTCGATGATGTCCCAGCGCAATTCGCCGGCCCGCGGGGCAGGGGACGTGCCGGCGGCTCCCCAGCGAGATCAGGGTCGGCCGGGCCTCTTGAGAAATTTATGTCAGTCATGTTGACATATCTTGGGTTCAATGTTACAAAACTGCCAGCCACGACGAAACTTTTAAGTCGTTTCGAACCTGGTGACGTGTCAGGCAGCCGGAAAAAGCCAGCGATGGCGGCAACGGCCGCAAATTGGACTACCGTGCGATTGTCGAGCGGCATTTCGGCAAACATACTGGACTTCGGCATCCCGCAAAAGCATGTCCTCACCGACATGACGGCAACGGAAGCCGGCCGCAAGGCTGGTGATGATGAAGTCCAGACCTGTGAGAGCCAGACCTATTGAGCCAGCAGGCCCGGAGAGCCAGCCGGCGCCAGAGCTGCGCCGATTCCGGCAGCGGGAAGCAAGGGCAGGAAGCTAAGGGAATGAGTTTGAAATTCGAAATCCAGCCGGCGGCGAATCCGACGTCCTGAGAAGGAGCGCACGGCAAAGCTCGCGGATCCGGGCTTCGGCCGGATTTTCACCGATCACATGGCGATCGTCCGCTACAACCAGGCGAAGGGCTGGCATGGCGCGCGCGTCGAGATCCCGCGCCAATTTCCCGCTCGATCCGGCCGCAGCCGTCCTGCACTACGCGCAGGAGATTTTCGAAGGCCTCAAGGCCTACAAGCGCGACGACGACGGCGTGAACCTGTTCCGCCCCGACGCCAATGCAAGGCGCTTCAGAATTCGGCCGAGCGCATGGCCATGGCGCCGCTGCCCGGGCCTGTGTTCATCGAAGCGGTCGAGCAGCTCGTGCGCATCGACAGCGCCTGGATCCCGGGCGGCGAGGGCAGTCTCTATTTGCGGCCCTTCATGATCGCGAGCGAGGTCTTCCTCGGCGTGAAGCCGTCGGCGGAATACATCTTCGCCGTCATCGCCTCGCCGGTCGGCTCCTATTTCAAGGGCGGACCTGCGCCGGTGTCGATCTGGGTGTCGGAGAACTACACGCGCGCCGCGATCGGCGGCACCGGCGCCGTCAAGTGCGGCGGCAATTACGCGGCGAGCCTGCGCGCGCAGGCCGAGGCCATCGAGCACGGCTGCGATCAGGTCGTTTTCCTCGATGCGATCGAGCGCCGCTACATCGAGGAACTCGGCGGCATGAACGTCTTCTTCGTGTTCGACGACGGCTCGCTCTTGACGCCGCCGCTCGGCACGATCCTGCCGGGCATCACCCGCGATTCGATCATCGCGCTGGCGAAGGATTCCGGCACGCATGTGCGCGAGGAGGCCTACACGATCGACCAGTGGCGCGCGGATGCCGCCAGCGGAAAGCTGAAAGAGGCCTTCGCCTGCGGCACGGCGGCCGTCATCTCGCCGATCGGCAAGGTGTGTTCCGCGAGCGGCGAGTTTCTGATCAGCGGCGGCGCGGCCGGCCCGGTCGCCATGGGGCTGCGCAAGAAGCTGGTCGACATCCAGTACGGTCGCGCTGAAGACCCGCACGACTGGATCAGAAAGGTCCTGTGACCAGGCGTTTTCGAGCGGAAGTGGTCACCGGTTCGCGTCAAGAAAACGCGTCAAAATCTAGAGCCTGATTCACTTGAAATCAGGACCGGCTCTGCGGCGTTATCCCGCCGCTTAAGCGATAGATCACTTTAAGCGTCGGTAGCGCGCGCGCGTCCTCGAGTCGCGCGACGGCTGACGCGTAGCTAATTGAAACGGCGTCACTACGGGAGAGAAGCCATGGGAGTTTCGTTCGACAAGATCGATGGCGTCATCTGGTACGATGGCAGGCTGGTGCCGTGGGCCGACGCCAACGTGCACATTCTGACCCACGGCCTGCATTATGCGAGCTGCGTGTTCGAGGGCGAGCGCGCCTATGGCGGCAAGGTCTTCAAGAGCACCGCGCATTCCGAGCGGCTGAAGAACTCGGCCAGCATACTCGATTTCGAGATTCCGTATTCGGTCGCCGAGATCGATGCCGCAAAGCAGCTCGTGATCGACAAGCAACAATCTGCCGGATGCCTATCTCCGCCCGATCGCCTGGCGCGGCTCGGAGATGATGGGCGTGTCGGCGCCGACCAACACCATCCACCTCGCCATCGCCGCCTGGAACTGGCCGAGCTATTTCGATCCGGCCGAGAAGCTGAAGGGCATCCGCATCGTGTCTGGCCGAGTACCGGCGGCCCGATCCGGCGACCGATTCCGGCGATGGCGAAGGCGTCCGGTCTCTACATGATCTGCACCATCAGTAAGCACAAGGCGGAGCGTGCGGGCTATGCGGATGCGATGATGCTGGACTGGCAGGGCCGCGTCGCCGAATGCACCGGCGCCAACATCTTCTTCATCAAGGACGGCAAGATCCACACGCCGATCGCCGACTGCTTCCTCGCCGGCATCACCCGCGCCACCGCGATCGATCTCGCCAGGCGCCGCGGCATCGAGGTGATCGAGCGCCGCATCATGCCGGAGGAACTTTCTGATTTCACCGAGTGCTTCATCACCGGCACCGCGGCCGAAGTGACGCCGGTGTCGGAGATCGCGAACTGGAAGTTCACGCCCGGCAAGATCTCCGAGCAGTTGATGGCGGATTACACCGCCGAAGTGCAGCCGAAGGGCAAGGCCGTGGCTGCTTAAGGCCCGGCTTCTGCCTTCGGCGGATCTCTCCTCCCTCTCCACTCGTGGGAGAGGGGGCGCCTCACGAAGGTGTTGAACTGGATAAGAGGAACTCGGCTGGTCGGAGCCGCGTTGGTGATGCCGAAGATTGACGAAGCATTCCCAGCCGGCAGCAGCATCCGCGACGCCGCGCTGCACAACCTGATCGGAGCGAGCTCGGTTTTCAGGCGAAATGCGAAGCCATCATGGCCACGATCTTGGAGCGCTCAGGAAATGGGGCGGACAAGAGCAACACGGAGGGCACATGAGAAACATCGTGAATGAAGACGGCGAGATCATCGCCAAGGCAACGAAAGACGGTACACTGGTCGGCGGCCACCACCGCATCATAATGGCGGGCAGCCTCTATCAAAAACTGTTCTGGCAAGATACCGGCGAACCTGTGAAGCTTGACGCCTTAATGCATCCAAGTTCTCATCGACATATAGCTTGATGCGCTCGCCGCGTTAGCGAGCGGCTTACTTCTTCGTCTTCGGGGCCGGTGCACCGTCCTTGCCCCTTTTGATATTGCCCTTGGTTGCGCTTATGCCGGTGGTGCCCATCGAACCATCTGGCTTGGCGCCGTTCGTCGTTCCGGGCTTCTCCATGCCGGTCTGCGGAGCAGGGCCGGTGTTCTGGGCAAAGGCCGAGCCGCACAAGAGCGGTGACGGTGATAAGCTTCTTCATAGCTCTCTCCTTTGGAGACCTGCAAATAATTCAGCGCGCAAAGTGTGGTTCCCAGATTGGCGGCTGCGGCGCGATCCTTTCGGCGTCTCAAAGGCCAACACGCGGAATGTAGGAAGCGGGGGAGAAGGAAGAAAGCGTGGCCCTCCATGCCCAGCGGTGAGGCATCAAAAAGGCACGGAGTGGCACTCCTCTTTGCTCTCTTCCCGTGCGGGGTCGTGAACTCTTCAGCGGCTTTGTGCGACCAACTCCCCGGATTGCGGATAGAATTCGGTGTGTGAAATGGCGACAATGACCTCGGCTCTCTCAGTGTGCTCCAAATGCGTCGTGGCGGCCGCCGTCGCGGCGGTGCTTGCGATTCTTGGATCTCCCACGGGGCCGCCGTCAGGGCCGAAGACCGCTCCCCGGTGATCGACCTTAGCTCCGGCAATGCGGAGATGAATGCCGCGATCGCAAAGGGGCGGGCGACGCTGCCGACATTCTGGGCCTCCTACGACGCGCCAAAACCGTCGGAGACCGGTCACTCCCTCAAGGGTACGGTTTCCAGATCCGAGGAACAATGGCGAGCACATCTGGATGGCCGATGTGAAGAAAACCGCAGACGGCCGCTATTCGGGAGGTTCGCCAACGCGCCGCGCGATCTGCCCGGCAAGAAGGCCGGCGAGGTGGCCCTGTTCACGGAGGCCGACATCTCGGACTGGATGTTCATGCGGAACGGCAAGATCGTCGGCGGCGAGACCATCAGGCCGCTCCTGAAATCATTGCCGAAGGCCGACGCCGACGCGCTTCGCGCGCGGACTGGGAACCTCAAGGAGACCGAAGGGCAATGCGGCGAGTCAAGCCCGGCCATGACGGGGGTCTGGTGTTGGCCGTGCGACACGGTTGCCCGGCCGGGCCTTGGCTGGTACCAACGCGCCCCATGGCTGAAAAACCCAAGAAACCCCAGAAACTCCGCGCACGCCTGCCGCGCGGGCTGGAAGATCGTGGCCCGGCGGCGATTGCCGCCACGCGCCAGATGGTCGAGAAAATCCGCGAAGTCTACGAGCGCTACGGCTTTGAGCCGGTGGAAACGCCCGGCGATGGAGTTCACCGACGCGCTCGGCAAATTCCTGCCCGACCAGGACCGGCCGAACGAGGGCGTGTTCTCGTTCCAGGACGACGACGAGCAGTGGATCTCGCTGCGCTACGATCTGACCGCGCCGCTGGCGCGCTACGTGGCGGAGAATTTCGACGCGCTGCCGAAACCGTATCGCAGCTACCGCGCCGGCTACGTCTACCGCAACGAGAAGCCGGGCCCCGGCCGCTTCCGCCAGTTCATGCAGTTCGATGCCGACACGGTGGGCTCGGCGTCGCCGGCGGCCGACGCCGAGATGTGCATGATGGCGGCCGACACGATGGAAGCGCTCGGCATTCCGCGCGGCAGCTATGTGGTGAAGGTGAATAACCGCAAGGTGCTCGATGGGGTGCGGGACGCGCTTGGCATTGCAGATGACGGACAATGGCTGACCGTCATGCGCGCGATCGACAAGCTCGATCGTCTCGGTATTTCCGGCGTGCAGCAACTTGCTCGGCGACGGCCGCAAGGACGAGTCGGGTGATTTCACCAAGGGCGCCGGTCTCAAGGCCGATGACATTGCTCTGGTCGTCGGCGCGATCGAACCAGGGCGCGCAGATCGACGCGCGGCTGCGCGACAGCAAGATCGGACAGGAAGGCCGCGACGAACTCGACGCGATAAGCAAACTTGTTACGGCATCCGGGCTATGGATCGGATCAAATCGTCATCGATCCCTCCGTCGTGCGCGGTCTCGAATATTACACCGGCCCTGTCTACGAGGTCGAACTCACGCTCGAAACCAAGGACGAAAAAGGCCGCCCCGTGCGCTTCGGCTCGGTCGGCGGCGGTGGCCGCTATGATGGGCTGGTCTCGCGCTTCCGCGGCGAGCCGGTGCCGGCGACGGGATTTTCCATCGGCGTGTCGCGGCTGCAGGCCGCGCTGACGATGCTCGGCAAGCTCGACACGCGGCCGGCACTTTGGCCCGGTCGTCGTCACCGTGTTCGGACCGCGAGACGTGTCGCCGACTATCAGAAGATGGTCGCGCATCTTCGCAACGCGAACATCCGCGCCGAGCTCTATCTCGGCAATCCCAAGACACATGGGCAACCAGCTCAAATATGCCGACCGGCCGCAACTGCGCCTTGCGTGATCATCCAGGGCTCGGACGAAAGGGCGCGCGGCGAAGATCCAGATCAAGGATCTGATCGTCGGCGCAGGCGGCTGCCGCGATCAAGGACCTCGAACCAGGATTGGCGCGAAGCACGCGCCCGGCGCAATTTCGTGCGCCGACGAGGCGAGATCGTCGCAAGCCGTGCGCGAAGTGCTGGCGCGCCATGACGTGAAGTGGGGATAGCTATTCATTCCAGCCGTCATGCCCGGCCTTGTGCCGGGCATCCACGTCTTGTTTGATACGGAGATCGCCGATGGCCGGGATACGCCCGGTCATGACGAAAGAAAAGCAACGAGGAGACCACAATGCCTGAGATTACCGTGAGCATGGCCGCCGGCCGCACCGACGAACAGAAGGCCGGCATGATGCGCGACATCACGCAGGCGCTGGTCAAGAACCTCGGCGTCGATGCCGATGCGGTGGTGATCCAGATCAACGAAGCGCCGCTGGCCCACAAGATGAAGGGCGGCAAGACGTTTGTGGAGCGCGCGGCGGCGGCGAAGAAGTAGCGTGATCTCTATCCGTCTCCCTGCGAGGAGGGTGACGCGCGACGTAAGCGCGCGGCAGAGTGGGTTGACGGCTCTCCACGTCAACAGTGTCGGGGTTGATAGCCGTCACCCGACCTCGGTTCGCATCGCGGACCGACCACGAGGAGCTTTGCTCGTCACGGCCCTCCGGAGGAGAAGAGATCCCATGGACGCACGCGACTTCATCAAGATCGGCATGAGCGCCGAGCGGACGCTGGTCGTGCCGGCCGAGCGCACGGTCGGGCATTTCGTGCCCGGCATGCCGATGGTCTATGCGACGCCGATGATGATCCTGGAAATGGAGATGGCCTCCAGCGACGCCATCAGGGCGCTTATCTTCAGCCCGGCTGGATCACGGTCGGAACCGAGGTCGATATCCGCCATCTCGGCGCGTCGCTGGTCGGCGCGACGGTGCGCGTCACCGGAAAAGTCATAGCGGTAGAGCGCCGCGTGATCCGCTTCGAGGTCGAAGCCTTCGAGGGCGAGCGCAAGATCGGCGACGGCCGCCACGCCCGCGGCCTGGTCAATGCCGAGACGTTTACGAAGAGGCTTGCGGGAAGTAGCTGCGCTGTTCGGACCTCATCCTGAGGAGCGCGCTTAGCGCGTCTCGAAGGATGAATGCCGAGGTGCAGCAGCCGGGCCTGCATGGTTCGAGACGGCGCTGGCGCGCCTCCTCACCATGAGGATAACAGCTCCCTACTTCGCCAGATCCTTCGAACGCTGCGTCGCCGCGGCGACGGCGCGCGTCAGCAGCGGCTGCAGGCCATTCGGCCCCATCAGCACGTCCAGTGCGGCGGCCGTGGTGCCGCCTGGCGAGGTGACATTCTGGCGCAGGGTGGCGGAAGCAAGTTCCGAGCGGTGCAGCAATTCGCCTGAGCCTGGCGACGGTTTCGCGCGCGCAAGCTTGGTGGCAAGCTCCGCCGGCAGGCCGGCCGCGACGCCGGCGCGCGCGAGTTCTTCGGCGAGCAGGAAGACATAGGCCGGACCGGAGCCGGAGACCGCGGTCACCGCGTCCATCAGGCTTTCCTTGTCGACCCATTCCACCGAGCCGGTGGCGCGCAACAGCGCATCCGCAATCGCGCGCTGCGCGGCGCTGACATTCTTCGCCGGCGACCGCGACCGTGATGCCGCGGCCGATCGCGGCCGGCGTGTTGGGCATGGCGCGAACCACCGCTGCCGCCGCAGACTCGCTTCGAGCGCGGCGATGGTCGTGCCGGCCATGATCGAGACCACCAGCGTCGCACGGTCCGATGAACGGCTTGAACGTCGGCGCCGGCCTCGCGGAACGATCTGCGGCTTCACCGCGCACCACCAGCGTGTCGACCTCGCCGGTATCTTTCGCTGCCGGATTGAGCCGGATGCCTTGCGCCGCCAGCGCGCCGATCTCGGGCGAGGGATGCGGCTCGATCACCACGACGCGTTTGGGGTCGAGGCCGCCGGCCAGCCATCCGGTCAGCATCGCGCCGCCCATCTTGCCGGCGCCGGCAAGCGCGATGGTGCCGTGGACGTTTGTGAGGTGCGATTAGCTGTCGTGACCGACGACGACATACGAAATATTCTCTCGTCGTCCCTGCGAACGCAGGGACCCATAACCACAGGAGGTTTTAGTGAAGCGCGAGAAGGCGCTACAAGCAGTTTGCTTGAGCCCCGAGGTCACAGCGTATGGGTCCCTGCGCCCGTGCGCAATTGCGCACTAGGCAGGAACGACATCGGAGTGTGTGGAGGCGACCGGGAGCCGACAGGAGAACTACGCCTCGCCCTCGGTATCGAACATCGCCGCGCTCATCGCCTCCGGCGCGGTCTTGCCGGCCCAGACCACGAACTGGAACGCGGGGTAATAGCGCTCGCAGGCGTGGATGGCGCCGGCCAGCATGGCCTCGCATTGCGCGGTCGAGGCGGTCAGCCCGCCCGGCAGCACCAGCGCCTGCCGGTACATGATCATGCCGGTATGGGTCCAGATGTCGAAATGGCCGACCCATAATTGCTCGTTGATCGCCGCGATCAGCCGCTGCACTTCGGCGCGGCGCGCCGGCAGGATCTTCATGTCGAAGGCGGAGGCCAGATGCAGCGCCTCGATCTCCGCCATCCAGGTGAACGAGAGCTGATAGTCGGTCCAGCTGCCCTTGGAGACGATCGTGACTTCGTCTTCGCCGGAGCGCTCGAACGCCCAGTTGTTTTCGGCGGCAATGTCCTCGACCGCCGCCAGCGGGTTGTTCCGGAGATCGATAATGCCTTCGAGGAGGGACATGCCGTCTCGACCTTGTTTTTGAATTCTTCTGATACGCACACGGAGCACGGCGCGCGTTGAACTCGATGCGTCGCCGCCGGTTGCACTCCCCGATCGCTGATCCTCCCGGGGCTGCCGAGGCTCAACTGATGTGATTTGCGGAATCCGCGCAACTCGCCCCTGAGTCCGTCCACAGGCCAAAGCGGCGTCGTCCACAGCAGATCGCAGCTTCAGTTATTAATTAGAGAACAAACCGGAATCGGATTCGAGCGCCGCGGAGTCCGGCGGCCGGCAAATCAGGCCGGTCCGCCACAATAGTTAATAGATCGTGATGGTTAATAGACCGTTAATTCCCTTGGGATGACCCATTTCGCGTCCCCCGCCGCCGATACGCCCGCATGGAGGCAGAGGCTGGTTCCCGTCTAGCGCGAGGACGTGAATCGCAGATCGGCAGACGGCTTGAAGAGCCCGCGGAACGCTGCGGTCCTATTGTCTCGCGTGCAACCAGCGGGCACGCCTCGATCGGCTGTCCCCAGCCACGCGCCCTCGATTTCGACGCAGGGCCGGGAAGCATCGACCCGGAGGCCATAGCGCTCCAGCAAGCCTTCGCGGATCGGCTTGCCGCGCGTGTGCAATCCCCAAGTGCCGCCCGGCGGCGGATTCGTTCAACCCGGCGCGGATGCGGCGGTCGAACTTGCCGTCGGGCATGATCGGCAATCGCAATGTCGGCGATCAGGATAGAACCGCGACTGCGGCGGCAGCAGCGGGGCGACATAGGCCAGCGGCTTGTCGAGAAGAAGATAGATCGCGGGCTGCTCAAGCGATTTCGAGATCGCCGGGTTGTACGGAGTTGGACCAGGGGCGGCGGAACCAGTCTCCCGGTTGCGACCACAGCGCGATGGCCAGGGCAACGGCGAGCATCACCGCATTCAGGCGCAGCGCAGATGCGCGGAGCAGGGCAGATCCGGGCGCGCCGGCCAGTGCAGCGTGCAATCAGCAGAACGATCAGCGGCGCGCACAGCAGCTCCAGCACGATCGCGTAGCGCTGGATCGAAAACACGGCGAGCCATGCCGCATAGGAGACGGCGAAGAACAGCAGGAACTGGAGTATCGCGGCGCGTGAAGATATCGGTGCGCGTGACGAGGCCGCGGCCGATGCCGAGCACGATCAACACCGTCGCGACCGCGAACCGCGCGTCGCGGAACGGATATTCCGAGCTCCTGTTGTCGCCGACCAGCCAATAGAAGGGATAGGCCAGGGCGTCCAGGAGCCGCGTGGCAGGAATTGCCAGTCCATGATGTTCATCGGGACCAATTCCGGGGACTGGAACACGGCGTTGAAGAGCGGGAAAATCGGATTGCCCATCTCGCGCCAGAGCATCAGCCCCCACGCGCCGCCTGTCGCCAGTGCGCCGACCGCGCCGCCGACGCCAAGGCAGAGCGTCGCCTGTAGCGGCCGGCTGGCGGCGAGCACCGCGGCGGCGGCACCGAGCGCATAGACGACATTGGTCAGCTTCAGCCCGACGGCCGCGCCGATCAACAGGCCTGCGAGAACATAGCGTCCGTGATGCGATCGATCCGCCGACAGGATCAGGACGCAGCCTGCCAGGATCGGAAGCGCGGTGAGAATGTCGGAGAAGCTCGTGCCGACCTCCGAAAGCGTCATCGGCCCGACCGCGGCAATCAGGATCGACGCGCCGATCGCGCTCGCCGTCGCCGCTTCCCGCAGCAGGACGCGGACGAGAAAATAGATCAGCAGCAGATTGAGGCCGTGCACCGCGCCCATGATCATCAGGCCGTAGGGCAGCGGCAGCAGATGGCGCAGATAATAAACCGGGAAATAGACGGCCGGATTGAAGTAGGTCTGGAAGCCGGCCGGCAGCGCATCGACGCCATAGCGGCCGTTGATCACGGCCCAGACATTGTACTCGTGGTAGTTCTGCCAATCCCAGTTGACGTCCTCGCCGATGAACCAGGTGTAGATCGCGCCGGCCAGAGCGAGCCGAGCGCGATGGCTATCGGCACCAGGACATTGGTTTGAAGAATCAGGCGTTTGCCAGGCCCGGTACGCGGGCCTTCCTGCATCCCGTGCCGGCAACGTCAGCGGCGTGTGTCACGCTTGTTCCCTTGTGTCGCCCGGGCGATCTGGAATTGGGCACGATAGACACCTCTAGGACGCCGGCTTTAAGGATCCGTGAATGTTTCGCCATGCATCGATTACGTCCCGGATCGGTTCGCAAATCGCGCGTTAACGCTCATTCGCTAGCGTCGCGCGGCTTCCCGCGGGATGGGCCCATGACCATCGCAATTCTGATGCCGCTTCCCGCCGCTCGCCGCCAGGTTCGGCGGGGCGGGAAGGGCTGGCGCCGATGCCGCTGCTTCTGACCGGCGTGGTGTTCGTCGTCGCCATCCTGCTGAGGCAGGTCGTTCCGCTGAACACGGACGTGAGCTGGCTGCTCGTCATCGTGCGAACGCATGCTGGACGGTCAGCAGCTCTATCGCGACATCATCGAGATCAACCCGCCGATGGCGCCCTTCGCCTATCTGCCTGGTGTCGCGCTGGCGCGCGTCTGGGCGTCGATCCGCGGCTACGTGATCGATGCCCAGCTTCTGCTGCTTGCGGCGGCCTCCTGTTCGCCGTGTCGCGCATCCTGCGGTCTGTCGCCGGCGCTGGCCGAGATGAAATGGGGAGCGTTTGTCGTCTGGGCCGCAGCCGTCGTAACGATCCTGCCGATGAACGTCTTCGCCCAGCGCGAACATATCGCAATGCTCACCTTTCTGCCGGCGCTCGCCGCCTATGCGTTGCGCAGCAACCGCGAGCCGCTGCCGCTATGGGCGATCCTGATCGCCGGCCTCGGCGCCGGCATTACGCTTGCGTTCAAGCCGTTCTTCACGGTGCCGGCGGCACTGTGCATCCTGGTCGGCCGCGATCCATTCGCGCTCCTGGCGCAGTGCTGTTCTCGCCCGAGAACATCATCTCTGGCCGCTCTGGTGGCTGGCCGTCAGTCTCGGCACGTACATCTTCTATCCCGAGTATTTCACGATCACCTATCCGCTCGTTCGCGACACCTATCTGTCGTGGTCGATGCCGGCTTCGGTCATCTTCCTGAACGACGCAACGCTGGTCATTCGTCGATCGCGATGGTGTCGGTGCTGCTGGCGCGGCAGAGAGCAATGCCGGACCCGGCTGTTGCTGGTGGCGGTGCTTGCCTCGATCGGATTTGCCGTCTCGTTCTTCCTGCAGCGGCGCGGCTGGGCCTATCACTCCTATCCGATGGTCGCGCTCGCTTTGCTCGCGATGGGCTACGCGCTGACGGGGGTGGAATGATGCGCGCTCGCGCCCGCGCCGCCTGAATTGGCTCGTCGTTCGTGCTGGCCGTGACCTTTCGTCGCTCGGCATGCTGTGGTTCAACGGCAACGTCTATGTCGGCCCGATCAGGGAAGCCATCGCAGGCCTCAAACCGCATCCCCGCATCCTGATGCTGAGCGGCGAGGCGGCGATCGGGCATCCGCTGGTGCGTGATGTCGGGGGCGTGTGGGTTTCCCGCCAGGAGAATCTGTGGCTCCGCGAGTTCGTGCGGCTGACGCGCGAAGACGACCTCCGTCGATGCCGCGACCGACGCCAGGCTGAACGACTATCTGGCGCTGGAGCGCAAGTGGCTGATCGAGGATTTCAGGAAGCTGCCGCCCGACATCGTCCTGGTCGACAATCTGCGCGACGGCTGGGGCGACTGGGCGCGCGCCGATGCCGAAATGTCGCAGCTTCTCAAGCCGTATGCGCTGGTACGCTTCGGTCAGGGGATCGACATCCTGCGCCGGACAGGAATGATGCCGCGCGGGCGCTATTTCTGCGATGACGCCGATCGACGAACGTATAGGGCACGCGCGACATAGTCGTCGCGGATGGCAGGGTTCACCTTTCCAAACGCGTCGCCGAAGCACCTGTGTCGTAGCCGTCCTCGGTCGCGGACGAACTCGCCGCGGTCGTTGTCGAGCAGCCATTTCGCGATGCGGCGACTGGCCTTCGCGGTAGCAGCCGTCGAGGCGTGAACAGGACGCCGTCGTCTTTCGGGGCACGTCGCGGATGTCGGCGAGCAGGTGGACCTGCAGATCCGTCGTCGCCGATAGCGGTGCAGCACGCCGTTCATCATGACGACGTCGGCGCCTGGCGGAGTTCGCGGGCGGCTGCCGCATCGAGAAATGGCGGCAATGAAACGTGCCGAGATGGCCGAACGATCGCCGCGCATAGGCGATGTAGGCCTCGTCGATGTCGAAGCCGGTATAGATCGATGCCTATCGGGCAGATGGCTGCAGGATATGGCCGGGCCGCATCCGATGTCGATCACCCGCATGCCCGGCCGCATGCGTCAGGTAATCGGCGATCGCCTTGATGCGGGCGCCGAAGAAGCCGCCGGCGCTCTGATAGGCCTGGTAGAGCGCGGGATGGCTCAGGATCATCGCCTTCATCAGGAGGCCTCGTACGTTTGCGGCTGCGCGTGTTCGATTCCGACTGGGCCAGCAGCGGTCATCGAGCGGCACCTGTTCCATGATCGTCCTCGGCCGTCGGCCGCGCTCGTGCGGCAGCCGTCCGCGCCGGTGAATGTGCGAGATCACGAACAGCGGACGGTTCTTCGATTGGATATAGATGCGGCCGACATATTCCCCGATCAGCCCGAGCACGAGGAGCTGGACCGAGGAGATCATCACGACCAGCAGCGTCAGACTGGTCCACCCGGCACCGGTGCCGGAAGGATCCAGCTGATCACCGCGACGATGCCGACGAGGGGTGAGGCCGGTCGTCAGAGCGCGCCGACATAGGTCGCGATCCGCAGCGGCACCATCGAGAAGCTGATCAGCGCGTCGAGCGCAAAGCCGATCATCTTCGCCAGCGGATATTTGGTGGAGCCGGCGTAGCGCGGATTGCGGTCGTATTCATAGGCGACCTGCTTGTAGCCGAGCCAGCGCCACCATCCCGCGGATGAAGCGGTCATGCTCCGGCATCCTCGCACGAGCTGGTCGGAAATGCGCCGGCTCATCAGCCGGAAATCGCCGGTGTCCACTGGGATGTGGACCCGCGTGATGCGGGCGAGCAGGCGATAGAAGGCCTCTCGGCCGATTTCTTCTTGAAGCGGGTTTCGCCGGCGCGGCTGCGCCGCAGGCCATAGACGACGTCGGCGCTTTCCGCGAACCATCATCTCGTACATCGGCGCCAGCAGTTCCGGCGGGTCCTGCAAGTCGGCGTCGATGACCAGCACGAGGTCGCCGCGCACGGTGGAAAGCCCCGCCGTCAGCGCCAGTTGATGGCCGTGGTTGCGGGCGAGCCGGACCGCGACGACGTTGCGGTCTTCCGCCGAGAGTTCGTTGATCAGCTTCCAGGTGTTGTCGGTCGAGCCGTCATCGATCGAGGATCAGCTCGAACCGCTGGCCGCACAGCGCGCGCGCGGCGGCCGGTCATCTGGCGATGGAATTCGCGCAAGCCTTCTTCTTCGTTGCAGCAGGGTACAACGATGGACAGAAACATCTTGCCGGGGCGCGGCATCCCGTCCTGAATTTCCATGGATTTGGCAGCCTGTCCGGCAATGAATTTGGTTCGACTTGCTGCCAGCGATAATCGATGAAGCCCGGTTAATTGTTCATCAATTTTTAGACCGGCAGGGATACGATTCGTCGAAGCCGGCTGTGGCTAAATTAATCAAATGTTTAGGCGCTATCTAAACGTTGCGTCACGATGCAATACCGGCCCTCTCGCGGCAGCCGCTCGGTGGGCCGGCGTCATTCAGGAACCTGGATCTCTGACATGGACAAGGCCGAGTTCGATCGCTTTGCCGACGCCTATTACGACCAGCATCGTGAGAACGTTGCGGTTACCGGCGAGGGCCCGGAATATTTCGCCGAATACAAGATCAGGCAGCTCCGGCAGATCGTCGAGCGCGAGCAGGTCGGCGTGTCGCGGATCTGCGACTTCGGCTCGCGGGATCGGCAATTCCATTCCGTTCTTCCGAAAATACTTTCCGGATGCGGCGCTGACGTCACCGACGTCTCGGAGCGCAGCCTCACGCTGGGCAAACAGCGCTACCCCCGCGACGGCAACTACCGTTCTGATCGAGGACAGCCGCATCCCGCGAGGCCGGCGCGTTCGATGTCGCATTCTCGGCCTGCGTGTTCCATCACATCCCCCACGAGGGCAGCGTGAAATGGCTGAGAGGAGCTGCGATCACGCGTGAGCCGGTGGCCTGATCGCGATCTTCGAGCACAATCCGCTGAACCCGCTGACGGTTCATGCGGTGAACACGTGTCCGTTCGACGAGAACGCCAAATTGATTCTTTGCCCGTAGTCTGGCGAAGCGATTGCGTGCCGCGGGATGGGCGTCGCCCCGCGTCTCAATACAATCTGTTTTTCCCGCGCGGCTCGCGCGGCTGCGTCCGCTCGAGGCCAGTCTCGGCTGGGCTCCGCTCGGCGCGCAATCATGTGGCCTTCGCGCGCAAGACGTAGGGCGCTTATTCAGGCTTGAGGCCGCCCGCGCGCACCACCTTGCCCCATTCCTCGGTTTCGTCTGCGATCAGCCTGCCGAAATCGGCCGGTGAGCCCGGCATCGATGCGCCGCCGATGGCGGCAAGCTTTGCCTTCATGCCGGGATCGGCGATCGCCGCATTGATTTCCTTGTTGAGCTTGTCGACGATCTCGGCCGGCGTGTTTTTCGGCGCGGCGAAGCCGTACCACTGGCTGGCTTCATAACCCGCCACGGTATCCGCCACCGTCGGGACATCAGGCAGATCCGCATCGCGCAGCGTCACCGCGAGCGCACGCAGCTTGCCGGTCTTGACGTGTGGTCGGCGGTGCTGGTGCAGCCGCAAACAGGATCTAGCAATACGTAACG
>ERZ1370068.413-contig-10373_pt1 | contig 20337 bp, 29 predicted proteins | sample MGYA00561227_ERZ1370068 | MGnify/ENA primary metagenome ERZ1370068 (study PRJEB38410, sample SAMEA6850437) | metagenome | study: Metagenomic assessment of the ecological functions of the soil: analysis of the soil microbiota associated with the... | reverse complement strand
GTGTACTTCGTTCAGTTACGTATTGCGCTTCCAGCAGCCGTCCGTCTTGCAGGAACGCCATCCCGACCGGCTGGTTCAGGCCGCCCACGATCAGATCGTCGGCGAAGTCGGTGGGCAGCGTGAGCTGGGCTCGCGCCGGGGCCACCGCGAGCAGGACGCACGCGGCCGCGGCGACGACCGTCGCCAGCGCCCGGCTCATGCGGCCCGCCGCGGTGCTCACGCCGGCACGGCGGCTCGAACGGCGGTGATGAGCGCGCGGCAGAAGTCGGGCAGATCGGCGGGCGTGCGGCTCGAGATCAGGTTCCCGTCCACCACCACGCTCCGGTCCACGAAGCGGGCGCCCGCATTCTCGAGGTCGTCGCTTGATCGCGGACACACCGGTGACCTGCCGGCCCGAAAGGATGCGGGCGCTGATCGGCACTCCAGCCCGCGTGGCAGATCATGGCGATGCCGGCTTTCCGCCTGGTCGAACGCACGCACCAGCTCGAGCACGGCCGGGAGCCGCCGCAGCCGGTCCGGCGCCCAGCCACCCGGGATCACCAGCGCGTCGAAGGCATCGGCGCGAACCTGGTCCAGCGTCACATCGGGCGTGCACGGGTAGCCGTACTTGCCGATGTATTTGACCTTCTCGGGCCCGGCCACCACCACGCGCAGACCCTCCTCTTCCAGCCGGATCTTGGGATACGCACAGCTCGAGATCCTCGTAGGCCTGTTCGACCAGAATCAGCGCGCTGCGGGCATCGGATGCCGGTTTCATGGGGAAATCCTCCGGGGCCGGGATCGGCGTCAAGACTCTGCGCCCCGCGGCGTGACCCGTCAGGCTTAGCGCGCCAGGGCGAACCGGCGCTCGATGCGCCGGCCCTCCGCGGTGAGCACGGCGACGTAGACACCGGAAGCTGCGTCATGGCCCCGGTCGTCACGGCCGTTCCAGCTGAAGCGATGAGGCCCAGCCCCTGGGTCTCGCCGGCGACGATCCGGGTGAGCATGCGCCCGGCGATGTCGTAGATCGCGAGCTTCACCTCCGTCTCGGTGGCCAGCGCGTAATCGAACCATACCGTGCCGTTCGACGGCGACGGATGGGGTGCGCGGAACTCGAGGCTGGCGCGCTCGGGGGCCGGTGCCGAGACCTGTGCGGTGTAGCGGATGCGATGCAGCGACCCGGGGCCGCCGATCCGGAGTTCGGCATCATCTGGCAATGCCACACCGAGCCGTCCGGGGCCTCGAGGATGTCCGAAATGTAGCCGCCGTAGTTGGCCCAGTTGTCGGGATCCGGCTGGCCGGCGGCGGCGGGCGGGTTCCCAGTTGAGGCCGTTGCTCTTCAGCCTCCGGAACCACGAGCTGTAGAAGTCGCAGAACAGGATGTCGCCCTCGTACTCGGGCGGAAACGGATGCGGGGCGGAACCCGGCTGGCGATAGATGATCCCGCCGTTTACCGCCTGGCCTTCGAAGTGGTCGTAGGGCTGTAGATCGGGGGCTGGAACCGCGAGTCACTCCCGGGGCAGGTCATGGGCCCGACGAGGGTGCCCTCGAAGAGGGGCCACTCGAGATTGGCCGGCCGCGTGACGTAGTCCAGTCTTCCATATTGCCCTCCCCCGTCTCCGATTACCAGGGCGCCGGTCACGCGGTCGATCCCGAACCGGAACGGGTTGCGCAGGCCCTGGTGCAGGACCAGCCGTGCGTTGGAGTCGGGATTCGTCACGAACGGATTATCGAGGGGTGTGATCGTGCTCCTGACCGGCGGCCCCCCGCCGCCGAGGCGGCAGGCTCGAGACGCGGAGCCGCAGGATCTTCCCGGCCAGGATCTCCATCGTCTGGGCCTGGCGGGCGTTGGCGTCGTCCCCGATCGACGCGTAGAGCTTGCCGTCGGGGCCGAAGCGCAGCGTGTCCGCCGTTGTGCTCGTACGACCTGGTCCGGGACGTCGGCGAGGATGTCGTAGCGCGGTCTGGACGGATCTGATCGTCAGGCTGCCGTTCCCGGTGAAGCCCAGGTCGCCCGCCGACCGTGAGGCGCTGGAATCGGACGCTGGGCCGCGACCGCCGAGCGTGTAGTGGACGTAGATGTAGGGACGCGCGGGCCGTCCCGGGTCGACCGCGATGCCGAGCGAAGGCCGCGCTCGAGGCCGCTCGTGTTCACGCCCGGCCACGGTGACGACCGGGTCGACCGCCGCCAGCGCCCCCGTTCACCACCAGGCGCACCCAGCCGCGTCAAGCGCTTCCACCACCAGCGCCCGTCCGTCGGGCAGGAACGCGCCATCCCGAGCCGGCTGGTCCAGCCCGTCCGACCATCAGCTCGTCGACGAAAGTCGGTCGGGAAGCGGCGAGCTGCGCCGAGACCGGGCTCGCCCGGCTAACCGCGCTGCGAGACCACGCGCCCACCACGGCGCACGCCACTGGCCGCGGCCTGGCGGCCCCGACCCTGGCCCGCGCGCCTACGTCGGCATGGCGGCGCGGAGGGTTGGACCAAGGACGCGGCGTGAACGGGGGTATCGCCGGACGCGCGGCGGGAGCCGCAGCGAGCGCGCGTCCGGGCGGCGACGTGAAACTGCGGGGGCAATCTCCTCGGGGATGCGTGGCTGATACTGCCACGAAATGCGGGGCGCCCGTCAAGGGGGCGTGCGCCGGATGAACCCGCACGTGACCCCCGGTACGCGATCCGCGCGTGTCCGCGCCCCCTGCGCCGCGAAACACCGGTTTTGTTTGACTTTCGCGGACCCCATCCCCAAGCTACTGCCGCCCCATGCATTCGCGGACTGTCGCTCCGCATGCTGATCGGGCTCGCCACCGGAATCGTGCTCGGGTGACCGCCAACCTCACGCTCGGGGACTCGCCGGCACTCGCCTGGGTGATCCGCCACGTCACCGAGCCGGCCGGCAAGATCTTCCTCCGCCTGCTCTTCATGCTGGTGATCCCGCTCATCCTCTCGGCCCTGGCGCTCGGGGTCTCGGGGCTCGGCGACGTCCGGCAGCCTGGGGCCGGATCGGGCTCAAGACCCTGGCCTACACGGTGGTGGTCTCGACCATCGCGGTGCTGCTCGGGCGTCGGCATGGTGAACCTGTTCCAGCCCGGCGCCGGCCTCTCGCCCGAGCTCAGCGCAGCGGCTCTCGGCGCAGGCCTCGCGCGCGCCCCCGCCCCGGCGCCCGCGGCCGCCGAGGCACCGGCGTCGACTTCCTCGGTGGGCCTGGTGCCCAACAACATCGTCAAGGCGATGGGCGACGGCGACATGCTGGCGGTCATGGTGTTCTCGCTGTTCCTCGGGCATCGGCCTCGCGCTCACGCGCACCGAGCACGCCCGCCGCCTCGAGGAAGCGCTCCAGGGGCTCTACGACGTGGTCGATGCGGCTGCTCGGCATGGTCATCCAGGTCGCGCCGATCGGCGTGGCGTGCCTGCTCTTCACGCTCGACCGCGCGGCTCGGCTTCGACGTGCTGCGCCAGCTCGGCGCGCTACGTGCTGGTGGTGGTCGGGGCGCTCGCCATCCACCAGTTCGTGGTCTACTCGATCTCGGTGGCGCTGGCTCGGCGGCATGTCGCCCGCTGTTCTTCTTCCGCGCGATCCGCGACGCCATGGTGACCGCGTTCTCGACCGCCTCGAGCAACGCCACGCTGCCCACCTCGCTGCATGGTCGCCGAGCAGAACCTGAAGCTGCCGCCGCACGTGAGCCGCTTCGTGCTCACCATCGGCTCGACCGCCAACCAGAACGGCACCGCGCTCTTCGAGGGCGTGACCGTGCTGTTCCTCGCCCAGTTCTACGGCGTGCACCTCACGATCGCCCAGCAGATCACGGTGTGCTTCATCTGCGTGCTGGGCGGCATCGGCACCGCCGGCGTGCCGGCCGGGTCGATCCCGGTGGTGGTGATGATCCTGGGCATGGTCGGCGTGCCCGCCGAGGGGATCGGCATGATCCTCGGCGTCGACCGCTTCCTCGACATGTGCCGACGACGCTCAACGTGACCGGCGACCTGGCCGCCGCGGTGGTGGTCTCGCGCGGCGAAGAGGAGCCCTCGGCGGCCTGAGCCGGGTGGCTCGCCCCGCGAGAATGCCCGGTCGCCCGCGTCATTTCGCGTGCTGCGATTATCGCCGCTTTCATGCGGTGACTCCCGGCCGGGAACGCACGCTCGGGGTTCCATCGGCATTCGAAGGAGGCAGGGCATGGCACGGGTGATCGGGTGCGGCAGTCTGGTGGCGGCATTCCTGGGGTTGGCGTTGGTTGCCGGCATCGGCTACTGGCTCCCTTCCCGCCCGACAAGCTTCCCGAGCCGGTCGCGACCACCTTCAAGACCATGTTCCCCAACGGAACCATCGACAAGCTGGACGCCGAGGAAGAGAACGGCGTCATGACTCTACGACTTCGAGTTCCACGCCGGCGGCCGCGAGAAGGAAGCCGACATTGCCGGCGACGGCACCGATGGTCGAGTCGACGCTGGTCATCACGCAGAAGGACATCCCCGCCGGTCCCGATGAAGGCCATCATCGGCCACCGCCAAGGGCGCCGAGCTCGGGCGCTGCGAGTGGATGGAGACTCTCTGCGACTTGAAGGACGGCAAGGTCGTCAAGATGGACAAGCCGATGGTCAGAGTACGCCGCCGAGATGACCAAGGGCGGCAAGAGGCCGAGGCGATCGTGTCCGTGGACGGCAAGATGGTCGAGGGGCCCGAGTGGATGCCGATCGAGCCCGCCAAGCCCGCGCCGGCGAAGACCGGGAAGCAGCCCTCACTCCGCGCAGCAGCCTCAGGATGACGCCCCGGCGGAACACCGCCGGGGCGTGATCGTTTTCGAGCCTCGGTGTCAGCCCGCGGTGGCGTAGCGGCCCATCGCCGAGTCCACGATCTCGGCGATCAGGGCATCGTACGAGCGCCCCGACTTCTTCGCGGCCATCGACAGCTCGGCGCTCGACAACAGATATGGGTTGGGATTCACCTCCAGCACGTGGATGGTGTTGTCCGTCGCCAGTCGGAAGTCGATGCGCCCGTAGTCGCGGAGCTGGAGTGCCGTGAAGGCCTGGACCGCGGTCTCCTGGAGCCGTGACCAGCGTCTCGTCCAGGTCCTCGGGGAAGAACGGCTTGGTCGCCTTGTAGGCGGCGCTGTCCTCCTCCCACTTGACCTCGCTGCCGGCGATCTTGGGCGTCCCCTCGGGCAGCTTCGAGAGGTCCAGCTCCACCACCGGGAGCGCCTGCGGCTTCTCGTTGCCGAGCACTCCACGTAGAGCTCGCGCCCCTCGATGTACTCCTCGATCAGGGCCGGGCTGTCGAACTCGGCGTGGATGTAGTCGATCCGCTCCATCAGCTCCTTGATCGACGAGCACACCGCGCCGAACTGGATGCCGATCGAGCCGTCCTCGCGGGCGGGCTTGACGATCACCGGGAACTGGATGTCGTGCGAGTGCTCGATGCGCCCGCGGTAGACGGTGGTGAAGTAGGGCGTGTGGATGCCGTGGAAGGTGAAGATCTTCTTGGCCAGATTCTTGTCCTGGGCGAGGTGGAGCCCGGTCGAGCCGGCGCCGGTGAAGCGGCGGCCCAGCAGCTCGAGGTAGCCGGCCACGTTCGTGTCCTGGCTGTCGTCGCCGGCGAACGATTCGACCAGGTTGAAGAGCAGGTCGGTCTGCGACTGCGCCAGCTCGATCAGGCTCTCGCGCGTGCCGTCGAGGCGCACGTAGACCGGGTTGTGTCCGCCCTTCTTGAGCGCCTCGTAGACCTGCTGGACGTCCTCTTCGGGGGACTTCTTCTTGGGGCGCTCCCCCTCGGCCTGCTCCTCATCCTCGTCCCACCAGTAATCGTAGAGAACGCCGATCCGGAGCTTTGCCATCGCGATCCTCGCAGTTGGGGCCCGGCCCCGTTCCGTGGGGCTGCCGGGCGGGCCGTGGCCGGCCCAGCGTGCTCACGTCTGTACGAATCTCCCTCGCGTCAGGTAGTTCATGGCCAGTGTCGTGCCGTACGCCGTCAGCTCCACCAGGGAATCGTGCTCGCGCCCGATCTCGGCATAGAGCTGCAGGTCGCGGCAGTTGCGGATGATGCGCTCGATCAGCGCCCGGACCACCGGCCGCTTGACGCCGGTCCAGTAGGTGATCTTGTTGGTGAGCGCCAGCCGGTTTTCCTCCACCAGGTCGGCCGCCGGCCGGATGCCCTTCCGCCTGCGGCCGCGCATCAGGAACATGTCCGCCAGATCGGTCTGCAGCGCCACGTTCACCGCCGCGCCGTTGTGGCGCATGAGGCGCCGGTAGAACTGCTCGACCGTGAGCTTCATGTCCTCGACCGTGATGTCGAAGTCCCCGGTCGAGACCACCGGATCCTGGTCGCGCACGCGGCGCACCGTGCGGTCAACATAACGCAGCTTGGCCAGTGCCGGCCACCACTTGTACTTGCGGCGCCAGTTGGAGCGCGGTGTGAGCCACACCGCGAACGTTTCGGCGAAGTCCTCGTCGGGATGCTTCTGCGCGTACCAGCCGGCGATGTGCCGCACATGCTTGCGGCTGAACGGCACCGGTCGATAGTGGTCGCGGTAGCGCCGGTTGTAGGGGCCGAAGAGCGCGCGCCACTCCGGCGTGGCGTAGAGCCGGTAGGCGTAGTTGAACGCGTGCCCGGCCTCGTGGCGCAGGTACATCATGATCTCCCGCTCGTCCTCGAGATCGTTCATCGCCCGCTCGAGGCGCGCCAGCTGCGGATCGGCGAGGTAGAACGGGATGCCGATCACCGGCTGGCCGTCGGGGCAGCCCCACTCGTCGGTCAGGTAGCAGACCGGGCGGAACCGCTTGAGACCCTTGCGCTCCAGCTCGCGGTAGAGCTGGTGGACGAAGCGCTCGACCGGCGAGCCTTCGAGCCTGAGCCCGAGCTGGCTGATGCGCTTGCCGAGCAGGTCCGTGACGTCGGACGGGGTCTTCTCGAAGTCGGACACGGGCGGCGATGCTAACGATTCGACCCGGGTGCCACAAACCTCCGGGGTCAAGCTCCGGTCAAGAGCGGGGCGCCGGTCGAGACCGGCGGCCGCGTCCGTCATCCAATCGAGAGTCGGGCAGGAGTTTCGCCGTGACATCCGGCCGCAGGTTGATAGGGTTCCGCCAGGGTTCCGGGCCTCGACCCGTCCTCCCCACCGGGCGCTCCGGACAACCCGGAAATGCCCCGGCCCCGTACCCATCGAGAGGAGTCCTCGCCGTGAGACTGCGTCTGCTCGCCCCGGGAGCGGCACTGCTGCTGGCTCTCACCGCGGTCGCCGCCCAGGCCGACGTCACCGAGTAGCAAGATCGATCCCAACCACACGCTGGTGGGCTTCGACATCCGGCACTTCTTCGCCCGCGTCAACGGCCGGTTCAAGGAGTTCTCCGGCACCGTCAAGCTCGACGACCAGGACCTGTCCAAGTCGAGCGTGGACGTGACCATCCAGGCCGCCAGCATCAACACCGGAGAACGACCACCGCGACAAGGACCTGCGCAGCGCCCACTTCTTCATGGTCGACACAGCTTCCCACGATCACGTTCAAGAGCACGAAAGATCGTGGCCGGCCCGGACAACAGCGCGCTGGTCTACGGCGACCTGACGATGCGCGGCATCACCAAGCCGGTCACCCTGGACTCCAAGTTCCTGGGCTCGATGGCGGACAAGGAGATGGGGGCAGCGGATCGCCGGGTTCGAGGGCAAGGCCACCATCAACCGCAAGGATTGGAACATCCTCTGGAACCGCACGCTCGACCAGGGCGCCACCATGCTGGGGAGGACGTCAACATCAAGCTCCAGGTCGAGGGCGTGTGGCGGGACCCCATCGCGCAGCCGCCGCAGATGGGTCAGCGCCCACCGCAGCCGGGCGCCGGGAAGAAGTAGCGAACGCCTCGAAACACGAGCGGCCCCCGGCCTTCCGACCGGGGCCGTTCCGTTGCGACCCTACGAGCTCTAGCTTCCGGACTTGCTCCCGGCGCGGACGCCGAGTCCGCCTGGGCCGGTGCCGCCGGCGGCAGCGCCGCCTCGGGGTGTTGCGCCAGGTAGGCGTCAGTGGCGGGTCTTGAGCGTGTTCAACTCTTGCGACTGCCGCCAGCCGCTCGAGCCACAGCAGCTGATCGTGCGCCTTCTTCACCTCGCCCTTGTCGAGCCACGCCTCGCCCAGGTACTCACGCGCCGGCGCGTAGTCGGGCTTGATGTCGAGGCAGCGCTGGTAGGCCTTGAACGACTTGTCGTAGTCGCCGGTCTTGCGCGCGGTGTAGCCGACCAGATTCCAGGCCTCGTGATCAGCGGTCATCCAGCGTCACCGCCTGCTCGCTGCTCTCGAGCGCCCTCTTGAACTTCTTGGTGGCGTCCTTCGTCTTGCCGTCCTCGAGGTCCTTCTGTGGCCTTGCCGACCTCTTCGTAGGCCTTGGCATAGAACTGTTCGGCCTGCTGGCGCGAGGTGGGTTTGGCGCTCTTCCGGTTCGCCGCCTTCCGGAATGCTGGGCCCACTCGAAGGCGGAGGCGGAGGCGGACTGGGATTGGTCATGCCCCGCGCCGCCGTGGCGACGAGCGCGAGCGCGAGGAGGCTGGCACTGCGCGGCGAAGGAACATGCGGTGACCTCGACGGAGTTGGAGTTCGATGGACATCGTGATTGTGGCCCAGACCCGGGATGGGCACCAGCCCGTTCGGATGCCGGCAGGTGGCTTCGCGGTCCGACCCGTTCGAGGGCCGGGGGACGAAGGTCCTGGTTGGGCCAGGCGAACGGCTGCCCTCACAACGAGTTGAGGCGCGCCGGGATGTTCCCGGCGCGCCCGCGTCGCGGGTAGCCGTGCCGTACGTCAGAGCGCGGATTTGGGTGCCTGGGGCGCCTGCTTGACCGCTTCGAGTCTCGACGGTGACCGCCACGTCGTCTCCAGCAGCAGCAGCCCGCCATTATCCAGCGCCTTGTTCCAGTTGATGCCGTAGTCCTTGCGGTTGAGCGTGATCGCAGTGGAGAACCCGGCGCGCGAGTTGCCCACGGGTCGGTGCCGGCGCCCAGGTAGGACACCGGGAGCGTGACGGTCTCTCGCCACGCCGCGCATAGTAAGGGTTCCGGTCACGGAGTAGCGGTCCCTTGCCGGTCGCCTTCACCTTCTCGCTCTTGAAACGTGATGGTCGGGTGGTTCTCGACGTCGAAGAAGTCGCCCGAGCGCAGGTGCTTGTCGCGATCGGTGTTGTCGGTGTCGATGCTGGCGGCATCGATGGTGAACGTGACCGACGACGCTTCGGGCCCGGGCCGCGTCCATCGCGATCGTGCCCTCGAACGTGGTGAACTCGGCCGCCGCACAGGGGCTGAACAGGTGCCGGACCTGGAAGCTGGCCTGCGAGTGGCTGCGATCGACGACGAGCGTATCGGCGGCGCAGCGCCGGGCTGGTGGCGACGGCCAGCAGTGCGGGTGCGAACAGACGGTGAATCGACATGGACTTCCTCCTCGGCTTCGGGTGAGACGACGCGACCGTTACTTGAGATGACGATATTTGATTAGTCATGTATTTCTCCAACGTTGAGGACGATGGGGTTCACGACTGGGCCTCCCGGATGGCATCCAGCGCCTGGATCAGCGTTCGCAGCTCGTCGGCCGAAAGCGCGCTCATGATCTCCCGCTCGGCGCGCGCGATCGGCGCGTCGGCCTGGTCGAGCAGCGTGAGTCCGCGCGGCGTGATCTCGCACATCACCTGGCGCCGATCGCTCCCGCAGCGCTCGCGCTTTACCAGGCCCCTTCTTCTCCAGCCGGTCGAGCAGCCGGGTGATGCCCGGCGCCTGCTCGATCATGCGCTCGGCGATCTCGAGCGTCGGCAGGCGCTCGGGCCTGGCCCGCGCAGGATGCGGAGCACGTTGAACTGCTGGAGCGAGATCCCGTGCGGCTCCACGATTCGCGACATCAGTCGATGCAGCAGATCCGACGTGCGCACCACTCCAATCGCCGCCTCCTGGTGCGGGGAGGGAACGGCCGCTTCTGCTCGAGCTCGGCCTGGAGCCGGCTGCCGGTGCTCTTCATGGTCAGTAGCATACAGATCAATAGATGACTAATCAAGCAAATCGGTTCAGGGCGCCACAACCCATTATTCTGCTTGCGGTTGGATGGGGGCCAGATGGGGCTTTGGGCGGGCAGCGCGGCACAAACTACCGCCCTAGCACCACCACCCGCGCCACATTGCCGCGGCCGGCACGGGCGAAGCAGAGCCCGGGCGCGAGCGGCCGACCCGTGACGTCCAAGGGCGCCCAGCGCGCGCTCCACCCGGTCGCACCGGCACGGAACGCCGCGCGCCCCACCTCGCGGCCGCCGAGGTCAGAACACTTTGAGATCTCCGCCGGGAGCGGTCCCGAGCGAGAACGTGAGGGTCGCGCCGTGCGCGACCGGATTGGGCGCCACGAACAGACCGCCTCCGGCCGGGATCTCCCGATCCCGGTGGCGCCGGCGGGCGTCGATGCCACCACGGTCATGCCCTCGAACGTCTGAAGCGGCAGCGGAGCGCCGGGACGATCTGATCCCCCGGCGCATGCCAGATCACGCGGTAGTTGGTGACCCGCCCGCTCCGGTTGAGGAATCCACCCTCGGTGATCTTCAACCGCCACGGCTGCCCGGGCTCGGGTGGCAGGTACGAGCTCGCCGCTCCTTCTGGAATGGGGATCGCGAAGCTCCATGCGATGTTGCCGGTGGCGCTCGCCCCGGTGACCCAGTCGCACGCGACCGCGGCACTGGTGGCGGGAGCGGAAGACCAAGCGCTGGCGGAGCCGGCGCCGCGCTCGCTCCCGCCCACCTCGATCTCGCCGTCCACGTCCGTGTCGTAGGCGTTGTGGACCACGGTCACCTCGACCGTCGCGATCGCCGTCCCGACCGGGCTCGCGAAGCGACGGGACGGGCCGTCGTAGCGCACGCCGCCTTCCGTGTAGGAAACCCGGTACCAGAAGGAAACGCCGCGCTCGTTGCCGGGGACGCTCCAGGCCCGCGTGTAAGACTGGAGATTGGTTCCGTCGGCGAGCGACGAGTCACCGGCCGCCGGCACCGGAGTCGTAGGGCGCGAAGGCTCCGGGAACGCCCAGCGCATCCGGCGCCCGCTCGAACACGAAGTGGAGGGCGCCGCGCTCGCGCTGGGTACGGAGCGTGGCGGTGATCTGGTCGCCCTCGCCGGTCAGCTCGAGCCTTCGCACCTGCGAGCGCCCGGGCTGGCTCAGCTCGAGGAGCGCGGCGTGAAGGTCCACCGCGCCGAAGCCGATCGGCGAGTACCAGCCTGGGACCGCACCGGTCACGCCGGCCGGGACGTTGTTCAGAGGCCGATACCCGGTCGCGCGCAGCACGGCGCCCACCTGCTCCGCGGTGAGCGAAGGGTACGAGGAGCGCAGGGCCGCTGCCGCTCCGCTCACGAACGCGGCCGACATGCTGGTGCCGCTCAGGCGCTGATACTGCGCTCCGTCGCTCAGCAGGTCTCCATCCGCCGAGAGCACCGCGACGCCGGGAGCGAGCAGATCCGGCTTGGCCTCGTCGGCGGCATCGAGGTCGCCAGTCGCTCGCGCGCGGGCCGTAGTCGTTGAAGCTCGCGAACCGATCGTCGCCATTCAGCGGCGTGCGCTGGGTATCGAGCGCGCCCACCGCCAGCACGCGATCGCCGCCCGCCGGCGAGGGCACGTGCTGCGCCAGGCCGTCGTTGCCCATGGACGCCACCACTACGATCCCTGCTGGACCGCGCGGTCGGCGAGCCGCGAGGCGGCGTCGTTGCCGTCGGTGAGATCGGTGCTCGAGAGCGACAGGTTGATGACGTCGATCCCGGCGTAGTCCGGAGTCCCCCAGTCGCGGGCGCGATTGTGGACGCACCAGTCGAGCGCTTCCGGCGACGCCGGTTCCGACCCCGAGATCGTTGAGCACCTTGACGTCCACGAAGCGTGCCTCGGGCGCGATCCCCTCGCCAGGCCGGTGGGCCCGCCGGTGCCGAGGACGATGCCGGCGACGTGCGTCCCATGGGCCTCGGTGGCCCCTGCCTCCGTGATCGGAGGGATTGACGCTGCCATCTCGCGGCGTGTCGATCGTCGAGTCGCCGTGCGTGAAATCGGCGCCCCCAGGCAGCGGCCGATCAGCGACTCGTGCCCGGGATAGCCTCCCTCCGGCTGGTCGTTGATCCCGGTGTCGAGGATCGCGACCGTGATCCCCTGCCCCGTCCCACCCCCATTCCGGCCCAGGTCGGGAACACCTGCCCGCTCGGATCGCGCGCGCCGATGCTGGCCGCACCCTCGCGCAGCATCGGGTAGAGAACCGGCAGCGCCTCGACCCGCTCGACGCTCGGCAGCTCCGATGCCGCCGCGACCTGCGCGAACGTGGCGATGCTCCGCACCGCGGGGATCTCCTCGTAGCGATGGAGCACCGGCATGCCGAGCGTGGCCAGGGCGAAGAGATCGGCACTGGTCGGGGTCTGGTGGAAGACCACGTACACCCCGTAGACCAGGCCGCCCAGCGACCGGTGTCACCACGATCCGCTGGCGCAGCAGGGTGTCCGCCTGCTCGAAGGAGAACGAGTAGCCGAGCAGGTTCACAGTCTCGATCCGGTCGTCGATCTTGTTGCCGTCCTGGTCCCAGATGAACGGGGCTGCGCCGGCCTCGGTCGCGAAAACGAACGCGAACACGATCGGAGCCAGGAGCGTGAGTGCCACCCACGCCGCGACCCGCCCGCGCCGTCGTCGCCGCCGCGTGCGGTATGCGCCTCTCCATGTGGGGACTAGGAGGCTCATTGGTGTGAATCCCACCACGCGGGTCTTGAGCCGGGCTTGAGCGGATGCCATAGTTGTCTGTGCCCCAACGCGTTATGCCGGTATTGCCGCTGCCTTTGGTGCTCCGGCCGGCGCCCCGCCCAGGAGCTGCTGGATGGCACGCTCGGTCTCGGGCAGGGGCTCGACTCCGAGCTCGGCCTCGAGCAGGCCGCGCAGCTTCTCGTATTCGGCGATCGCCGCGCGGCGATTGCCGAGGTGAACCATGGCCTCGATCATCGCGAGCCGGGTGGCCTCGCGGAACTCGTCCAGCTCCGCCGCGCGGCGGAAGCAGCCGAGCGCCATCTCGTGATCGCGCCTGCGTCGCACACATCCCGCCCAGGTCGAGCAGCAGCTTTTCCACCCGGTCGCGCATCCGCGCCTGCGACGTCCTCGGCCCAGCGCCCGTAGATCCCTGCCAGGAAGGGCTCGCGCGTGTGCGCCACCGCGCCTCGAGTGCCCGCCGCCGGTCCGCGGGTTCAGCGCTCGGCACGTGCCGCTTCGAGCTGCGCGGTCCAGCTCCCAGGCGTCGCAGGTGAGCGGGTAGGCGGGGTTCAAGCCGGTAGTACTCCCCTTCGCGCAGGATCGGAGGTTCCTCCGCGCGCGGCATCACGCTGCGCACGTAGGAGAGCGTGGGGTGGAAGTTGCGCCGTCCCGCCGCCGCCTGGCGGCCCGGCCAGAAGTGCTCGATCAGCTCGTCGCGCCGCCCCGCGCGGGTGGAGCGCGAGATAGACCAGCATCTGGAAGGCGCGCTGCGCCCGCCACGCCGAGGCCGGCACCGGGCGCCCGCCGATCAGGAGCTGCGGCGGTCCGAAGAGCACCAGGCGCGCGATCCGGGTGTCGTCCGCCTCCCGCGGGACGCGCCGCGCGTGAGCCGCTCGGCGATGTGGCGCCGTGCGGTGCGCGCCGCCGGCGCCAGCGCCCGGCGCGCGGGCCCGAGGCGCTCCAGCTCCTCGAGCGAGCTCCGTCCGCCGATCTCGCCCAGCAGCGACACGATCGCCTCCCCGGCACTCCCGCGCGCCTCGCCGAGCAGCGCGAGCAGCGGCGCTTCGATCGCCGGGCCTGCTTCGACCAGCGCCGCCGACACCACGCCGGTCTCGATCCCGTGCGCGAGCGCGTGAACCAGCGCGCTCGGCTCCTCGCGCGCCTGGACGCGCAGGAAGTAGAGATAGCCGCGCTCGCGCACCAGGCTCAGCGCGCGCGTGAGGTGCGCGTCCACGTTGCGCCGGTCGCCGAGCGCCAGCAGCGATTCGGCCAGCCAGTAGTGCACCCGCATGCGCTGGTAGTCGTCCTCGCCGCCGTCCGCCTGGGCGACCAACGACTGGAGCAGTTCGCGCGCCACCCGCACCCGCCCGGCGCGCAGCTCGCACCATGCCAGCGTGGCGCGGAACTCGGTGAGCTGGGGAGCGCCGGGACGTGTCCGCGAGGCGCTCGATCGCCTCGGTGAGGAACTCCGACCGCGCGGCGATACTCACCGCGCGCGCAGAAGATCCGTCCACGCAGCGCCAACAGGTCGAGGGCGATCACCTCCATGCGCAGCTCGGCGTTGAGCTCCTCGGCGCGCTTGAGCGCCGCCAGCGCGCCGTCGAGGTCGCCGCCCTGGGCCAGGATCTGCGCCAGCGCCTGGTGGCAGCTCGCCTCCTGGGCGCGGTTCGAGAACCGGTGCGCCGCCTCGAGGCCCTCCTCCGCCGCGCGGCGCGCCTCGGGCAGCTCGCCCAGCTCGGCGAGGTGAAACGCGAGGTTCGCCAGGTAGAGCGGCGCGCGCGGTGAACGCGGTGCCGCGCACCTGGGCGAGCGCGGCACGGAACTCTCGCGACGCCTCCTGCGAAGCGCCCCTGGGCTGCGTAGGCGCCGGCCAGGTTGTGCAGGACCGGCGGCAGCAGGTCGGATCCGGCGGCGGCCGGCAGCATCGCCCGCACCTCGTCCAGCACCCGCACCGCCGCTCGATACTGGCCCAGGTAGAAGTGGGCGCCGGCCTTCATCTGCATGAGGCGCGCGCGCAGCTCGACCGGGAGATCGTGGGCGAGCGCCAGGCCGCGCTCCGCCATCCCCAGCACCTGCTCGTAGCGACCCCGCAGGTTGAGCACCTTGCCGAGCCCGATCAGCGCCAGGCACTCGCGCGGGCGGTCGGCGGCGGCCCGGCAGCGCTCGAGCACCTCCTGGTAGAGCGTCCCGCCTCGTCCCAGTGGCCCAGCGCCTGGCGCGCGTCGGCGAGGGTCACCGCCAGCGCCAGGTCGTCCCGCACCGCCTCGCCCGGGAGATCGTTCAGGTACTGGAGCAGTGCCGCGGCACGGCCTCCGGAGAGGATTCTCGGCCCCAGTTCACGCAGCAGCGCCGCGGCGTCCCCGTGGCGGCCCGCGGCGAGGTAGTGACGGAGCCCGCGCTCGGGCTCACCGCGTGCCACCAGCGCCGCGGCCGAATCTGCTTCGATCGTCCGCCAGGCGGCGGGCCGCCGGCGGTCTCGATCTCCTGGCGGATGAAGCGCCGCACCAGATCGTGGCACGCGTACGAGGCCTGGACCCCGGTGCCGAAGGTGCGCAGCAGACCGCGGCGCGCCAGGGATTCGAGCAGGGCGCGCGCATGACCGTCGCGTCCCGAGAGCGTGCCCGCGATCTCGGCGTCGAAGCGGGTCAGGGCCGCGGTGCGCTCGAGCGTGGCGCTCGTCGGGTGCCAGCCGGGCATAGACCTCCGGAGGACAGGTAGTCGTGCAGCTCGAGGTTCGAGGCGCGGAAGTCCGCCAGCACCTCGTCCAGGGTGGCACTCTCCGAGCGCTCCAGCGACTCGTGCACCAGATGCACGGCGGTCGGCCAGCCGAGCGTGGTCCGCTCGAGGGCGGTGAGGTCCTGCTCGCTCAACGGACGCCGGTAGACCTCGCGCGAACAGTCGCGCCAGCTCGTCGTGCTCGAGCCTAAGATGGCTGGAGTTGAGCTCGAACAGGTCGCCGCGCGCCCGCATGCGCTCGAGCGGGAGCGGCGGAACGGCCCGCGAGGCGATCACCACCCGCACCTGGCGCGGCAGGTGGCGAAGCAGCAGATCCATGAACGCCACCACCGGCTCGTTGCCCGCCACCTCCTGGAAGTCGTCGAGCACCAGTAGATAGGGCGGCCCCTTGAGGCGCGGAGAGCTCGTTGGCGAGCGTTCCCGCCAGCATCTCGACCGAGCGCAGTCCGGGTCGCACCTCTTCCAGCGCCAGGTGGAGGTCGCGGCCGAAGCGTGGCTGCTCGCGCCGGAACCCTTCCAGCAGGTAGCGCCCGAACACCACCGGGTCGGCATCCGAGGCGGTGAGCGAGTACCAGACCACCGGGCGCGCCAGCGCCCGGGCGTAGGCTGCGAGCAGCGTGGTCTTGCCGTAGCCGGCGTCGGCGATCACCAGCGTGAGCGGGCGATCGCCGTGGATCGATCAGCGCCCGTACCAGGCGCGGGCGCGGAAGGACGTGGGCGCCGGGGTTGGGCCGGCTGAGTGCTTGGCTTTGAGAACGGCGTGGAGCGAGGCCGCTTCGCTGGAGCGGGGAACGTCTGACGGGCACGGCGGACCTTGCGTCGCACACGTTCCGGCGGTGGAACCCAGGCCTGGGGTCCGTGAAAGGCCGGCCCAGGTTGGCGCGACCCCGGCCCCGGGTAGCCATAAAGGTAGCAAACCCGTGCCCCCCGGGGGATGACTTCGCGCGTCGCCCATGGCCGCGCGGGCCTCGTTCAACTCCCAGTCACGTCCAAAGCGGGGTTCCGCGCCCGGGTTTGAGCGTCCTGCGCCGCCGGGCCCGGGTCAGCCAGGCGCAGTCAAGCGCCTCCGGGATCGTGCGCCGCGTCGACAGGGGCGCTCGCGGGTCGCGCGCTCCCTGGGATCCACCCGATCCACCGAAAGGAGCGGACCTCATGTCCACGCTGCCTGGAGCTGCCTGCGTTCCCTGATTCGCCCGCAGTCGCCGTGGTTCTACTGCGCTCGCTCCTGCACGCGGGGCGATCGCCTACGTCGATTCGAATCTCAACCGCATCGACGATCGCATCGAGGCAGTTCACGGTCACGGATGGGACGCCGCGTTCGAGAACAACGATCCCGCGCAGCGCATGGCGATCGGCGTCGCGAACCCGGCGTCGATCCTGTATGCGGTCTATGTCCGCTACGACCACAGGCCGGGCGGTGCGGAGCAGTTCGCGCTGTCCGGCACCGGTGTGACGATGGTCTGGCCGTTCCGTCAACATCGACTGCATCGAGAGCCGTGCCACCTGGGATCAGGTCTGCAGTCGATCGCGGCGCTGCTCCTGGCGTGACCCGCGTCGAGGCGGTTCCCGTCTACTACGCGCTCAACCACTACGGCTCCCGGGTGGTGCGGGCCCGTGACTCCCGCGGCATCGCCGCGTCCGAGAACTACGCGCTGTTCCCGAGCGCGCACGCCAGGGAGCTGGGCCTGGACGGCACCGGGGTCGTGATCGCGATCCTCGACACCGCGCATCAACGACGACGCACGACCAGGTGAATCCCCTCTACCCCGGGCACGAGAGCCTCGGGGCAAGTTCCTGGGCGGCGGCGAGCTCTGACGCGGTCAGGAGCAGTGCTCGACCCCGGTGAACGGCAGCAGCAACTCCAGGACCACGGCACCGAGGCGTCGCACTACCACGCCTCGCACTGCGCCGGCACGGCGCTCGGCACCGGCGGACCGGGCGGATACTTCGCGGGTGTCGCCCCGGGGCGCGGCTGGTGGACTGCACGGTGCTCTCGGATGCCGGCGCGAGCGTTGGGGGCAGCGATCGCGGCCTCGACTGGGTGATCTCGAACAAGAACGACGCCGTGGCCGGGGCTCCTGCCGGGCAGCATCTGGCGGGGCATCGACGTGGTCAGCATGTCGCTCGGCTCGCCCACCGACTGCGCGAACGGCAGCGGCACCAGCACCGGCGCCGGCTCCGAGCTGGTCGACACCGCGGTGGATGCGGGCCTGGTGGTGGTGATCGCGACCGGCAACGACAACTCCACCGAGTGCATCTCTCGCCCGCCGCGGCCGACAAGTCGATCGCGGTCGGCGCCTGAGTACGGCCGCGCCCTCGACCGCAGCGACGACAAGGTGACCACGTTCTCCAACGAGGGCCCGCGCGACGACGACGGCGACGCCGATCATCTCGACGAGATGAAGCCCAGCGTGGTGGCCCCGGCGCCGGGATCATCTCCGCGTTCGCGGGATCCCACCACCGATGGCACCGAGTACCAGCAGCCTCGGGCACCAGCATGGCGACCCCGTGTCGCGGGTGCGTGGCGCTGATCCCGCAGGCCAACCCTGGCCTGACGCCGCCGGTAGGTGCGCTCGGTCCTCCGGAACACCGCCGAGCACAACATCCTGAGCGCCAAGGCCACCGGCGACCGCGGGCCACGGATCGCCACAACTGCGAACCCTGAGACCCGAGCTGCGGCTGGGAGCTGGTGGACGCTCTACGTGGCGGCCAAGGGCAGGCGCTCAACAGCATCTCCGAGTCCAGGTGTCGCAGGAGCGGGGCGATCGCCTTCCCGGCGGCCGGGCGCATCGACTTCCGGTGGATCACGCAGCGCGAGTATCCGTTTGCGTTCCAGGACTTTCAACGTCTACCGCGCGCCCGACGCGAGGCGGGGCACCGGGAACCTTTCACCAAGTTGAATGCACTGGCCTCGTTCCGCCGGCGGGCGATCCTGGTGATCGAGAATGACGCCGACCGCGCGGCCCCCATCTCTTCTGCTCCCGACTCGGGCCCTGGCTCACTGGCCATCGGACGGGAAGCTACTGGTACCGTGGTCGAGTGGGTGGTTCCTGCCTCTGGCCGGTCGCCTCGAGCCTCCAGCCTCAGCAGGTGAGCCATGGCACGCCGGGCGCGAGGTCGCCACCGCCTATTTTACCACGATCGTTGCTGGCAACGCGGTGGACAACGACAACGACCGCCGCGATCGGCCGGATCTGGCGCAGACCTCGACTACACGGCGCGCCAGCTCGCTCCCGGCGGGCCGGGTGCCAGCTTCCAGGCGCTGGGACCGGGAGAGAATGCCCAGGACAGCTCGAAGGTGGTGCTCGACAGCAATCGTCCCGCCCCAACGCACCGGCACCTCCCACGCCGGGCACGGAGTCGAGCACGCCACGGTCGGCGTCGATGGCTCCGGCACGGAGCGACGGCGCTGGCGCCGCCACCAGCCAGCCCAACTTCGCGCATCCCCGGTTCCCGCTCGGTGTCGGACGGGGGCTACGCGGAGGCCTGCACCGGCCAGGTGAGCGCCGTTTACCTCAGCTACACTCGTGAACCACCCCGGGCAGCGCCAGCAGGCTCTGACCGGGTGCCTGACGAATCGTACACACGCCGATGCCGCAGCCGACCGGGGAGGGCGGCTCTGGCCCCCGCCCGCAAGCGTTGTGACTGCACTGAGACCATCCGCTCGATGGAGTCGCCGCGATGCGCTCGACGCTGCCGCGCAGGGCGGCGGCGATGCGGATCACGATCCAGGCTTTCATGGATGCTTCGCCGGGGCCCGGCGTTTTCGGCGTGTTCCGCTCGCTCTCCGACGAGTTCGACAGCTGCAGCCGGCTCGACGCGAGCGCCCGACGCCGTTGCTCGTCTCACCGGCAGCGGCGCGCTCCACCGCCGGCGGCTGCGAGGCGTCCGAGCCCGGCAGCGTCACCTGTCGCGCCACTGCCGGGGTCGAGCGCTGCGCCAGAGCCAGAGACGGCTCGTCTGTCACCTCTGTTGACATCGGACTGTCAGTGGCGGTCACAGGCCCCGCCGGCCACGCCAGTGACGTTCGCCGCTTCGCCGCGGCCCAATCCCAGGCTCGCACGGCGCCTCGTCCTGACTACCGCGATCGGCGCCGACGTGGTCTGGCCCCACGGCCTGGTCTGCGGCCGTCGATTTGCGGCTAACTTCGGCGCAGCACCGCGACGCTGGGCGAAGACGCTGGTCGACGCCGCCCGCAGGGCCAGGGCCAGTACCGCGTGGACCGGGATTGGCGCGCGCGCGCACGGCGCTTCGCTCGCGCCGGCGTCTACCTGCTGTTGCAGGTTCCGGGCGGCGCGCCGAGCCGGACGCAGCTCAGGTGGTGGTCGTAACTGACCTGAGCGGCCGGGAGAGCGCCGGCACCCGTGGCTCAGCGGGGTCCGAAGCTAGGAGACTCGCGAGCCACCGGGAAGCACGATGGGGGGTCGGTTCCATCGCCGCCCCTCGCCGGTTTCCTCTCGTGAGCGACGGCGCTGGTCATGAGCCGGCGTGCGGCGCTGCAGGCACCACGCCCGCCCCGGAGCTCCGGAACAGCTCCGGCTCCCAGGCGTAGCCCCAGCTCCGACTGGCGGGCCATGTAGCCAGCATGACGGCGCCAGGGGGCCGCGACCACGTCGACGGGCTGGGCGGCGGTGCCCCTCGCGCCCCCACGCCCATGCAGTTGGTCAGTTGGTTGGTTGAACGATGATCGCGGCTGGATGGCGCGTCCGGGGCCCTGGCCACGGGCCGCACCACGACTCGCGGATTACCGATACCGGCCGAGCAGACACGCAGCAATGCTCTCTCCCCATCGAAGCCGCGGATCGGCGTCACCAGATCACCTTCGCGCTGCCAGACCAGATCGCGAACTCGCGCGCCTTCGTGAAGATACCGATGCGCGTCGCGCGCCTGGCACCAGCTCAGTCTACAGTCGCGGGGAGCAATACGAAGCC
>ERZ1370068.8160-contig-7036_pt1 | contig 20343 bp, 31 predicted proteins | sample MGYA00561227_ERZ1370068 | MGnify/ENA primary metagenome ERZ1370068 (study PRJEB38410, sample SAMEA6850437) | metagenome | study: Metagenomic assessment of the ecological functions of the soil: analysis of the soil microbiota associated with the... | reverse complement strand
GGAACAAATGCTCCGGCACGATTGCGGACCATGCCGGCATCATCATCGCCGACCCGACGCCCAGCGCGAATGGCTGGGCGACAGCAGCCACGGAGTCATGACGCCCATCAGTGTCAGATCGCGAGCACACCCGCGACGATCATCAGATAGGCTTGAACCCCAATGAGCAGTCGCCGGCGGTCGACGATGCCAAGCGCTCCGGCGGCATTGAAGCAGCATGACCGGAATGCTGTCCGCGGCTTCGACCAGGGCTACCATGGCCGGATCGGACGAGAGCGAGGTCATCAGCCAACCGGCCCCCACGTCCTGCATCCAGGTTCCGACATTGAGACGATCGTGGCGATCCACACGCCACGAACAGCGGTGGCGCAACTCCACGCAGAGGGTGGCGCGGCAGAAGGCCCGAGCTCAATTCGTGACCGCCAGATGGATCAACGCCACGACCGCCGCGCCTTCGCCGATGGCGCCGCCGACCCGCTTCACGGAGCCCGAGCGCACGTCGCCGACCGCGAACACGCCCGGCGCGTTCGACGCGAGTGGCGCAGGCGATACCGCCGAGGCAAGAGACCGCACAGGCGCTGACCGGTGAGCACGAAGCCCTGCGGGTCGCGCGCCACGCCGCAGCCTTCGAGCCAACCGGTCTCCGGGTCGGCGCCGACGAACAGGAACACGTGGCGTATCGGTCGCCGCTCCTCGAGACCTGTCCGTGTGCTGGCGCCAGGTGACGGCCTCAGGTGCGCACCGTCGGCTCGCCGTGGAGCTGTGCGTCAGTTGCGTATGCGGATGCAGCTCGATGTTCGGCGTGGCGTCGATGCGATCGATCAGGTAGCGCGACATGCTGGCGGCGAGGCTCGGAGCCGCGCACCGAGCATGTGCCGTCGCGAGACATGCTGCGGACAGGAAGACGGCCGCCTGGCCGGCGGAGTTGCCGCCGCCGACCAGGGCGACTTCGGTCGCCTGCGCACATTTTCGCTTCGAGCGCCGAGGCCCAATACCAGACGCCGCGGCCTTCGAACTCGCGCAGACGCGCGCGTCGGCGCCGGCGATAGCGCGCGCCGCTGGCGATGACGACGGTGCGGGAGCGCAGCTTGCGTCCGTCGGTGAGCGTCAACGCAAGCTCGCCGTGCGGACCCGCCTGTGCTGCAGTCGAGCGCCGCGGCCTGCGCCGGGATCAGGATCTCCGCGCCGAATTTCTGCGCCTGCACGAAGGCGCGGCCGGCGAGCGCCTGACCGGAGATGCCGGTCGGAAAGCCGAGGTAATTCTCGATGCGCGCGCTGGCGCCGGCCTGTCCGCCGAACGAACGGCAGTCGAGCACGACGACGCGCAGGCCTTCCGAAGCGCGCGTAAACGGCGGTCGCCAGCCCGGCCGGTCCGGCGCCGACCACGATCACGTCGACAGAGCTCGTCGCGCGCGGCGCGCATCGAGCATGCCGAGGCAGCGTCCCAGCGCCTCTTCGGAAGGGTTGAGCAGCACCGAGCCGTTGGGGCAGACCACGCAGCACCTGCGCCCATCGGCCGCGCCGTGTTGCTCGAACATGCGCGGCCGCGGCGTCATCGTGCTCGGCGTCGACGACGTGATGAGGGTAGGCTGTTTCTCTTCAGGAAGGTCTGCAGTCGCAGCAGCTCCGGGCGACTCCGGCTGACCGATCAGACACCGGTCCGCTGCGCCGGCTTCGATCAAGCCCGACCCGGCGCAGGATCAGCGCGCGGACGATGCGCTCACCGAGATCCGCTTCGGCGATGATCAGCGCGCGCAATTTTTCCGGCGGCACGAGCAGCGCCTCGACGTCTTCCTCGGCGTAGCGCATCCACGAGCCGCGGCCTCCGGAAAGCTGCGCAACCTCCGCCAGAAAGTGGCCGGGCCCTTCCTTCGCGATGGGCACGACATGCCCCAGAGCCGTCGCGCAGGCTGATGGCGACCGTACCCTTCAGCACCACGAACATTCCGGTGGCGGGCTCGCCCGCGTAGCGAACAGGCTCGCGCCACGCTCGTAGCGCCGCACTTCGCCGAAGCGGCGGATGCGCGCGATATCCGCGTCGGTGAGTCGCGGAAACGCTCTGATCGCGCCGGCCGGCGAGCGAGCCGCGGGACGCGAGTTGTCGCTCAGATCGGGGTCGGTGTTCATGCGCTGATCCGCTCTTGAATCTTGCGGCTTTGGAATCCATATTGAGGGTTCAGAGATGAAATCCCTAGGCGGAAAAGCGTACGGGTCTGCGCCTCGAACGCATGCGCGCGTCGCCCCTGTGGGTCGGGAGACGGTTTCGCAATATTCATCCGGTGCTGCCGGGATTGCGAGATGCCAGCGCCGCGCCTCTGTCGCTGTCGGAATTTCTGTGCGGCGGCGAGCGACGCGTTCCGCGTGCGCCGCTGCCTGTCGCGGGATCCGCGCGAAGCTCTGGGCCGAGCGTCCCGCAGCGGCTTGCGTGCGACATGGCTCGGTCATTCGACCGTGCTGATCGAAATCGACGGCTATCGCGTGCTGACGGATCCGGTCTGGGGACCGCGCGCGTCGCCTTCGCGGCTCGTCGGCCCCAAGCGCTTCCAGCCGGTGCCCGGTGGCGCTTCGCGCGCTGCCGCCGATCGACCTCGTGATCGTGTCGCACGACCACTACGACCATCTCGACTATCCGACGATCCGCGAGCTCGCGAAGCGCGACGTGCCGTTCGTGACCTCGCTCGGCGTCGGCGCGCATCTCGAGGCCTGGGGCGTGCCGCCGGAGCGCATCGCCGAGCTCGATTGGTGGGAGTCGTACACGCTGCCCGAATGGCGAGCTTACGCGTCACCGCCGGCGCCGTCGCAGCATTTCTCCGGCCGCGGGCTGCACGACCGCAACGCCACGCTTGTGGTCATCGATGGTCGTTCGCTCGCCGCGGCACGCGGTGTTCTTCAGCGGCGACACCGGCCTGACGACCGAATACGCGACGATCCGCGAACGGCTCGGCCCGTTCGATCTCGTGATGCTGGAGGTCGGCGCTTCATCATCCGTCGTGGGGCGACATTCACCTCGGGCCCGACAACGCGCTCGAAGCGGCTCGCTGCTGAGCGGAGGTCCTTTCCTTCCGGTGCTGATGGGCACCTTCGCGCTGGCGCATGCACGACTGGGATCAGCCAGCGGAAGCGCTGCTGACGCATCGGTCCGGCAAAGGCGCGCAACTGCTGATGCCCCGGCCTCGGCGAGCCGGTCGAGCCCTCAACATGGGCATCGACTCGCGCCATGGTGGAGGGAAGTCGACGCTGCGGCCGTCCGTAAACGATCCGGCACTCGCCGGCCCATGATCGCGTATCTCCGAACCGTCGCCGCTGGCCGCCTCGACTGACGGGTCGGGCCCGCGCCAGCCGCACGAACGTGCGTCTGAACGCCGTCAGCCCGTCGCCTCGCGTCCGCAGCTGACCAGGTCGCGATTATCCGGTGCAGGGCGTCCAGACCGTCGGTGAGCGCCGCGGGCCCGGGCTGCAGGATGAGCGGAGACTTGATCTCGTGCAGCTCGCCATCGCGCACCGCAGGCATCGCCATGCCAGCGCGTCACGCGCCGCGACACGCTCGGGACGGAACTTCTTGCCGCACCACGAGCCGATGATGATGTCGGGAGCGCGCGGCCACGACGTCGAGCGGGTCCGCGATGATGCGGTCGCGGCCGAGACTCGCTTCGCGCACGCTCGGGAAAGATATCGTCGCCGCCGGCGATGGCGCATCAGTTCGCTGACCCAGCGGATGGCCGAGATCTGCGGCTCGTCCCATTCCTCGAAGTACACCTTGGGTCGCCGCGGCAGGCGCGGCGGCGGCTTCGCCACCTGATCGATGTGGCGCTGCAAGCCGTCGGCATAGGTCTCGGCCTGCGCGTTCGCCCCGACCATGCGCGCCCAGCCGTGCGCACGTAGCCGAGGATCGCATCCACGGAGCGGTGGTTGCTGATCCAGACCTCGATGCCATGCTTGATCAAGGCCTGCGGCGATGTCGGCCTGCAGGTCGGAGAAGCCGATCGCCAGATCCGGCTCGAGCGCGAGGATCGCGTCGATCTTGGCGCTGGTGAACGCGCGAGACGCGCGGCTTTCCTGCCGGGCACGCGGCGGGCGCACGGTGAAGCCCGAGATGCCGACGATGCGCTGCTGCTTCGCCCGAGTGCAGTAGAGCACCTCGGTGGGCTCTTCCGTCAGGCACACACGATGCGTTCGGGGAAGGTGGGTGCTGCCATGTCCAGGAACGGTTGTGTGGGCTACCGCACAGACATGCCGGCAAATGCGGGAACGTGTATTCTTGGATGGCTCAACCCTTGCTTCCGGACACGAGGGTATCGGATCCATTGGGAGATTCAGCAATGGTCAAACGTGAATTGTGATCCTGATTGCAACGACGACTTGGCGGGAAGCGCGCTCGCTCGACCCGCTGGATGACGCGACGGCAGCTATACAGACACGGCGACTACGCGACGACGCTCGAGATCTCGCTGCCGCTTGCCGATGAAGGCAACCGGGCCGCTTCAGCAGCCAACCTCGGCGCGTTTTTCGCCGATGGTCAGGGCGACTATGCCGAGGCGGAAAGCTGGTTTCGCATGGCCGCCGACCAGGGCCTTGCCGAATCCCAGTTCAACCTCGGGCGTCTTGTATCAGAATGGCAGGGGTGTGCCGCAGGACTATCGCCAGTCCGCGATTGTGGTATCGGAGTGCCGCCGGGCACGGTCACGCCCGTGCCCAGCTCAACCTCGGCGCCATGTACGCCAATGGCGAAGGCGTGTCCGCGCGACTACGTCAAGAGGCGTACAAGTGGCTGGACCTGCCGCGCAAACCCCGCCGTCGCAGTCCGAGTCGCGGCGAATTGGCGAGTCAACGGCCGCGACCGGATAGCAACCAGGATGACGCCCGCCCAGGTGGCGGAGGCGCGAGAACACTCGCCAAGGCCTGGAAGCCGGAGTGAGCCTGCTGTCACAACCTGCTTCGATGCGATCCGCCAGCGGCCGGCGGTGATCAAGTCCGTGCCTCGCTCTGGAGCCGCTGGTCGGCTCCGCGCGAGCGTCGATCCGTTCGTGGCATCCGCCGACTATGCGGTCGTGGTTAGATGCATAGGTACAAACTTGTGCGTCACTGAGTTGGGACGCGATGTGTCAATTGGGGCCGCTCCGTCGGAAGTGACTTTTGGCGGGATCGACCTCGCATGACGGGGGAAAATGAAACCCGCTGCAGATCAATCGTACTGTCCCCGCCTCTCTGAAGCGAGGCATCTCGCTTCCGCTTCTGCGCGGCTACCCTCGTTGGGGCCGCTCCCGATCCGGCTCGCAACCCGTCTTGACCTTGGTGCCTATCGTCGAAGATGGGTTGTTCGGCTACGAGCTGATACCCGACCGCGATATGCATGTGTACCCGATCATCGGGCGCAATGCGCAGGCAGAGCCGGTATTGCGCAAGAATTCCGTACGGCGCGGGCGCCTCGAGCGCCTTGCATTCGGTGGCGGTCGATGGCGCCCTGAATTTCAAGAGTCGGCGCGCAGCGCGCTCCAGCATCCGAACGGCGTGACACTGGTTATCCCAACTGTGCTCGCCGCTGCCGAATCGCTTGGGCCGCACCTTCGCCACACTCTTGTGCCGGAATCTGCCCCGGCAGACCCTCGATCCTGCGCGAGAACACGCACCGGTGGCTCGATAGGGCTCTTGCTGTCGCCTACTCGCAACTGGATGTCCGGGACCCGTTCATCGAGTTTCTCGGCCTGCCCAACGAAGCGCAACTGGGCTTTGTGTTGAGCGGACGGACGGCGAACATGGAACGCTGATCGTTTCATCAGCCCGACACGTGGTCGCTTCGTTGGAACGCGCCGCGGGCGGCGGTCCATCGATCATGGTCCTACGGAGATGAGGGACGTCGAGACGGCAATCGAGCGGGCGGATGGTTATCGCCGCATGGCCGATCGTCGCGCGCATTCTCGCCGCGCCGAGCGATCGTGGCGCTACCCGGATATCTGGACAGGGCAATGACAGGCGCCAGGCGGGTGGCCGGCGCGCGATGAGACAAGCACGCCTTCTAGCATCAGGGCGCAGCGCCACCGATGACGGTCTCGGTCTCTGATTCACTCGTCTGGGACCATGGGATCACTGGACTGAGCGGTGCGCACGCGCAGATCCGCGAGAATTGCTTCCATCACGTGCGCGGTCCTGGCCGCGGATTCGCCGGTGCTCGCGCACTTCCGCCCCCGTTGAGCTCGTCGACAATGGTCTGGATCAGCGGCTGGTGGACGTGGTCCGGATCGGCGACCGGAAGCTCCTCCACGGCGTCGCCGCGAAAGATCCGGATCGGGACCGGCTGCGTCGTGGAAAAGCGGATGCGTCCTGTCGCGCCCACGATCTCGTTGTATTCCTCGTCGACGTCCGCGGTGTAGCACCAGACCCGCTGCCGGAACACGCCCTGAAGCAAACCGGTAGGTCGCGGTCGACGATGTCTTCCGGTCTGTAGGCTCCCGCCTGATTGCCGGCGAAGGCACGCACTTCGGCGATCGGCCCGAACATGTAGTCCAGAAAATCGAATGTGTGACAGGCGCCTCGAAGAAGAAGCCGCCGCCGGACAATTCGGGATTGACCCGCCAGGGAACCGCGCCGTCCGGCAAACTGGTCGACGCCGGGGGGCGCTGAAGCTGACGCGACGTGACCAGGCGCACCTCGCCAATCGCGTCGGCGGCGATCAGGTCGCGGACGGCGAGAAAGCGTGGAGCGCGCGCCGATAATAGCCGACCCAGAGCGGGACACCGCTGCGCGGCAGGCGCCGATCATGGCGAGACATTCGGCGTGATTCATTCCCATCGGCTTTTCGACGTACGACGGGCTTGCCTGCCGCCGCGCAACGCAGCGTGTAGTCGCAATGGGTGTCGGTCAGCGTGGCGATGTAGACGGCGTCGATGTCAGGTGCGCGGATGATCGCGTCGGCGTCATCGTGCCAGCGCGCTACGCCATGTCGGCGCGCGTAATCGGCCGCCAGCGCGCCGTTGCGGCGCATGACGGCGACCAGCTCCGAGTGTGCGGCCTTGCCGAATCCCGGACCGCTTTTCCTTTCGGTCACGTCGCCGCAACCGATCATTCCCCAGCGCACGGTCTTCATGTCCATTCGCCCAGCGTGATCCCAGGGTAGACGTATTGACGATTTTCTGCCGGATGCAGGACGGAGGTCAATCTCCAGATGGTGGAGCGGTGGCCTTATTGGCTATTACCATCCTCGGCTACCGGAGTGCCGGAGCGGCAGATTCCGGTCAGACTGCCGGAAAGCAAGGCTTCCGCAGATCAAATCGCGAACGGCGATCGCAGCCTCGCGTCAACCCTGGAGGACTAACCAATGCATGCATCCCTATCCATGCGGGGCGTGACAGCCGCAGGGCTGGTCACGCTCGCGGTTCTTGTTCGGCGCGGTGCCGAATGCTACGTGCACAAGGCGTGACGCTCGAGGTGTGGAGTCACGAAGCCGACGAGCCGGCGAAGGTCGCGTTCCGCGAGCTGGCGGTCAAGAACTTCGAAAGAGCCATCCCGGGACGAAGGTCAAGATCACGTGGTACGAGAAGAATCCGCTCGGCGCCGCGCTGAAGACCGCGCTGCCCGCGGGCAAGGGCCCCGACGTGTTCTACGTCGAGCCCGACCAGACCGAGTACATCACGGCCGGTTACATCGTTCCGCTCGACGACCTCGTGAACTGGAACAACATCGAGCCATGGGCGCGCAAGGTCTGGATCCACGACGGCAAGACCTACGGCATCCCGCAGGAGGCCTACACCGTCGAGCTCTACTACAACAAGGACATGCTGAAGCAGCTCGGCGTCGCGCTTGCCCGCGAACGGGCAGTTCACGCAGGCGCAGTTCCTCGACCTCGTCAAGAAAGCGCGCGCCGCGGGATGACGCCCATCTCGCAGGGCGTGGGCGACCGTCCGTACCCGGGCGCCTACATCACGGTGGAAGCGCTGCTGCGCAAGCTCGGACCCGACGACTATCAGAAGCTCTTCACCGGCAAGCTGTCGTTCGCCGATCCGCGCGTCGTCGAGGTTCTCAAATGGGTCAAGGAGCTCGCGGACGCCGGCGCCTATCCGAAGAACTTCATGACGTTGAAGCTCGGCGAGATCGCACTATTACTTCTACAGCAAGCCCGGCGCGCTGATGCTGCCGATGGGCAGCTTCTATTCCGGCCGCGCGTTCGTGCCGGAGGACAAGGGCGGGCAGCCGAAGACGTTTCCGCTCGGCATCATGCAGTTCCCCGCGATGGACAAGGGCGCCTGCAACGACTGCAAGACGTCGACGATCGGCGCGAGCTTCGCCATCAACGCCGCCAGCAAGAACAAGAAGCTGGCCGGGGAATTCCTCGACGCGATGTCGACGCCCGAGATGGGCAAGATGTGGATCGAGACCGTCTATCTGCAGACCGGCATCAAGGCCGACGTGAAGAATTTCTCGGGTCCGTACGCCGCCTACTTCACCGAGCTGATGGACCGCCAGAAGGGCAAGCAGTATTTCGTCGGCCAGCCGCGCGACATGGTGACCGGCGCCTGCAAGGACGCCTTCGCGCAGGTGCTGAATTCCGGTTTCCCGGGCGGCTTGCTCTCGGTCGATCAGACCGTGGAGGCGATGAACAAGGCCTGCTACAAGAGTTAGCGCGCGTGGCTCGGGATTCGAATTCGCCCGCGCTCGACGCGCGGCGCGCGAACCTCGCGATCCTGTTCGCGTTTCTCGCGCCCGCGCTGCTGATCTACGCCGGGTTCACGATCTACCCGGTGGTGCGCACGTTCTACAACGCGTTCTCACACGATCAAGCCGCAGGGCGTCGTCGAGTTCGTCGGGCTCGCCAATTTCGCGACCCTGCTGTTCGCGGATCCGACGTTCTGGAAGGCCGTCGGCAACACCGCGCTGTTCACGATCGTCGCCACGATCGTGGACGTGATCGGCGGGTTGCTGCTGGCGCTCTGCCTGTTCGCCCGGGCGCCGCTGCGCGCCGTTCCTGCGCGTGGTGTGGTTCACGCCCGTGCTGATGTCCTACGTCGTGGTCGGCATCATCTGGGTGTGGATGTACGACTACGACTGGGGGCTCGCGAACGCCGCGCTGCGCTGCCTGGGGCTCGGCGCCTTCGAGCAATCGTGGCTCGGCCATCCGTCGACGGCGCTGTGGTCGGTGCTCGTCGCGCACGAGTGGAAATGGCTCGGCTTCAACATGATCGTGTTCCTGGCCGCGCTGCACGCGCTGCCGGGCGAAGTGCTCGGCGCGGCGGAGCTCGACAATTGCGGGTGGTTCGCGAAGCTCGTGTACATCATCGCGCCGATGCTGCGCACGACGATCGTCAATCTGCTGGTGCTGTCGTTCATCGGCAAGATGATGGTGTTCGACCTGGTCTGGGTCATGACCGGCGGCGGCCCGTTGTGGGCGACCGAAACCGTGTCGACCTACGTCTACAAGCGCGCCTTCGAATGGAATACGTTCGACCTCGGCTATCCGTCGGCGATCGCCGTGCTGTGGTTCATCATCATTCTGTTCTTCGTCGCGATCATGTCGCGCCTCCTGCGCCAGCGCGACAAGCTCGAGTTCTAGCGTATGCCAATGCGACGGTTCGATCGATTGGGGATGGAGCACGTGCGCCGCGTGCCGCTCGTCCTGTTCGTCGCGGTTCTACACGGTGGTGACGGGCGGCCCGCTGCTGTGGGTCGCCATGATGTCGCTGCGCACGACGACCGAGATATTCAAGGATCCGTACGGCTTTCCGTCGCCCGCCCACTGGGAGAAATTCGCCGACGCCTGGACCAAGTCGAACTACGGCACCGTACTTCTGGAACAGCACGATCGTCGTCGTCGTCGCCGTCGCGCTGGTGACGGTGATCGGTGCGATGGCCGCGCACTGCCTCGCGCGCTACACGTTTCGCGGCAACCGGCTCGTGCGCTTTCTGATCCTCACCGGACTGGTCTTGCCGCCGCAGCTGGTGATCCTCGCGCTGTTCCAGATCCTGCTCGACATCAACCTGTACAACACGCTGACCGGGCTCATTCTGGTCTACGTGGCGACGCACATCGCGATGACCGTCTATATCCTGGAAGGGTTCTTCGCGCAGATCCCGCAGGATCTGTTCGACGCGCGCGCGGATGGATGGCTACTCCGACTTCGAGATCTTCTGGCGCGTGACGATGCCGATCGGCGCGCCCGCGATCTTCACCACGGTGACGCTCAATTTCATCGTCCTGTGGAACGAGTTCCTGTTCGCCGTGGTGCTGTTGACCGACGACGACAAGCGCACGCTGCCGCTCGGCCTCATGCATTTCACCGGCAGCCATCAGCTCGACGTCGGGATGGCCGCGACCGGCCTCATGATCGCGATGCTGCCGGTCATCGTGATCTACGCCTTCTTTTCCGAAACGATGATCAAGGGCATGACCGCCGGCGCCGGTGCGCTAGCGCGGCGGCTCGCAGGGCTTCAGAGCGACGACGAACGTGGCGATCGTAACGGTCGACGGATTGTCCAAGCGGTACCCGGGCGGGACCGCGCCGGCGGTGCACGACGTCAGCTTCACGGTCGCGGACCGCGAGTTCATGGTGCTGCTGGGCCCGTCGGGCTGCGGCAAGTCGACGGTGCTGCGCATGATCGCCGGGCTGGAGCCGATCACGTCCGGCACCGTGTCGATCGACGGCGCAGGTCGTCAACCACGTTCCCGCCAAGTCGCGCGACATCGCCATGGTGTTCCAGTCGTACGCGCTGTATCCGCACATGACGCGTGTACGACAATCTGGCGTTCGGGTTGCGCCGGCGCGACATCGAGCCAGCCGAAGTCGCGCGGCGCGTGCACGCGGCGGCAGGCAAGCTGGAATTGACCGAGCTCTTGCAGCGCAAGCCCCACGCGCTCTCCGGCGGGCAGCGGCAGCGTCGTGGCCGTCGGCCGCGCGATCGTGCGCGATCCCAAGGTGTTCCTGTTCGACGAGCCGCTGTCCAATCTCGACGCCGCGCTGCGCGTGCAGCACGCGCAACGAGCTCATCAAGCAGCAGCAGGAAATCGGGACCACGTCGATCTACGTGACCCACGATCAGGTCGAGGCGATGACGATGGGCGATCGCATCTGCATCATGAATCAAGGCAAGGTGGTGCAGATCGGACGCCCGCTGGAAGTCTATCGAAATCCCGCGGACACCTTTGTCGCGCGCTTCCTCGGCAACCCGCCGATGAACCTGCTGCCGGGCCGGATCGAGCAGAGAGGACGGTCGCGTGGTCGCGCAACTGGCGGCGGCGGTCTCGCGCTGCCGATGCGCACGGCGACGGCGCTCGGCCGATATGTCGGCGGCGACGTGATCGTCGGCGTGCGTCCCGAAGACCTGTACGAATCCGTGCCGCCGGGCGACCCGGTACAATTTGCGCGCTTGCCGGTCACGCGTGGATGCCGTCGAGCCGCTGGGCGCCGAGACCCTGCTGATGGTGACGCTGGCGGGCTCCGAGGCGGAGCTGATCGCGCGCATCGGGCGCGACACGGCGTTGCGCAGGGGCGACCGGCTCGACCTCGCGCTGGATACCGCCGACCATCCATCTCTTCGATCCTGCCACGACAATGGCCATCGTGCCTAGAACGGAGGACAAGGTCGTGGTCAACACCGAACGCATCGTCGACTGTCACGCGCACATCATCGATCCGGAGCGCTTTCCGTTCACCGGCAAGAAGGGCTACCAGCCGCGCGCCGGACGAGAGAGGAACGCGCGAGGCGTTCTGCGCGGTGCTCGACGAACATGGCGTAAGCAACGGAGTGCTGGTGCAGTTGAGCGGATACGGCACCGACAACTCGGCCAACCTGGACGCGATGAAATCGTATCCGGGCCGGTTCAAGGCGATCGCGGTGGTCGACCCGGATGCCGACCGATCGCACGCTCGAGAACCTGGCGGCCGCCGGGGTCGTCGGCGTGCGATTCAACCTCCCCAGCTACGAACCCGACGCGCTGACGCGGCCCGGCGCGCCGCGGTTCCTGCAGCGGCTCAAGGCGCTGGGATGGTTCGCGCAGATCTACGCCGACGACGGGCAATGGCCGGAGGCCGCGCGCCGTGCTGAGAGCGAGCGGCGTCCGGGTTCTGGTCGATCATTTCGGCGTCCGCGATATCGCCGTCGGGACCCGCCATCCGGGATTTCAGGCAGTGCTGGCGCTGGGCCGCGAGGGCATCGCGACGGTCAAGCTTTCCTCGCCGTTTCCGCGTCTCGACGCATGCTGGCAGGGCTTCGACGATCTCGACCCGTACGTGGACGAGCTGCTGAAGGCCTTCGGCGTCGAGGGCTGCCTCTGGGGATCGGATTGGCCGTTCATCAACGTTCCGCAGGCGTCCGCTCTATGCGGACGTGCTGGCGCCCTTGTCGCGGTGGCTGCCGGATCCCGGCGACCGGGCGCGCGTGCTGGCGCACAATCCGCGCCGGCTCTTCGGTTTTGGAGGCTGACTGATGACGACGCAGTCCCTGAAACCGAAGCCGTTGAAGGTCGCGCTGGCCGGCGCCGGAATGATCAGCTGGTATCACCTTGTCGGCTGGCGCAACCTGGGTGAGCGCGTGCGCCTCGTCGCGGTGTGCGATCCCGGACGCCGCCAGGGCCGCCAAACGCGCGCGAGGAATTTGCCATCCCGCACGTCTATCGCGATGCCGATGCGATGTTCGCCGCGGAGACGATCGATGCGCTCGACGTCATTTCGCCGCGGCAGACGCATGCCGGACTGGGTCGACGCCGCGGCCGCGCGCGGCATCGACGTCCTGTGCCAGAAGCCGCTGACGCCGACGCTGGCCGAGTCGGAGGCGCTCGTCCGCCGGGTCGACGGGCAAATCGCGGCTCATGGCGCACGAGAACTGGCGGTTCCGGCCGTGGTATCGCGAGCTGAAGCGATGGATAGCTGCGGGCGAGCTGGGTGATCTGGTCCTCGCGCGCATGGCGACGTTCACGTCCGGATTGCTGCCCGACGCCAGCGGCCGCCGGCCGTTGCTCGAGCGCGAGCCCTACACGCAGCACGAGGAGCGGCTGATGATCGCCGAGGTGCTGATCCACCACCTCGACGTCATGCGCTTCCTCTGCGGCGAATTGCGCGTGGTCGCCGCGCGCGGCGCGCGCACGGTTCCCGACGTGGTCGGCGAGACGGTGGCCGCCATCTTCCTGGAAACGGCGTCCGGCGCGCCGGTCGAGGTGACCGGCACGATGGCGGCGGCGGGCTATCCGTCGCGTCCTCCGGATCACCTGGAAGTCATCGGCAGCAAAGCGAGCGCCACTTTCGCGGACTCCGAGCTGCGCCTGCACGGCGCGAACCCGCGCAGCCAGCGCTACGATTCCGATGTCGGTTATCAGGCGAGCTTCGACGGCGTCATCGCGCATTTCGTCGATTGCCTCGAGACCGGCGCGCCGTTCGAGACCGGCCCCGTCGACAATCTCGAAACGCTGCGCCTCGTCGAGCACGCGTATTGGGCCGCCGGCCTGCAGCGGCGCGCGGCAATCGCTGGCAGAGGCTCGCCATGGACACTCGAACCGATTCGTCGCACGAGCCTGATCGGCCAGACAAGCTACGCGCTGGATACGCCGGCGCTCCTGGTCGATCTGGACGTCATGGAAGCCAACATCGCGCGGATCGTCGCCACATGCCGCGCGCACGGCGTCGCGTGGCGGCCGCATTCGAAGGCGCACAAGACACCGGAGATCGCGCAGATGCAGATCGCCGCCGGCGCGATCGGCGTCACGTGCGCGAAGCTGGGCGAGGCCGAAGTGATGGCCGCCGCGGGCATCCGCGACATCCTGATCGCCAACCAGATCGTCGGACCGATCAAGATCGGCCGGCTGGTCCGGCTCGCCGAGCACGCCGATCCGATCGTCTGCGTCGACAGCCTCGAGAACCTGATCGAGCTCGACGCGGCTTTCAGAACGCGCGGGCAAGCGGTTGCGCGTGGCGATCGAGGTCAATATCGGCATGAATCGCGCGGGCGTCGAGCCGGGCCCGCCGGTGGTGGCGCTCGCGCAAGCGATCGCCGAACGCCCGGGTCTGCGCTTCGTCGGCGTGGTGGGCTGGGAGAGCCAGGCCACGACCATCGCCGACCCTGCCGAGAAGGAGCGCACGGTCCGCGACGCCGTCGCGGCGCTCACGGCGAGCGCCCGGGCGTGCACGGCAGCCGGCCACCGATGTCGTGGTCGTGAGTTGCGGCGGCACCGGCACTTTCCCTACTGTGTGCAGCAACCCGGCGTGACCGAGGTGCAGGTCGGCGGCGCCATTTTCAGCGACATGCATTACCTCACGCACTACCATGTCGATTTTGCGCCGGCGCTCACCATGCTGACGACGGTGACGAGCCGGCCGACGCCGACGCGCATCGTCGTCGACGCCGGCAAGAAGGCGATGAGCGGCGATGCGGCGATGCCGGCGCCTCGCGGCCTCCCGCCCATAAGCGCAATGAAGCTCTCGGCCGAGCACACCAAGATCGAGCTGGAGCAACCGAATGCCGCCCCAGGATTGGCGACAAGATCGAGTTGATCGTCGGCTATTCGGACACCACGGTCCACCTGCACGAGGAAATCGTGGGCATCCGCGGCGGCCGCATCGAATCCATCTGGCGCGTGGCCGCGCGCGGCAAGCCCGGTAGCGACGACGTGACGAGACTTCCCGGGCGATTCGAAGATTCGAACACCACGACAGCAGCATTTATCCTAACTGATATTCGACCCGACGGACATTTTTCGATTAAGCTGAACGCCTTCGATCCAATAGCCGCGATCGACCTGGCCGCTGAGCTTCACGCCGCCAGACGGCAGCAATGCCGCCATTCTGCTGAAAACCTGTTTCAGAGCAATACTGAACGCACTCGTGGCGGGCGCGAAGCTGGCCGGTTACAGATGTAACGCACCGAGGAAGGTAGAAATTGGAAGTCTCATCCTGAGGATCGATCCTTCCGGGAGCGCTGTCCGTTGACCTCGCCCATCGACCGTTTCGAAGCGAGATCCGTGATTTCCATCACTACGGCCGGCCCCGCAGTGAGCGCCGCGTTCGTCGCTTCGCTGGTCGAAGTCGTCGAAGCATTCACGATCGTGCTCAGCCGCGGGGACGCTTCGCGGCTGGCGATCCGCGGTCATCGGAGCACCGCGGCTGGACTGGCGGTGCTCGCATTGATCGTCGTTGCGCTGGGACCGCTTCTCGACCGCGTCCCGCTTCATCGCTTCAACTCGTCATCGGCGTATTGCTCTTGCTGTTCGGCATGGGCTGGCTGCGCAAGGCCGTCTTGCGAGCCGCGGGAATCATTGCGCTCCACGACGAGAATGCCGCGTTCGCAGCACGAATCCGCCAGCGCTGAGCGATGCGACCAAACCGCCGCGCGGAGGCTTCGACTGGCTCGGCGGTGTCATGGCACTTCAAGGCGGTGCTCCTCGAGGGTCTCGAAGTCGTGTTCATTGTGATCGCCGTCGGCGCGGGACGCGGCCTGCCTGCTTCCGGCGTCGCTGGGCGCGTTGGCCGCCTGCGTTGTGGTCCTCGCCATCGGCGCGATCGTGCATCGTCCACTGGCGCGCGTCCCGGAGAACACGCTCAAGTTCGCGGTGGGCGTGATCCTCTGCGCGTTCGGCGTCTTCTGGACCGGCGAAGGCCTGGGAATCGCGTGGCCGGGTGCCGACCTGATGATTCTGTTCTTCGGTGCGGTGCTTCCTTCTCGTTGGACTTGGGCGCGGTAGCTGCTCGTTCGCCGGCCGCGCAGGAGTGGCTACGTCAATGAATATCCTGCGCGAGGTAGGCGGAGAGTTGCTCAACATGTTCGTTGCGGACATATCGCTCGCCATCGGCATCGTGACGGTCGTTTCGCTGGCCGGGTTGCTGACGAGATCCGGCGCGGTACCTCCACTCATCGGCGGCGCAGTCCTGTTTCTCGGTTGCGTGTCGTAGTGCTGGTTGCGAGCGTCGTGCTCGCCGGTCGGCACTATCACGGTCGCTGAGGAACGAGCAACTGCGGGCGTCTGCTATTGAGAAACGCGTTGACTGTACGGGCCGAACTGGTGAGGCGTAGTATCGTTGTAACGTCATTCATCGACGAGGTGTTTCGATGATGGATCGGCGGGCGTTCGTCGACTCCGCGCTGGTGATGCGCACTGGCTGCGTCGGTGTTCGCTGTCGGTCTGAACAGGAAGGAGCGAAGCGATGGACAAGTCAATGATCAAAGGTATCGTGATTGGTGGCGTCGCCATGGTTGCACTCGCGGCAGGCGCAATCCCGACCTACAAGGCGCTTACCAAGCCGAAGTTCGCCGAGGTTATGGCGGTCAACGAGGTCACGGAGACGATCGTGACCCCGCGTGAGGAATGCCAGGACGTGCAAGTGCAGAGGCAGGCGCCTGCGAAAGACAGCAATCGCGTCGCCGGGACGGTGATTGGCGGAGTCGCGGGCGGCTTGTTGGGCAGCACCATAGGCGGCGGTACGGGCAGAACGGTCGCCACCATAGCCGGCGCCGCGGGCGGGGCGTATGCCGGAAATCAGGTGCAAAAACATGCAGCACAAGGACGTCATTACGACGACGGAACGGCGCTGCAAGACCGTCAACGACACCACGCAAAAGCTCGTGGGCTATGACGTAACCTATCGCCTTGGAGACAAGGAGGGGACCTTGCGCACGTCCTTCAAACCCGGCACTACGTTGCCGGTCAAGGACGGACAGGTGATCGCGACCCCACCGGGTGCTGGATGAGCGGACACATTTTTTCGCTCGCCAAGGTGCGCTGGGCAGCGCGTTGCGAATTATTTCTTGTCGCGGATGACCGCTTCGCTTGATGTGAAATCGGTCAGTCTGTTCAAGCGGCCGACCCAGGTCCAGGAGCGCAGCGACGGACTGCGTGTTCGAACTGGCTGAAAGCAGCCACGGAAATACGCCGCGTGGCTGCGACGCGCTCAGTTATCGCGCCCGCAGGGACGTCGCGCCGTTTTTGCGGACTTCAGCTCACGTACCGCATGCCGATATTGCCCTGGCAGCGGTCACGGATGCCGCAGGGCTGGCCGTCACGCCGAAAATCATGTTGACCCCGTCTTGTTCGCTGCCGTAGCAACCGCCCGCCACCTTGGTCGTGTAATACGAGGGCCACGTCCAACTTTGTTGGCGACGACTGTCGAACCGGATGCCACGGCGCTGATTGAGAACATCCAGCGTAATCGCCTGTACGTCCGGCCAACCGATCAGGAAGCCGCCGGGACGTAATACGGCGAGTCCTGCGGGGTCCGGCTCAGCATGAAGCGCCCGCCGGTAGATAGCGGACGGTTCGCTATTGCCGCGCCCTCCGTAACGGTTGATGAATTCGCTGGAAGTCCCGGCTATGCCGATGATCGCCTGCAACGACCTCGCTGACGCGCATCCATCAGTGACGCCCAATATTCCCGATCGTCCGGATCCGCAGGCCGCCCGTAGTACGCGAAAAGGTTTTTGTATCTCGTTCCAAAGTAGAGCTAGTGCGAGTTGCTTCACCGGCAAAAATACGGGTTTTGGCTTTCGACATTGGCGTCGAAAGGCAACGCTGCGCCAAGTCCTGAAATGCGCGGGGAATCCAATGAGCAGCGATCTTCGTGAACCCGTCGTGAAACCGGTGCAACCCGGAACGCTTCTGGCACGCTCTCGAGCATCTCCCCGTAGATACGTGCCTGGGCAGCCAGGCTTCTTTTCAGGGCGGGGACAATGGTATCCGAACGTCCACATCCTTTCAGGATCTGACTTCGATGCCCGCGCAAACCGCGTTCGATTTGTCCACACTTGCCGGCAACCGAGTAAGGTAATAGTCTCCAATGCCGCCGGGCAACTTGCAGGTTCAGGTGCATTCTCCAGACCTACCCCGTGGATAGGGCACCATGACGAAGAACGAAATTGTTGATTTGAGCGCATAAAGCGCATCGGAGTTGCGGTTGACCGCCCCGCGCCATCCTTTGCTGATAGAGAAACGGTATCAGGTCCGTTTCGTGCGCAAACCTGAACGCCAGCCTGATGAGCGTACCATCTCCGCAACCAGACGAAGAAACAGCAATTGCCGTCGTTGGAGCACACCTGTTCACGACGGTCTATCGCTTGACTCTGACCGCGATACCGACCAACCACGTCGTCACGATGTTCGCGAGAACTCAATGGCTTGATCACGGGTCCAAAGTCGTTCTGAGGAGCCGGGAAGACGGAAGAGCGGGAATCGCTTTCCAGGCGCCAATTGGCGTGCAGCAAGGCGTATCGGCGAACATCGAGTCCCGCACTCGATGTACTGCCACAGTGGCGTCGTTCACCGTAAAGTCAAACACGCTGCGGGCAGGATCGCAGTGGCTTTCTCGTCCCACGGTGTCAGACCATCTGAAATCGGGCGCCGTCAGAAGGACGGCTGTACTGGCGTGTTTCCATCGCGGGCAGGAACTGCCCGTCGTCCCATCGAAAACGGAAGTCATAATAGACACGACGGTTCCAACCTTCACCTGATCTTCCAGGTCGCGCAAACCGGTTATCGGAATTGCGCAAAGCCGGCTGGGAGAAAGCGACAGGCCTAGGAACGGCAAAGATTGCTCGGCATTGCGACCAAAGAATCAGCCACCGACGTTGCGGGCATTAGGGATCGTCCCACGCCGCACTCGCATCGCGGTGGTTTCACAGGATGTCATGGCGATTTGCATTCGCAGCACGGATGTGAACGCAGCGCGCTGCCGTGCCCGACGGAACTGAGCATTCAATCCCCGCGACTGGTCGACGTTCGACTCGCTCGATCACATTATCCGCGCGCACCAGGAGCGGCGGCGGAATTGTGATACCAAGCGCCTTCGCGGCCTTTAGGTTGATGATCAGTCTGAACTTCGCCAGGGCTGTTCGATGGTGGATCGCCGGGCTTTGCGCCCCTGAAAATCTTTGTCGACGTAGTTCGCCGTGCGGCGGTAAAGGTCCGGGTAGCTTGGTCTGTACGCCATCAAGCCGCCCGCTTCGATGAACTCCATGACCGATAATTCGCAATCGATGTTTATTGCGAGTTCAACTCATTAGCTTCGATTGGTCGGGAACAATCTACCGATCCCATCAGACGATCCCATCGACACGCTGCCGGCTTGCCGCGATGAACGCGGTTCCCAGGTCGTCGGCCCGCGCACGTCAGATGGCCTGGGGCCTGATCCCAACCGACGCGCCGCGGCCTCGGCCTCTTCCAAACTTGCAGTGTGGAGGGGTTACTCCTGTTGTAAAGGATGCCGACGCGCCATGCCCGCACCAACCTTGAAGAATCCTAATCGCTTTGCCTCGAAGTCAGCGGTGACGCTGCTCACCCCCGTGATATTGCCTCCAGGTGGCGAAGGCTCGATACGAATAGGGAGCGGTTCCGGCACTGCGCCATAACCACAGGGATCGACTGCAGAAGCCGCTGCCTTCGTCGCGATACTCCTCGTGCGACGATGAGACTGACTTCCGCGACAACTCACAACTGTTCGCCAAGTCCGTGGAACGTTCGCCACGACCGTCACTTGAGCGATATCTGATGATGACGTTGCGCCCTCGGACGTATCCAAGTTCTCAGTCTTTGGCGAAAGGCATCGAGATTGGCGGCATTGAGCGTCTCAGATGTCGTTCCAGCATGCCGGATATGCTGTGACCTTCGCGGGCGCCCGCACCGCGGGCGAATGGCATCGCCAGCGTGCCAGTCGCCCAATACAAGAATGACCGTACGCCGATCCATCACTGGATTCCCGCCGACGCATAGAAGGTATCAACGATACCCGCCTCGAAGCGCAGCTTTCACCCTGGCCAGTTAGATCCGGTTCTAGCCGACGGCTGCCGGCGAGCGCCTGCTTTGGGGACGAGTAGCTGATGACTGCAGTCGTGGCCGGTCGCCGGCATTGACGCGATTCGACCGAGCGGCCGCTGAATGACGTACAGCAGCCGGTCATGCGTCAAGGGCCGCTGTGGATCGTGGAGCCGCCGCTCAGCACCGGCGAGCGGATGAGCGTGAACGACCCACTCCGACATCATCGAGAGCCAGGAAGCTGTCATTCAAACTGATGAAGCCGGCGGGGTCGTTGGAATGCGCCTCAGCCTAGCAGAGCACGATGGCGTGGTGCAACGCTGGTTCTAATGCGCCAACCCTGCCACGGGGGCAGGCTGAACTGGCCGCAACCAAGAAGTGTACTGCCGCCCTGGCGCTGGCGCGAGGTGAACCACTCTGACAAAGGCGTCACGAATTAGAAGAATCAGGCGCCGATAACAAAGGGGGCTCCATGAGGCGTTATTATTGTCAACTCTGGTTCGCTTTAGCATTCGGCGACTGCCAACGCGGCCACGTTCACCGTCACCAACACCAACGACAGCGGCGTCGAGCTCGCGCAGGCCGTCCTCGATGCCAACGCCTGAGCACACAACCGAACGGTAGCGCACATC
>ERZ1370068.4314-contig-3392_pt1 | contig 20344 bp, 30 predicted proteins | sample MGYA00561227_ERZ1370068 | MGnify/ENA primary metagenome ERZ1370068 (study PRJEB38410, sample SAMEA6850437) | metagenome | study: Metagenomic assessment of the ecological functions of the soil: analysis of the soil microbiota associated with the... | reverse complement strand
CAGTTACGTATTGTTGTTCATCGAGGCTCAGGAACCCGAAGGTTCCGGGGTCTGCGCTGATCTCATCCGCCATCCTTGCAAGATCGACGACGCGGACGTGTCATGGCCCTCAGGCGCAGCCCGAACGCGCCGGCCCGGAGCCCCAGATTGACGGCGTCAACCGCGGCATCGCCGATCGCCTGGAGTTCAGGCGAAAGCTGGTTCGCAATCGGGAAGAAGCTGGCCGCGGGCAGCGTCTCGAAGATAACCGTGCCGATCCCATGGTCGAAGGCGGTGTCGGCGCAGCGTCAGGATTGGCCTCAACGATCCCGACCACCGCTGCGACAGCGCCGATCAAATCGAGCCGGATCGGCGGGGTCGAAGGTGGCGGCCAGGGCACGCAGGTCGTTGAGCCCGATCATGCTCACCAGCGCCAGATCCGCCGAGGGCGGATGTTCCGAGGTCGCGGCGACGAAGTCAGCGACCTGGCCCGAAAGATTGATATTGTGATCGAGCACCGGTGCGATCGGTGCCTCCCCTCGGGCGGGAACGCTGCGATGGTCGGAAACGCAGAAACGGCGACATCGAAGAACGTCAACGTTCCAATCGCCTCGGCGCCGCCGAACGAAAAATTGTGGAGCGTCGCGCCGAGCAGTTGCCGCGGTGATTTCGGGGAGCACCGGTCCGTTGGAAAATCTGCCCATGATAATAAGGGTCGGCCGGGATGGGGTGTAGTCCGTCGTGTCGATGTCGGCGGCGTGGAGGATGTCGAGACCGCCAGACTGCTGAGCCCGAAAATCCCCGCTGTCGGACAGGCTGTCCCCAACCGCGTAGATCTCATCAAACAGTGGGCTTGCCATCGGCTTACCTCCCCCTGCTGGGATCGTGAGCGGGACTATAGTCGAGAATGCCATCAAGTTCCAGTAGGCGTGTATGCCCGTCTGGTGATCTCGTATTGGGATCGAGGCAAGATGATTGCGAAGCAATCGCAAAGACAGGTCAGCGGTAGGCGCTGGCTAGTAGTAGCCTCGCCTCGTCCGATACTTGCTGCGGCATTCGCCACGCAGGGAAAGCCCTCGCCAGCACAGCCGGCGAAAGAACGGTCGAGAAACGCAAACTCCGCCCCGCCTATCTGAAATGCTTGAGCCAGTGCAGTCGGCGATCGATCAGGTGGCGTTCGTCAGGCCAATTCGGGAAGGCGGCGCGCCAGACCCGGCAAGCCATGTGATTGCACTGCCAGCATTCGAGTTTCTTGTTGTACGGCACGCAGAAAGTCAAATCTGCAGTCTCAATATTATAATCACGTCTCTTTCTTGCTACTTAAGTTATCCGGAAATGCCCGCCACCGGACGCCCGACCTTGCACAGACCTGAATACGACGAGCAGGCGCATCGATCACTGTCTGCTCGGCGCCACGAATGCCGAGCTGGCTGCGCTGGCTCGAAGTGTCACGCCAGCGCACCATAGACAGCTGGATCGCCGGCATCCCGGAATTCGGCAAAGGCCGTGCCGCGACGGGCGGGCCGTCGCCGACGGCCGGGGTGGCGCGCAGCCTCTATGAGCGTGCGCGTTGGCTTTCGGCTCACGGTGGAGCGCACCGTGCTCCATCGTGGCGAAGAGCGGAAGCTCACCAATACTCGTGACGTACCTCGCCGGACACCCAGGCCTGCATCTTCTGGCTGCGCTAACCGGCGTCGCGACGTGCTGGGGCAACGGAGCGGCCCGCCAACGACTCGGCTGAGCCCGGAGCTACGACATGCTGCGGTGAACTTGGACGCCGCCGGCGAGCGGCGTGGGCGATCGTGGCCGATAGTCTGCGTGCCGAGCGAGTGAGCGTTGCCTCTCGTCCGCGGAAGACGCGGGCCGCTCGCGCCACGCGCCGTGATCCGCGAAGGCGCGGGAGCGCTGATCGAAGTCGGAAGGAGAAGGGACCTAGCGGCCCCTCGCGCCACCAGGCGCTGCCGATCGCCATCAGGAAGGCCAGCGCCACCAGGATGCCGGGCAGCAGCGGCGGCTGGTTGATGCCGGCCACCGTGTAGCCCTCGTTGCGGCGCAGCCCGATCCAGTCGGAGCCGCCGGCGGCTGGCCGGGGCGGACCGAGCGGATGTCGGGATCGGCGTTGTCGGCCAGCCACATCATCGAGCCGCCGCCCGAGGCCTCGACCAGCGGCTTGAGCTTGGCGTCGGTGGCGCGCACGTCGGAGAATTCCAGCGGGTCGGGATTGCCGACCGCGGCCACGGTGCGCAGCGTGCCGTCGTCGAAGCGGTAGAGGCCGGGCTTGTCGACGTCGATCACCGCCTGGCCGAGGCCCGGCGCGATCTGGCGCAGCTCGAGCGTGCGGTGGCGCCGCCGTGCTGCGGCGTGCCGGGCGCGGTCATGGTGACCTGCGGGAAGGTGGCGGCCAGCGTGCGGCGCGTCACCTCGATGCGGCCGCCGACGGACGTGGCGCGCAGCGCCTCCTCCTCGAGGTCGGGCTCCTTCATCAGCCAGTGCGCGACGCGGCGCACCAGTTCGGGCTGCGGCCCGCCGCCGTCGATGCCGCGGTTCCACAGCCACAGGTGATCGGACATCAGCTGCGCGACGCGGCCCTCGCCGACGCGGTCGAGGACGACCAGCGGCCTGCTCGTCGGCGCCGCGACAGGATGGCGTTGCCGCGCTCGGTGCGCGCGGTGACCAGGCGGAACCAGCGGCCCCACTCGGGCTCCTTCCCGGGATCGCCGGCCTGCGGCAGGTTGGCGGTGACGGGATGGCGCTGGCCGATCTCGGTGACCTTGGGCTTGAAGCCGCGTCTCCAGCACGTCGCCCAGCGGCGCCGCCGGCAGGATGGCGCCGAGCGGCGTGCGGTAGAGCGAGCGCTGCGTGGCGAACACCGGCCCGACCGAGACCAGCAGCGCGCCGCCGCCCTTCACGTATTCGGCGATGTTGCGGAAATACTCGCGCGTGATCAGGCTGCCCGACTCGTAGCGGTCGAAGATGATGAGGTCGAATTCCTTCAGCTTCTGCTCGAACAGCTCGCGCATCGGGAAGACGATCAGCGCTGAGCTCGCGCACCGGCGTGAAATCGTCCTTCTGCGGCGTGCGCAGGATGGTGAAAGTGCACCAGGTCGACCGCCGGGATCGCTCTTCAGCAGGTTCCGCCACGCCCGCTCGCCCTGGTAGAGGCTCGCCCGAGACCAGCAGCACGCGCAGCCGGTCGCGCACGCCGTTGATGGTGAAGAGGCGCGCGGTTGTTGTCGAGCGTGAGCTCGTTCGGGCCGGGCGCCACCTCGAGCTCGACGACGTTGGCGCCGGGATTGCCGACGGTGATCGGCAGCTCGACCGAGCTTGCCGACCGGCACGTCGAGCCGGCGCACGACCTCGCCGCCGACCGACAGCGTCACCGGCGCGGTGCCGCCGGCGGGATCCTCGATCCGGAACTTGGCGCGTGACCTCGCGGCCGACCACGCCGAAGCGCGGCGACTGCTCCGATCACGATCAGCCGGTCGCGCTCGCCCTTCTTGCCGGCGATCAGGGCATGCACCGGCGCGCCGCCCAGCTCGGGCGGCAGGTTCTTGCAGTCGATGGCCGGCACGTCGTGCACCTGGCCGTCGGTCAGCAGCACCACGCCGGCCAATCGCTCCGGCGGCACCTCGACCAGGGCCGAGCGCATGGTCTCGATCAGGCGCGTGCCGCCCGGCCGCTCGCTGCCGAGCTGGATGTGCGAGGGCGGCAGCACGGCCTCGCGGACTTCGAGGCCTTCCTGCTGGCCGAGCTTGCTTCTTCAGCGCCTCGCGCGCCGCCTGGACCTGCGTGGCGGCGCTCGCCGATCGCCATCGAGATCGGTATCGTCGACCACGACCAGCGCCACGTCGGCGATCGGCTTGCGCTGCTCCTCGATCAGCGACGGGTTGGCCAGCGCCGCCAGCACGACGACCAGCGAGCCCAGCCGCCAGACAGTGCCGCGGGCGCCGGCGCGCAGGCCGAGCAGCACCAGCACCAGGCCGACGCCGCCCAGCACCGGCCAGCACCGGCCAGGCGCAGCAGCGGATCGAAGGCGACGGAGACGGCGGAGGTCGGGTTCATCGCCGCGAGCCTCTGCATGATGTCCTGGCAGGTGGACCATGGTCGTCCCTTGTAGTTGCCGGTCAGCGCATGCATCACGAGGTTGACGCCGACGCGGAACGACATCTCGCGCTGCGTCTCGCCGCCCGGCGTCACCGGCATGACGCCGCGGCCGCGCTGGTCGACCGCCCAGGCGCCGGCATAGTCGTTGGAGCCGATCATGATGGTGGTGACGCCGTCATTGACGCGGCCGCCGCCCGACTTCGATCCACAGCTTGCCGCCGGTCCAGCGGCCCGGCATGTCCGACAGCAGATAGAACGACTTGGTCAGCACGTGGTCGGGCGGCATGGCGATCAGCGGCGGCGTCTCGATGCCGCCCAGCAGGCGCTTGAGGTCGGGATTGCCGCCGGCCGGCCGGTCGAAGCTCAGCTGCTGGTCGCGCGTGTCGATGAACAGGATGCCGCCGGTGCGCAGGTAGCGGTCGAGCGCCGCCGAGGCGCGCGGCGACAGCGTCGGCTGGCGTCGACGGTGATCGGCCAGTAGATCAGCGGATAGAGCCGCGGCTCGTCCTTCTCGAGGTCGAGGCCGACCGGATCGGCCGGCTCGACCGAGGTGCGGTTGCGCAGGATCTCGCTCAGGCCCTCGAGGCCCGGCCTTGGCTGAGGTCGTCGACCTCCTTGTCGCCGGTGAGCGATGTAGGCGAGGCGAATGTCGAGCGAGCCCTTGAGCGCCTGCTCCTCGCTGAGCGGCGGCGGGCCGGGCTTGCTCGGCCGGCGGCCGGGCGACCGGCGCTGCGGCTGCTGCGGCCGTCGGCCGGGCGACCGGCGGCCGGCGAGAGGCCAGGCAGCGGCAGCAGCTGCAGCGGCGCGGCACGGCCGATGCGGCGCAGCGCGCGCGGCCATCAGGCCGCGCAGCCACAGCGAGATGAAGAGGTCGGCCAGCAGCAGCAGGAGCGGCGGCCAGCAGGAACCAGCGCGACAGGTCGGTCTCGCCGCCTTCGCGTCAGCCGGTCGGTCGCGACGCCGCCGGGCAGCACCAGCGGCTTGGGCTCGCCGACGTGGCCGCCGATGTTGAAGGCGACCTGGGCGTTCTCGTCGCCGTAGAGGCCGGGCGGCGTGGTGGGCTTGGGCTTGAAGGTCTCGTTGGCGTCGGCCGGCAGGCATCTGCGCGCCGGCCGGCGGTGCGCCCAGCCGGCCGAAGCCGTCGAGCGTGCGCCACGGCTTCAGCGCCTTGTTGACGCCGTCGCCGGCCACGCCGCGCGACAGGGTCACCAGCCGCTGCAGCATGTTCACGAACAGGCCGGACAGCGCCATGTTGCTCCAGCCGGTGTTGGCGGTGGTGTGGATCAGCACCAGGTAGCCCTGGCCGCGCTTCTCGGCGGTGACCAGCGGCGTGCCGTCGGCCAGCCGCGCCCAGGTCTTGTCGGCGAGGTCGGGCGTCGGCTCGGCCAGCACCTGCTGGCTGGATGCGCACGTCCTTCGGGGATCGGGATGCCGAGGAAGGGGCTGTTGGTCGGGAACTCGGCCAGCGCGCTGGGCTGGCCCCAGCTCATGACGCCGCCCAGCGCGCGGTCGCCCAGCGCGCAGCGCGCGTCGGCACCAGCGGGTCGCCGCCCGCGGCGAGGTTGGGACCGGCGAAGCGCACGGCGACGCCGCCGCGCTCGATCCACTTGGCGATCTCCTCGCGGTCGTTGGCCGACGGCGCGGCGCCGTCGGGGATCAGCAGCACGGCGGTGTTGCGCGTCAGCACCGTCTCGCGATCGCCGATCGTGAGGCTGACATAGGGATCGAGCGCGCGCTCGAGGAAGTAGACCTCCTGCAGCAGCGGCTGGCCGGTCGCGGCGGCGCGCTCGCCCAGGATGGAGACAGGCCGGCGGCGGTTGCGCTCGTCGAGCAGCACGGTCGCTGCCCGCGCCGCCCTGCGTCTCGATGTCGAGGCGGGCCATGCGGTTGCGCAGCTCGGCGGCGCCGGCAGCGACGCCTTCGCCCTTGGTCGCGGTGGCGGCGAAGTCGAGATCGATGCGGGCCACGACGCGGCCGCTGGTCGTCGGACGCCTGGATCGCCGATCTTGCGCGGGCCGTCGGCGACCGGGCGCAGCGCCTGCACCTTGAGGTCGCGGCCCTCGGCGACCGGCGGCAGCAGCAGCAGCGGCGTGTTGGCGGGATCGGGCAGCACGACCTGCAGGCCGTCGAACTTGCGCAGGCGCTCGGTGAGCTTGGCGCGCGCCCTCGTCCTCCAGGCCGTCGCTCAGCCAGACGACGTAGGCGCCGGGATCGAGCTTCAGCTGGTCGATGCGCGTGTGGCGGCGGCGGCGCGATCGGTCGGCCACGGCTTGGGCCGGAAGGCGCGCAGGATGGTGCGGGTCTCGTCGGGCCGCAGCGCGCCCTGCGCGATCGCCGGCGCATCGAGCGGCACGGGGCGCGGTGCCGACCAGCGACGACCGGGCGGCCGGCCGCGCTCGGCGCGCTGGATCAGCCGCTCGGCGTGGGCGATGCGCGTCGTCCAGCCCGGCGCCGACGACCAGCCGTCGTCGATCACCAGCAGCAGCGGTCCGCTGCCCGGCAGGTCGGCCTGCGGATTGAGCAGCGGCCAGCGCACGGCCAGGATCAGCGCGGTGGCCAGCAGCAGGCGCAGCAGCAGCAGCCACCACGGCATCTTCATCGGCGTCTGCTCGGTGGGCTCGAGCCCGATCAGCAGCCGGATCGCCGGGAAGCGCACCAGCCGCGGCAGCGGCGGGATCAGGCGCAGCAGCCAGTAGATCACCGGCAGCGCCAGCAGCGAGCGCCAGCATGCCGGGGGCGGCGAAAGCGAACGCGCCGAGACTCGAGCATGCGGCTCAGCACGCCATGCCGCTTCAGCCGACGCAGGTCGGCCATGGCGAGATAGAGCGACAGCAGCACGGTCTGCGGCGGCCGGTCGGTGCGATGCAGATGGACCGTCCAGTCGGCCGAGCGCGTCAGGCGCTGCAGGCCTTCCTTCTGCGCCGCCAGCCGCGCGCCGTAGGCGGTGCGCACCGCTTCGACGCGGCGGATGGTGTGCTGGCCCTCGGCCTCGAGGCCCTCGAACTTCACGTGGCCGTCGAACGGCAGGTCTTCCTCGGCCGGATCGAGCACCTGCACGAGATGGCCGCGCACGCCGCCGCTGGCGTAGTGGCGGATCACCGCCTCGATCTTGTCGAGCGGATCGAGCCAGTCGGACACCAGCACGACCGTGCCATGCGCCGGCAGCGGCACCAGCGGCGGCAGGCTGGGCGGCGTCCTGGCTCGTGTCGCGGTTCTCGTCGTACAGCGTCTCGGCGATGCGGCGCACCGCGATGCGTCCCGAGATCGGCCGCATGCCCGCTGCCCAGCACGGTCACCGCGCTCGCCGGCGTCGGCCAGCAGGCTGGCCAGCGCCAGGGTGATCAGCTCGCGCGCGCACCGCCTTGGTGTCGATGTTCTGCAGCGAGGCGTACTGCATCGACGGCGAGGCGTCGCGCCACAGCCAGACGCTGGCCGCCGCCTCCCATTCGGTCTCGCGCACGAACAGATGGCGGCTGCGCGCGCTCTGGCGCCAGTCGATCTGGCTGCGCGCTGTCGCCGTCGCGATAGGGCCGGTACTGCCAGAAGGCATCGCCCTGGCCGACCCGGCGCCGCCCGTGCACGCCCTGGATCACGGTCGCGGCGACGCGATCGGCCGCCACCATCAGCGCAGGCAGCGTTCCGGCAAGCTCGAGCGAGCGATGAAGGGTGGAGGCGGGGCCATCAGCTCCCGACGCTGCAATGCACTAGGCCAGCACTATCGCCAGATCGACGCGCACATCTGGGCGATCACCGTCTCGACCGTGACACCCTCGGCGCGCGGCCGAGAAGTTCACCGCCATGCGATGGCGCAGGATCGGTCCCGCCGAGGGCCACGACGTCGTCGACCGACGGGCGCGAGGCGGCCCTGGATGATGGCGCGGGCGCGGGCCGGCCAGCATGAAGGCCTGGCTGGCGCGCGGACCGGGGCCCCAGGCGACGCGCTGGCGCACGACGTCGAGGTCGCTCGATTCGGGCCGGCCGGCGCGCACCAGCTTGAGGATGGCGTCGACCACGCTCTCGCCGATCGGCAGGCGGCGGACCAGCGCCTGCGCCGCCATCAGGTCGGCCGGCGTCAGCGCCTGCGTGGCGACCGGCACGTGGTGGCGCCGGTGGTGCCGATCATGATCTGGCGCTCGGCGGCCTCGTCGGGATAGCCGACGTCGATCTGCAGCAGGAAGCGGTCGAGCTGGGCTTCGGGCAGGGGATAAGTGCCTTCCTGCTCCAGCGGGTTCTGGGTGGCGAGCACGTGGAACGGGCGCCGGCAGGTCGTAGCGCTTGCCGGCGACGGTGACGTGCGTCTCCTGCATGCGACTGCAGCAGCGCCGACTGGGTGCGCGGGCTGGCGCGGTTGATTTCGTCGGCCATCAGCAGCTGGGCGAACACCGGGCCCTGGATGAAGCGGAAGGAGCGGCGGCCGCCGTCGCTCTCCTCCAGCACCTCGGAGCCCAGGATGTCGGCCGGCATCAGGTCGGGCGTGAACTGGATGCGCTTGGCGTCCATGCCGAGCACGACGCCCAGGGTCTCGACCAGCTTGGTCTTGGCGAGGCCGGGCACGCCGATCAGCAGCAGGTGGCCGCCCGACAGGAGCGCAACCAGCGTTTGATCGATGACATCCTGCTGGCCATAAATGACCTTGCCGATGGCGGCGCGGGCGGCCCGCAGCTGGCCGCCCAGGCGTTCGATGTCGGCCAGGGCGGCGAAGGGCGTCGGCGTCGGTCGCGGTCGAAGTATCGGGGGCCACCGAGGCGCTCCATGTCGTGTCGATGGGGAATTGTATTGAGGGAAGCCCAGAATTGAGGCCGGAACAAGGGCATGACAGTTGAAGAAATTGTGCGCCGGGTGCGTGAGCGCAGCAGCCGGTTGGCATCCGGTTTGCCCGTGACCGCAGCCGCCTCTCGGCAGCGACTTCTCGCTGAACGGCGTCGTGCCCGCTGCCGGAGACGCTTCCGACCGGCCGCGGTGCTGGTGCCGCTGGTGCGATCGCGCAGCCGGGCATCACGGTGCTGTTGACCCAGCGCACCGACGACATGCCGAGCCATGCCGGCCAGATCGCCTTTCCCGGCGGCCGGCCGCCAGGCCGAGCGACGTCGATGCCGCGGCGACCGGCGCTGCGCGAGACCGAGGAAGAGGTCGGCATCGCGCGCAGCTTCGTCGAGGTCGATCGGCGCGGTCGACCTCTATCGCACCGGCACCGGCTACGAGATCACGCCGATCGTCGGCATCGTGACGCCGGGATTCACCATCCGTGCCGATCCGCGCGAGGTCGCCGACGTCTTCGAGGTGCCGCTGGCGCACTTCCTCGACGAGGTCAACCACCAGCATCGACAGCCGCAGTCTGGCAGGGCCGCGAGCGGCGCTACTACGCCATGCCCTACGGCGAGCGCTACATCTGGGGCGCCACGGCCGGTATGCTGAAGAACCTGCAGCTTCGTCCTGACCGACCGCGGCGACCTGAGCAGCGCGCAGCGCTACCGCAAAGGCGTGAGCTAGCCATGCTGCGCATCGTCCTCCTGGTCCTCGTCCTGGTGACTGGCGCCGACCGCCGCCTTCTTCCTGTGGGCCTGGGCGGTCAAGATCAAGCAGGAGCGCAAGCTCGCCGGCACGCTGCCCGACGTGGCAGGACCTGCCGCTCACCTGGCTCGCCATCGCGCGGCCTGGTCTGCACGCATCGCCGGCTTCATCGTCATGTTCTTCACCCAGAACCAGGGCTACGGCGGCCTGCTTCGCGCCATGACGCGACCGCGAGCTGGCCATGCATGATCGTCTGCTGGAGGTGCGAGTGGCGACGATCGTCACCGTCTGAAGTCGCGAGCGCTCGACGGATGCCGCCACGGCGATGATGCGGCGCGCGCCGTTCGTGGCGGCTGGCGACTGGCGGTGCGACACGCGATCGCCGGCGGCTGCGTGCGCGACACGGCTGACGGCGATCGGCGACATCGACCTCGCCGTCGACAAGCCGCCTGAGACGGTGATGCGGCGCTCGAGGCGGCGAAGATCAAGGTCGTGCCGACCGGGCTGAAGCACGGCACGGTGACGGCGATCGTCGACAGGCCGGCCCGTTCGAGCTCACGACGCTGCGGCGCGACGTCGAGACCGACGGACGCCGCGCCGTCGTCGCCTTCACCGACGACTGGCTGGAGGACGCCGCGCCGGCGCGACTTCACCTTCAACGCGCTCTACGCCGATCCCGACGGCACGCTCTACGATCCGTTCGACGGCCGCGCCGATCTCGCGGCCGGCCGGCGTGCGCTTCATCGGCGATCCCGACCAGCGCATCGCCGAGGACCGCCTGCGCGTGCTGCGCTTCTTCCGCTTCCATGCCTGGTACGGCCGGCCGCCGTTCGACGGCGCCGGGCTTCGACGCCTGCCGGCGCAACGCCGCGACGCTGCAGCGGCCTGTCGGGCGAGCGGGTCGCCAAGGAACTGCTGCGCACGCTCGGCGGCGCCGGCGCCGCCGACGCGCTCGACGCCATGCTCGAGGCCGGCGCGCTCGATCACTGGCTGCCCGGAATATGCCGGCAGCGCGACGCTGCGCGCTCGCTGATCGCGCGCGAGGACAAGCCCGATCGGCTGCGCCGCGCTGGCGGCGATCCTGCCGGCCGGATGCCGATCGCCGCCGCGATCGGCAAGCGGCTGAAGCTCGACGCAGGACTCGCTGCGCCTGCAGCTCATGCTGCGATCCCGCCAGCGCGTGTCGACGCGGCCAAGCCGTGCGCGCCAGCCTCTATCGCCTGGGCACGCAGCTCTTCATCGACCGCTGTCCTGCTCGACGCGCCGGCGACTGGCGCGCGGCGCTGGCCTGGCGCGCACGCTGGACGCCGCCCGGACTGCCGATCAGCGGCGCCGATGCGCTGGCGCTCGGCCTGAAACCTGGCCCCAAGGTCGGCGCGCTGATCGAGGCGGTCGAGCGCTGGTGGATCGACCGGCGACTTTTCCGGCCGACCGCGCCGCCTGCCTCGCCGAGCTGGAAGCGGCTCGCCGATGATCCGACCTAGCCTCACCTTCGTGCTGTGGCTGGCGATCGCGCTGTTCATCGTGCTGAACGACGTGGTCGGCGACACCTGGATCGCCGCCACGCTCACGGTGCGCACCGTCGAATGGTACAAGGTGCTGGTGCCGCTGCCCTATGTGGCGATGCTGGCGATCATCCACGCCCGCGCGCACCGCCGGCCCGCGCTGGTTCGAAGCGGCGCTGCTGGCCGCGCTGCTGTGGCCGACGTCGACCGTGCTGGTCGACTTCGTCTACGTGCGCGCATGACCTACGACGCACGAGCCGCGGCATTTCTCGGACCGCTTGGCGCCTATCCGCTGGTGGTGCGCCCTATCCGTGCTGCTGCTGGCGGGTTGCTGTCGCGTCGCTGCTTCCGGATCGCGCCGCTGGCCAGCTCATGAGCGTGCATGACGCGCAGTCCGGCTAGGGCCAGCGCGCACCTCGGGCGGCAGCGACATCAGGATCGCCTCGACGTTGCCGCCGGTCATCAGGCCGAACTTGGTGCCGCGGTCGTGCAGCAGGTTGAACTCGACGTAGCGGCCGCGGCGCACCAGCTGGTGCTCGCGCTCGGCGTCGCGTCCACGGCTCGTTCATGTGCGCGCGCGCACCAGCCTGGGATAGACGTCGAGGAAGGCCTCGCCGACGCGCGCGGGTGAAGGCGAAGTCGCGCGCGAAGTCGCCGCTGTCGAGATAGTCGTAGAAGATGCCGCCGACGCCGCGCGGCTCGCCGCGATGCGGCAGGTAGAAGTATTCGTCGCACCATTCCTTGAAGCGCGGGTAGTAGGCCGCGATCGTGCGCGTCGCAGGCGGCCTTGAGCGCGGCGTGGAAGGCCGTCGGTGTCCGGCTGCGTGCGGCACCATCGGCGTGAGGTCGGCGCCGCCGCCGAACCAGGCGCGCGTGGTCACGATGTAGCGGGTGTTCATGTGCACCGCCGGCACCTTGGGCGAGCGCATGTGCGCCACCAGCGAGATGCCCGAGGCGAAGAAGCGCGGATCCTGCGTCGGCGCCCGGGATCTGGCTGCGGAACTCCGGGCTGAACTCGCCGAACACCGTCGAGACGTTGACGCCCACCTTCTCGAACACGCGGCCGCGCATGATGGCCATGGTGCCGCCGCCGCGATCCTCGCCGTTGGGCCCGGCCTCGCGCCGCCACGCCTTGCGCTCGAAGCGGCCGGGCGGCAGCTCGCCGATGCGTGCCCGAAAGCTCGTCCTCGATCTTCTCGAATGCGCGCGCAGATGCGATCGCGCAGGCTCTCGAACCAGGCGCGCGCCTCGTCCTTGCGGCGCGCGACGGTGGCGTCGTCGGGCAGCGGTGTCGGCGTGTCAGTCGGAGAGCGCATCGAGATCCCGAGGTCTGGCGCAAGGCCTCGCTCACTACCATGGCCGCGGCCAGCGCGACATTGAGCGAGCGCGCGCCCGTCTGCAGCGGAATGCGCAGCCGGAGGTCGGCGGTCTGCGTGCACCTCGGCCGGCACGCCGGCGCTTTCGCGGCCGAACAGCAGGATGTCGTCGGCTGCGGAAGGCGACGTCGGGAAAGGCCGTCGGCGCCCGTCGTCGTCAGCAGGACCAGCCGGCCCGCGCGTGCCGGATCGCGCGCTGGAAGGCGGCCCACGAGGCGTGGCGGACGATGCTCGCCAGGTCGTAGTAGTCCATGGCGGCGCGGCGGATGCGCTTGTCGTCGACCGGAAAGCCGCAGGGCTCGATGACGTCGAGCGGCACGTCCAGGCAGGCGGAGAGGCGGATGAAGGCGCCGAGATTCTGGGGAATGTCGGGCTCGAACAGGGCCAGGCGCATGGCCTTGTTCTACCTCGCTGTCCGGCCGTCCGCGTCGCGAAAGCGCTGCCACGGCCGTGCGGCACGCTGTCGCAGAACGCGCCGCGACCGCAGCGCCTGCGACCAACAGAGCCTTGAAACATAAGGCCCTTTTGCGGTCTAAAGACCGCATCTCCTCGGGGGCGGAAGAGAAAGCAAATGGCTGCATCAAGCTATTCCGGCCGGCGGGCACGGCGATCCGACCCGGCGCGACTTCCTCATGGTCGCAACCGGCGCCCTGGGCGCCGTCGGCGTCGCCGCCGTCGCCTGGCCCTTCATCAACAATCTCAATCCGGCCGCCGATACGCTGGCGCTGTCGCAGCGATCGAGGTGAACGTCCAGCCGATCGCAGGTCGGCCAGGCCATCACCGTGAAGTGGCGCGGCAAGCCGGTGTTCATCCGCCACCGCACGCCGGAAGAGATCAAGGAAGCCGAGGCCGTGCCGATGTCGGAGCTGCCCGATCCGCAGACCGACAATTCGCGCGTCACCGACACCGCCAAGAAGGTGCGGCCGGAGTGGCTGATCATCGATCGGCGTCTGCACCCATCTCGGCTGCGTGCCGCTCGGCAACAAGCCGGGCGATCCGACAAGGGCCCGTTCGGCGGCTGGTTCTGCCCCTGCCACGGCTCGGCACTACGACACGTCGGGCCGCATCCGCAAGGGCCCGGCGCCGCAAGAACCTCGTGATTCCGGACTACCTGTTCACGTCCAGACACTCTCGTCCGCATCGGCTGATCGCCGCACCGATCGCGCAGGAGCTGCAGCAATGGCCTCGTCTCACGGCACGCCGCCGGTCTTCAACAACAAGGTGATCGCCTGGATCGATCACCGCCTGCCGATCTTCTCGTATATCGAGAAGGAGTATCACACCTTCCCGACGCCGCGGAATTTCAACTACTTCTGGAATTTCGGCGCGATCGCCACGGTGATGCTGGTGCTGATGATCGCCACCGGCGTCGTGCTGGCGACCAACTACACGCCGCACGTGCATGATGGCCTTCGACTCGGTCGAGCGCATCATGCGCGACGTGCCGTCAGGGCTGGCTGATCCGCTACCTGCACATGAACGGCGCGTCGTTCTTCTTCATCGCCGTCTACATCCACATCTTCCGCGGCATGTACTACGGCTCCTACAAGGCGCCGCGCGAGCTGCTGTGGATCCTGGGCGTCGTCATCTTCCTGCTGATGATGGCGACGGCCTTCATGGGCTACGTGCTGCCGTGGGGCCAGATGAGCTTCTGGGGCGCCACCGTCATCACCAACCTGTTCTCGGCCATCCCGGTGGTCGGCGATCCGATCGTCACCTGGCTGTGGGGCGGCTTCGCCGTCGACAACCCGACGCTCAACCGCTTCTACGCGCTGCACTACCTGCTGCCGTTCATCATCGTCGGCCGTGGTGGCGCTGCACGTCGTGGCGCTGCACGTGCACGGCTCGAACAACCCGCTGGGCATCGATCCCAAGGGTCCGCAGGACACCGTGCCGTTCCATCCCTACTACACGATGAAGGACGGCTTCGGCGTCGTGGTCTTCCTGATCGTCTATGCCGGCTTCGCCTTCTTCGCGCCCGACTACGCTGGGCGATGCCGGCCAACTACATCCGGCCAATCCGCTGGTGACGCCGACGCACATCGTGCCGGAATGGTACTTCCTGCCGTTCTACGCCATCCTGCGCGCCATCCCCGACAAGCTGGGCGGCGTGATCGCCATGTTCGGCGTCGATCGCCGTGCTGTTCGTGCTGCCCTGGCTCGACACCTCGCGCGTGCGCTCGTGCGACGTTCCGGCCGATCTACAAGTGGTTCATGTTCGTGCTGGTGATCGACGTGGTCGTGCTGGGCTATCTGCGGCGCCAACCCGCCGGAGGGCTTGGTATGCGCCGCTGGCCCAGCGTCGCCACGGTCTACTACTTCTTCCACTTCCTCATCCTGCTGCCGGTCCTGGGCAAGATCGAACGGCCGTTGCCATTGCCGCCCAGCATCGCCGACGCGGTGCTCAAGAAGAAGGCGGTCTAGAGTCCATGCGCAAGCTCATCGTCTACCGGCGCCATCGCGCTCGCCGCCCTCGCCGCCGGCCGCCGGTCGCCATCGCCGCCGGCATCGAGCCGAGCACCCGCCGCAAGCACCAGCACTGGCACTTCACGGGCCCGTTCGGCACCTACGACCGCGCCGCCGCCCAGCGCGGCTATCAGGTCTATCACGAGGTCTGCGCGGCCTGCCATTCGCTGTCGCTGCTGGCCTACCGCAACCTGATGGAGCTCGGCCTGACCGAGAACCAGGTCAAGGGCCTGATCAAGGACATCCAGGTGCCCGACCTCAGCGACGACGGCCAGCCGATCGAGCGGCCGGCGCGGCTGTCGGATCCGCTTCAAGAAGCCGTTCCCCAACGAGGCCGCCGCGGCCGCCGCCAACAACGGCAAGGGCGCCGCCCGACCTCAGCGTCATCGTCAAGGCGCGCGAGGGCGGGCCGGACTACGTCTACGCGCTGCTCACCGGCTACGTGCCGTTCGACAAGCTGACGCCCGGCGCAGATCAAGGAGTTCGGCGTCACCAAGGACGACAACTTCAACAAGTACTTCCCGGGCCACAAGATCGCGCATGCCGCCGCCGCTCGGCCGACGACAAGGTGACCTACGTCGACGGCACCAAGGCCACGCTCGACCAGAAGCCGCCGACGTCGTCCGAGTTCCTCGCCTGGGCGTCGGAGCCGCACATGGAGGACCGCAAGCGCACCGGCGTTCGCGTCATCCTGTTCCTGCTGGCGATGGCCGGCCTGATGTACGCGGTGAAGCGGTCGGTGTGGTGCTGATAAGCATTGAGGCAAACACTGAAGTCGATTGACCTGAGTCAGTAGTGCGAACCGCTAAATTTCACACCGGCGCTTGGAACCACCGGGCGCAATCCCACGTTGTTAAAGACGTTCCCTAACCTGGAGGACGTCGTGGCGATTACTCACTGGAACCTCTATCGTTCACGGCCATGCCGTTCAAGAAGAGCAGTACACGCTCCATCGCTTCCCAGCGGAACACGATGGGCTTCGTCGCCGGGCACGCGACTGCGAGACCGCGGTCTGCATGCCGGCCGGTGCCCACCTGCGCCTCGAAGGGATCGGCGAGACGGTGCAGCGCGCCTTCGCCGATCGGCCCGCCGAGGAGGTGAGCGATGACCCGCCTGCGAGGTCACCAGGCGCGCCCATCGCGACGCCGTGCGCTTCGCCAACGGCCGCGAGGTCCTGCTGCAGAGCCTCAATGCCGGGGTCACCTGCACGCTGGCGCCGCGCCGACCTCGACGAGGATCGCTGGGGCTCAAGACGCCGACGCCGGAGCTCGTCGACGCCTGGACTGCCTGAGCCGGCGTTCGATCGCGTCGTGGCGCCGCCAGCAGGCGGCGGGCGCGGTCGATCACCGGGATGTCGATCATCTTGCCATCAACGGTGAAGGAGCCGCGGCCCTCGGCTGCGGCTTTTTTCATCGGCCGCGATCAGCTTCCTGGCGTAGGCGACGTCGTCGGCCGAGGGCGTGAAGGCCTCGTTCAGCGCCTGCACCAGGCCGGGATGCACGCAGGTGCCGCCCGAGAAGCCGAAGCGGCGCGCCCGCTCGGCGCTCTTCTGGTAGGCCGCCGGATCGGAATAGTCGGCCACCGGTGCCCAGGATGCCGATCATCGGCCACGCCGTGCGCCTGGGCGGCGAAGGCCACCAGCCGCTTGGGCAGCTCGAGCGATCTCGTCGCCCGGGATCGAGCCGGTCTCGAGCGCGAAATCCTCGCCGCCCAGCATCATGGCGATCACGCGCGGGCCGTGCTCGGCGATGTCGTCGATGTGGGCGAGCGCGCGCGGATGCTCGATCATGGCGCCGAAGCCGACGCTGCCGACCGGCATGCCGCGCTCGCGCTCCAGCTCGCTCACCGCCTCGTCGAGCAGACTGAGATGCTGCACGCCCTCGGTCTTGGTGATGAACAGCGCCGACAGGCCCGGCCGCACCGCCGCCTCGATGTCGGGGATGGCGAGCCGCAGCGGCCGGTTGATGCGCACCGCCACGTCGGCGCCGCCGCGCGCCACCTTCTTCATGGTCTCGGCCAGCATCGCGCGCGCGCGTCGGCTTCTCGGCCACGGTGACGCTGTCCTCGAGGTCGACCAGCACGCAGTCAGCGCCGCGCTCGTGCGCCTTGTCGATGAACTTGGGCACATTGCCCGGCACGTAGAGGATCGAGCGCCAGACGGGCGGGGCAGGTCTGAAGGGGAAGGGCGGTCACTTGCTTCTTCCCTTGGCGAAATGGCGCCGGCCTGGCAGCAGCTTGTCGTACTCGGCAGCGCCCAGCAGCGGCTTCAGCAGCGCCTCGTTGTGCTCGCCGATCTGCGGCGCGGCGTGCCGCAGCGCGCCCGGCGTGCCGGACAGGCGCGGCACCACGGGATGGGTCGGCAGCTCGCCCATCTCCTCGTCGGGGATCTCGATCAGCGCCTCGCGCTCCAGCACGTAGTCGTCCTGCACGATCTGGGCGATGTCGTAGACCGGGCCGATGGTGACGCCGGCCTCGTCGAAGAACTTCAGGTTGGCTCGACGAGGTCGCGCTCGGCGATGAAGCCGCCGATGATGGCGTCGAGCTCCACGCCGTTCTTCACGCGCTCGATGTTGGTGGCGAAGCGCGGATCCTTGACGAGCTCGGGCCGGCCGATCTTGACCAGCACGCGCTCGGCCATGCCCTGGGTCGAGGCCGACAGGCAGACCCAGTGGCCGTCCCTGGTCTGGTAGACGTTGCGCGGTGCGGCATTGGTCGAGCGGCTGCCGGTGCGCACCTTGACCTCGCCGGTGAGCTTGTGGTTGGCGGCCTGCGGGCCCAGCACCGAGAACAACGGATCGAACAGCGGCAGGTCGAGCGTCTGGCCGCGTGCCGCCGTTCATCTCGACCTCGCGCAGCGCCACCATGACCGCGCCGTAGCCGTAGAGCGCCGCCATGGCGTCGGCGAGATACATCGGCGGCAGCACCGGCTCGCGGTCGGCCGAAGCCGTTCATCGAGGCGAAGCCGCTATAGCCTTCGATCAGGGTGCCGAAGCCCGGCTTGTGGCGGTAGCGGCCGTCCTGGCCCCAGCCCGAGATGCGCACGATCACCAGCTTGGGATTGAGCGTGTGCAGCTCGGCCGGGCGCAAGGCCCATGTCCTCCAGCACGCCCGGCCGGAAACTCGACCAGGATCTGCCGCCGACTTCGCGAGCTCGCGCACGATGGCGCGGCCGGCGTCGGAGCGCAGGTCGAGCGCCACGCTCTTCTTGTTGCGGCTATAGACCTTCCACGCCGTCTCGATGCCCTTGACGCGCCACGAGCGCAGCGTGTCGCCCTCCGGCGGCTCGATCTTGATCACCTCGGCGCCGAAATCGGCGAGCTGCAGCGTCAGGATGTTGCCGGCGACGAGGCGCGACAGGTCGACGACGCGGACCCCGTTCAGGGGCCGCGCGCCGACGGCGTGAAGGCTTTCTTTGCAGGCTTGTCTAGCCAACGTGCTTGCCGAAGAACTCCAGCGTGCGGGCCATCGCCTGCTTGGAGGCCGCGGCGTCCCAGCTGCCGCGCTCGTCGCAATGGAAGCCGTGGTCGGCCGGATAGTCGAAGATCTGCACGCCGGGATGGAGCTTCCTGAGCTCGTTCACGTGCGTCATCGGGATGTGCATGTCCTTGTCGCCGAAATGCATCATGGTCGGCACTGTCGGCTTCTCGTTCTTGGTGCCGTGGATGCCGCCGCCGTAATAGGCCGACACCGCATCGGGCTTGAGCCGCGTCGCCGCCAGCCAGGCGATGGTGCCGCCCCAGCAGTAGCCGGTGACCGCCACCTTCTTGGCGCCGCGCTTCTTGAGCTCCTCGATCGCCGCCTCGACATCCTGCACCGGCTTGTCGAGCCCGAGCTCGGTCACGTACTTGCGGCCCTCGGCGATGGTGTCGGGCGTGTAGCCGAGCTCGACGCCGGTCTTGATGTGGTCGAAGAAGCGCGGGCGCCAGCGCCAGGTAGCCGTCGGCCGCGAACTTGTCGGTCACCGCCTTGATGTGGTGGTTGACGCCGAAGATCTCCTGGATCACCACGACGCCGCCCTTGGCCGTGCCCTTCGGCGTGGCGAGGTAGGCGCCGATCTCGCCGGCCTTCGACTTAAGACGGATATCCTCACCCATGAGAAATCCTCCCGGTTGCGGCGCGGCATTGGACATGGTAATGCGGCGCCGTTCAACCAGTCCGGCCCGCACGAGCCGAGCCGCAGAAGCGAGAATCATGTACATTCCCAAGCACTTCGAGGGCGACGAGGCCCACAGGCCGGCGAGATCATGCAGGCCCATGGCTGGGCGCTGCTGATGACCGCCGACGAGCCGATGCGCGCCGGTCTGCCACGCACCTGGCGCTGGTCTGGCAGGACGACGGCAGCCCGCACGGCTGCGCTGATCGGCCACATGGCGCGCGCCAACGGCCACTGGAAGCTGTTCGACCGCGCAGCGCCGAGTCGCTGCGCGCTGTTCTGGGGCCCGCACGCCTATGTCTCGCCGACCTGGTACACGCCGGGCGCTCAAGGTGCCGACCTGGAACTACGTCACGGTGCATGCCTACGGCCGGCCCGCAGGTCGTCGACGGCGACGCCGGGCGTGCTCGACGGTCGCTGGCCAGGCTCGCCGGCGGTCTACGAAGGCATCGGGCGCCGACGCCTGGGGCCTGGGCCGCCTGCCGCCCGGCAATGCCGACGACGCAGACCAGGGACATCGTCGCCTTCCGCATCCAGCTCGACGCGCGTCGAGACCAAGATCAAGCTCAGCCAGAACCGCGAGCTCGAGGACCGCCATCGCGTCATCGCCAAGCTCGAGGCGAGCGACAGCCAGGACGCGCAGGCAACGGCGACGTGGATGAAGCGCGTGCTGCCCTGATGGCCGGTCAAGGTCGATCCCGCCAAGGTCCGCAATTCAAGACCGCCGAGAGCTTCTACAAATGGCTCGGCAAGCATCACGACAAGGCCGACGAGATCTGGATCAAGATCCACAAGGTGGATCCTGGGGCTGAAATCGATCACGCCCAAGGAGGCGATCGACGTCGTGCTGTGCTGGGGCTGGATCGACGGCCTGCGCAAGGGTCTCGACGACAAGAGCTTCCTGCAGCGCTACACGCCGCGCGACCAGGAGAAGCGTCTGGAGCCAGATCAACGTCGACAACGTCGCCCGGCTGATCGACGAAGGGCCGGATGACCGAGCACGGGCTCGAGGAGGTCGAGGCCGCCAAGGCCGACGGCGCTGGGCGCGCGCCTATCAGCAGCAAGGGCATGAAGATCCCCGCCGATCTGCAGGCCGCCATCGACGCCGAGCCCAAGGCCAAGGCGCCATGCTGACGAAGCTCAGCGCGCAGAACCGCTTCGCGCTCGCCTTCCGCACCGCAGAACATGAAGACCGAAGCCGGTCGACGCAAGGAAGATCGAGACCTTCGTCGCGATGCTCAAGCGCGGCG
>ERZ1370068.3562-contig-2672_pt1 | contig 20351 bp, 31 predicted proteins | sample MGYA00561227_ERZ1370068 | MGnify/ENA primary metagenome ERZ1370068 (study PRJEB38410, sample SAMEA6850437) | metagenome | study: Metagenomic assessment of the ecological functions of the soil: analysis of the soil microbiota associated with the... | reverse complement strand
AAGTTACGTATTGCTATGATGAGAATAAATATATCTACTTAATCAAGACCCATTCGTTTTAAGCTCTGATCCGCAACTTGCAACCAAATATTTTCTTGAGCCCCATTCACCATAAGGACCCGGCCACATCAGGTAACCTGCTTTCGAGGAAATAATTAATTCATCGCGTAAATAACCGGGAAAATCTTTTCAGAATGCGTCCGAAATTTTCTTCTGCTGAGCCCGGTGGTGGGCCGTAATTATTGGCAAGGTCAAAATGTGTGATGCCTTTATCGAATGCATAGCGGATAACATTTCTCCCATCTTGGAAAACATCCACGCCGTCGAAATGTGTATTGCCACAGGCCGAGCAATGGCCGGCAATAACAAACCGCTTTGACCACAGCGATTATATAGCATTGATGAATACCTGTGCTCTGAAGGTGTGTACGATTGTCTTGAGTTTCATTTATGATGAATGAAGATAAACAAAGTATGGTCACTAAGAACACGACGAACCACAACGTGCATAAAGAATAGATGTTTTAATGGAATATTTCGAGATGAAAATACAAGAGGCTTCGTGTGCCTTGTGCATTCTTCGTGTCCTTCGTGACCTAGTAAACCATTCAAAACTCTCTTTTATTCCATCTTTCATAAGCACTGTATTGAAATTTAAAATTAATCTGTGCCTCATGTTTAGAAATCTTAAATAAGTCAACGCCTGTGCAATCTGCAAGGGCCGATGGCTTCAATACTTTTTGTATCAACAACGACTGAGTTTTCTGCAACAATATCTGCTCACCTGTGTCCACAATCCATTCTTTACTTCTTCAAAAATCACAGGTATAGGTTTTTCAATTTCAACAGACAAGCTTCTTTTCTTAAGCGATATGCCAGGCATTTTATAAACAGCTTCCAGCATTCCGGGACCAATGGCCTTGTGTACATAGAACGCCTCATCCAAAATCATTTTGATTATTTCTTCCTGCATCATTCACAAACTTTAGGCTAAAATAATGGTCATACTCAGAACACAACGAACCACAACGTGCACAAAGAATAGATGTTTTTAATGGAATATTCCACTGTGAAAAATGCAAAAGGCTTTGTTGGTAGCATTTCGAAACACTTCTTCGTGATCCCTTTCGTGACCTAAAAACACTTAGGCTAAAGTATGGTCACTAAGAAACACAACGAGCCACAACGTGCACAAAGAATAGATGTTTTTAATGGAATATTCCACTGTGAGAAAATGCAAAGGCTTTGTGTGCTTTAGTGCATTCTTCGTGTCCTTCGTGACCATAAAACATAATCACGAGCTACAACGGTCATTTCTCTATACGGAAACAATAACGAAAAAGTTTTTCTTCGAAATCAAAAGGTGTTGTAGCTTTTGTAATATCTTTTATTGAATCCCTGAATTTATTTTTGTCCTTATCAAGTATAAATTTCCTGGAGTTGGTGCTGAAATACAAAAACACCATTCTTCTTCAAACCCTTTAAACAATCGTTGATGAGCTTTGCATGATCCCGCTGAATATCGAGGAATTCATCCATTCTCCGGCTGTTGCTAAATGTCGGGGGATCCAATATCACGATATCAAAATAATCTTCGGAGCAAAGTTTCGAGATATTGCAGCACATCAGCATGCACATATGTATTGCCCCCATCCCTAAAGGGGCTTCATTGATAAACCCATTCAATTGCATATTTCTTTCAGTCCATTTCAGATAAGTCTTTGAAAGGTCAACCGAAACGACTTCTGTTGCTCCGCCGGCAGCGGCGTACACTGAAAAAGAGCCGGTATAGCAAAAAGATTCAGGACTTTTTTCCCGGCCGATTCGTTCCTGATCATTTCTCTTGTTACCCGGTGATCAAGAAATAAACCTGTATCGAGATAATCACTGAGGTTGACAATAAACTTCAGATCATTTTCCTGAACAACAAATTCATTCCCTTGTTCGTCAGTCTCTTTTGTATTGATCGGTCCTTCCACTCTTTACCCTTCTTAATTTCAAAAAAATATTTTCAACAGGCAGACCAAAAACCTGGCTCATCACTTCCGCACTTTTCTTTATCCAGTCATCGTGTTGCTCTTCTGTAAACTGCCATGCTGTCGTTTGTACTCAGCCACGTACTAACTTGTCTCTCATATATTTCTATACAAATGGAAATTCAGGAAGGTCATGATCATAGACCCTGTAACAGGAAACATGCAGTCGCCTGGCCTGCCGGCCTATATGGCGGAAAACTTTCGCCAGCCGGTTCTGAAACATTATAAATTTTTCTTCAGTCATTTTTCAAACCAAAATTTTGCGAACTTAGATGAAAACTAAAAATCAACTTGATATCTATCGACAAAGTCCAAGAAATTCTTTCGAATAATATAGCCATACTTATGTACGCTATCGTGTGACATAGAAACTACAGGCGGCTATGCTGCAGCTCATGGTATCATGGAAATTTCCATTCATGTCTTTGATGGCACTACTGTAGTAAAAAATTCGAAACCCTGGTCAATCCCCGCCAGTCCATTCCCTGCTATATCCAGGCCATGACAGGTATCTACGGATGAAATGGTGGCCTCAGCTCCTCTCTTTGAAGAAGTAGCAGCAACGGTGTATGATCATTTGAACGATAATGTTTTTGTCGCACACAATGTAAACTTTGATTACTCATTCATCAAATCACACCTGAAGCCTGCGGTTACCAATACAATGCAAAAAGACTTTGTACTGTCCGGCTTAGTCGTAAAATATTTCCCGGTTTTCCTCTTACGGTCCTCGGCAAAGACTTTTGTCGCGCGCTGGACATACAAATAAACAATCGTCATCGTGCAGGTGGTGATGCGGAAGCAACAGTAAAAGTTTTTCAGAAATTATTGGAAAATGATTCGCAACAGCATATCGTCAAAAGCCTGCAACGCAGTTCAAAGGAACAAATGCTTCCGCCCAATGTACCAAAAGAACATTTTGAAAATCTTCCCTATTCGCCCGGCGTCTATTATTTCCACAATGAAAAAGGAAAGATCATTTACGTTGGAAAAGCAAAAAATATAAGGTATCGCGTCAACAGTCATTTCAGCAGTAATTTAGATAGCCGCCAGAAACAAAATTTCATCCGCTACACATATGCGATCAGTTTTCATACCTGTGGTACTGAATTGATGGCCCATATTCTTGAATCATCGGAGATCAAACGCCTCTGGCCTATTTTCAACTACTCACAAAAGATGGGAAGATGTGTACGGCATCTTTACATATGAGGATCAGAACGGATACCTGCGATTTGCTATCGAAAAATAAAAAAAGCTCCTGGCCCCGGTTCATAGTTTTCATTACCTGGTGGATGGTCATTCCATGTTAAGAAAACTCATCAGGGAATTTCTCATCTTTGTCCGCGTCTTTGCTTTATGCAATCAAGTAATGAACCCTGTGGTGAAGAATGTCCAGGCGCCTGCGAACAGAAGGAAAAACCCGGAGCGTATAACAAACGTGTGGAAGAAGCCATCCAGTCGTTGAGTTCACAACCATCGTTTGCCATTGTTGACAAAGGCCTCAATGGTGACGACAGGTCATGCATTCTTGTTCTCAATGGAAAACTATATGGCATGGGATATATTCCCGGCGATTCACAGATCTCGAGATGCAGAACAATTAAAAGATCATCTCCAACCTTATAAAGAAAACAGTTTTATCCGCAACCTGTTGAACGGTTTCGCGGCACGATATCCTTCAAAACTGGTAATGCTTGCACCATTCCTCTTTTACTCCATCCACTGAAAATTTTCATCAACCGGCATTTCACTAAACACTTTTTCTGCGACGGGCGGAGGCAGGGTGAGCTTTCTTTCAATGGTATTGATCCATGCACCATCTACGGTAATGATAGCTGAAAGGACGTCCGGCATTTTTCACAATACGGTGCCTGATGCTCCATCTTGAATAATCTTTTTTTGCTCTTCAATAAAGCTAAGATCAACGGTTATTTTATCGCCGTCCTGATCTCTCTTTTGAATACACATTCTTCCCTGAAAAGGATAGGACCAAAATGAAATTGTTGCATGATATGAGCAGTAAGATCAAATTCTCTCAAAAACTCGATGCGGCAGAAAGCTCCCCAATCATAATAGATCGAATGACGCAGGTGAAAATTGGGATCCAGGTCGGACCATCTCAATTGAATTTCTTTTATAAATTTCTTCATGAGTGATAATGTTTTTAAAATTGTAAAAACCGATCGATGCAACAATACACAACCCAAAAACGACATACCATAGCACAGTATAACCTGAATGCTGAACAATTTAGTGATCCGAATGTCGGTGCGAGTACCTGCCCCAACGCAAACGACATAGTAAACAAGGCAGCATACTGCCCGCGGTTATACTCATTGCTTCTGCTTACCCAGAAAGTATTGACAAAAGGAAACATCAGCATTTCACCGGCGGTAAGAATGATCATCGCAAGCAGTGCGACAGTAAGACCAGCCAATGGGAAGATTTAATATCAGGAAAGAAAGACCGATAAGGAAAGCGCCTGTTGAAATATATTGCACAGGAGATCGTTTGCCTTCCAGTTTAAACACCAATACCATCTCAACTACAACGATGATCAACCCGTTTAATGCCAATACGAGACCAATAACCGGTTTGCTTAGATGCAATTGTTCTTTAAAGAAAACAGGAAGCAGGCTAAACATTTGAAGAAAACAAAGCGCCGACAAAAATAAAAAAGTGAACCTCAGGTAAACTTTATCTTTCCAAACTGAAGATGAACTTTGTTTGGCTTTAGTATCCCCTTCCCCGTATTAGTAGTGATCACGGGTGGTAGTGCTACGCGTAAAAGAAGCGCAGCAAGCATGCAGGTTATTCCATCTGCCCAAAATAAATATTGAAAAGCCAGTAAGCCCCCAACAGCGGGTCCGATAGAGAATCCAAGATTGATAGCTAGCCGGTTTGAGTGAATACGATCTTGTACGATTTTCAGGCTTACTATAATTAGCGACTGCTGCTGCGTTGGCGGGCCGAAATGCCTCGCCTACGACACCAATGATAAACATGCAGGAGCCAATTTGCCAGAATGTTCTCATTTGACCCAAAACAATAAACAGCACTCCATTTCAAAAATAAACTCCAGAATTGCACTGGGGAAAAGCCGATCTTATCGGTCAATCTTCCCCCAATAAAATTTCCAAGTATGGCACCAATTCCAAAAAAGCAACCTCCCAGCCCGCTGCGGCAATAGAATAATGCATTTCGTCACGCAGGTAAACTGTCAAAAAGGGCAGGACCATCGTGCCCTGCACGGTTCACGAACATCACGAGGGCTAACCACCATGTCGCATCCGACAATCCTCATATACCGCATTGCGATAAACAGCAATGGAAGATTTGATCATGATTAACGAAATTAAAGGATTGAAAGCGCCTGATTTATTTGGTTAAACTTTATTTTTGCCTGCCCTGACTTAGTCGGGCCGCTTACATAATAAAAATTCATCCATGAAGAAAATCGTAGCCAGCAGTATCCTATTCTTTACAGCGACGTTGATGTATGCACAGAATAATTCAGTTAAAAACCAGTCGCGAAAAATACAACCACAACCACTACTCTTAAATTGAAAACACTGGAAGACTCAGCCAATTATGCCATGGGTTTGAGTGTCGCTAATTTTTATAAACAACGAGGTGTGACAAAGATCAACAGCACACTTGTAACAAGGGGAATTAGTGACGCGATGAGTGGCAAGCAACCATTACTAAACGATGCCCAAACTGTTTTAATGACTTACTTAGATAAGCAACACAATGACCAAATCCAAACCTAACAGTTGACGTCATGTAATCAATTTTTTTAGCTGATAATAAAAAGAAACAAGGCATTGTTACTACCGCATCTGGTTTGCAATACATGAGGTGATCACACAAGGTTCAGGGGGCTAAAACCAACAGTTAAGGACACAGTCAGTTTGTAATTATAAAGGGACCTTCCTGGATGGCACTGAATTCGACAATTCATACAAACGCGGCACACCAATAGGAATTTTCGGTAACCCGTGTGATCAGGGGCTGGACCGAAAGTATTGCAATTGATGCCAGCGGGTTCAAAATATAAGGTATATGTTCCTTATCAACTAGGTTATGGTAACAGTGATTACAATGGCATCACCCGGTGGTTCCGTTATTAATGTTTGAGATCGAATTGCTTAGTGTAAAGGGAAAGTAAGGAAGGGCCAAGAAGGGAACTAGGAACAAGAGACACAGAACAAGTTTTGCAGAACCCAAAAGTTTTCTGGAAGCCAATAGCAAATAACAGTTCACCCAAGGTTCCCTTTCATTAAATTAATTTTGCCATTTGTTCCCAGCACAATTACTTTCATTCCTTTTTCAATGATCGTTTCTTCAGGCGGATTAATTAGAAATTTTCCATCCTTGTTTTTTATACCGATACAATTCACCCCGGTCTTCTTCCAGTTCATTACTTCGCTCAGCGACTTATTTTGAATGGCGTCAGGCAAATTGCTACTAAGTCCACTCGATTCAATATGAATAGGTCTCACCATCTTCACTTGATAAGAAATCAATAAACCTCGATCACGTCAGGTTTTGATACAAGAGTTAGCCATGTGTATGCCGCCGATCCTGTCAGGCATGATCACATTGTCGGCGCCTGCCTTTTTAATTTTTGTATCGAGCTCTGTTTAGATGCCCTGCTAATGATCCGGATCTTATTATTGAGAGAGCGGGCCGTAAGCACGATAAACACATTATCTGCATCTTCAGGCAAAGCAGTGATCAATGCTTTTGCCTTGTCGATACCGGCCTTTTTCAAAAGCCAGTCTTCGGTGGCGTCCCCTGTAAAAAAGATCAGGTCGTGATGTTCAGCGGCAAGCCCTTCCATTCTTGCTTCGTTCTTTCGATCACCACAAAAGGCACATTATGTATTTTCGGGGCATGACCCGCTTGCTGCCCGTTGCGGCCATAACCGCAAATGATCACGTGTCCGTGTAATTTATCGGCTTCTTTCATAATTCTTCTTGTTTTAAAATACTTATTGATCTCTCCGCTGGTTACAAATTGTGTAATACGTGTAAGGGCAAAAGCAAAGGACGCCCAGCTGGCAATAAGTGATGTAATAGTAAATATTTTGCCTCCATCACTCAAAGGCCTTACTTCCTGGAAACCTGCGGTGGTTACTGTAATAGTTGTCCATGTATACGGCATCCAAAAAAGTATATCTGCTTCAATGACCACATAGCCTATGATACTGGCAATGAATATCCCTAGTAAAATAAGGAAAGGTTGCAGTAATCTGTATGTCCAGCTTTTCAAACAAGGTTGTTTGTATTAAAATTAGTGAATTGAATAGTAGAATGAACAATGCTTTTCAGATCCTGTTTGTGCCAAATAAAAATTGTCGGGTAAAATAAAAAAGGCAGCCGTTCAGGGCTGCCCTTGTGCACTAAAACTTACTAATTTAACGCTTGCTAACAACCACTTTTTCTACCGATTGTTCACCGGTTTCCACGATTAATTACACGGAGACTGTAATAACCGGATGTAATGTTATTGATCTCAAGATTATTGTTCGTAATTCCTGCCCACTGCCTGATAAGGCGTCCATTCATGTCTGTTAAGGAAACATCGCGGGTTCCACTCATATCCTCAAAAACAACTTTTAAATTACCGTCGAGACTTGGATTTGGATACAGAATAATTTTGCCTGCCTGTCCTTCCCCGCGCACAGATCTTATGTCACTGAATTTTGAACTGCCATCAAGGTCGATCGTACGCAGACGGTATTGAGTAACGGCGTTTGCAGTATTATTGTCGGTATAGCTATAAGTAAGAAGCGAACTACTGTTTCCGTTCAATGCCTGTGAATGTACAAATCCTACCACCTGCCAGTTTGCATTGCCGATTTGTCGCTGAATTTCAAAACCACTTGAATTCAATTCCTGTGCTGTTTGCCAGTTCAAAGCTCACGTTGCTCGAGCTGGTGCGCCTGGCGTTAAAATAGGTAAGATGCACGGGAAGCGACGTACACTGATTCGCAAAAAGCTTCTAAAATCGTGTTAGAACTTTGCGATGATGTTACAGCAACCCAAATATCGCTGTTTTCACCTAGTGTTCTTATTGCCAGTGTACGATACATTTGCATCGGCATAAGGGCTTCCGGCACTTATTGTAAACGGCCCAGCTGAGCCTATCAAGTATATCATCTGTTCCGGCTCGAAGTTTACATCCCCATCACTCTTATACAGGTTGTAAGAAAATGTGACCGGCGTAACTGAAGTTGTTTGTATTCCAATGCTCAATAGCCTTGGATTTGCACACTTCTTGAATCCAGTGATCGTAGGGATCGTTAAATATCGCTTCATTGCCACAAAGGTAACATTGTGCCTTACTATTGGAAGCATTAGCATTGGATGCCCAAACGTCTGTCTTAACCTTCAAAGTCGAAGCGCAGCTCTGGTTAAAAACAACCGTTACATTAGACATAACAAAATGGTCTATGGAACCCCCTTTAAAAGTTTTGGTCACCGTCATCCCCGCCGAATTGGAGGGCTTCGTGAGTACGACTGTCGGGTCAGGAAGATATGTGGTCAAAATAGTTACTGGGACCGGAGTATTAAGCGCCCCGTGCCCGGAACTGTTATCGAGCCCAACATCAATAAATGACTTTCCGATGTCATCAATTGCAGTACCCAGCTGGGTGTGGTTGGGCGGATTTACCGCGGAAGTGTTTCCACCGCAGTTAAAGAAATTAGGGCTTGATAGTTTGCGGCGAGATAAGAATGCAGATAAACAAACTTACCTCCAGGGTTGTAACCGAGGTCGAACTGTATGTTGAAAGTCGCCCGGCATTTATTGGCTCCAAGCGTAACGGGTGTACCGACCAGTTCAACGGAAACGTTGCTGATCGAAAGGTCGCACTGTGCATATGAGCTGGCGTATAAGCCTAGCGCAATAGCTAACAAGGGTAGAATTCTTTTCATTGCTTCAAGATTTTAATAAACAATATGATGAGTTGTATCATCCTTCGTGAAGGTGATTCATAGCTTGAAGGCTATTGACAGGAGGGATTTTACTCAATGGAATTGTTGCTCCACCAGGTCAATTCAAAGGAGGCATTTGCAAAAGGTTTTTGCAAGTGGATCGAATCTGTATTAACGATTATCAGTTTAATGATCGAAGCTGATCAATCGGGTACGTACAGAAAAAATTTTCGGAGGTTTTCGGTAAGAAGATGGAAGTGATTTCGGATGCCAAACTACAAACAAGAATTTAAACTTGCAAGAATGTCTGTGAAATTTTCATAGGTATTTATTTTATACAATAGTTTATCAAATCAAGGACAGGCAGTTATCAAGTGGATAGTTTTTTACGATCCATTCCATTGCCTTTTGAAATTGCTCTTTTTGTGTAAGCGCTGTGTTATCAAGCAACATGGAATCCTTTTGCTTCTTGAGGGGACTTATCTCCCGGTGAGAATCAATATAGTCACGCATCTCAAGGTTCGACTTTATTTCCTCGATCGTAATGTTCGGATTCTTTTCAAATAATTCTTTGAATCTTCGTTCCACTCTCACAGAGCTATCCGCGGTCATAAAAATTTTTAATTCAGCTCTGGGAAATACTACAGTGCCAATATCCCTGCCGTCCATGACAATTCCCTTTTTGCTCCCATTTTTTGTTGTTGTGCAACGGCAAAGTCCCGGACCTCTTTGATTGTAGCTATCTCGCTTACTTTTTCCGCCACCACCAGGTCTCGTATGACATATTCGACATTTTCGCCGTTCAGGTATATTTCACTTATTTCTGTAGTAGGATTATTTTGAAATTCAATGTTGATATCCTTCATTGCTTTTTTATCTCTTTCTTATCTGTCCAATCAACATGATTGCGCAAAAATAAAGTGTAATAGCCCTGTACATGGCACCACTGTCGACATAAATATATCCCAGCGCTTTGGCGAGTTGCTTCGCCAATGTACTTTTCCCGGTGCTTGACCAGCCGTCAATCGTGACGATAATTTTTTCATGCTGACTGTCTGCAATACTGGGCAAAAATAAAAAGGAGCATCGGTAAACGACACTCCTTTTAAATTTAATTATTGCTTAATTAAGCCTTCGATTTTTCTTCCACTGTTTTGAAAGAGAACTTCAGCTTGTTATTTTCTTTGTCAAGATCGGCTTCTAAAACATCACCTGCCTTTACATGCAGGCTAAGGATCTCTTCTGCCAATGGATCTTCAAGATATTTCTGAATAGCCCTGTGAAGAGGACGAGCGCCAAACTGCACATCGTAACCTTTATCAGCCAGGAACGATTTTGCATCTTCAGTCAATTCAAGACTGAATCCAAGATTGCTCAATCTCTTCATTACACCTTTCATCAGTATATCAATGATCTCAAAGATATTTTCTCTTGTAAGGCTGAATTGAAAATAACAACATCATCGATCCTGTTCAGAAACTCAGGAGAGAATGTTCTCTTCAACGCTTTTTCGATCACAGCCTTGTTTGCTTCATCTTCATTTTGTACTCTTGAAGAAGTAGCAAAGCCAACACCGGCACCAAAATCTTTAAGCTGGCGGGCACCAATGTTTGATGTCATAATGATCAGCGTATTCTTGAAATCAACTTTTCTTCCAAGACCATCTGTCAACTGGCCATCATCAAATACCTGCAATAAGATATTATAAATATCAGGGTGTGCCTTTTCAATTTCATCAAGAGAATTACACTATATGGTTTGCGACGAACTTTTTCGGTCAACTGGCCACCTTCTTCATAACCTACATATCCCGGAGGAGCACCGATCAAACGGCTTACTGTAAATTTCTCCATGTATTCACTCATATCGATCCGTATCAACGAATCTTCTGAGTCGAACATATACCTGGCCAGTGCTCTTGCTAATTCCGTTTTACCAACACCAGTTGGGCCTAAGGAAAATAAATGTACCAATTGGTTTCTTGGGATCTTTTAATCCAACACGGTTGCGCTGAATGGCCTTTACCACTTTCTGAATTGCCTCAAACTGGCCTACTACCATCTCCTCTCATGTCATCGGCCATCTTGCGAAGCTTTTCACTTTCTGCCTGTACCATTCTCTTTACAGGAATGCCAGTCATCATGCTTACCACTTCGGCTATTTGTTCTTCACCGATGGGGTAACGTTTGTGCTTGCTTTCTTCTTCCCATTCAGATTTTGCTTTTTCCAATTCTTCACCCAAACGTTTTTCCGTATCACGCAGTGAAGCAGCTTCTTCAAATTTCTGGCTCTTCACCACTTTATTCTTTTCGTTCTTTACATCTTCGATTTTCTTTTCAAGGTCAACAATATTTGGCGGAACATTTATATTTTTCAAATGCACCCTCGCTCCTACTTCATCCATTACATCGATCGCTTTATCAGGTAAAAGACGATCGGTAATATAACGATCACTCAGTTTCACACAGGCATCAATTGCTTCATCATCATAAATCACATTGTGATAATCCTCGTACTTCGATTTGATATTCTCCAATATCTTGATCGTATCATCAACAGACGGCGGATCAACCATCACTTTTTGAAAGCGGCGATCCAACGCTCCGTCTTTTTCAATATACATCCTGTATTCATCCAGCGTAGAAGCACCAATACATTGCAGTTCGCCCCTCGACAAGGCGGGTTTAAAAATATTACTCGCATCGAGAGAACCGCTTGCGCCGCCCGCTCCAACAATGGTATGTATCTCATCAATGAAAAGGATCACATCGCGATTCTTTTCCAGTTCATTCATGATAGCTTTCATTCTTTCTTCAAATTGTCCGCGGTATTTTGTACCGGCTACCAATGCAGCGAGGTCAAGCGAGATGACTCTTTATCAAACAGCACCCTTGAAACTTTACGCTGAACAATGCGAAGAGCAAGACCTTCCACAATTGCTGTTTTACCCACACCGGGTTCACCAATGAGAATCGGGTTATTCTTTTTGCGCCGGGAAAGTATTTGGGAAACTCTTTCAATTTCTGATTCACGGCCGACAATTGGATCGAGCGCACCCATTTCGGCGAGCTTGGTTATGTCGCGTCCAAAATTATCCAATACCGGTGTCTTACTTTTTGCAGTACCCTGCTGTCTTGATGATTTTGACTGTGAGTATTTCTTTTCTTCATCAAAATCATCGTCGTTCTCTTCGGAATATTCTGACGCGGACATCATTTGATTTTACTATGCCCAATTCTTGTCTGAATAGATCGTAGTCCACGTCAAATTGATTTAAGATTTGTGTTGCAATATTTTCTTTGTTTTTAAGGATGGAGAGCATCAGGTGTTCTGTTTCCACGGTCGTGCTCTTTAAGGCTTTTGCTTCAAGCACTGTAACACGTATTACTTTCTCCGCTTGCTTCGTTAGTGGAAGGCTATTGATATTGGCAATATTTTTTCCGGTTTTATCTTTTACAGCTAATTCGATCTCTTTTCTCAGCTCATAGAGATCGACATTAAAACTCTTCAGAATCCGGATCGCTGTGTTATCCCCTCCCGGATCAAACCGAGAAGAAGATGCTCGGTACCGATAAAATCATTTCCCAACCTCAACGCTTCTTCCCTGCTGAATGAAATGATCTCCTTTACCTGTGTTGAAAAATTATTATCCATTTTAGGTTAATTGCTTGTGATACAATAATAACGAATATTTTTGACTGTTCTTAATTTCTAATTATAAACGTATTGTTGATAAACTTAGTTGTATGGAGGTCAAAATAGATACCAAAGAGAAATTTCATGTCATCACGTTGTCTCAGCCTGAATTATCTGCTACTATGACAGAAGAACTCTCCGATCGTTTGCTATTCTTCCTCCAATCCGACATAAAGAACATTGTTCTCAATTTGAAAGAGCTCCGATCAATAGACAACATTTCCGCTGAAAAGTTAGTTAAGGTCCAACAAAAATTTTACGAAAACGATGCCTCTTTGGTGATATGCGAACTGCAGCCCCAGGTTGAAGAGTTCCTTGACAAGGATCAATTGCTTGAAATGATGAATATAACCCCACCGAGAGCGAGGCCTGGGATATTATCCAAATGGAGGAAATTGAAAGAGAGTTACTGGATGGCGGCGCAGAGACGTGAAACGTGAGACGGTCCGAATACTCCTTGAGAATCGTGAATCACCTCACGTCTGACGACCGTAGCTACGGGTCACTACTCACGAGCAAGAGATCGTTCCCACACAAATGAATACATCCATTCAAAAATATCTTAATCAGTTCTTTTCCGACGAATTGAATTTGCCGACTTCGCTCGTGCAATTTCATACTGTTGGGGGCGGCTCGATTAACAATACCTACCAGCTTATCGTGAACAGCCAGAGCAAATTCTTCTTAAAGGTCAACTCCGCTACAAAATATCCAAAACTCTTTCAAAAGAAAAGAAGGGCTTGAATTCCTCAACAGACAAAAAATCCTTCGTGTCCCTTCTGTGATCGCTTTGTAATGAAATTGACAATTATCAGATCCTGGTGCTGGAATGGATTGAAGAGGGTTTAAGAACTGAACAATTCTGGAAAAAATTTGGTGAACAGTTAGCTACCCTGCACCATGTCACAAACCCATACTTTGGTTTTGAAGAAGACAATTATATGGGAGCCTTACCGCAACGAAACGATCGATGCGACACACTGGATTGAGTTTTTGTTCGTCGCCGGACTTCAACCACAAATTGAGATAGCCAGGAGTAAATCACCTGCTTCAGGCAAAGCATCTTAATGCATTTGAAAATCTTTACCGGAGACTGGGAAACATCTTCAATGATGAACAACCTTCCTTACTTCACGGTGATCTCTGGAGCGGAAATTTTATGTGCGATCAGAATTCAGAGCTGGTTTTGATCGATCCTGCTGTCTATTTTGGCCATCGAAGTATGGATCTTGCTATGACAACCTTGTTCGGTGGATTTCGAGAGATCCTTTTACGAATCATACAACTATCATTTTCCTTTGCCAAATAATTACAATGAGCAGTGGGAGATCTGTAATCTTTATCCCCTTGCTCATTCATCTAAATCTTTTGGTCAAGGTTATCTTCAGCCGATCTGGCAAACGTTAAAAAATTCGAATAAAAAATTTTCAAATTCTTTATTACATATTCTACATTCTTACTTCTTAATTTTAGTCCCATGCTCGCTCTGACTATCCTTGAAATAACTCTGCCGTTCCGGCATTTGACCGTCACCCGACCAGCCAGGTGGTAACGTTGGATGGAGATCTTTTTAGTTGACTGCGGTGAGGGAACACAAATCCAGATGATAAAGTACAAGATCAGGCGAAGCAGGATCTCTCACATCTTCATTTCTCATCTCCATGGAGACCATTACTTTGGTTTAGTGGGACTGATCAATAGTTTTGGGTTGTTGAACCATTTGCAGGATCTGCACATATATGCCCCTTCGCCTCTGCAGGAGATCATAGAATGGCAGTTAAAAGTAGCCAACACTACCCTGCCTTATAAATTATTTTTTCATACCATCAGCAAGGAAGAAATATTGGTAGATGAAGAAAAGTTCGTTGTTAAGTGTTTTCCGACCAATCATCGCATTGAGTGTTACGGATTTTCTTTTCATCAAAAAGAAGGGAGAAGAAGGTTAATTCCTGAGAAAGCAAAGGAATATGAGATACCTGTAGCTTTTTATGATCAATTAAAAGATGGCGAGGATTATGTTAAAAAAATGGAGAGCTGATAAAAAATGAATGGGTAACGGAAGATGGACCGCCGGGCAAGACCTATGTTTATTGTGCCGACACAAAATATGATGAGTCGATCATTCCTCATATTAGGGACGCAGATCTTATTTATCATGAAACAACTTATCTCGATGCACTCCAGCAAAGGGCAATAGATCGTTTTCACAGTACCACAAAACAAGCAGCATTGATCGCTAAAAAAGCGAACGTAAGAAAATTACTCATTGGTCATTTCAGCAGCAAATACGATACGCTTGAAGAATTTGAGACAGAAGCAAGAGAAGTTTTTTGAATACTGAGACTCGCTATTGAAGGGGTTACTTACAAAGTTTGAGAGTTCACGAGTTTCAGAGTTCCAAAGTTCAATTCCGCGCAACTCTGAAATCATTGGAATCTGTCTGCTGAAAGGCAGGCTTGTGAACCTGGAACTACTTCGTTCCATCAACCACAAATAAAAAAGGGGGAACTCTTCTTTCCAAACCCTTTCGGAATGTTTCCCGTCAGGACGAATAACGCAAACCATTTTGAATTGGAAACTTTCCGCATTTCCGAAAAAGCTTTTTCTGTGTATGGCACCATATTTTCACCCTCCTGTTCACCGCAATAAAAATAAATTTTCGTATTTACCTTTTTGCCTTTGGCCTTTATATCATCAAATATTTTCGGGCCGATCCAAAAAGCCGGAGAGAAAACCCCGGCACCACCAAACAGTTTCGGATATTTCAGCACTGCGTACATGGAGATCAAACCACCCATCGAACTGCCTGCAATGAAAGTATTTTGTTTGGATTTCAGTGTGCGATAGTTTTTATCGACAAAAGGCTTCAGTGTCTTTACTAAAAATCCACATACTTGTCTCCTTCACCCTTTCCATATTTCATTCCATATCATAGGGGCAATATTCATTAATTCTGCTGGTTCCTCCATGATCAATGGCTACTACGATCATTTCTCCGCTGTGATCGCTTATAGAATCCAATGTTTCATCCACGCCCCATTCTCCGGCAAAGGAAGTCAGGTCGTCGAAAATATTCTGCCCATCGTGCATGTATAAAACGGGGTAGCGTTTTTTGATGTTGCATAGTCCGGCGGCAAACAGATCAAAACCCGTCTCGTTCTGTTCAATTGAGGGATTAAAAAAGCAGTATCAATTATGTGAACATTTTTACTGGCGGTGCTAACTCCTGGTTTCTTTTCAATATTATCAGCCCATTCTTCGACAGTCATATTTATTGTTGTATCTGATGTAAGTTTTAAAAATCGATTCTGAATAGTCGGCTCCTCCCTTTTTACACTCCACTTTATCCCATCCGCCTCTTGTAATTTTAAATTCATAGTTACCATCTTCAAGTTTGGTCCCCAATCAAATAATTTTCCATTGGCTCACTTTTTGAAAATGATAATTTTTATCCTGCGGATTCCATCCATTGAACGATCCGGCTAAAAATAAATTGCTATCGGATAAATTTCTTACGGGAAAAGAGGAAATAACAAATCTTACGGAATGTTGTGAGTAAGATAGTAAGACTGCTTACAAGAAACGACAGCAAAGAAACCGAGCGTTTGATCATCAGAACTCCGATATTAAAATTCCTGCATTAATCCTTTGATCTTATCCAAATGCTTTTCACTCACTGGCCATACAGGCAAACGGGCTGCATTACTGCATAAACCCATTTCAGATAAATACGCCTTTACTCCACCGGGGCTACCTTCTGCAAACATGGAATTAATGATGTCTGTATATTTATAATGGAGAGGCAATGCCTCATTGAACTTTCCACACAGGCAACGACGAACCATTTCAGAAAAATCTTCCGGGTAAGCATTGGCAACAACCGAGATCACTCCATCCGCACCACATGCTATCATCGGTAAAGTGATGAGATCATCACCACTAATAACTAAAAAATCCTTTGGCTTATTCTTTATGATCTGCATGACCTGGTTAAAATCGCCACTTGCCTCTTTTGTTCCGAAAATATTTTGCATTCGTTGGCAATGCGCAGTTGTGTTTCTGCAGTTACATTTTGCCCGGTGCGGCCGGGAACATTATAAAGAAGTATTGGCAACGGTGTATGAGCATTCAGCATTTTGTAATGCTGAAAAATCCCTTCCTGGTTGGGTTTATTGTATGACGGAGAAACAGAAAGGATCGCATCATATCCTTTCAGGTCAAAACTTTTAAAATCATGAAGCACTTGCCCAGTATCATTTCCGCCAATACCTGCCACCAGTGGTATGCGGCCAGCGGTAATTTCATTAACAAAAGAAAAAACCTGTTGCTTTTCTTCACCATGGATCGTTGGGCTTTCACCAGTAGTGCCCAATGCTACTAAATATTCAACCTTACCATCGATCCAAAAGTTGATGAGATTTCGAAAACTATCCCAATCGATCGTTCCATCTGCATTAAATGGAGTGACGATCGCAATGCCAGTTCCTCTGAATTTTTCTTTAACGACATTTTTATAGTGAGATGATTAGAATTAATAATGTCACCCGGAAATATTAGATCTGGTTGATCGCGTATACAATCAAATTATATCACCTCTTCCCAGAACCCCATGGTACCAAATTTTTCAATCCGTCGCTTGACCCGCTCCTCTGGTGAAAACTGGCTTAAGGTCTTCTAAAACTGGTAACAAAAATGATTTCAATACCTGGGCGGCCTGGTTATAATCCCAGTGAGCACCGCCATCGGGTTCTTCAATGATCCCGTCGATCAATCGAAACGCCAACATCTTTTCTGCAGTTAGTCTCAATTGCTCGGCCGCCACTTCCTTCATTTCCCAGCTTCGCCATAAAATTGAAGAGCAACTTTCAGGACTAATAACGGTATACCAGGTATTTTCCATCATGTACACACGATCACCAACACCAATTCCCAAAGCACCTCCGCTTGCCCCTTCGCCAATGATGACGCAGATCACAGGAACTTTTAGCCTGATCATCTCATAAATATTCCTTGCTATCGCTTCACCCTGTCCACGTTCTTCTCGCTTCCAACCCAGGATAAGCTCCGGGTGTGTCGATCAGCGTTATAATGGGTTTATTGAACTTCTCCGCCAGCTTCATCAATCGCAAAGCTTTCCTGTACCCTTCAGGATTAGCCATTCCAAAATTGCGCATCTGTCTTGTCTTTGTATTGATGCCTTTTTGCTGACCAATGATCATTACTGTCTGTCCATCCAGTGATGCAAATCCACCAACCATTGCTTTATCATCTCTCACATTACGATCACCGTAGAGCTCCACAAAATTGGTGGTCATTTTTCGATATACTTAAGTGTATATGGCCTGTCGGGATGACGACTCAACTGAACTTTTGCCAGCTCGTAAGATTTTTGGTGATCTCTTTTCGCTTTTCAAGAATGTTGTCTTCCAATTTTGGATCGCATCGCTCATATCCACCTTTGTTTTCTCGGCGGTATGCTTCAGCTTCTCCACTTCATCAATCAGATCCTTGATCGGTTTTTCAAAATCAAGGAATTGTCTGTTTGCGTTTGAAGGCATAATTTTTCTTGCAGATGAGCGGTAAAATTAGGGATATTGAAATAAATGATTACTCTGTAACAAGATTATGTCGCTCAAATGTAAGATTACAGAAAGTGGCTAAAAATCATTAGCAATAACTCTATCAAAAATTCTATGAAAGCGCAGAATTTAGTGAGATCAGATCGTGTACTTTTTCCGGGTACGCCAATAGACATCTTCCATGAACCGATGAGCAAATTCTCCGTTGCGCCCGACGCTTAACAGGTTCTCAATATGAGTTGTTCGTTCTCGAATTCCTGCCTTTCTTTTTCATAGTCATTGAGAAAAACAGGATAAGCAAACGGAGTTTTCAAAACACTGCTCCCCAAAAATCTTTGTTTAGCATCAGGGATCACCGACTTAATATGTTCCAGGCACAACGCCGATAATTTTTCCTCATCCATTGTCCAGAATTCATCATCCTTTTGACAGCCGATATCAACAGTAATGATCGATTTGCCATCAGGTGCTAACCACGGCATCGAGCGGGTAACCTCTGTAAGGCGGAAAAAGGGAAATTCCTTTTCCGGGAACCACGAAACCGTATCAGGCAGAAGTTCCCGTCCTTTAAATCGCATGTTAACGAAAACCATGGGTCTGGAAACGAAACCGGGATACTCCCTGCAAAGCATTTGTACCCTTTACCAGTTTTGCAAGAATATTTACGGGCGCTGTGCTGATGTGCTGCCTGACACCTCATGCACGTTGCCATTTGCACGAACTGCTACCACTCTTTCATCTTCGACCAGGATCTCCTCAACGGGAGACTGAAGTTTTATCGAATCTTCCAAACCCTCAGCGAGCTTTGTACACAATGTCGACACTCCTTCATTCGGGTAAACATGCCACACCGAAGGCTTTTCGGGCAGCTCGCGATTATATCCACACGCCACGGCGCGATGAGTAACAAAACTTGCCGCTTTTAGGTAGAAGGTTTTTATAATGCTGATAGGCAAACTCTCTCCCATGTGGCAGGTGAAAGTTGTTCCGATGGAACCCCTGACCAGGATTCAGCTAAGAGGAAGAGGCAATCTCCCTTGCAAAGGAAATGCCGTAGCGCCTGCTAAACCATTCTGCCGCTGAACAAGGTGGATGTCCATTGTTGAGCGACCTGATCTTTGTTCCACGAAACTAGCCGACATCCGCGGAATCCTTATCAGGCCGAATGGATAACTATAGCTTTGCCGTTTAACCAAACTGCCTCTCCATAATGTCTTACCATGCGACATTCGGAACTTATACCAACTGCATCTGCAAGTCGGTTTGTGAATGAAGTGTGCTCCAAAATCATGAGTAAACCCTTCAGTATCCTTGAAGCTCGAGGCTAGTCCGGCAATTTTGTCTGCGGCTTCATAGAGTACAAACGGAACATTATTTTGTTTTTTAAAAAATTTGCCGCTGTAAGCCGGCCAATGCCAGCTCCTAAAATTGCAGAGTGGTTTTTGTTTTCATACTCGACTGTTCAATAGTCAATTCACAAGCCAGAATTGCACTTGTAGGAATTGGATCTCAAGTCAAAGGATCATGGTACAATCAAGCAAAAATAATAAATGGAAACAAAGCTACCTGTTAATTTCTCGTTTGGGTCGTGTTTTTACGAGGCTGTGTGAGAATTTTTAGTGGCGCAAGCCAGGTTGTATAAAACAGCGCAATTAAAATGGGAATATCCATCGCTATAAAAATCAACAACGAACTCCATGCGAAGTTGCTCAAATGATCGCCGGAGAATAATCATTTCGCCTGTTCGCAGAAGTTACATACCTTTTAATTCCTATATTTGGCATTTCGTTTGGCTAACCCTTTCTGTTCTTTCCTTATTCCTTAGAAACGCAGTAGTCCTCTAAAATCAATTCCTGAAAAGCAAATAATCCAAGATCAAATAATATATATTTGATAAGATAATCCTTCCCCCAAAGGATGGTTTAAGAGTTGCTCCTGGTGTTCCAGATTTTGTTATGTTTTGGTTGTGTAACTTCTCCGTCTCGATTAATTCAACGCAGTTTGTTATAACCTTACTCTTGAAACTCGCTGGTAGTGATTCTCTGTACAAATATTTATAAAATTCAAACAGTTTATCAAGCCTTTTGTAACTT
>ERZ1370068.10172-contig-8892_pt1 | contig 20359 bp, 40 predicted proteins | sample MGYA00561227_ERZ1370068 | MGnify/ENA primary metagenome ERZ1370068 (study PRJEB38410, sample SAMEA6850437) | metagenome | study: Metagenomic assessment of the ecological functions of the soil: analysis of the soil microbiota associated with the... | reverse complement strand
TACTTCGTTGGTGCATGTGTGCTCGAAGCGTTACGTGAGCTGGTAGTGATTCAGTTGTGCGGAAACCAAGTTCAGTAGGTGCTGCAGGCCACGATTCAACAAAGAAGTACCACGCAGCGTATAGTGGGAAACATCAATCTCTGTTAGATACCCCTGACGCTCAGTTGCCGGGTAATAGTGGTGATTGTTGCTGGCCTATGAGGCGTGATTAGCGCTACAAACCAGTGTTGCGACTATTATCTCCGGTGTCAAAACGTCATCGACCGAAGATGTGGGCAAAGAGGAGTTGCGGGGAGAACGTGCCACGTGTTAAGGCAGCACGGTGCTGATGAGAAGAATCCCCGAACCAGCATCTGCCCCGACATTATGATCCGGCGCATATACTGGCAACGTGGGCCAAGCAAAGGCGGCTCCAGCTAAAGAATCGGCGGCACCAGGTAGCATATGATCGGCGGCGCGATGTCGAACCCAGGCAGATTGAGATCAGCCAGCTTCCAGTTGTCGGCTGGCTGACAGGAACCAACCTGCGATCACTTCACAAGGTGCGTGTGATTGGCGAATGCAGATCCGACGTCGGTGTCGAGATGAGATGATGCCCGGCGATGATGGGTAAACGCAAAACTGGACCTTTCACGACCAGGCGGCCGTTTCACAGCAACGCCACAGCGAAACTGGAAAATCGCGGCCCGGTCGAAGCGGTGCGGTGCGCGAAGATCGGTGAAACAGCGACAATGTGAACGTGCCTAACCTGGGAACTGAACCAGGTATAACGACGCACCGTGCGATCTGTCCAGATGGATCCCAGGCGAAACCAGGTGAAGAAGAAAGGAGAAATTTGCGAACCAAGCCACAGACCAGTCGATTTTGCAATTGACCGGGCGATGCGGCTCGCAACAATTATTAGGCGTTAAGCCAACCGCCCGTCACCTCAAAGATTATCATCACTGTAAAGTGTTGGTGATGGCGTAACTCACGCGACGTGCGTGGGGCTCGCGTCTGCCGATGGTCAGTCAACTCCGAAACGCGGTTCGTTTGCTCAGCCCGACTCGTCCCCGCGGCGGTATCGGCCTTGAGTAATTCTCGCCGCGCACCGGGACTCCAGCCATCGGCGTAACGTGGCAATCTGGCCTCTGCGTTGGGAAATCGACCACCGGCCTGAAACAACTTCTCCGGCACGAAGAAGTTCGAAACGCGGCTCATCTGAAATGGTGATCAAACTACTCTTTCGCTGCGGGAACCGGAGTTCCAGCTTCCCAGGCTTTACGAGCAGGTTCGTGAAACCACATGTTCCGCCTTTGCGCCAGGCTGGGCGTCCGAATCGCCAACTGGGCGAATCTCGACATTGCGTGTGATTCCCGCGCCACGAAAAAATCGGCGCTTGACGTGGAGACCGCCGACCGCGACCATGGCGTCGCCCCACGGTGCCGTATCGGCGCATCTGCTCCGGACAATGTCGGAATATTGCCGCTTGTTTCTGACCTTTCAACCTCTCAGCCACGCCGCCAGCCGCGCCGTGCGGACCAGGTCAGTTCCGATCTCAGCTGTTTCGCCCACCTTCAGTCAACGCCGCGTTTGCGTTATTTGATGTGAACCACCGGGTTGTGCACTTCAGCGACCGCCCTAGCTGCGTAACATGTTCGTGGCGGGGCTAACGATCAAGTATCACGTGACCTGGAGAGACGCCACTTTACCGCAAATCGGAAGGGGGCAAAAGTGCCAGACACGTAGCCAACCATTTGTCAAGCAGAATTCTCAGGTCGGAAGCGCGAAAGCGATCGCCGTTTAACGCGGGCCTTTGACGCCTCAGCTTCCACGGGGCTCCGGGGCGGTGCGTTCTGCAGCCACGGGGACCGAACACGTTCTGTCGAAGCTGCCTGGGCCACTTGTTCAACAGCCAGATTGAAGACCGGTTGTTCGCTCGGGGGCTTGGCGAAACCGCTGAGTTTGCGGGACGAATTGCAGCGACGACGCGCGGGGATCTGCTGTCAGTGGCTGGTGGTTTGAAGTTGGCCGGGGTCTTGATATTTCGACCACATAGTATTCAGCACCTGATTGTTAAGCGCTGCTTAATCGCTGAACGTTCACGTTATCAGTCTGCAAGGAGGATATGCTCACACGCAGCCACCCGGAAAGTTGTCTCATTTCGGCGGCTCCATTTTCAAGGGGCCTCTTTCAGCTTTTATTGGTCTTACAAGTGTTGTTCACTGACGATCAGGTGGCAGTTTCATTGATTTGCAATTTTTGCACAATCAGGTCGGCTGCTGTCATTCTGGTAAACCACTTGTTGTAAGCAGGATGATGTACCAAGGGAGCCCTTTCGTGCTTGTGTGCCTGAACACCTCTTCATAGGCATCATGTATAGTCGTCCCAATGGGCGCGCTCCTTTCTGTTCAGGAGAAGCTTTCCAATTCTTCTCAGATTTCGATGCGGGACAGGAAGCGCGACGCTTCTGCTCCTCCTTTGAAACGACCAAAGTAAAACTTCATCACCTGGATCCCATTCTGGACCAGGTAGCGCTCGAGATTATTGATCTGTTCAAAACGCGCTTGAATACCTTAAAGATCTCCTGGGCAGTTGCGAGGCTTTAGAATCTCGGGGTGAACGCGCACCACGCCGGACTTCGCTAAAGTACCGAGCGATTGAAAATGCCGATCCGAACACGCTCAGGCAGGAAAGCATAGCAGCGCCGCAGACGATATGATCGGAGATTCTTCAAGCCAGAGAGAGGTGCTGAACGAGAGGGGCCACAGACTGCCTTGCGGTTTCACTCCGGACATGACGTGCTTTATTGTACCGTCCTTGCCGGCGGCATCCGTACCTGAAAGATGGCCAGCAGCGCCTGCTGGTTCTGCGCCATCAGGTAAACGTAAATGCTGCCAGGCGAATAAATGTGCTTTTCAATTTCGCCGTCGCTTCTTCAGGGCTGTTGAAATTTCGCGGTGTACGCGGATCAAAGTCGTGGCGAAGCGATGTTTTTTGCCCAGGTTTGGCGGCGACTGTTGTTCATGGGTTACCTCAAAAACTGCAAATCAGCAATCAGCAGTCAGTAATCAGCAGTCAGCAATCAGCAATCAGCAGTCAGCAGATCAGCAATCAGCAATCAAGCCGGACCAGGCAGATTAGACCTGGCTAAGCTGGTTGCTGATTGCTGATATCAAACCGGCGATCTGCTGATTGCTGACTGCTGACTGCTGACTGCTGACTGCTGACTGCTGACTGCTGACTGCTGACTGCTGACTGCTGACTGCTGATTGCTGACTGCTGATTACTTGTCAGCAGTGTCGGAGCGGCGAATCATAGCCCCTTTTGGTTGTGACCGCAATTTCTGTAATCTGTCCGGCGAGTGTCCCGGTTCCGTTTACTCTTCGTGCTAAGTCGGCGTTCTCTACGTTGAATGATAAGTACTGATTTGCTGCCGTGATAGTATTTGTCCGCCAAAGGGGAGACGACGAAATGATAACTGTAGCCAATCGCATCTACGTCAGGCAGGAGTACGCCGATGCCTTCGAGAAGAGATTTCAGGAACGAGCCGGACTGGTAGACAAGATGCCCGGATTCATCTGTAATCAGGTGTTACGCCCCGTGAATGATGGTGACCCTTATGTAGTCTTCACGCTCTGGGATAGCCGCCAGGACTTTCTTCACTGGGTGCGGTCCGATGAATTTGTTAGGGGACATGCGCAATCCGGAACCTTGCCGAAGGATGCGTTTTCCAAACCGAACGCATTAGAGATGCATGAAGTTGTCCAGGATTCTTCGCGACCCGATTTAGCACCAGAGCCGCACGGCGGTCCATTCAAGATGCACTAAAATCAAGTGATGCGTGATGAGTACTGAGTGATGGAGCACTAACGAGTGCGATGCGTGGCAGTTCGACAGACCCTCTTAGCGGAGCGCGGCTCATCACTCATTACCATCACTTAATCAAAAGGGCCAGACTGATGAATCTCGATGAAGTTCGCCAATTTTTTGCCGAAGAGATCCACGTCGTCGCAAACATTCAGACCGGTGCTCTGGTTTCGGCGTTTGCAAAAGTTCCACGCGAGCAGTTCCTGGGTCCGGGCCCCTGGCAAATTCCCATCATCGATACTTGCGGTGCAGTCGTGGGTGGCGCAGGCCAGACAAAATACCGCAGCACTGAGGATGCCGATCCCAGACGCCTTTACCACAATGTTTCGATCGCCATCGACCCGAGCCGCAACTTAAACAACGGACAGCCAGGCAGTCTTGCTTCGTGGATTGATGCTGGCTGGAACTCAAAGAAGGAGAACACGCGGTGCACATCGGCTGCGGCGTAGGTTACTACACCGCAATCATCGCTGAAGTGGTTGGACCAAATGGCGGAGTTATCGGCGTTGAGATAGATCCGTGTACCTGGCTTTGCGCGCGCGTAATAACCTGGCCCACCTCGGTCACGTCGAGGTGTTGGAGGCAAGTGGTAGTGACTACAATCCCCGCTCAGTGATGCAATCTTTGGTGAATGCCGGAGCGACGCAAGATCCGGGCTGCCTGGCTACACGCCCTGCGACCGCAGGGCCGATTGATCTTTCCGCTTACGATTGGCGCGGACCCGAACGCTCACCGGGACGGGATTTATGATCAAAGTGAAACACGAAGAGTGCGGGTTTTTGCAGTACGATTCGTCTCCACGGTAATGATTTTTCCCTGCATCGGCTCGCGCGACGAAGAGTCAAACCAGCGATTGCTTGAAGCCGTTAAGCGTGGGACGTGGGGCTCGGTCAGGTCTGTGCGTGTTGACGCTTACACGAGGCAAGTGATAATTTGTTGGCTACACAGCGACGGGGCCTGTCTATCAAATGTACCAACTTGAGACTCTTTAGCAGACGACCGCTCTGATCGCTACCTCATCTTTCATTTACAGCGCGGCTTCAGAGGTCCTCAGTGAACTGGCCTCTGATTCGAAATATTCAATCCACAGTTCTCACTCACCGCGTCAACTGTCGATACTTGATCCGGTGCGGTTGCATCAGCAGCGGTACCCAGACGCGCCTTCCGATCCGCTTCGTACTCCGAATAGTTGCCGTCGAACCAGACGGCTTTGCTGCTCGCCTTCGAAGGCGAGGATGTGCGTGGCTATACGATCGAGGAACCAACGGTCGTGCGAGATCACGACCGCGCAACCGGCAAAACTCTCCAACGCCTCTTCCAGAGCCCGCAGCGTGTTGACGTCTAAGATCGTTCGTTGGTTCGTCCAGCAACAGTACGTTGGCGCCTTCCTTCAACATCTTTGCCAGATGGACGCGATTGCGCTCGCCGCCCGACAACATAGAAACTTTCTTCTGCTGATCCGAACCGGAGAAATTGAAGCGGCCCACGTAATGCGCGCGAGTTCACTTCGCGATTGCCGAGCTTCAACACATCCGTCGCCACCCGAAATCTCTTCCCAGATGGACTTGTCTGGGTCGAGGGTGCGGCTTTGATCGACGTAAGCCAGCTTGCACGGTCTCGCCAGTCGCGAATCGTGCCGCTGTCAGGTTCTTCCTGTCCGGTAATCATGCGAAACAGCGTCGTCTTGCCCGCGCCGTTCGGACCAATCACGCCGACGATGCCGCCCGGCGGCAGCGCGAACGTCATGTCCTCGACCAGCAGATTTGTCGCCGTATGCTTTCGCTGACGCTGTCGGCTTCAATTACGACGTCGCCCAGACGTGGGCCCGGCGGAATGTGAATCTCCAGGTCCTCCCGTCGCTTCTCTGACTGCTTGCTGCAGCAGACTCTCGTAAGCATTGATGCGCGCTTTGCCCTTCGCCTGACGTGCCTTCGGCGACATGCGAATCCATTCCAGCTCGCGCTGCAGGGTCTTTTGTCGCTCGCTCTCAGATTTTTCTTCGACGCCGCAGACGCTCCTGCTTCTGCTCCAGCCAGCTCGAAGTGTAATTTCCTTTCCAAGGAATCCCTTCACCGCGATCCAACTCCAGAATCCAGCCCGCCACGTTGTCGAGAAAATACCTGATCGTGCGTTACCGCGATGATGGTTCCCGGCATAACTCTGCAGATGATGTTCGAGCCAGGCGACCGATTCGGCATCAAGATGGTTTGTCGGTTCGTCCAACAACAGGATGTCGGGTTTTTGCAGAAGCAGACCGGCACAGCGCCGACCCGCCGACGCTCGCCACCGGAAAGAACCTTGACCGGCGTTTCCGGCGGCGGACAGCGCAGCGCATCCATGGCCATCTCCAGCCGCGAATCCAGATCCCAGGCGTCGAGATGATCGAGTTTCTCCTGCACCGTCGCCCTGCCGCTCCAGCAGCGCGTTCATCTCGTCGTCCGACATCTCTTCGCCGAACTTCGCGTTGATCTCTTCGAACTCTTTGAGCAGATCGACGGTTTCTTTGACGGCTTCTTCAACGACTTCGCGCACCGTGCGCGAATCGTCAATCAAAGGTTCCTGTTCGAGATAGCCGACGGTGTAAGCCCGGCGAGATGACCGTCTCGCCGTTAAAGTCTTTATCAACACCCGCGAGGATGCGCAGCAGCGAAGACTTACCGGAACCATTCAGACCGATGACGCCAATCTTCGCGCCGTAAAAATAGGAAAGGTAGATGTCTTTGAGGACCGGCTTTTTGTCATAGAACTTACTGACGCCGACCATTGAATAGATGACTTTGTTTGGTTCAGTGCTCATGATTCTTTAGCGCAAGCCGTCGGCTCATTGCATCGCAAACTAACGTTGCGATTACATCCGCCTTTTTCTCGTATCGGTTCTGACGCAGACCGGGGAATAGACTGCCTGGTCTGGTTCGGAGGTCATACGGAGGATGTTAAGCAGAGTCAAACGTTTTTCGAGGTTTCGCACGATCATGAGTAGTGACTTAATTCTTTCGTTTAACAGACTGCTGAAAAACTAGTGATTCGTTTAGAGGCGGGCGTTGCCCGCCGGTTCAAGATCGGTTTTCAAAGGAGTTCGTTGCCAACTCGCGTTGGGTCGGCGGGCAACGCCCGCCTCTAAACGGGAGGAATCAGAGTTTTTCAGCAGCCTGTTAGAGGCGGGCATTGCCGCCTCTCTAAACGAAGGATCCAGCTCACACCAGGCACTTAACCGAGCGCGTCAGCTGCAAAGGGCCCCCCTGTGCCCCCAAAACACAGCCCATGAACACCCGCATCTCGCTCTTAACCGGGTACCAACTCCGTCGTCGTATCTCGGCGCTTGCCGAGTCGGAAGCCCTTTCGACGAAGATAAGCGAGCCGGAGTGTTGTATTTTCGGCATAGGCGCGGTCAACTGCGGCCTTAAGACGCTCACTGCGGGTAAAAACTGCGCGCATTTTGATCTGACGACCCTCTACTTCAATCACCCCGCGGCGCTCCTCGCGAAGTGTGCGATACCAGCTTCGTGGTTTGAGCGTGATGACCGGACAAAATACACGCCCCTCGATGACCACCGCCCAGATGCCGATGATCCGATGCGGTTCCAGTGCCGGCGCGAATACCGAGGATTTTGCATCGCGAATAGCGGTCACCGTGACCTTGGGAAATCTGCTTTTCATCGAATGTCGTGGCTCTGGTCCGCGTCGTCTGCGCTCAGCCGGCCTGGCACTCCTCACTTGCCCCCACTTATCCCAAACGGCTCTGGCAATGTTTGCGATCACTCCTTCAACGAGTTGCTTCATCCGCCGTAGAATCCGTAACAAAAACTGCGATAGCTGTGATAGTTCCATTCGGCAGCGTGATGATTCAATATCATTTGTCGCCGCCGTGATGCCCCCGACAGTTCCTGAGGTGCCGGTCTTGTGCGCGACGATAGTGCCGGCGGGCAAGAGTCCTTTCAGGACGTTTGGCCCCAGGTGACGATTCGGTCATGAGTTTTAACAGCAACGCCTGGCTTGTTTCGGAAAGTCCGCGCCGCTCCTCCAGGGTGCGCAACAAAGCGACGGCCGCTTCGGGTGTGGCCCAATTGCGATATTGCAGAGTGCGATCCTGCCCAAGCTGCTTCTCAGTATTGAGGATGGTCATGTTATTGACCTTCAGTTCACTCAGGTAACTCTGGATAATTAGCGGCCCGCCTGCGAGTTTCATCAGCATGTCACTCGCTGTGCCGTCGCTTTCCAGAAGCATCCACTCCATCAATTCGCGGACGCTCAGCTGAGCCCCGTTTGGATGCCGGTCCCGGATCGGACTATGTTGAGCTTGACTGACAAAATCGTCTCTCGTCACGGACACTTTTTGATCGGAGCTTCGATGCTGCCGCCGTTAACCTGCTTCATCACCGCCATGCCGATCGGCAGTTTGTAAACGCTCTGCATCGGGAAGTGATCGTGAGGGTTAAGTGAGACTGACTCACCGGTCTCCAGGACCACCGCTGCCGCTCCGACATGTCCTTTAGCCTTAGCAGCGATTTGCTCAATTTGGCTTTGTAACTCCAGATCGCGCGGCCTCTGGTCTTGCTTGTCGTCAGGCCGTTGTTTGTGGAGTAGCTGCGTTGTTTGTTTGATTAAAGCTCTGAGTGGTTACGATTCGCGAGCAAGCCGCCGTCGACAAGACGAAAAGCAAAGCAAAAGTCGCGAGTGTGGTTGTCTTCATGTCTTTGAAATCACGAAATTGCCACGATACCAGGGTGTAGGGAAGAGCCGGGGTCGAAAAGCACGAGCAAAGTGTTCAATTGGCCGAGTCGCTCTGCTTGAGGGTGATGGTGTGGTTATCGGCCTTGTTTATTTCGGTCGAATAGCCGTTTGATTGCTTCATATCGATCGGCCGGAAAAAGTATGGTGTTATTGCCGCCAAAGAAAAAGCTGCGATTGTAGACAAGAGTCGCTGCATCCTTCGTTACTCCCATCTTCACTGTATAGCTACTCACGGCCCCGGCGCTGATCGGCGCCGGTGAGTCAGCGTTGTCAAGCGCGTAGCCCTTCGGAAGAAAGATGGTCACCTTGTCTTCTTCAGACCAGGGTAGTGAAAGTAAATCGGGTAGTGCCGGAGTGCTGGCCGCAAACAACGCGGCGATACCTTTCTGAAAGAAAGCCGGTTGCAGAAAGAGTCGCTTGCCTGTGCGCTAGTGCATATTCAGGAACTCGGATGTGATACTTGTAAATGAATGGCTTGGCTGGGTCGGTAGCATTCTCAATCACAATGTTCGTCAACTCGGCAGTACTCAGACGATTCTTCATCGCCTCTTTCAGGTTTTCCCTCGCGCTGGTTCGCTGAATCGTCATCATTCTGCGCTTTCTTCTCTACCGCCAGATGACCGCTGTACTCTGATGCTGATGTTGCCTTCGATGGTGCCGTTTTCATCCAGTCGCAGGGTGGCGACGCGAGTCTCCCTGGACTTCTCAGGCGGAGACATGGGCGTCCTTACCCAGCTGGGCAAGTCGTCGGCAAGCAGGGCATCGACGCCTTCTTCCTGCCAACGCAACATACCGGGTGTGATGTAGTGAAACCCGGGATCGAAGAATTTCCAGGTAGTGCCCACCCGAACGGCAGTGTTCGATGGCCGCAGAGCGCCGGGCACTACTACGTTCCGGTCGAAAAAATCTTGCCTCGGTCCGGGAGCAACGCAACGTGCGCGTCCAGACCGGCGGGCATTGGCCAGGAGCCGCAAACAAGAGATTGATATCGATTCCCGGACCAACCCCGCGTTTCAGAGTGTCGGCCGGCTTCTTGTTTTCCTTCAGTTTGCCGATTTCTTCCCGGTCAGGCCGGAGGTCTCATCATTTGTGTTCTTAATATTTGCGCGACAGAAGTCAAATATCTTCGCCAGCTTTTCTTCGGGCGTATTAGCGCCGGCAACTATCTCTAACGATTTGCGTTTACATCATCGTCCACTTTCAAATAACTCTGAAAGCCGACGTGCAACTGCATCGCCATGGCCTGGTAACCCAGCAGGAAGGTCAGCAGGCTCTGATATCTGATCAGCGCCCATGAGCGTACGCTGTCATCCGGAGGCATAAGCGGGCTCTTCGCGGAACGCCGGCATGTTCTTAACAGTGGCGACCTGGAACCCGCGTTTTTCCTTCAGAAATTCGGGCTTCTTCATGTTGAACGCCCGGATGTCGAAGACCGTCGAAGATTGGGAGGGTTTGACGTGGTAGGTCGTTGACTCGACGGGAATCTCGCGCTGGAACTGAAGCCGCAGGTTGTTGGCGGACGGATTGGAGACTACTTTCCTTCCACTTGTATTCGATGATCGCGCCGATCTCGATGCCGGGAAAAGCGAAACTCTTTGTGCGTAACCTGACGCCGCTGACTTTCACAACTGTCTTCTCGAGGATGTCTTCCTTGGCCAACTCTACAATCGAACCGTCTGGCTTGATCGTGCGGGCGGCGACGTCTTTGATTTTGGTGCCGGTGAGATAGGGAATATCGATCTTGCTTTCCTTCTCGCGCCCACGTTCAGTGAAGATCTTGATGCGGAATGTAATGCGAGAGCACCAGGTCGTTCTCGCCGCCGTCATCAACTCCGGATATCCCAGAAGATGGCTTCAGCATCGGCGTCAGGATCGACAATCGGCGCTTTCAGGACAAGGTCGGAAGGGTCAACCGGACGCCACTCTTCACCCGCCGCAAAGGCATCGGCCGCGCCGCCGCTAACTCGAAGCAAGAACCAGCGCTACGAGGACAATGAAGAGCAAACGCGAGTATTCGTGAAGTGAAGGATGAGCTTCCATCGGTAATAGCCTTTTGCAGCTTGCGCTGAAGGTCGAGAGACGATCACCTGGGTACGGAACTCAAAAGGACAATCGCGAAGTGTTATTCCGCATTCGATTAGCAAACGGGCGAATGATATTAGATGACTGGTTATTTGCGCAACAAACGTAAGATGAGACAAGTCGCCGGCCAGTCAGTGTCGCCGTTCATCCAGCACCACTTCCATAGTGCTTAACCGTTGGTTCAAGCTCTAGCAGGTACTCCGGATCTTTGGGAAGATTGTGCGTTTTCTCAGACATCAGCACCGGCGAATCTGCGAATCGCAGCCATGGAGTCCCAGTAGGAAATGACGGTGAACTCGGTGGTGTCCTTGTCCGTCCGCCTGAAGACCTGCACTCCCAGGTTTCCTTCGATACTCTGGATCTTCCTGATCCCGGCCTCCTTAAGATACTCGTAGTATTCTTCTGCCTTTTGCGGAGCGCGTCAGCCATGCCAGATTCGTGCGATCACCGTTCCACTGGCGCGGCGCGGAACTTTGCCGCGATTAGTGGGGGACCAGTTTTCAGCAGTTTGAGCGATCACGGAGGACGAGCGGCAGATTAGGGCCACAAGCCCGATCAGCAGCAGGTAAGACGATTTGATTTCATGGATTGATTTCTCCTTTCCAGAACACCAGACGAAAAGCGGCCATCGTGTTTGGCAGACCTGAGTCCAAGCTACCAAAACGTCCAAAGACGCGGTTAGGACTTCCGATCATTAAGCTCATGGTAAGCAGTGACTGCCTCCACGGCCCCCGCGTGCATCGTCTCCAGGACGAACATAGAGCCAGTGCTTCTCAAACTCTTCGTCAGTCATCGAAGTTTGGACACTTCGCTCCCTTGCCTTCAACCAGTTTTCTGCCCACTGCCGCAGTTTGTCGTCCTGATTCAGGGCCATTCGGGCGGAGTGCGTGTTGACCGGTGTGCTCATAATTTCTATTTCTCCCTCTATCCATCGGTTTCCTTGACTGCTTCAATCCGGCTCATCAACTCCGTGAATCGCGGGTCATCGCGAAGAGCCTGCCAATCTCGATCCATCTTCAAACCACTTACGATCCTCTCGGCCGAGACTGGATCGCTCGCTGCAACCAGCTGAACGCCTCATCACGTTCACCCTCGAGGGCAAACGCCGAAGCCAGCCAATAGGCGATGTCGGGATCGGCAGCGGCGCCGGCCTTGACGCGTTCAGTCAATTCGGCGCGCGCGGCCTCGTGTTCACCGTGTCTACTAAGACACATGGCGAGCAGCGGTCGGACACTGTCCATCTCGGGATGACTGGCGAGCACTTCGCGGACCAGCGCCTCGGCGGCCGCTGTTTCACCGCGGTAATAGAGCATGAAGGCGCGGATGGCTTTGATTAACGGGTGATCGGGTTCAATGGCGCTGGCCTGGTCCAACTCGCAGAGCGCTTGTGCTTCTGGCCCAGGCTGTTGAAGACACGGGCCCGGTTGTAATGGGAATTGACGCGTTCTTCAGGATTCAGAGTGGCGGCGAGGGCAAAACTACGCAGCGCCCTTTCGTGTTGCCCATCGAGACGGTGGCAAGGTTGCCGCCACCCTATGGACTGCGGCCTCGTTGGGTGCCTCCTGGCGCAGGACTTCGATCTCAGCGCGCGCCGTTTGCTTCTCGCCGCGTGCCAGATAGATCAGAGACCATGTGCAGGCGCGGCTCGACCAGCTGCGGGTCAAGGGCCAGTGCCTTATCGAAAGCGCTCGCCGCTCGTTCATGATCCTCTGACTCGCCGAACTTATCGATGACTCTGGTACTGTAACAAACGCCGAGACCGGAATGGGCCAGGGCAAAAGATGGATCGAGCTCACTGGCTTTGCGGAAGTGCTCGACAGCAGCCTCAAAGTCTCCGCGCCGCGGAGTGTGATAGAGTGTAGCGGGCCAGCCGATCACGCCCGCGCAGGTATTCTTCGTACGCTGCGGCGTTGCGGGTCGCCCGCTGTTCCAGAGCAATTTGTTCTTCAGAAGTAAGTTCCAGTCGCAGACCGTCAACGATGTGCCTGGCAATGATGTCCTGAACCGCGATGATGTCACTCGCGCGCTGGCGTCAATTACGATCACTCCAGAGGATTGAGCCCGGACGCCGTATCCAGCGCAATTGAGCGGTAACCCGCAGTCGCTGGCTGACGCCCAGGTAACTGGCGGAGAGTATTGCGCTGACGTTCAATTCCTGCCAATCTCGCAAGGGTCCCTCTGCTGACCCTGATACTTCGGCGATGGAGGATGACGGGGCGCACCACCAGCGAGCGCAGGCGGGCCAGTTCAGTAATCACCCGCATCAGCGAGTGAGAACTCATAAAAGCTGGAGCCGGCGTCATGACTCAGGTTACGGAATGGCAGAATGGCGACCGATCTCTTCGACAGCTTCGCTTTGCAGCGGCACTGACTGCTCAGCCGGCTTGCCGCCGGGGCGAGGTGTGGGTGTCGATTGAAGCAGTCGATCTGGATTCTGTCCGGGTCAGGCTGCGCAGCCAGCGTCCCAGTGTGCTGGCTGCATTCAAGGCGCTGGATGGGCGCCTGGTCATGACCAGGGTGATGCTCTCGCTTGCGGCGCCCGGTTCGCCGCTCTCAGCTTCGATTTCGCGCATCAGGGTTTTTAGCTCGTCACGCAGATCGGCCATCTTCCGGTAGCGGTCACGCGGCTCTTTGGACAGCGCGCGATCTCAGAATTTGTTGCAGGCGAGGCGGCGTGTCCAACCGCACTGCCGCGATCGGTTCAGGTGAGTTGATGGAGCACCGCATAACGAACTTCAATGCCCGTCTTACCGCGAAAGGGCCAGGTCCCGGTCAGCAATTCGTAGAGCAGCACTCCGGTGGAGAAGATATCTGCGCGGTGGTCCACAGCCCCGCCAGTCGCCTGTTCCGGTGCTGCATAGGTAGCGGTTCCATAAGGCACACCCACCTCAGTCAGTTCGGTGTGGTGAGCTACCCTCGGTCTGGGCCGCTTCCACATCCAGCAGCTTGGCCAAACCAAAGTCCAACACCTTTACCAAGCCGGCGTCGGTGACCATTACGTTGCCGGCTTTGATGTCACGATGGATAATGCCTTGCGCGTGCGCCGCACTGAGAGCATCGGCTACCTGAATCGCAATCGAGAGGGCGCTCCGTAATTCCAGCGGGCGACCGCCAACCAGCTGCCGCACCGTGCGACCAACGATCTTTTGCATGACGATGAAGTGCACGTTATCAACTGCGTTCAGATCGAAAATGGTGCAGATGTTCGGATGGTCCAGCGCTGAGGCAAGCCTGGCCTCACGCTCAAAGCGTTTGAGGTTGGCCGCTTTCAGGGTCAGTTCCTGAGGCAGAACTTTAATTACAACGTTGCGGCGGAGTCGGGTGTCCAGGGCCTCGTAGACTGCGCCCTGACCTCCCTCGCCGATCTTCTCGAGAATGCGATAATGGAGCAGTTTCTCTTGCATGGAAACGTCTCCAGCATACTCGCGAGCAATTGATTGAGCCAGCTGTTGTGCGAAGTTGCGCCTGGGGCAGCCCACGCCGAAGGTAATTCGCGAACGCTACTGCTTGCTCCACAGTGCGCTAAAGGCTCTCGCGCCCGTTTGGACCGACACTTGTGCCCCTCTCAGCGCCGTTGGACAAGCCGCGATCTAAACGGTACTGCATCACTTACTTTAGGTGGTAGAATCGCACCCCTAAATGCATCTCCACTGACAATAGCATCCGGAAAATGCACCGGTCGCGTGATAGCAATTGACGGTGGAATAAGAAATGAAGTTTTAAGGTAGCCGAGCGGAGGAGTTGTGATGGCCACAAAGTTTGAGATCGACGACGGCTTGATCGCCAAACAGAACCGGAAAACCAGCGACTGGGTTGAAGAGGATTACGAACACCTCAGCAAAATGCTGCGCCGCAGAAACGTCGACACAGAATTGCTGGTCGCGCTAGCCCAGTCGTTTCGCGTAGCCGTGCCATCGTGGGAGTGGGCACCGGGGGAACACGTTTCGCCCGCTTTCCAGGGCTGGGTGAGCCGCGCGAGATCCACGAGAAGCTGGAAGACTGCGGCACGATCTTCAAACTCGTGCGCTCGACCCTGCCGTTTCGCTACATATTCCCTGGGACAAGCCTGACAATCGCCACTGAACTGCGTGAGTTTGCTGCTCAGCGCGGATTGCACCTTTGACGCCATGAACTCGAATACGTTTCAGGATCAGGCTGCTCAGAAACGTTCCTACAAATTCGGAAGTCTAACGCATCCCGACGCGGCCGTGCGCCGTCAGGCGGTCGAGCACAACATCGAGTGCATCAGGCTGGGCCGGCAAGCTCGGGCTCAAAGCGCACACACGGTTTGGATCGGAGACGGCGGGAATTTCCCGGGCCAGCAGCACTTTCGCAGGGCTCTCGAACGTTATCTGGAAAGCATGCGCGACATCTACGCCGCGGTGCCGGACGATTGGCGTTTGTTCATCGAGCACAAGCTTTATGAGCCGCGCGTTCTACTCGACCGTGATTAACGACTGGGGAGTGAGCTACTGCTGTCGCGCGAGCTTGGGCCCAAGGCCTTCTGTCTCGTGGACCTCGGGCCACCACGCGCCGAACGTGAATATCGAAATGATCGTCGCCCGCCTCATTCAGTTCGGCAAGCTGGCGGGTTTCCACTTTCAACGACAGCAAGTACGGTGACGACGATCTGGACGCGTGGTTCTATCAAGCCGTTCCAACTGTTCCTGATCTTCAACGAGTTTGGTCGATGCCGGGCTTTCCGGCCTGCCGGATTTGCCCCCGCTTACATGCCTCGATCAATCGCACAATGTCACCGATCCGATCGAGTCGCTGATGGCCAGCGCCGTTGAGCTGCTCAGGGCCTACGTGCAGGCACATCTGGTGGATCGCGAGGGCACTCGCTGAAGCGCAGGAGAAGTAGTGACCCGCTTGATGGCTCTCGCTGCCCTGAAGCAGGCATTCACCACCGACGTCTCACCGATCCTGGCCGTGGCGCGCGTAGACGTTCAGGCGGCGGGGCTATTGATCCAATCGGGACATACCGCGCCAGCGGCTACCGGCAGCACAAGGCTGAGGAGCGTCCGGCAACACAGGGCGCAGCCGCGTCCGGGATTGTTCGAGGACAAGCAAGTCAGCAATCAGCAGTCAGCAATCAGCAGTCAGCAATCAGCAATCAGCAATCAGCAGTCAGCAGTCAGCAGTCAGCAATCAGCAGTCAGCAGTCAGCAATCAGCAGTCAGCAGTCAGCAATCAGCAGTCAGCAGTCAGCAATCAGCAGTCAGCAACCAGAATTCAGTAGCTAAAGTTGTCTGCGACCAGTGCGGCCAGTCGTTAGGCGTCATGGATGAAGCTGTTCAACTCCCACAACTATGGTGAGGAGCGCGGACATTAACCATCAGCAATCAACAAGACCAGCGATCGACTGCCGATTGCTGATTGCTGACTGCTGATTGCTGACCATTCGCCGCATTGCCTGACCGCTGATTACTGATTACTATTTTGCCCGACTCACTCTACATAGCCGTTGATCTTGGCGCCGGCAGTGGCCGAGTGTTCCTGGCCGGTTTGGCGACTGGCGAGCTCTTTCTCGAAGAGGTGCGCCGCTTTCACTATCCGGCGAGTGAGTCCGGCGGCCATCTCCGTTGGGATTTGCCAACAATCATCGAAGAGATCAAGAGCGGCCTGGGAGAGGCTGGCGCGCGAGCCCGCGAACTCGGGAGAAAGATCGAGAGCATCGGAGTCGATAGCTGGGGTGGATTACGGGCATGATTGATGATGCGGGCTCGCTGGTTGAACTTCCCGTCTGTTATCGCGACGCAGAGAACTCAGGGAATAATGGAGCAGGTATTCTCGCAAATGCTGCGCGCGGAGGATCTTCAAACGCACCGGCATTCAGTTCCTTGTCTTCAGCACTCTTTTTCAACTCTTTGCCCACTGGCAAGCGGGCATTCCCCAGGCAGCGCAACGGCTGCTGCTGATTCCTGATCTGATAGATTTTTCCTCACGGGTAAGGCGGTCACCGAATACACGAACGCCACGACTACGCAAATGGTTAACGCCACGAGCGGCACCTGGGATTGCAGATGATCGAGCGATTGGGTCTCCCAAAGCACTTGTTGACGGAAATTGTGTCTTTGGCTCGCGCATTGGGCCATCACCAGGCCCGCGCTCATTGCAGAACTTGATCCGAGGGAGTATGCGTGGTGGCGCCGGCGACACGAGCACGGGTAGTGCGGTCGCCGGCGCGCCGCTGGGCTAAGATGACTGGGCCTACATTCTCGTCCGGCACCTGGTCACTCGTTGTGGGTGGAGAGCGACGAAGTCCTGATCAACGCAGAAGCGGAGCGCTGCGACTTACCACCAATGGGGGCGGCGTGTTCCTGTACCATTCGCGCCTTCCTCAAGAATGTGATCGGGACTCTGGATTCTTGAATCGTGCCGCAAAGAATGGGAACGGCGCGGTCTGAATGTTGGTTATGACGAACTGCTGAAGCAGGTTGAAAGAATCGATAATTGTCCGGCGCTGATTTTTCCTGATGACGAGCGTTTCCTCAATCCGCCGAGTATGCTGAAGCGCTGAAAGAACAGCTTGCCGAGAGCGAGCAAGTCATTCCTGAAAATCCTGCTGGGTTAACCAGGGGTGATCCTGGATTCGCTGGCTTTGCGTTATGCCTCGGTGCTGGGCACAATCGAATTACTGGCGAACAGATCGGATTGCTTGGCGTCCAGATCGTCGGTGGAGGCAGCCAAAACGACTATCTCAACCAGGCTACGGCGAATGCCACCGGCAGGACAGTGCTGGCTGGTCCCGTGGAAGCGACGGTCATCGGTATCGCATGGTCCAGGCGGTCGTCTCTGGCCGATTCACGTCACTGAAAGAAGCACGCAGTCACGTGGCGCAAAACGTGAAGCTCAAAAATTCAACCCGCAGGAACCGCCGCAGTGGCGAGAGGCTGTAATTCGTTACGCAGCAATTGAGGACGATATACGAACCAGCAGGAAGGGCGAACGTAAAAATGATCATGACGTTCGAGTACGGTATGCGTTTCTCGAAGAGCCGATGCACATCCCCGGCGCCACCTGCCGAGGAATTCACCTTGCATGCTCTCCGGCCTGACGCTGGCCAGGATGATCCAGGCGCAAGTGCGCCGCACGGGGCCGACCGGCATTCCCGGTTCGCATGGCGAGATCAATGTGCAGGGCGAAGTGCGGGCAAAAGCTGGACGTGTACGCCAGCGAGGCTCTCATTCACCGTCCTAAGCCAACGCCGGAAGTATCGGGATCATCACGCTTCCGGAAGAAAATGAGGGCGCACGATCATCCTGGGTCACACATCACCCAGTGCGCAGCCTATCCCGCAGCGATTGTCTTTGATCCGCTGGATGGTTCTCGTCCAGCATTGTTGTGATCTCGCTGTCACCATCGGCACGACTTTTCAATCTTTCGCCGGCCCAACCATGAAAAATCGGACCGACCCGGAAATCGAATGGGTGTTGCAACCGGGAAGCAAGCAAGGTCGCCGCCGGTTATGCTTTGTCTATGGCTCTTCAACAGTGATGGTTTACAGCGCCGGCAATGGCGTTCACGGTTTTACGCTCGATCCGAGTATGGGGTCATATATCCTGACACACGAGAACATCCGCATGCCGACGCAGGGGGTTTGTACTATTCGATGTCGAGCGAAGCATGCTGCTGCCAAGGTTCCCGAACCCGACGTGAGGAATATTTGCTGTCATGCAGAGCAGGGCTGAACGGGCGAAGCTACTCGTCCCGATTTGCGGGTTCGATGGTGCGCCGACTTTCGCTCGGACGCTGTTGCGCGGTGGTGTGTCTTTGTGTATCCGCCGATTGCGGGGTTTCCCTTCAGGTGGATCGAGGCTAAGCCACCACGAGGCCGTAATCCGGTTTCTTCTTTCTGGCTGAGCCAGGCCGGCGGCGCCGCCAGCAATGGGACCATCGCGGTTGCTCGGCGCGCAGCCCACGGACATCCATCCAGCGCACGCCGCTGATCGTTGGCGGCGAGGTTGAAATGGCGGCGTTTGAGCGTTGTATGCAGCGAGGGTAGCATGCCCAACGGGGCTACGACACTTCAGCCCAGGGCTGCCGCATCAGCGCGGCTACCCTGGTAATGAAGGCCGGCGCAGTTTCCCCAGCTCTGCGAGGGGTTTGCCTGATTTGCATCGCAGAAACGGGACGCGGATCAGCGCAACCGCGTTGCGGTTATGAAGAGCAAACCAAAGGGAAAGAGAATCGATGTTCCGCCGAAAACCTGCTACGCCACGCATCCGGCTTCAATTCATGGTGCAGCCAACGATGATCTGCGCGACCGCTATCTGATCCGTGAGTTGTTTGCTGCCAACGCAGGTTGCGATTGAACTATCTGCATTATGAGCGGTTCGTCATCGGTGGCGCTGCGCCTGTCAATAGGTCTGTCTCGCTTTGCCTCTACAAGCAGCGCCGGCATCAGCCAAAGATGAACCGCCCTTCCTGGAGCGCGCGTGAACTGGAGTGCAATCAATGTGGGAGCTGGCGCAGGCTTCGTTACCGTCGATGGCGAAGCGTTACCGAGGTTGCCCACCAGCCCGGGATGGTTTGTGCACATCCCCATGGGTACCGCGACCGTGACGTTTGACTTCTGCTGACGCCGGCCGACTCCGCGAAGTACTATCTCGCCTCGACGGCGCAGCGCACGCTTTGAAGTCGTCCAGATCCCGGTCGCGAAGCCACGTGCCGCTACGAAGCTTGGTCGCGCTCTCGCAGACATCAAATGCTCGAACGAATCTACCAGCGCATCGTGCCGGAGACCTGCAAGCCGGCCCAATTGTCTGCTGGGTCTGACGATGCTTCAAGCCCGGCGCGCGTCTGGAACACGTGCCCGCCGCACCTGCACCTGCGCGATCGCCGATCTGGGGTACCTGGCCGATAATTTCGACCTCGAGGATCAGCCGGTGATGCATTTCATGTGGGCAGCCGGAAGAAATGCGCCACCTGGTGGATGGCGAACGATGAAGCAGTGGTTTCGCCGCGCGTGGTCCATCCATATGTGGGCGCCGGCAAACCGAGTAACTGACAGCTTTTATTCTGGGCTATGTGACGGCGGCGAAAAGCCTCGACTATACTCGATAGTGAATGCTGGATATCTGCCTGACTGCAAATAGTTGTGGTATGTAATCTCCCCGCACCGGGTGTTTAGAATTCGTCATCCAGCTTTAACCTGGGTGTGTACTGGCCTGGAAGCTTAACCTAAAGGTTGTAGATTATACACCTGCGTTAAGGAAGTGACGAAAGAGCGGCTATGGCTACAGTGCGAACCGAGGCCTTTCTACCGGATCTGTGGCGGCCCCGGCACCTCCGGGCGCCTGCGGAAGAAGACCCGGGCGTCTTTATGCAGCCCAGCTACCTCGAGAATTTTGTCCCAGGCAGTGCTCAGAGACGGTCCGCGAAGACAACGCCGCTACCGGTTTGCCTACCGAGACGCTGGTAGTCGAGCGGCGACGGACGCTACCACAACCGCGCCGCCAGTCCAAACGATTCTTGCGCATGGCTGCGGCCCATGGATTCGGGCGAGTGCTGGTGGGGCGCGGTGTGGGATTTTTGTCTACGCCGGCAGTTTCGGCCCAGGCGTCATCGGCGGCTGGCGGGGCGCGCTGGGCGGATTGAGGCACTTTCTGCAAGCCACTGTGTAATCCTGGAGGCCCCGAATGCTGACTTTGGGATCAATACAACGTGCGTAGTGGTGGCCCGGCGCGCGGGT
>ERZ1370068.3696-contig-2798_pt1 | contig 20360 bp, 29 predicted proteins | sample MGYA00561227_ERZ1370068 | MGnify/ENA primary metagenome ERZ1370068 (study PRJEB38410, sample SAMEA6850437) | metagenome | study: Metagenomic assessment of the ecological functions of the soil: analysis of the soil microbiota associated with the... | reverse complement strand
TATTTGATCATGGAAGGCTACATCAAGCGCATCGCCGCAAGGCCGCGTTGCCACGCCAAACGCCTATCGCAAGCTCGGACTAAAACCGCCCACCGGCGCGCAAACAGAGCTAGCTTGGTAGGGGCGATTGACCTAATCGCCCGGCCGGTTTGGTGAACCGCCCCTACCAGTTTGATCGGATCGCGCGTCACACGCAGATACGAATTGGAATTCACCAGAAACTCGAAATCTGTTTCGATTTCTGCGAATTGAAAGTCCGTGCAGCGCCGGATCGGATTGCAGCATTGAATGTATTCGCTCGGCTGTGCTTCGAAGGTCACAGCGTCGGGTAAATGCGCGCTTCGCCGCGCGTCACACGCATGATTTCCAGAACCGACTCGCGGTGGAATTCGTAGTCGAACCGGTCGGTGCATGCGAAGAGAAGATATGACACGAGTGTTAGATCGAACGCGCCGTCGGCGAACGGCGATCGAGGGGCAACGCTTCCCGCGACGTACGCTGCTGCGGATGGATTTTGAAATCCGAGAAGAAAATAGCACGGATGCGCGTTCGCGCAATACGCGCATGCAGTCAGGATTTTTGTAAAAACCCCAGCGATAGGTCGGCACTAGTCCAATCGATCGGTAAACCGATTCAAGGTCGGGATCGGATCGTTCTCTGATTTTTTCTGGCGACAGCGAATAGATTGGATCGAACGCGGTCGCCTTAATCCCGAGATTGTTTGCCTCAGCGCAAAAATGAACTGACCCCGCCTGCTACATCCAAGATTGTTTTCCCGGATCAGCTCCTTCGGTTCGAGTAGGAAATACCGCCGATACTCTTCGAATGTGCGAGTGACCGGAGCAACACGACCCGACCGAAGCTGCAGCCCACATTTCGCTTGGATCGGCGGCGTCCTTTTTCGTCCCTACGCCACTTTGGCGGGCGTTCGCGCCAAGGCTTGCCATTTTATCCGATTTTGCGTGGTAGGGGCGATTGACTCAATCGCCTGGGCGGTTCGGGTGAACCGCCCCTACCTTTTCAGCGCCACGATCAGAAAACTCTAAGGATGCCGTTACTGTAAGCCGCGACTCGCACCCACGTGTAGCTACCATTGCGCAATCGCACCGCCCAAAAATCAAAATCACCATTTAGCCTGTCGCCGGCAGCGTCGAGCGCTGTCGATCCAGTCACGCCTCGATAATGCTCTGCTTCTTCAATGAACGCCGCTTTGAAGTTGCCGAAATTCTTTTGCGGTTCGGCATTTACCAGCGCCAGGTCTCACCACGAACAACGCATCGTAAGTGGACAACGCGAACGCATCCGGCGTGATGCCGGTGCGCGCTTCGATCTCATCCGCAATCGGTTGCCACCGATTGCGCAGCGCATCAGGCAAACCGAAAATCGGATTTGGATAACCAACGCTTGCCGCAAAACCGGCCGCACTCGAATCGCCGGTCAATGCCGCGGAAAGAGCGACGCCGTCGCTGCCGTACCACGCCGTGTTTTCGAGCGTAGGGTTCCCTTGTGCAGAATGAAATACGTCAACGGCCTCATCGAACGCAGCCAGATAAACGGCAACCGCAGACGGACTGATTCCGCCGGCAATCAAGCTCGCGACCTGGGAGGCAACAGAGTTCGTAGCGGCGGAAAAGTTCGTGGTGGTCGGCTCATAGCGAAACCCCGAAGCCACTGTGCCTCCAAGAGCCTGAAACCTTATCTGAACAGAATCGTGCAGACCCGTTGTTGCCGCGGTCGTTGCGCCAAAGCGGAACAATGGCGCGAATGCCATCGTGCTGCAGTAACGCCACAAGTGCCTCCGCCTCGCGGGTATCCGGTGGGCAAAACCGAAGGATATTATCGCCGGGGATGGCGAGCGAAGATGCTGTGCTACCCTGGCTGATCACAAGAATATTATGCGCGTCCGCGAAAGGTTTGATCATAGCTACTTCGGAACTGGTCTGCGGCCCGATGACGATCTTGACGCCACGCGCATTGAGGTCCTGAATAGCATCGAGCGCACGCGATGGATCTTGCTGCGTGTCGCGAACAAGGAATCGGAATCGGACCGGGCGATACTGGGGACCGATGTTTTTGAGATCTCGTGCTGCAATCTGCAATGCGGCGACGGTGCTCCTGCCAAGCGAGAACCCCGATCCATTTAACGACGCGGAGCACGCCAATCTTGACGAGCGATTTCGGAGTTTTGCCAGCTTCAACTTTTGCTGGGGGAACAAGCAAGGGCGAGAAGCAGTCACACAGACAATGGCACGGAAGGATGATCCGAATTTTCATAAACGGGCTATCATCTCCGAAGCGGCGTTCGACAGTCAAGAATGATCGCGGGTGGGATGCAGCGACTCGCTGCAACGAAATGCGAAGCATGAGGCCGGGCTTTCAAACATCTTTGATTATTGTGCCAGAACCGCCTGACGGTAATCAGCCCAGAGATTCTTCGCTTCGCTCAGAATGACAATCGTGCTTTGATTTGACCCTCCCCTTCAACGCTTCAACCCTTTATCTGTTTCACGAATGCAACTGACAGCGGATTTCTTCCAGCAGACGGCCAAGGTTTTTACTGTCTCCGAGTTGACGCGAAGCATCCGCGGCACGCTTGAGACAAAGTTCGCCGCGGTCTGGGTACAAGGAGAGATGTCAAACTACAAGTTGCACCCGAGCGGTCATCAGTATTTCACGCTCAAAGATCAACGCGCACAGATCTCATGCGTGATCTGGCGAGACACGATGCTGCCGCCGCGACAAGCATCGCTGGCCGATGGCGCACAGGTGCAAGTCTTCGGCACCGTCACGGTTTTCGAAGCGCGCGGACAATACCAACTCAACGTTCAAATCATTCAGCCGCGCGGAGTCGGCATACTCCAGGCGAAGTTTGAAGCGCTAAAGCGCAAACTTGAGACAGAAGGCTTATTTCGCTCGGAACGGAAACGGCCGTTGCCGAAGTTTCCGCGTCGGATCGGGATTGTGACTTCACCAAGCGGCGCAGCTGTCCGCGACATGCTTAACGTGCTCCGTCGTCGCGCACCGTGGTTGCAGATTCTGATCAACCCGGTCCGCGTGCAAGGAACCGGCGCAGCGCAGGAAATTGCAGTGGCCATTCGAGAGCTGGCCGCGCCTAACGAGGTATTTGCGCCTGTCGATCTCATCGTGGTCACGCGCGGCGGTGGCAGCATTGAAGATTTGTGGGAGTTCAATGAAGAGATCGTCGCGCGCGCGATATTCCATTCCGCTGTGCCAATCGTCTCAGCTGTCGGTCACGAAATCGATTTTACCATTTGCGATTTTGTCGCAGATCTGCGCGCGCCTACCCCAAGTGCCGCGGCCGAATTGATTGTCCCTGATGTCATCGATCTCCAGCGCCAGATCGATCGTTGCGCGCGCACGCTGGGCCGCCAGTTGCTGAACCGCGTACGCGACGCGCAACAACGGCTCGACCACGCGCGGGATACCTTGCAGCGTTGTCTCGCGCATAAGATTGAGGGCTACAAGCGCGGTCTGGACCACATTACGGCGGCCCTGCAACCCCGAAAGCTTTCGGGGGAACTGATGATGCGCCGCAACCATTTTGCCGATCTCCATCGGCGACTAGTCGCCTGCCCTGCGCGCTTGATTGAGAACGCAAGACACCGTTTCAGTAGCATCGAAGGAATTCTGCGCGTGCTAGGACCCGACGCGACGCTGCGCCGCGGTTACAGCATCACCATGAACGATCGCGGCCAAATCATCCGCACAACGGCAGAAGTCCGCCTAAAAATGGCAATCCGCACCCGCGTAAGCGACGGCGAATTCGGTTCCGAAATTCTGTAAAGGCAACCTGCCAGCCTGCTAAGCGAGCGCGCCCGCAAAATCGGTGATTCCAGTTTAACAAATGCAGTTAGCTTTTCCTCTGTGCGCACAACGAAACGCTTTCCGTCGTCGCGGTGTGCGTCTGCAATCCAGATCGTTCGCCCGTTGAAATCAATCGCTGAGACGCAGCCCCAACTCCAACCGGCTTTGCTGAGATTGTCAGCGATGATTTCCTCAATACTTCATTCAGACTTTGCTCGCGTAACTTGCCTGTTATTAGGAACGACTACGAACCACAGCCCACACCACGACAGCTAGGAGAACGATCCCGGCAACGATGACTTTCCAGCTACCAGCGCTCTGCCCAACCACCACCACCCTGCCGCCCCGATCAGCCTGCCGACGCCCGTCCTGTTTCGGCCTCTAACTTGATCGCCTCACGCTCACGCTGTGCTGCGCTGGGCGTCGCTGGACCGTAATGAAACTTTTCTGAACGTCTTGAGGGAGTTCAAAGAAATAGACCTTCGAAATTCCCGTTTTAGTTCTAAGCACAATTCCGTCCCCTTCTACGCGGGTGATCGTGGCGTCTTTGTATTCCTTGCCGTTAATGGTTTTGAAATCCTCAGCCAGCGCGAGTGACGCGGACAACGCTGCGAAAATTGACAGGGCGGTTTTCCAGCACGCTCACGCGGCGGATCTTGGCTCTTTTGCTCTCCTACCGCAACCACAAAGTGATATAACGCGGTCGACGTGATTGAGCAGCGAGAGCACGCGGGCGATTTCAAAGAACCGTAACGCGGCGTGAACAAAAAGCCGCCACGCGCTGAAAGCGTGACGGCTGATTGTGAAATGCTGGCAGCGCGGCTTACGGATTGTTGACTACTTGCGGCGCAGGTTTGCTCGCTTCAAGTCCGCCACCGGACGGACTCGCTGCGGCGAGCTGTGCGCTTATTTTCTGCAGGCCAGCAGTAAGCGCTTCGATTGCTTCCCCAATTGCACAAGCAATCTGCACCTGCTGCGCGCATGCGGAAGAGTGCGCGGCACGCTGCAAAACTGGATTTGTTTGGAACACTTATCGCGTGTTAACCTGACCTGGGATTTGCATGGTAGTGTCGCGCTTGAGTCGAAATGGATTTGTCCAACTGTGCGCGCGGAAGATCATGCGTCATCTCGATTTCGTTCCTTTGACCGTGAAAGCTGTCCATCGCACTCCGTTCTGCTCGGATTGCTGTGTGCCAGATAATGCCTTTCCGTCGCTGCTGAATTGCCAGTCAATGCGGGATGTTACGACCGCGCCGTCTGGACCTGTCGCCACCCCTTCTTCGGTGGTCGTTGTCTTGTCGAAAGTTGCGGTCAGAGCCCAGCTCCATCCGTCACCGGAGAATCCGGAAACAGTATGAATCTTCTTAACCGGATCGTAGGAGAGGATCTCCATGTTGTTGAGCTCCTGGCCGTTGCCTTTCCACGTTTGATCGACCTGCACGAAGAATCCGTTAACAATCCAGTGTTCGTGCAAATACCAGTTCACCTTGTACTCAGGTCCGGTAGGCGTGTCCTTCGCCGTTCCTGACAATGTCCAGTCTCCAACCCAGACATCCCACTTCTTGAGTTCTGCTGGAGGTACTGGGTTGAGTCGAAATGGCTTTGTCCATCGTGCGCGCGGATCGGTTTTGACGATTGTTAGCGTCCCTGCGGCGACACGCGCGGTTACGGCATCCCGGAATGCCCCGGCTGACATTCTTTGCTTCGCATTAAATTTATCAACCGCAAACGGCTTGCCCGCGCGATAGCTGATTAGCGCCGGACACAACACATCACCCGGTGTTTTTCGCACGCGCTCGACACTGTCAGCCATTGCCTGCTCCCTTATCGCGATTTCATTTTTAAAGCGGCGGTCAACTAGCAGCCGGATAGGCTCGAGTTCTTTTGGCACCAGCAGCCGCGCGCATACCACTAGCAACAGAATCGCCTGAGCTACGGCTGGCGGAAACCGGCGCGCCAATGGCCACAAAGGAACTTGTGTACGCCAGCCCCAGACCTATCGCGACGGCTATCACGAGATCAAACTGAGCATTGGTCCATACGCCGGCGCCGGTTCTCTCCAGGAAAAATGCCGCCAACGCAATTGCGATTAGACCGGTACAAAGCCGAACACTCCGATCGTGCCACCTCAGCACAGCCATTACAGACGCAAGCGACTAAACCGACCAACACCCATTGTAAGTCCTTATAGCTGCGAATGGCCTTTTTAAGCGAATAGTGTCGCGGGGCCAAAATGTTAAGGAAGAAGTCGCGGCCGAAGCTGACATAACAAATCGCAATGCCAGTCGCGATCACGACAGCTGCTACGCATAAACATTTTAGCGCTTCGCGCCGACGGTTCATTGCAAGCCATGCGAAAGCAGTCAGGGCATTGCGATGATGTTGTGCTTAACAAACCCTGCAAAGGCCATCACGAGAACAGGCATGACGTATCCACGGTCTCTCGATCGCGCACCGAGAAACGCCAGAAAGCCGAAGGCCATAATGGCATGACTGAGGAGTTGCGGCTCATTCAATCCGACGTACGACCTAAAAAACCGGCTCATCATGGCTATGTAGAATGCAGCGCTGATTACCGCAGCCGCTTGAGTTCCGCCCAATCGCCTGACGCTCAAAGCGATTGCTGTCGCGATCGCGATTACGGAAATCAGAGATAACAACCTCCCAGCTAAGACGGGATCACCGATCAGTCGACCGGCTAAACCCACGATGTAAAAGGAAAGGGGCGGATAATTGTTTGTGATGAGTTGAGCGGTAGACGGATAGAGCGGCATTTTACCCATGGCCGCATCAGCCGAAATAAGCGTTCCACGCCTCATTGTCTGTAATCTCGATGTTGAGAAAGGCGCGATACACGGGCCATGTAAACGCCAGGATCGCTATGGCATAGAGTAGCCACCGAAGCAGACGGAGATAGAGCGGGTTCTGGATTTTTCTCCTCTCCGGCTGATCGAGTGTGCAGTGCTCTTTGAGGACCTCGTTGAGCAATATTCCGTTCACCTGATTATATCGCACACTGTCCGATCTTCTTTTATTATCTCGAGTGCCGATTCTGCACCCGGCCTGGCAACTTGCTCAACAGGTCAACGAAAGCACCGTCGTGGGGAGTCCGTCTAGTTAAGCCTCAGCCTGATCTTCATATAGGACCTCGCCCTACACGCGGCTAATCGGCTTGTTTGTGCTCACGTAACGCTGTATGAAACAAAGAGCCGCCACACCGCCAGCTTTTGTCAAACCAATCCGCCGTTCTCGCGCTGCCAATTACCGATTCAAGTCTCCACAAACGCAGTCAGCTTTTCATCTTCCCGCACAATGAAACGCTTTCCGTCGTCGCGATGTGCGTCAGCAATCCAGATCGTTCGCCCGTTGGAATCAATCGCTGAGACGCAACCCCAACTCCAACCGGCTTTGCTAAGATCTGTCGGCAATGATTTCCCAGGATTTCACGCGACGTGGCGCCATTGTGAGGCGCGGGCTTATCCTTCAGCGTTAGAACGTCGACTGGAATGGCGAGCCAGTCCGCCGCCCTGGCGAGATCGTAAAATGCGCGCGCCTCGATCAGCGTGTCTTCCATCAGCGACTCGTAGAAACACGCGATGCCAAAGGCGACCCAGCCGTCGGAAAACAACGCAGTTCGCACGGGCTCGACTCCGGTGAATTGCTGCGCTCTCCTTTGCGCAACGTTAAAAACGTGGCTGGTGCGAACCGCCACATTCGTCAACTGACTGAAATCAATGAAGCGCTTGAACGGAGGAAATACTTTTTCAATGTCGACTAGCCAGTCAGCGATTTGATCTAGCATGAGATCGTCCAGCGTGCCCTGCGGTTGCCAGGCGATGACTCGGTAGGCGGGATAGTAACGCAAAAAATCCGGACCGGGCAGACTCGTCGAAATCGCGAGCGAGGCTTTGAACCGGTGGAGTCGGCAGGCGAATTCATTGCGCATCCTATTGTCGGAAATCACCGTGTGATTGGCAACTCCAACCGGCTTTACTGAGATTCTCGGCAATGATCTCCCCAATACTTCATCCGGTTCCGGGCAATCGCACTCATGATTATGCCGGTGGGTTTTAATTGCGGATTCGAGTTCAAAAATTGGGGTATTTCTCTTGAAATGCCCAAAAATTGGGTCGAATGACCTCGCGCAGGGCCACACACTCAGGAGAACTTATGTTTGACCACGTCAAATTCGGAGTCAGCGACTATGCAGCGAGCAAAGCGTTCTTCCTCAAGGCACTCGAACCGCTCGGCGTAGCTGTTGTCTCGGAGGGGCCGCCGACGTACGGTGTCGAGCTTAGCCCAAAGGGTAAGGCTTCATTGTGCCTGTACCAAACCGAGGAGAAGCCGGCGCATCTTCACTTGGCGTTCACGGCCGAGAATCGCCAGCAAGTCGAAGCTTTCTATCGCGCGGCTCTGGAGGCGGGTGGCAAAGACAATGGTGCGCCTGGTCTGCGCCCGGACTACCACGCGAACTACTATGCAGCTTTCGTCATTGGTCCGGACGGGCACAACATCGAAGTGGTTTGCCACGAACCCGAGGCCTAACCCTTCCATCGTTAGACGACTTCGCTTGTGCACAAGGTCAATACAACAAAGATGGTTGAACTTACTTGGTCGTCGCCGAAGGGAAAGTTCGTCGGCGCGAGCAAAAATGTTTCAATGGAGTTAGGACGCAAGCCCGAATCCACAGACCTGAACGAGCGGCATCCCTTTGATGTCGAGATTTTGCGTATTCCGCCTGGGAAGGCTCCCTATTCGTATCATTCGCACAGCGCACAGTGGGAGTTCTATCACGTGATTTCAGGCAGCGGCGTTGTCCGCCACAAAGATGGGACTACTCCGATCGAGGCTGGCGACGCATTCATTTTCAAGCCGGGTGAGCCACACCAGATCACCAATGACACTGCAGAAGACATGCTCGTTTACGTCGTGGCGGACAATCCAATTGAGTGATACATACCATCACCCCGACAGCAATAAGTGGGGTGTGCCGTTCCCTGAGCGCAGATATGTCCGCTCAGAGGCGCTGGATTATTTCGATGGTGAAGAATGAAACAGTCACCCTAGTTAGGGCTGCCCTATGGCTATCGGTATTCTTACGTAATGCGACCCCTTCGGTATTCCATCAACGTCACATTGGACGGGTGCTGCGATCATCGTGCAATTCCCGCGGACGAAGACTTACATCGTCACGCGGTGGAAAACCTCGACCAGGCCGATGCTCTCCTCTTTGGCCGGGTGACTTACGAAATGATGGAGGCAGCGTTTCGGCCGCCGGCGCGGACGGGAGCGAGGCCTGATTGGATGGAACCCTTCGCCCGGACGATCGACGCGGCAAAGAAGCTACGTCGTGTCGAGCACCCTGGACCGGGTCGATTGGAACGCGGAGCTCGTGCGCGGGGATCTGGGGAAGGCCGTTCAGCAGCTCAAGCGGGAGTCGGGTAAGGGACTGTTCGTGGGAGGCGTGAAGCTCCCGCTGGCGTTGGCGGAGCTGGGATTGATCGATGAGTACGAGTTCGTGGTGCAGCCCAGGCTAGCGGGCCACGGGCCGACGTTGTTCGCGGGGCTATCGAAGCGTGTCGACTTGAAGCTCGTGAGCCGGCTGGAGTTCGGCTCGGGGGCGGTGGCGATGCGGTATGAGCCGAGAAGGTAGCCATCCGCTTCTTAGCCCGAGTCGGCCGCATCATGCTGTGATTCGCGTTTACGATAATGCGGGCAACGTCGATCGAAACGCACGAGCACGCGGGCGATTCCAAAGAGCCGTAAGCGCGTGAAACAAAAAGCCGCCACGCGGTGAAGCGTGACGGCTGATTGTGAAATGCTGCTGCTCTAGGGATTGTTGACCACTTGCGGCGCAGGTTTGCTCGCTCTCAAGCTGTGCGCTCACCTTCTGCGAGCTGCGCTAGCCGTAAGCGCTTCGAATTTGCTGCCGCTGGAGCGCAATGGTCGCTTCCTGCTCCTCGTTCTGTGCGATGCTCTTTGAGAAACTCATTGAGCAACATCGCGTTGATCCGCTGGTAGCGGACCGAGTAGGGTTTTCCTTCTTTGTCCACTGCTATCAACGCAGGATTCACCTTTGCTACTTCTTCAGCAATCAAGCCAAATTGGGGGATGTTGGTCTTGTCGTTCTTGTAGTGGAAGGTCACCGGTTTAAGCGAGAAAATCGCTTCACTGGCCTTGTTCATGGAGTCAATATCCTTCTTGAACCGCTCGGAGGAGATACAAGCACCAACACCGAGCTGGCCGGTGACCGCGTCAATCGATTACGTCGCAACCGAAAGGGCCATTACCGAGAATGCCAGCGATAAAGGTTTGCGTCTGGGTTCCTTCGAGGCCAATACGGATGGTGTTGTCATCGGCGTTAGCACCACCGTTACCAATTTCGATATTGTTATTCCCAGCGAGAACGGCGACGCCAGCACCTTCGCCCAACGCGATGTTGTCGGAACCGGTGGCGTTCCTGAGCGCGTTAGCGCCAACGGCAGTATTGCTGTTGCCAGTTGTGTTCGCTTCGAGCGCGTCAAAACCGATGCCGGTATTATTGCCACTATTTGAATTGTGAAGTGCTTCGAAACCGTGGGCAGTGTTGTTGTTGGCGCCGGTGTTGTTAACCAGGGCTTGCCAGCCTGTCGCCGTATTGCGGTCACCACTTGTGTTGGAAAACAGGGCTTGAAACCCGTTGGCCGTGTTGTTGCTGCCGGTGGTGTTGTGAGAAAGCGCAAACTCACCGATGGACGTGTTGAAGCCGCCTTCTGTGTTGTTCAAAGGGCAGCCGCTCCAACGGCTGTATTCGCAACGCCGGTGCTGTTGAATAAAAGGGCCGCCGCGCCAAAGGCCGTATTTTCCCTCGCGGTATTGAAAATGAGCGCCCCGCGCCGGTAGCAGTGTTGAAGTTTCCCTCTGTGTTGCTAAAAAGCGAATACCAACCAACGGCTGTGTTCGCAGAGCCGGTGGTGAGGCTAAAAAGGGCGTTCTGTCCCTTCAGCCGTGTTGAACCTGGGATAACCGCCGTCTGGCGGCGGGACAACTCGCTTGGGTGGTAGGTGAGAGCGCAAACCATGCAAGCACAAACGCGATGACAAATACTGGAGTTGTTTTTAGAGCCGAATCAGTGCGTTCATAGATATTTCCTTTTCGTTCTCTCGGTAGTTGATCCCGCGAGTGCAGGTCTGAAAAAGGGGAAGAAAACACCGAGAGAGAGCTTTCTTTACCCTGCCCCCGGATTCAGGCCTTTGTGTCGGTGCCGAGGGTGATAAAGCGTCGCCAGATTGTCAATGCAAAAGCCGATCCTCGAATCGCCGATTCAAGTTCAATAAACGCAATCAGCTTTTCATCCGCACGCACAACGAAATGCTTTCAGCCATCGCTGCGATTGATGGTTAGGCATTGTTCGCTCAATAGGTGGATACAAACCGTCCCTCTCCAATTCCACAAACGCAGTCACGCTTTTCATCTGCCCGCACCACGAAACGCCTTGCCGTTGTCGCGATGGGCGTCAGCAATCCAGATCGTTCGTCCGCTGGAATCAATCGCTGAGACGCAGCCCCAACTCCAACCGGCCTCGCTGGAGCTTGTCAGCGATGATTTCAGTGTCGCGGTAAGTCGTTTTCAGGTTGCGTGAGCACTCTCAATTTCCTTTTTGTTGTTGTGCAATAGCCGTCTCGAAGTCTTTCCCTCTGCTACAAGGGAAGTGGATTTGAACGGCTATGTCCCGAAGTGATAGGAAGTGTTGAAGACTATCCTTGCGTCGTCCGTTACGATAGAAAATGTGACGCTCCCGCGGTCACGTGATGACGGTGTTGCCCTCCCAAGCACGATATGAGTTCTGCCGTCTTTGTGCGTGACGGCCTGACCGGTAAAGTTGATGGCTGTTCCCGCCTGCAGCTTCCGAACCGCATCATCGGATGCCGCCAGGAGTAAACTGCCTTTCTCACTCTTAAAAAATAGGGCCTCACCTTGAGCTGATAGTCACCCACATAATTTCCGTCTCGATGTGTAAGCGGACTGACGATCAGGCTGGCTTTCCCGCAGGGCGACGGAGGCGGAGCTTGGACCAATAAACAGTTTGCGCGTGCCCGCGCTCGATGTCCCCGCCGTCGAATCAGGCCTCTCAGCGTGAACAACACTTGTGACGCCGAGCATTTGAAAAACGAAAACCGCGATCGTCAATCTCGCGATCAGGGAGTGCCCGCACATCAGCAACTCACGTTTCTCGTTTGTGCTTGCGGAGTGGATTTGGTGAGGCACGGCCATTGACTTGGTGCGACTAACGAATTTCATAAACCGCCTTTCATTTAGATTGACTGCTCCAGATTCGGCGCGGAACGAGGAACCATCTTCACAGGGCGCTTTCAACAGCGGCCTGCTTCAGGTGACTCGGGGCTCCAGTTGAATCTGGAGATCGCGCAAGCGGTGTCTCAGCGAAGGTTAAGCCCCTCAACCGGTTTTTCAGGCCGGCCGAAAGTGCGTCGAGGCGTCGGATAACGCAATCAACGATGATTTTACCAGCACCACCAACAGCCGCACATTAGACCTTAGTCCTATGCCTTTTTGGACATCAGGCTGTTTAATGAGCGTCGAGGCTTACGAAGTCCGCCAGCGCAAAGATCAACGCGGCGTCGATCTGATCCGACGCGCTGCCATTCGTGCTTTGGTTTGGGCGATCATCGACATTTATGAGCTGTTCGCCAGCCGGTAGACGCGAGAGGGGGCGCACATGTCCACTACCGGCACCGGCCACAAACCCGAGAACTTGGCCGTAGGTGCCGTCCTCACCACACTGTCGTTCTTCTGCGTCGCGCTGGTGGGCGCTCTGGGCAAAGCTGCAGGTCAACTCACGTCGACGGCGGTAGTCGTGCTGTTCCAGAACCTGATCTGCTTCGTGGTCATCATTCCGGTGGCAATCCGCGGCGGCCCGGCATCGCTGCGAACCGACAAGATCGGCCTGCATGTCTTGCGTGCCGCAACCGGAACCGCCTGCTGGTACGCGCTGTTTGTGGCAATCACGATGATGCCGCTGACCAACGCGGTCCTGCTGACCTTCAGCGCTCCGCTGTGGATGCCAGGGATCGCCTGGTTGGTGTCTCGTCAGAAAGCATCGATGGCGACGTGGGCCGGTGCCGCGATCGGATTTGTGGGTGTGATCCTCGTGCTTCAGCCCCAACACCATCACTTCAATATCGGCACCCCGTTGGCGCTGGCCGGTGCGCTGTTGCTCGCCGTCGCCCTGATGTCCGTCCGTTGGCTTGGCGCGACGGAGCCGATGCCTCGAATTCTGTTCTACTACTTCCTTTTTTCCACCGTGATGGTGCTCCCACTCGCACTAGTCGAATGGCGCCCGCTCGAGCCACGGACCTGGATCTACCTGATCGGTGTCGGAGTTGCGCAGCTCTTTTCGCAGGTGTTCATCGTGCTCGCGTACGCTACGCGTCGTCGGTCAAGCTCGGTCCGTTCATCTATACAACGATTGTCTTCACAGCGTTGATCGACTGGGCCATTTGGCATCGGTCGCCGACGTTGTTCGTCGTCCTGGGCATGGCGTTGGTCATCGGTGGCGGGCTCGTCGCGATTCGCGGCAAGACCGACGCCCCGCTGGCGGCGATTGAGAGCTAACACCAGCGATCAACGGCTAAGCGCAGACCGTTTCTCTGTCACGGCACCTTCTTTGAGGGCTTCGCACCTGTGACGTCTTCAGTCGGAGACCCTTTGCATGTCTTCTTCAGCGTTGGTCCGGCCAGGCAGCGAACTATTGTCTGCCGGTTGGCTCATGCGTGTTCACCCCGGATTATTCGTCGGATTGTAAATTGTTAGCTCCGCCGGTTTGGTCTCCACCGCTTCCCTGCACGATCGCGCCTGTAGTTAAGGCTATAAAACCCGCTGCTACAGCAGCGGCCACTTTCGCTTCGATAGATAATTTCAGTGTTCTAAATCGACCTTTGCTCGCTCCTCGCCATCGCCGGCTTTTTCCCGCACAGCTCCTCTTTCGCCTCTTGGATCAGCGAGAGAACTGTTCGGCAGTCAGAACCAGCCAGGCTCAAACTCCTGAAACCAGGGCTTGCTTTGTTGGTTACCCTTCGAATCGTAACGCGCTAGTGGATGTTCGTGCCAACTACACAGGTTCGGACTTACAAACGCCGTCCAATCTTGTTACTAGCGATAACCTCCTCCGGGAGATGGAGCTCTGGAGATTGTGCATAATGGCAGCTTGTCGCCAAAAATATTCTTGTCGCGCCGCCGGTTCGAAACTTCCTAAGGTTTTATCACCACCAGTGTGCCGAGGTGGGCGGCGTTATAAAACTGGCGCGCTTTCCAATAAGGCATCCTAATGCATCCGTGTGATGCGGCACTCCCGGCAGATAGCCTTGGTGCAATCCGTAGCCCGGCGAGAACTCGATGAAGTAGGGCATCGAGGCGCCCACGAAGTGCGAATGCGGCGGTTTGCGGTCACGCCTGCTATCGACGTTGGCCTTCACGACCCGGCCTGAGTCATCAACGTAGTCACCATAAACACTGGAGCGATGATCTTCGTCCTTACGGATGACTTGAAAGCGACCAACCGGAGTGCGGTATCCCTTCGCGACCACTGGATATGCGCGACGACGCGGTTCTATGCCCTGCGCGGTAGAGATAGGCTTCCTGTGCCCGCAAGCTCACGACGATCGACGGACGGCCGGAATGACCCTCCGGTATGTTCGACGTAACCATGTCGGTCACAGTGCTGCAGCCACTCAACAATCATGAGAGTCGCGCAGAGCGCAGAAAATTGTGAAAGTCGATTCATGCACTCTGTGTCCGACGATTATCGAGTAATCACGCCTACTTCGTTTTGTCTCAACCGCTCAGTGACCTTCACACCTTTTTGCGACTGTTGATAACAAACGTGTTGTTTTCTCCCAAAGCTGACCATGGCCCACGCGGCACTTCGCTAAAGTCCACGAACCGCCAGTCGGTGACATCCGTTTGTTTCAGGCCGAGATAGTCTCGCACGGCAGGGGAGACATCGAGGCCAGCGCCCTGATTCAGATTGGGTTTTGGACGTTCATTGCCAAACACGTATTGCCAATGGTCCGTTCGGAATGGTCCTGCGTCTTCCCACTGCGCATAAGCGATTCGATTGCCTTTGCGGATCGCGATCCATCGATCTTTGCAAGTGGAAACAGCCGGACCCTGGTACGCCTCTTGAAACCACGGAACAACTCGAGGCGCTTCCGGCCGGTGGCCTGTATGTGCTTTGTCGTTGTAGGGGAGTGCGCAGTAAAATGGGTTCTGCTGCGGTGTAAATTTTACCGGGACATAATTACGCCGATGGGCAGGATTTGGGTCGTCAAAACCGCCGTAGTTTTTGGTCCATTGTTTGTCCCAGGCACTTGTGCGATTCGGGACGAGATTATTTCCACCTGGCTTGTTCGCCGATCCAAAAGACGGTTGTTACGATATTTGTTTTCCACGGAAACGGCCGCGCAGGCCGAGAGGCTGACGATTTTCTGATGCGGGGCTTGTCCTTTTCACTGACCGCTTCGATTTGAGCGAAGGCCGGATCAAACGCGATGAAGACAGCGAAACAAAAAGACCAAGTGAGCAGCGTTTCCCCATCACTTTCCTATCGGTTCCCATTCAAACGCTGCGTGAAGCCCCTGAAGGCTTACTTCGCGTTTCGCGGTCTAGATTATCACTTTAGACAAGATTACAAACCGATATTTTTCCAGGATTCAACGAGCACTGAATGAATTTCCAAGTTGCTGCCGCCTCAAGGCGTGAACTTGTAGACGCAACCGTCGTCGTCCGTCGCCGCCGTGAACAGTGGCGCCGTAGAAGTTTCCGAATCGATCGACGACCATGCCGTTGTAGGAAAAGCCACCATCTGGCGGGCCCTCGAACGGATGAACAACACTCTCAGTCCACTGCCCGCCGCCAATCGGAGTTAGCTTGAAGATTGTGCCACTCCCTAATCCGCCTTCACTCGTGGTGCCATAAAGATTGCCGGCTGCGTCGCGAACAAGATTGCTGATCGGACTGTTGCCGTCGCTTCCGGTTTGGAAGCTATAAATCACTCTCCCATCCCATTCCCCAACGTCATCGGGCCGGGGCGACAGTTCGTAAACAGCGCCGATACCGTTTTCACCACCGTAATAGGTGGTCCCGTAGATTTTACCCGAAGGAGCGCGGAGCAACGCGCCGTAAGGAAAACTCCCGTCGGGTTGCCCATGAAAAGAATATAGCGCCCTGAAATCCCATTCCCCAACTGCTGTCGGTGTGAGCTCGAAAACAACTCCGCTTCCGTACAAACCGCCGAGCAGTAGCTGCACCGTAGAGCCGGCCATGGCTCCAGAAGCATCCTTCCGGCTGAACCTGTTGCTCCATCCGCACCGCCAGTGAAAGTGTGAATCACCTGAAAATCCCAACTTCCGGCGTGCGGATGAATTTTGTAGATCGTGCCTACGCCGTATGTGCCACCGGTCGGCGTCATACCATAGACATTTCCGCTCCGATCTACCGTGACTCGCGCGCCCGGGCCAGAGCCATCGTCGCCGCCGGTGAACGCATGAATGACTGTCTGGTTCCACGTCCCGCCGGACTTGGTCGAGCTTGTAGACCACGCCGCAGCCGCCTTCACAGCCACCTGAACCGCCCGTGACCGCCGTGCTGACAAGTTGCCGCGCCGATCGATTGTGACGCCTTTGTACGGCTCGCCTCCATCCGCGCCGCCGGTGAAACTGTAAAGCACGGTGTGCTCCCATCCGTTAGGTGTGGGGCTGAGTTGAAAACTGTGCCGCCACCAAACTCTCCTCCAAGCACTGTCGTGCCGTAAATGTTTCCAGCGCTGTCCGTCTCCAAATCGGTGTCGGCGTATTCGCCTTCCTCCTCTTCGAAGCTAAAGATCACGTCTGTCGTCGTTGCGCTAGCCGTGACCAGCGACAATGCGATCACGAAAACTGGAGCTGCGTTTTTGATGCGAATCAGTGCATTCATTGCTTTTCCTTCCCTTCCCGGTTTGAGTTGATTTTTGAAATCGCGGGTCCGGAAGAGGCAAAGAACCCGGCGGTCAAAGTCCTCCGCCTGATTCAGATCCGCTTTACCGACGCCGAGCCTCGCCAGGAAATTCGACCTGCTTGTCAATACAATCCGCTTCTCGTTCCTCTCGCATTAGGCAAAAACTTTCGACCGCTTGACCCGTGCAGCATCGTTAGGCTGAACATTGCTATGCTGTCCGAAACATCCGGTCAGCTTCGACGCGTTTTAGGCGTCGGCTTCGGTCTAGCGGTGAGTATCGGTGGTACGCAATGACGTCATTCTTTTTGGCGGGAATTATAGGCCTCTGCTGCATGGCCCTGATCGTATTGAGACGCCGAGAACCTGAGTTACCACGACCTTATCGCGCTTGGGGATACCCGTGGTCGGTTTGGTTAGTCACCGTCGGTGCAGCATGAAGCTTCCCAGTTGGAACATTGGCTCAATGGGCTCGCGTATGGCGCCAACTTTCGATTCTGGTAAACGGATAGCGTCAGGCATAAATCGCGTGCGCGATGGCCCGGCAAAGTTTCGTTGGCAAGCCCAAATCCCTTTGCCCCTGGACGTCTCGCTCAGAGCGGTTCGCTCAGCTTCATGCGGCCAGGAGTGTTTCCGTTCCGTTCTGCTTTTTTGCGAACTGCGCTCGAACTGTTTCTCAAGGCTAGTCAGATCTTCGTCGGCAAGTTTTTCCAGATCGATAAGCCTCATTTCGAGCGCCTTTCAGCGCTCGAATTATTTCGTCGAGTTTCAAATGAGCCGCTTTGGCATCGCGATTCTGCGTATTCTGAATGAGAAAGACCATTAGGAAAGTAACAATGGTCGTTCCGGTATTAATAATGAGCTGCCAGGTATTTGAATAATGAAACGCGGGGCCGGTTAGTCCCCAAATGACGATAATGAGGATAGCGCATGGCAAAAGCCCAAGCGCTACCGAGCACCGTCGACGAGCGCCTTGCAAAAATCCGAAAAGCATCGCTCATCGACGCAAAAGAAATCTCGCGATTCTTCCTGTTCGCTTAAGCCTTTTTCTTCTGCGTTTTCATTGTCTTGCGCACCCACCTCAGCCGGAGACAGCGCTTATACGTGCTGACAAAGAACTGTGGAGCTTCACATCCAGCAGCCTGTGCCAGCACGTCGACGCCCTAACGACGGAATATTAAACCGAGCACGAGACCGACTCCGAGCGCGGTAAAGACCGCCTTCGTCGGGTTCTCGCGGACGTATTGCTTGCCGTCGTCCTGAAAACTGCGGACACGATGGAGCGCATCATCCCATACCTCTTCCGCGCGACCGAGATATTCATTGGCCATTGTGCCTGCGGCCGAGCCGAGATCTTCGGCCGCTTTGCGCGCGATGCGTCCCGCCACGCTCTGCTTTTTGTTCGACCTGCGGTGGAACCGCAGGGCCTTGATCCATTTGATTTTCGCTAGCCATATTTAAACTTTCGCTGCCGATGCTTCGCTGACGGTGCTGATATCTTCAGCGCCGGCAGTTTTGAAAATGTGCTTCGCCCGATCAACGTCTTCGCTTTCATCCGTATGAACGGCGATTAGATAATTCCCTTTTCTTAACTTCTCGTCGTAGCGCTTTGCCTCGATCTCCGGAATGCCGAGACCGATCAAACCGCCGACGACACCGCCGGTCGCCGCTCCCACGGCCACGCCACTAAGCGCCGCCATAATTGGACCCGCCGCAATAAACGGACCGACGCCGGGAATTGCCAACGCGCCGATTCCTGCCAGCAATCCAATCACGCCGCCGGTGGCGCCGCCGGTGGCTGCACCGGTCGTTGCGCCCTCCGGCGCCTTTGTCGCTTTAACGTGACCAACGTCCCGCGTGCCGCCTGTATCAGGCATGAGCACTGAGATTTCCGAGGCTGCGAAACCTTGCGCCTGGAGCTGCTCGACAATTCGCTCAGCTTGGCCGTGTGTAGTTGCAATACCGAATACTGATTTAGACATAATAATTTTCTTTCGTTTGTGTGATGTTGTTAGTTAGTTTGATCCTTTAACGTCCAATTGATCGTCAATATGGGCGCCGCCAGCCGCTGATTTTGCAAGCTGATCGATTTTTGCTTTTTCTTGAGCAGTCTTAACGGGTCCGCGGAGTGTAACGTGGCCATTAGCAGTAATGACTTTGATGTTCTTCGCAGTCGTTGAAAGCTCGCTGTCTTTCATTAGCGCCTGCCGGATAGCCTGCGTGATTTTTAAATCCGCCGGACTGTTTGACTGGTCGCCAGATGTCTGGGTTTCACCGGAGCGATCGCGCTCGTTTGTTGCTGTGTTATCGGGTTTCGTCTTCTCATTGTCGGCAGCCAATGCCGCCAGGCTAACTGCGCTGAGACAAGCTAAAGCTAGTATAGTTCGTTTCATGGGTCCTTTCGTTTGGGTTTGCGGGGTGTCGGTAACTGATCGCAACTGGTATCCCCATCGGTTCTATTTAGTTTATTTATTGAGCCGCGATGTTGATTACGGAATTGGCTCAACTTGGTAAGCTTTTTGTCTGTATCTGATTCTTCGGTCAAGGTAGTCTGAAGTAACTGCGCGCCATCCGGATCCCCTAGTAACTCGGCGTATGTCCGAGCGCAGCCGTAACCGGCCATCTCATAGTGCTCAACGCGCTGCGCCGCAGCAATTAGCCCGGCATCGCGCACTTCCTCTTCAGCATCTTCTTTGATCATTTCCGTCTCCCTCTTTAAGCACACCCTCCATGCCCTCACATTTCGGGCCGCGGGTTGACTCGTCGTGGCTCGTTAAAATCTTTTCGAGACGCGTCGCGTGTTCCTTAGTCTGCTTCAAATGTTCTTCGAACCCCGCCGCAAGCTGTTTGTTAGTAGCGGCTTTAACCATTTTCGGTAGCGCTTTGATAATCTGCTTCTCCGCGCTGTAGAGGTCTTTTAGTTCTTGAATGTATAGGTCTTTGAGTGTTTCTAGTTTCATATGTGTGGATTTAATATTGTTGGTCGTTCGACCTGGCTTGTCTTCGCAGCAAGCGACCTCGCCTCAAGATCCTTATGTGCAACCCCGCAGCAGAAAGATCAGGAGCAAAATCGGAATCGGAATTCCGAGCAGCCAAAGTAGAATGTACCCAGTCGCCGCGGCCTTTTGTTTGATTTGTTTGTTAAACGCATCTCAGGTATCCTTCGTGAACGCTATTATTGGCTGCTCGTTGTGCGCAGGAACCCGCTTGATTAATCACAACACACACACTGGGGCGACGGATGATTACCCAGTCGCAGACAAAGCCGTATGCCACGTGACGATAGCCTTAGGACGCGCGATGTTCCCCGCGAGCTTCGATGCGGGAAATCCGGATCAAACCGTAATTCTTGGTGATTTTCGCACTGCTGTGGGGCGGTTTTCCGGTTCTCGCTGGCCCGGCCGCATTATCGAACAGAAGTCCGCACCAGCGGAGCCGGACGATTCACGGAAGTGCCGTTTGGCACCAGGGACCGCCCAAGTTCTGATCACTGCTGTCTACGACAAACGGACTGAGATCACTGTCTATGTCTTTCAGATGAATGAGCG
>ERZ1370068.3287-contig-2401_pt1 | contig 20363 bp, 36 predicted proteins | sample MGYA00561227_ERZ1370068 | MGnify/ENA primary metagenome ERZ1370068 (study PRJEB38410, sample SAMEA6850437) | metagenome | study: Metagenomic assessment of the ecological functions of the soil: analysis of the soil microbiota associated with the... | reverse complement strand
GCCTCCAAAATGCGGTTTGCCGTTCTTAGCGTTTGCGTGTCACTCAGCTGATCTGTGAATGTTTGTGAACTGCTTCGATTGCCAGCGATTTCTTAGGGGTTTGGCCCTAAGAAAATAAGGTTTCTCCTCGAAGCAGGCCATCGTATAATTTTGGGATGCCGAGGAAAGACTTTGGTACGCAGACGCGTCTGTGGTGTGGTTTACGCTTCAGCCGGCCGCAATCACGTCGCGAATAGCTTCTGCCCCGGATTTTTCCGGAACAGTCTTTCTCATCACCGGAGAAAGCCTTTGAGACCATTTGGCTTTCGAAAACCCGTGAGGTTCGCTGAAGATGAAAAGCGTCTTCCGTATCTTTTTGAAGCCGCCGGCGTTCAATCCACAACCGCGGAACGCTGAACAGTTTCAGTGCGTCCTTTGACTGGCGTCTGCCGGTGATCGGGTTGTGCGTGTTCGCTGGATATTATCTTGGTGCCAAAATCGGTTTTGCGCTCACGTTTCAGCCGCATCCGGTTTCGGTCCTTTGGCCTCCGAATTCGATCCTGGTTGCAGCGCTTTTGCTGACGCCACCGCGCATCTGGTGGTTCGTCCTGCTGGCCGCGTTTCCGGCGCATTGCGCGGCGCAATTACAGAGTCACGTTCCACCGCTGATGATTTTGTGCTGGTTCATCAGCAACTCGTGCGAAGCAGTGATCGGCGCGGGCCTGACGCGCTACCTGGTCGGCGGACCGATTCGCTTCACAAGCCTTCGCAGACGCGGGCATTTTTTGTCTTTGCGTAGTATTCGTCGGTCCGTTTTTGTCCTCGTTTTTGGACGCGGCGTTTGTGATATGGAATCATTGGGGCCAGGACGCCTACTGGGAGCTGATCCGAATACGATTTCTTTCGAACGCCCTGGCGGCATTAATAGTTGTGCCGTTGATCGTAACGTGGGCGACGAACGGAATTCTGCGCCTGCGGACAGCTCGACTTTCGCAGTTACCTGGAGGCATGCGCTCTCTTCTTGTTGGTCTGTTCTCGGTCAGTTACGCTGTTCTTTATAAGTTTGGACCGGGAGCGGATTCGGCTCTTCTCTTTCTGACCTCTGCCGTTCCTTCTTTGGGCAGCGGCACGATTCGGCTCCCTGGGGACAAGCACGTGCTATTTCGATTGTCGGCTTCCTGGCGATTTGGAGCGCAGCCCACGGGCATGGGCCGTTCTCCGGCGGAACAGCTGAACAAGACGCGCTTTCAATCCAAATATTTCTAATCGTCTTATCGATTCCGCTGTTGTTTCTCGCGGCTGTGATCGAGGAGCGCGCAACTGGAGAGACCGAGCTGCGCGAAAGCGAGTCGCGTTTTCGGATCGTGGCGGATTCTGCGCCGGTCCTTATCTGGATGGCCGGCGTGGACAAACTCTGCACCTTCTTTAACAAACCGTGGTTGGAGTTTACCGGCCGCAGCGTGGAACAGGAAATGGAAATGGCTGGGCTGAAGGCGTGCACCCAGACGATCTGCAAAAGTGTCTCAAGATTTACACGGAGGCATTCGATGCGCGCAAACCGTTTGTCATGCAATACCGGCTGAGACGTCACGATGGCGAATATCGTTGGATTTCGGACAACGGAGTGGCGCGCTATGACACGACGGAAAGTTTGCCGGCTACATTGGATCGTGCGTGGACGTCACTGAATTAATAAACAAGGAAGAGGCTTTGCGCGAATTCGAGGAACGAGTCGTTCTCGCAGCCCAGGCAGACGCATCTCGGGGTTTGGGAGATGGATACCGCCACGAACGAGCTTTGGATGTCTGATAAGCGCGCGCGCTTTGTTTCAATTCGATTCCGAGGCGCGCCTCGACCAGGCGATGCCGTTCAAGATCGTGTTCACCCGGACGATCGTGCGCTTCGCGAGTCTGCCGTCAAACACGCAATAGAAACGGAGGGTGAATACGAACCCTTGAATATCGCGTCTTGCTACCGGATGGAACTCTGCGCTGGATCAGTGGGCGGGGACGCTGCGTAACCGGGAAAATCGCAAAGGCACACGGCTCATTGGTGTTTCCGTAGACATAACGCCCGCGCAAGCTCGCTGAAGCGGAAGCGCGACGAGTATCACGAACAAGTCGGACATCTCAGCCGCGTGGCGGCGGTGGGCGAATTGGCGGCATCCAGTGCCCATGAAGTGAATCAACCGCTCTCGGAATCATCAGTAACGCCGGTGCTGGACGGCGTTTGCTCGATCGCGGCGATGTCGAGCTTCGCGGAACTTCGGGACCTGCTCGATGACATCGTGGCTGATGGACGCCGCGCTGGCGATGTGATTCGCGGTATCCAGAGCATGGTAAAAAGGTGTGTCGGTCCGGCAGCAGGTGAATCTGAATGATTTGATAATAAACGTGGCGCGCATGGTGAAACCCGGCTGCAATGCTTCAATCCTGCGAGGTGGAGACTTTGCTCGAGCCAAATTTGCCCGCCGGTTGAAGCAGATCCGATTCAACTCCAGCAAGTGCTGCTGAATCTCGTGATCAACTCCTTCGATGCCATGCGGGATACGCCCGCTGAGCAGTCGCAAAGTCGTGATCGTGACGGAGCGGAATGCTGACGACGCAATTCGTGCGAGCGTCACGCGATTATGGCGTTGGTATATCCGAGGAAGCGCGCGATCAGATTTTCGATCACTTCTTCACGCACAAGCACAAGGATTAGGGATGGGCCTGGCGATCGTCCGTTCAATCGTTGAATCACATGGCGGCACCGTTGGCGGCGAGAATGTCGAGGACGGTGGAGCGCAATTTCAGTTTGTTCTTCCGATAAGCGCCGCACCTCCAGCGGTATGACGCGAGGCTTGCGGCGTCTCGCCAGCAGCAGGGCCGCATAAGACTAAGGTCCATTAGACCAAGGTCCACTATCCGTCGGACTTGGCGGGACTAATATGAGGCATGATCGCCACGCCCCACATTGAAAGTCGGGCGGTCGCGCAAATGCGCAACGAACAGCCTTCCTCGGAAATTGTTTGCCTGAGTGGATGATGATCCCATGGTGCTCAGATCGATCGGCCGTTTACTCGGATCGGGTGGGTTCGCCGTGCAACCGTTTAATAAAGGCGCGGATTTCATTGCCTATGTAGCCGCACACGATGTGCGGCTCGTCGTCGCTCGACCTTTGGATGAAGGAAATGACCGGCTTGGAAGTTCTGGCGCGGCTTTGCGCGATATCGCCGAAGACTAATGTGATTGTGATCACAGGACACGACGATCGCGCCGCGCGGCTCACTGCGATGCAAATCGGCGCAGTCGCCTTTCTTATTAAGCCTTTTAACGACGAACAATTTATCGAGGCGGTTCATCGGGCACTTGGTCACGCCGACTGACACGTCGCGGTTGATCAAGCCAGGCGCTCATCATCGCTTTAGCCTCACTCGAGACTCGCGCATTTGTTGCTCCCTCATTGGGCCAACGTCCCGATAAGAAGAGCTCGCGAAACCTGCCAAAGTTCTTCGGACAAGAAAACGAGAAAGGAACTAAGTTATGAGTAAATCAACCCCAACCCTTACGCAAAGCGGACTGCTGGCCGTGTTGCTGCAACGCCAGCGCTACGTATCCTACTTGGCTCCAGGCGCCGTGCACACCGCAGGCACCTGCATACCGCCGTTTGGAATGGCCTCGCCTCGGGCGTGGCGAGCGTTCAGGGCGCCTAAGCTGCTACGACGATTCTGGCCTACCCACTGTGAGAGTTAGCAGGCGCCACACTTTCCTGCGAGTCGCGCCCTCTGGAACTGCTGTGCACGTTCAGGCGAAGAGGGTCTAATAAGTGCTATCGCTGCTATTCATCGCCCCCAAGCAGCGAGGTAGCGACTTATGGGACATGTTCGGGTACGAGTTATCTACGTTGGGCAGTTCCATAGCTCCGACGGAACCAAGCGTGACGGAACCGCCCGCCGATGCCGAGTGCGTGAAGACGCCAGCCTGTTCATCTGGAGGCCGCACGGCGTCCTCGACGAGGCTGAGGTAAATAAGGTCTTGGTGGACCTCATTAGAAGAGAAACCACGGCCGAGAAGCCATTCAATCGCTTTTCCGATCTTCTCGCTCGTCGAATCTTTTCACCTCACTTTCAAATATGTTTTTCATGTCGCGCTACACCGGCGCCTTTCCTATGTCAGGCGCGAACTGGATAAAGTCCGCGTTTTTATGTCACGAGATCAGGAAGCTGCCCATCTTATCAAAGATCCACGCCCTTTTGACCGATCTCACTCGCCATTGGAGGTCAGATGATGTTCGAGAACACGCGAAGCTGCCGCGAAATGGCTATGCGTGCCGGTTGGGTCGTTGCTGCCCAAGGCGGGCGGCGGCACAACTTCCCTGAAGCCCGTCAGATCACTTGCCTTCCATAATGCGGAGAAGCGATGATGTGCTGAGATCGTGTTTAGCCGACCTGGTCGAAACGAATAGGACCCCGCTCTCGATTTGGATTTACATTCAGTGTCGTTCTCCCCATTATCTGGGACTAGCTCACGCGTTATGCAGCGTTCTATCGCGTTGACAAAGCTTGCTAGTTCTCCCTGTTTCTCCGGAGCAGCTGCTTCGCAAGCGGCGCAGAAGCCAACGCTCGTGTTCAACTGCGGCGGTCTCACCTGTGCCGATGAGCTGGATCACACTCCTTTGGTCGATGGACGCCCGCGTTTTGTTTCACGGCTGCCGGGATATACCTGCTGATCTGGAGCAAACGGCGCCAGAACTGGGTGTATCTGCTGTTTTTCGAGCAGCGCTTTGGCGACGGGAATCATCGCAGCAGGCTCGAGTTGATATGCATGCACGCGCAGACGACCGCACAATACAGCGCGGTGCTGCGATGGGCGCAACTGCCGATCTGGATGCTGACCTTGTCAATCGTATGGTTTGGTCGGTCTCTATCTCCGCGCCGGCCGACTGTGGTTAGCCTGGTGCGTCTGCGGTGTTGCGGACGCTGGCGCTTTTCCTTAATTTTCTTTTCCGCCAAATCTTAATTTTCGAGAAATCACAAGTCTGGGACATCTCTCTGGTGGGGAGGGGAGACGGTCTCTGTAGCGGTGGGCGTGCCCGAACCCTTGGAGCTTGATCGGCCAACTGAGTACGCTGTTGGTTCTTATTTTCTTCGTGGATGCTACGATCGCTGTCTGGCGTCGTGGCGAACAGCGGCGCGCGCTCTTGTGGGAGGGAGCGCAATTTCTTTTATCACGTTGGCGCTGGCGCAGTCCGTGCTGGTGATTTGGGGAGCTGTCCGATGGCCATTCATCAACAGTGTCCCTTACCTGGGAATCATCGCGGCGATGGGCTATGAATTGAGCTACGACTTCCTCCGTGCGGCCAAACTTGCCCAGGACTTCCAAGCCAGCGAGGCCGCGCTGCGCGGAAAGCGAAGCGCGCATTAACCTCGCGACCAACGCGGCAAACCTCGGTTTGTGGCTTTGGAACATCCCGGAGTGACCAACTTTGGGTAACGCAGAAATGGAGAAGAGTTATTCGGCTTCGCGGATTCGGAGCCGGTGAACGTTTGACCGATTGCTCCAGGTCGTGCACCCCGAGGATCGCGAACGTATGAAGCAAGTTGTGCAGCACATGTTCGAGCACGGCGGCGAGTATGAAAGCGAATATCGCATCACGCGGCCGGACGGAAGCACACGCTGGATCGCGGGTCATGGCAGCGTCGAGTTAGACGAACGTGGCAAACCGGCCTTCGCGCGCGGGGTGTCGCGCGACATCACCAAGCGCAAGATAGCGGAGGAAGAGTTGCGTGAGAGTGAAGCGCGTTTTCGCACGGTAGCCGACGCCGCGCCGGTGATGATCTGGATGTCGGGTCCGGACAAGCTCTGCACCTTTTTCAACAAAGGCTGGCTCGACTTTACCGGCCGAACGTCTGGAGCAGGAACTTGGCAATGGATGGGCCGAAGGCGTTCACCCGGAAGACTTGGATCGCTGTCTCGATAGTTTACGGAAATTCCTTCGACGCGCGCGCAACCGTTTACAATGGAATATCGCCTGCGACGAAGTGACGGTGAATACCGCTGGGTTCTGGATAGTGGAACACCACGCTTTGCTCCTGATGGCGCGTTCCTCGGTTACATCGGCTCATGCATTGACATCACCGAGCGGAAGCGCGCAGAAGAACAAATTCCGGCTCGTGCTCGATGCCGCGCCGAACGCGATGATCATGGTCGACTCAGCCGGCGTGATCAGCTTCGCCAACGCGTCGGCCGCAACCGTCTTCGGCTATTCACTCAGCGAGTTGATCGGCCGCCATATCGAAACGTTGATTCCAGAACGTTTCCGCGATCGACATGCCGGCTATCGCAAAGGTTTTCTTCCGAACCCAGCAGCCGCGCCATGGGAGCCGGGCGCGATCTTTTGGCCGTCGAAAAGACGGCAGCGAATTTCCAGTCGAAGTGGGACTCAATCCGATCCACACCGCGGAAGGTCTGTTTGTTCTGGCATCGGTGATCGACATTACCGCGCGCAAGCAGGCGGAGCTGGAGCATCAGCTCCAAAACATGGAACTGGCCCGGGTGGGACGCGTCGCGGTGATGGGCGAACTGGCGGCGTCGCTCGCGCACGAAGTCAACAATCCGATTGGGGCAATCGTAGCGAACGCCAGCGCCGGGCAACGCTTAATCGCAGCGGGTAAAATCGGAACCGAGGAGTTGACGGAGCTGCTCGCCGACATCGTGGCTGACGGCCGCCGGGCCGGCGAGATTATTCAGGGCATCCGCAATATGGTCCGCAAAGGCAAGGCTCAGCCGCTCGTTGATCCAGATCGAACGACACAATTCGACGAGCTCCTCCGAATTGTCCACGCCGATGCCATTGGACGGGAAGATAGAAGTAACAGCCGAAGTTGATTCCGACGCGGGCCGAGGTTTGGGGAGATTCGGTGCAGCTCTTGCAAGTCCTTCTCAATCTCGCCATCAACGCATTTGAAGCAATGACCGCTATGCGCCTCCGATGCGCGACGCCTTGTCATTCATGCGGGCCGTGACGGAAACGGAGACATTCTCGTCAGCGTGCGTGATTCTGGTCCTGGCTTTCCCAGCGGAATGGTCGAGCAACTTTTCGAGCCATTCTTCTCGACAAAAGCCGAAGGAACCGGAATGGGACTGGCGATTGCTCGCAGCATCGTGGAGGCGCACGGCGGAGCGCTCTCGGCGGAGAATTGTGACGATGGCGGCGCCTGTTTTACGATTCGCTTGCCTGAAGCAAGGAGGACGAATCAAAGTCGCCGCCCTAGCTATTGGCGGGAAAGATTAACTTCTGCACGAAGTGCCTTCGTTGTCACCAAGGTGCCGGAGCCAAAACTTTGGCCATCCCCGCGACCGGCGGCGTGCGAAGAGGAGATTGCCGGGCATCACGCCATAGTGACCGACGATGTCCACGTGAGACTAAGGTCCAATATCATTTTATTTCCCAAACCCTTATTGTTAACTGCAAACCGCACCTCCCCTCGCACAATATGCTAGCTTTGAAACACCTCGAAGAATCAGGTGCCCGAGTTTCGCCTTCGGGACTTAACGGCTCCAATTCCATCTGGCTCCTTGACGACGACGCTTCCATGCTGAGGGCGCTCGGCCGTTTGCTTAAGTCAGCCGGTTTTAGTGTGGAAAAGTTTAACCATCCTGCCGCGCTTTCTCTCCAAGCTCGATGCAAGCGAGATGTAAGGTGGCAGTCCTCGACGTATGGATGCCCTTCATGGATGGACTGGAAGTGCAGGCGTTGCTCAGCAAAATTCGCCGGACACACAGATTATTTTCATTAGCGGGCGGTACGATCCATCAGTGCGCCAGACTGCGCTCGATGCGGGAGCATTTGCATTCCTTGCAAAACCTTTCGAGGATGAGGTTCTGGTGAAGCTCATTCACGAGGCCCTCGAGGGCCAGAGTAGTATGCTCCTGGGCCGTCCGGTGTTATATCCCAAAACCGTGCCAAACGTCCCGCGCAAGAGGTCAGAAATTGATTGGCTTCCCCATCGACTCCGGGTTCCTGGCAAAACTCGACGCCGCGGCGGCCACCGCAGGCGAAGCCAGTTCATCTGTGAAGCGATCTTCAGAGGTTGAAATCGCTCGGGCTGTAGCGTGCGCTGTCCCCAGCGCAGAATGCAAATGCATTTTCTTCTCCGCTGAGGACAGCGGACTCTACAGAAATCCGAATTCGGGTGCGACCAAAGTCCCATAGATAATCCAACAGCAATCGCTAAATGATGGCTGCGGAATAAAAGAAAGCCCGCCGCGATCAGAAAAAAACTTAAAAATATCAATTGACGACGACCACCGCTTATCAGTTATCACGCCTATCGTTATGAAAAAATCATATCTTGCCTTAACCGCAATCCTGATTGGATTTCTCGCCGCTCCGTTGCAAGCCGGAACGGAAACCTACAAGCAGGTCGCGCCGCCGCCGCCGCCGCCCGAATATTACGGGCTCGGTTTCTACGGTGCGATCGACGCGGGGGCCAATGTCTATCAAAACCGCGGCGGAGACAGAACGTTTACGGCTGACGACCGATTCTGGACACAACCGATAGGGATTTTGATGCCACTCTGGAGGTCTCGCCGAAGAATGACGTCGGCTTTTACGGCGGCATTAAACTCGGTTACGTCTTTGGCTCGGGCGTAGTTCGTCCAACGATTGAAGGCGATTTCTTTTACAATGGCTTTCGCGGTGGCGCTGACTTCACCCTGAGGGATCGCTTTGGTGACGTTATTGCAGAGCGCAACGTGACTACTTGGATCAATACGGGCGCGTTCATGGCGAACTTCATCTTGAGATTCGCACCTGGAAGATTTCAGCCGTATGCGGGCGGCGGGGTCGGCGTTTACTATGCCGAATCTGCGGGGGTCGAGGTTCGGGACCCCGTAACCGGTCGATGTCCCAGTCAACACTGGCGGGGGGCAAGTCACGCGGACCTGGCGTGGCAAGTTGTCGCCAGGCTCAGATTACTTCTTTAGTCCGAACTTTAGTGCTTTTATCGAATACCACTACCTCGATTACACGAGCACCCAAATCGAGACCCGCCAGAGTCGGGATCTGGGGCAGCACCTCGTAGGCGCCGGTGTCCGATTCTTTTTCCACTAACGCTGGCAATTTCTCCCTGGTTAAGTTGAATCGGCCTCCTTTGATCAGGAGGCCGATTTTTAAATCGTCAATTGTTAGCGCAAGCCCGCTTATAGCCCCAAAGTCCTATAGACGCATCGCACCAGGCACCGCATGATTGCGCTCAAATCAGCGCCAACGAACAGGACTAAGACGACTGAAAACCAGTGAGACATATCCGACTAATGGACAATTTATTTTCTCGGATTTGGCCGTCTCGGACAATAGAATCGGGTCATGAGAATAAGATTTTCTCTTTTCACTGGGGCGCTGTTAGCTGCCGTCGGCAGTGTCGGGGCAGGCTCGCTAGAACTGGCGCCGAAGGAAGCGCGCCGCCCACAATTACTCAGAGCGAGCCGTGGCAATTTACGATCGCAGCGCCTGGTTGGCTGGCGAGCATGAATGGGACGATCGGAGTCCGCGGGGTCAACGCAGATATAGACGTCCCCGTCGATGAAGTTCTGCAACACCTCGACATGATTTTCGCGATGCGGGCGGAGGCGCAAAAAGGTCCGTTCGGAATATTCGGTGAATTCATTTACATAGGTCTTTCCGACGGCGCGCAGATAAACGGCCTGATCAACAACATCCACGAACAAGTGGACCTATACTTTGGTTGACGGCGCATTGAGTTGGCGGCTCTTCAACCAGCCACGCTGGTCGCTCGATTTCGCTGCTGGCACGCATTACACGAATGTATACGAACAACTCGAACTACATTCCGACCCGATCGCTGATTCAACAGACAAGCGAACAATTCGTTGACAACATCGCGCGACGATTTGCGTGCCCGCCTGAACAACGACATTTCTAACAGCGAATTTCTCGCAACACTCAAGAGCACGATCGAGGCAGACATTGTCAGCCAGATCGACAAGCATAACTCGTTAGATCGCCACCAACGTAAACCAAATATTCCAATCGGTCCGTTGGCCGGGCGCATTGAAAAAGATGTTGCTCAACGGGTCGAGAATTTTATTGAGAGGAAAGGGCCGCTTTGGAGGCACGCGTAGATGCGCTCGTGGCGAGGGCGTCGCCCGCCGGGACGCTGTCGACAGAGTAGTTAATGCGGCGAAGGCGCGAATCGCGAATCAACTTGCGCTTCGCCTGAACAAGAGCCTGAGCCAAACTTTGTCAAAAGACGATTACTGGTTCGATCCCTATGTCGGATTGCGTGGCCGTTACAATTTTAACAAGACGTATTACACCGCCGTACGTGGCGAGATCGGAGGATTCGGCGTAGGCGCCGACTTGATGTGGGAAGTCGAGGGCGTAATCGGTATCAACCTCACCCGATCCATCTTTACGGAGATCGGTTACCGGGCACTCGGCGGTAATTTCGAGGATCGCGACTTTCGTTTCGACGTCGTCATGCACGGCCCCCAAATCACGACCGGGAATTACCTTCTGAAAGCATTCGTTAGAACTTATTATCAACATCCAACCCTGTAAAAACCAATCAGAAACCTAGAAACCATGAAAACCAACTTCATCAATTCCGCCTTCGCGAGTCTCACATTCCTTCTCATCGCCGGATGCGCATCAATGACTCAGGCCCCGAGTACACCGCCCTCGGCCACTGTGAGCATTCGGGAGTGGTCGGCTGCCTATTACGCTCAGGCTGAAGCCGGAAAAGGTACTCTCTATTACAACGGCCGGCAGTCACCATTTCACCATCTCTGGTGGCGGCGTTGGTGGCTCGGGCGTCCAAAAGGTCTCTGCCACCGGCAAGGTCTATAACCTAAACAAGCTCTCCGACTTCTCCGGAACTTACCATGGCATCAGCCGCGGACTCACCCTGATCGAGGGGAAGATGCATGCCAAGCTGACGAACCAGAATGGTGTGGTCATGTATCTCGCCGGCGAGACCGAAGGCCTGGCCTCCTCCCTCGGAGCGCAGGCATTTGAGGTCAACTTAACCAATTGAGCAGGAAGCGGCCAAGCTCGCGCGTTGTTTATCGACAAAAAGCAACTGGCGGAAGCGAGCCGGGCAGTAACGAGAATATGCTAGGTAGACTCTGGCTAACTAAGCCGCTAATAGCCACAAAAGTCGAAATGCCAGACCGCGGCAAAATCTATCGCCTTTATCGCGATCGTGTGCACAGCATTGTTAGTGGGCTGCGCCACCGCACTGAACCGCCATCCAGAACAGAGAAAGCATGCTGGTGGCCTCCGGATTCAAGGTCATCACGCCTAAGACGGCAGCACGGCAACAAAGCTTCAAAGCCTTCCGCCGGGCAGGGTAACCATGATCAGAAAGGAAGAAAAACATATTACATTTTCCGGACCCGGTTCACAACCGCTCTTATGTTAGCGGACCTAAAGAGTGCAGGCTTACCAGCAACTCCGCGCTACAAATAAACTTGTCGAAGGAGAATCTCGAAACCGCCGAGATGTCCAGGATTCGGAGATGCAGTGGAGTTCATGGGGCGGATGGGGAGCCGGCTGGAGTGCGAACGTTTTCGAGACTGACTGAGCGCGTCAGTGATCGGGCGATCTTCTTAATCCTGGAACTGGACATGCCATTCGACGGGGTGATCCAGATTTCCCAGAAGCCCATGTGCAGCGCCTTAGTTCATCTCGGGCATTAAGCTGATACGGATCTCGCGGCGGAGAAGGATGGGACCAAGGTCCAATAGCGACAGCCGGCCCAATGTGCGTCTTTTTACACGAATGGCGCGGCATAAATACATTCAAAACCTTTTCGCGGTAATCGAGTTCGTGATCATTTTCCTGGTCATTGCCTTCTTGCTGACTACCACCGTTCCAGGCCTCCTGCGCCTCCGCAAACGTTCGCGGACCTCCAAGATTGTGCCCATTGGCACGATCATCAAATCGGCTCGCGACTGGATGAGCGAGCGGTCGAGATCCTTCGGGCATTCGTCGGCGCTCTCGTTTACCGCTGTAACGCTACGTGTCAAAATGCAACAAAACAGGAACGCCAGCGGGAAAGTCACGGCAGCAAGTAACAAATCGCCTGTGAAAAGGCATTACAGTAAATTACTGTTCGCAGCCCTGGCGCTCATTCCCGCCGCCTTGTTAGCTCAGAGTCTTGCTCCAACACCTCCTTATTCTGACCAGGCCGAACTTTCCAAAGTGGAAGAATGGGTGCTTTCTCAAGGCACTGCAGAATCGATAGCCCCAGAGCTGGCGGCCATACTCGGACTTGGCAGTGATCGTCTTCCAGTGAAACTAAAGTCGTATCGCACGTCGGACGGTATTAGTCTCGCATTTGCTGTCAGCACCAACCCAAAGCAAGAGGGCATCGTGATTTCTGCGCTCAAAACAATGGCAGATAAGATGGAAATTTATTCCGTAGGCACTGCCTGGCTTACGGACAGATCAGGAACTCTTCGCCAAACGATAGCAGTAGATGCTTCCGGCGCCAGGGTTCTTCCAAACAGCTCCCGCGCAGCAGAATTCAAAGACATCAAGGCCTTCTTCATCAAGAAACTTCAGGCTACCAGTCCCACCACTGCTTCATCACCCTCTCCCAGAATATCTGCAACAGCTGCGGGAGGGAAAAAAGAAACCAAGTGACAAAGAGTTCAATGAACCGGGAAGCCGCGATTCACTGACCTCTTAGCCTCGCCATAGGCACGGCGGGATGTCAGACGGGCAGCAGAATGCAGGCAGTCCGGGGGATGGCCGTTCAAACAGCCTCGCGCCAACCGCGCGCGGTTCGATATGGTGTTCGTCGGCAACAGGACAAGTTCTTTCGACGAACGTAAGTCAACCTTCCATACAGGGGGCCTCTGGAGACTGCGTATGGAGTGCAGCGCCTCGAATACACGGTTGGTGTGACTGGCTGCGGCAAGCGCAGGACATACATCGTGGTCTGCCCCCAAGGCGGCACGGGCTGCTTCGCTGCGCAGGGACGGCGTAATTGCTCGACTTTTGAGTGCGGCGACATGTCGCCGCTTTAAAAACGCGGACATGTCCGCGCACTCCACATCACACGAGAACGGATCGGCCTAAATCCGGTTGCTGTCTTGCTTTTGTCGCCCTTTACATGTCCGTTTCCCGCACGCGAGCATGCCACCACAGTTGTAGAGGCAGCCGTTGCCTGCCATAAAGCTGGGCGAAAGTGGGTCGGCTTCCGCGGGGTTCCACTGGCATAGGACTTTTTAGTCCTATAGGAAATCGCCGTAAGTACAAGCAGAGATTGCGCTTCCTCAGATCGAATTGATGCGCAGCTCACCCTCAATTGCACTGAAAGCCTATGATAATCACCAAGACAGATTCTCCTTTGCGGGATGTTCGCTGCCGCCGTGCATGGCGGTCGCGCCTTCCGCCAGAGCGCACAGCAAACCACCGGCACGCCCGGTTCACCGAGCGCCACCACTACGATTGACGGAAAACAACTCCCGCCGCCACCGCTGAAGTTCGGCGGCGTGATCAAGGAAGATGCGCACAGATTCGAAGCCGTACTGGCCGCCGCGCGTCGTGCCGCCCAAGGGCGCGCCTAACGTGCTGCTCATCATGACCGATGACCAGGGTTACGGCGTGTCGGGGCACCTTTGGCGGCGTCATCCCGACTCCGGCCATGGACCGCATCGCCAAGGCGGGATTGCGCTACACGCAGTTTCACTCCACCGCGCTTTGCTCGCCGACGCGGGCGGCGCTGATCACCGGCCGCAATCATCACTCGGTCGGCTACGGCGTTATCGGCGAGATGTCCACCGGCTTCCCCGGTTATGACTCTGTCATCGGCGAGGATAGCGCCACGATCGGCGAAATCTTGAAAGAGAACGGCTACGCCACGTCGTGGTTTGGCAAGAACCATAACACGCCCACCTATCTCTACAGCGCGGCCGGGCCTTTTGATCAATGGCCGATCGGCATGGGATTCCAGTATTTCTACGGGTTCATGGGCGGCGAGACCGACCAATGGACGCCCTATCTTTATCAAAACACGACCCCGATTTTTCCATGGATCGGCAAGCCCGGACTACAACCTCACGACCGACATGGCGGACGAGGCCATCAAATACATGAGCAGCCTGAATGCGGCTGCGCCCGACCAGCCGTTCTTCGTCTATTACGTGCCCGGCGGCACTCACTCGCCGCACCAGCCGAAGGCAGGAGTGGAGGGACAAGTTCAAAGGCAAGTTCGACATGGGCTGGGAAAAGTTGCGCGAGCAAATCTTTGCCAACCAGAAGCGGCTCGGCGTGATCCCGGAGGGCACCCAGCTCACCGCCTGGCCGGACGGTCAGGCTGAGTATGGCGGCGCGAAGCTGCCGCGATGGGACTCGCTCTCGCTGGTGCAGAAAAACTGTATGCCCGCGAGGCGGAAAACTTCGCCGGCTATGCTGCCTATACAGACAATGAGATTGGTCGCGTCATCCAGGCGGTCGAGGACATGGGCAAGCTGGACAACACGCTCATCATCTACATCAGCGGCGACAACGGCACGAGCGCCGAAGGCACCGTGGAAGGCACGTTTAACCAGATGACTGCCTACAACGGCATTCTAACCCTCCCGGAGGCCGTGCAGATGTTGCATTACGAAGGCTGGGGTTCTGACACGACCTATCCGCACATGTCGGTCGCATGGTCGTGGGCGTTCGATACGCCCTTTAAATGGACCAAGCAGGTGGCCTCACATTTCGGCGGAACCCGGCAAGGCATGTGCATCTCGTGGCCCGGCCATATCAAAGACGTGGGCGGTATTCGCACGCAGTTCCATCACATAATCGATATCGTGCCGACCATCCTTGAAGCCACCGGCGTCAAGGCGCCGGACATGGTCAACGGCATCAAACAGAAACCGATCGAAGGCGTGAGCATGGCTTACACGTTCGACTCAGCGAACGCCAAGGCACCGTCGAAGCGCGACACGCAGTATTTTGAAATGTTCGCCAACCGCGGCATCTACCACGATGGCTGGTACGCCTGCACCACGCCGCCCGAGGCGGTCTGGCTCCTCGGCGCCAAGCCGCTGCCGCCCGTTAACGACTACAAGTGGGAGCTCTACAACATCGCCGAGGATTATTCGCAGGCCAATGATCTCGCGGCCAAGAATCCCGACAAGCTTAAGGAACTGCAGACGGTCTTCATGGCGGAGGCCCAAAAATACCAGGTCTTGCCTCTGGATAACTCGATCCTGCCGCGCCTGCTTACACCGCGGCCAAGCGCGGTCGCCGGGAAAACAGAATTCACCTACCAAGGTGAGAATGCCAACATTCCCGTCGGGAATGCTCCGAGTATTATGAACAAGGATTACACGATCACCGCCGAGATCACCGTTCCCAAAGGCGGCGCGGAGGGAATGATCGCGACGATGGGCGGTCGCTTCGGCGGCTACGGCCTCTATCTGCTCAAAGGCAAGCCGGTGTTTACCTACAATCTCCTTGATCTGGAACGCTATCGCTGGGAGGGCGGCGTGGGAGCCCGCGACTGGTTAGGCAGCGCGCTCGAGCCGGGCAAGCACACGATCGTGTTCGACTTCAAATACGACGGCCCCGGCCCCGGCAAAGGCGGCACCGGTGTTATGACGGTGGATGGCAAGGAGTTTGCCAAGAAGACGATTCCGCACACCATTCCCATGCTCATGGCTATCGACGAGAGCTTCGACATCGGAAGCGATACCCGCTCGGGGGTTGACGACAGTTACAAGCTGCCGTTCCACTTCACCGGGACAATCGACAAGCTGACCTACAAGCTCGGGCCGAACCAGATGACGGCGCGGAAGAGCAGAAGGCCGTGGAGGAAGCGATTCGCCCAGGCTAACGACTAGCCGCTGACTCACCAGGTATCCGCGAGGCAGGCGGTCGAGAAATGGCCGCCTGCCTTTCGCTCTAAACATGATGAAACGCTTTCTCACACTGACCGCCATCATCGAAGCGGCCACGGGATTGGCTTTAATCGCCGTGCCCGCTATTGTCGTTCGGCTGCTGCTCGGTGCCGAAATTTCCGGCGCGAGCATACCCCTCGGGCGCGTCGCGGGAGCCGCGTTGCTCGCGCTCGGTGTCGCCTGCTGGCTGGCGCGCGATGACACGCAAAGCCGCGCTGCGAGAGGATTGGTCGTTGCGATGCTGATGTATAACATTGTCGCCACCGCTGTCCTCGCTTTCGCCGGCATCAGCTTGGGGCTGCACGGAGTAGCGTTGTGGCCTGCGGTGGTTCTCCACGCAGCGATGGCCGTCTGGTGTGGAGCGTGCCTGCGGCGCAGCCACGTCAATGTGAGATGACGGCCGCAGTGCTGATTCGATCTACCCGTTCCCACAAAATAATAGAAGCACCTATAAAGCTAAGATTTATGAGACCAAAACCAAACACGCAGCTAACGAAACCAATGAAAACAAATAAGCTCATCCTGATGTGTGCTGCCCTGCGCCGCCGCAGGTAGCATGGCCAACCTATCCCCGACCCATGCGCAATCTCCAGCCGAAACGCCCAATAAAGATGCGCTGATAACCTGGACTCGCCACCGGCAAGCGAGTCAGGCAACGTGGGATGTACCTCTTTGTGTGCAAAACGCGAGAAGGACGTAACGTTTAAGGACGGAAAGCTCGTCCTGCAAGGAGTGAACCCGGTCACGGTATGCTTCACTGACCGCCCTGCGCGCCCTGGCCGGGCATATGCCAGACCAGCAAAGTTCGTTCCGTTCTGGAGTAAGGAAAAAGACAGTTTCGTTAAGGATAATCTAACGCCACGCTCTCGGTGTTCAGTGGCGACAACGTATCGGACTTGGTGGTAGAACTCAGCAACCCGCAGCTCGCTGGAAACGATCTCACCTACGACGCGCGCATCACTTGAAGGGACTCCGCCGGCGAATGGAGAGCTTGTGCGTTGTTCATCGATATCATCGGTATGCCGCTACATCCTTCTCGTATGCTGGCGCCGCGCGCCGTCGTCGCTAGTAGGACGTGACAAATGACATGCGCCGCGCTGGGTCGAGCTCCTGCTGTCGCTCGGTGGTTGTCGGGTTGAGGAAATGTAGGCCTGAGTCCCTATACGGAAAATCGCCTAAGGCACAGCAAAAAATTGCGCTCCCTCAGCAGACGAGTAGATGAGCGAGCAACAAACAGATTAATCACCTATGAAATCAGCAAAACAGATCCTCCTTTGCCGGGATGTTCGCTGCCGCCGTCATGGCGGTTGCGCCTTCCGCCAGACACAGTACAAACCACCGGCGACACCCGGTTCGCCCGAGCGCCACCGTCGACCGATTGACGGGAAACAACTCCCGCCGCCACCGCTGCCGTTCGGCGGCGTGATCAAGGAAAGCGCCACGGATTCCAAGCCGTACTGGCCGCCGCGCGTCGTGCCGCCCAAGGGCGCGCCCAACATCCTGCTCATCATGACCGACGACCAGGGCTACGGCGTGTCGGGCACCTTCGGCGGCGTCATCCCGACGCCCGCGCATGGATCGCATCGCCAAGGCGGGATTGCGCTACACGCAGTTCCACTCCACCGCGCTCTGCTCGCCCACGCGGGCGGCGCTGATCACCGGCCGCAACCATCACTCGGTGGGCTTCGGCGTGATCGGCGAGATGTCCACCGGCTACCCGGGCTACGATTCCGTCATCGGCCCGGAGAACGCCACCATCGGCACGATCCTCAAGGAGAACGGCTATGCCACCTCGTGGTTCGGCAAGAACCACAACACGCCCACCTATCAATACAGCGTCGCCGGGCCCTTCGACCAATGGCCGTCGGGGATGGGCTTCGAGTATTTCTACGGCTTCATGGGCGGCGAGACCGACCAGTGGACGCCCTACCTGTTCCGCGATCACACCCAGATCTTCCCGTGGATCGGCAAGCACGGACTACAACCTCACCACCGATCATGGCGGACGAGGCCATCAAGTACATGCGCGAGCCTGAACGCGGCCGCGCCCGACAAGCCGTTCTTCCTCTATTACGTGCCCGGCGGCACGCATTCGCCGCACCAGCCGACGAAGGAATGGATCGAGAAGTTCAAGGGCAAGTTCGACATGGGCTGGGAAAAGTTGCGCGAGCAGATCTTCGCCAACCAGAAGCGGCTCGGCGTGATCCCGGCAGACACCCAGCTCACCCCGTGGCCGGACGGTCAGGCAGTATGCGGCGCAAGCTGCCGCGATGGGACTCGCTTTCGCTGATGCAAAAGAAACTCTATGCGCGCCAGGCGGAGGTCTTTGCCGCCTACGCCGCCTATACCGACCATGAGATTGGCCGCGTCATCCAGGAGGTCGAGGACATGGGCAAACTCGACAACACGCTCATCATCTACATCTGCGGCGACAACGGCACCAGCGCCGGAAGGCACCGCTGGAGGGCACGTTCAATCAGCTGACCGCCTACAACGGCATTCTGAACCTCCCGAGGCCGTGCAGATGTTGCATTATGAAGACTGGGGCTCGGACAAGACCTACCCGCACATGGCGGTGGCATGGGCGTGGGCGTTTGATACGCCCTTCAAGTGGACCAAGCAGGTGGCGTCGCATTTCGGCGGGACGCGGCAGGGCATGGCCATTTCGTGGCCCGGCCACATCAAGGACGTCGGCGGCATCCGCACGCAGTTCCATCATGTCATCGACATCGTGCCGACGATCCTCGAAGCCACCGGCATCAAGGCGCCGGAGACGGTCAACGGCATCACGCAGAAGCCGATCGAAGGCGTGAGCATGGCTTACACGTTCGATCAAGGCGAACGCCAACGGCGCCGTCGAAGCGCGACACGCAGTATTTCGAGATGGTCGGCAACCGCGGCGATCTACCACGACGGCTGGATGGCCAGCACGACGCCGCTTCGCCCGCCCTGGGACCTGGCAACGGGCAAGCTGCCCGACGTCGTCAACGGCTACAAGTGGGAACTCTACAACATCACCGAGGACTATTCGCAAAACAACGACCTCGCGGCCAAGAATCCCGACAAGCTCAAGGAAATGCAGGCGTTGTTCCTGACCGAGGCGGCGAAATACCAGGTCTTCCCCTTGGATAACTCGGCCTTCTCGCGCCTGCTGACGCCGCGACCGAGCGCGGTCGCCGGGAAAACGGTTTTCACCTACACGGGTGAGAATGCCGGCATTCCCGTCGGCAATGCTCCCAGCATTTTGGACAAGGACTACACCATCACCGCCGAGATTACCGTTCCCAAAGGCGGCGCGGAGGGAATGATCGTGACGCTGGGTGGCCGCTTCGGCGGCTACGGCCTCTTCCTGCAAAAAGGCAAGCCGGTCTTCGTTTACAACCTCCTCGATCTGGAGCGATTCCGCTGGGAGGGTGGCGTCGGTGGCAGCATCGGCGCGGACTTGTTTGGCCAGCGCGCTCAAGCCGGGCAAGCACACGCTCGTGTTCGACTTCAAATACGACGGCCCCGGCCCCGGCAAGGGCGGCACCGGCGTGTTCACGGTGGATGGCAAGGAATTGGCCCGCAAGACGATCGAGCACACGATTCCGCTCATGATGACCATCGACGAGACCTTCGACGTCGGCATGCGATACCCGCACGGGGGTGGACGACAGCTACAAGCTGCCGTTCAGCTTCACCGGCACGATCGACAAGCTGACCTTCAAGCTCGGCCCGACCCAGATGACGGCGGAGGAACAGCGGGCCGCGGGAGGAGCTGACTCGCCCTCGTTACCCGCGGACTAGCCGCTGGCTCACCAGGTATCCAGCGAGGTAGGCGGTCTGAAATAACCGCCTGCCTTTCATCCCGAGCGCCATGAACCTTGAAACGGCCACTCAGCTTAACAGAAGGAAACTAAGAAGCCAACGGAGGCAGAAGAAATTGCATGGCGATCACGATTTCGAGGAGATTCCCCCTTCAGATGACCCTCAAAGGTCGGTGAATTCGTCTGCAACTTAGTGCATGCTCTGTTCCCTCTGTTAGCTCCTGTTCGGTTCAACTTCCGAAATCAGAATGAAACGCTTTCTCACACTGACCGCCATCATCGAAGCGGCCACTGGATTGGCGTTAATCGCCGTGCCCTCTGTCGTCGTTCGGCTGCTGCTCGGTGCCGCTAGATTATCCGCCGCGAGCATACCCTCGGGCGCGTCGCGGAGCCGCGTTGCTCGCGCTCGGTGTCGCCTGCTGGCTGGCGCGCGATGACACGCAAAGCCGCGCCGCGAGAGGATTGGTGGTTGCGATGCTGCATGTATAACATTGTCGCCACCGCTGTCGCTCGCTTTTCGCCGGCATCGCCTGGGGCTGCGGGTCGCGTTGTGGCCGGCAGTGATCCTTCACGCGGCGATGGCCATCTGGTGTATCACGACTCTGCTAAGGATGCAGGCGCAGCAAGCAAGGCCAGTGAGTAAAAGTCGAGAGCAATACGTAGCTTG
>ERZ1370068.1245-contig-11138_pt1 | contig 20365 bp, 34 predicted proteins | sample MGYA00561227_ERZ1370068 | MGnify/ENA primary metagenome ERZ1370068 (study PRJEB38410, sample SAMEA6850437) | metagenome | study: Metagenomic assessment of the ecological functions of the soil: analysis of the soil microbiota associated with the... | reverse complement strand
CGCCGTGAAGCTCCACGAGGTGCTTCACGATCGCCAGCGCCGAGTCCCGTCCCGCCCGGCCGCGAGCGTGACTTGTCCACGCGATAGAAGCGTTCGAACACCCGCGACAGGTCGTCCAGGCGGAATGCCCGGACCCGAATCCGACACCGAGATGCGCACCGCGCCGTCTGGCGTGCGTGGCGTCGAGCTTGATGGTCGCCGCCTCGGGTGAGTAGTGCACGGCGTTCTCGACCAGGTTGCGCAGCACGTCGTGCAGCTTCGCCGGGTCGGCGGTGATGCGGCAGGCCGCCGGATCCACGGCTGTCGTGATGCGCTGGCGCTTTGGCCTCGGCGGTCTGCGCGACGTCCCCGAGAACGGTGTTGAACAGCTGCTGCAGGTCGCACTGAGCGAGGTCGAGCGCCTCCTGGCGCGCGTCGAGCCGTGCGAGCCGGAGCAGGTCGCTGACCAGCCGTTCCATCCGCGCGCTGTGGCGCGCGATGATCTCGAGGAACCTTCCGCGTGTCCTCGGCGTCGGTCCGGTCGTCGAGCAGCGCCTCGACGTAGCCGCGAATGGCGGTGAGCGGCGTGCGCAGCTCGTGCGAGACGTTGGCGACGAAGTCGCGGCGGATCTGATCGGCGCGCCGCAGGTCGGTGATGTCGTGCAGGACGAGCACCGCGCCGCCGCCGCCGCCGCGCGCGACCGGCGCCGCGCGTGCGACGAACGTGCGGCCCGGATCGCGCGTCAGCGCCGAGCTCGCGGCTGTCGGCGTCCTCGCCGCGCAGCGCGGCCGCCAGCTGCGCCGCGATGTCGGGATGCCGGATCACTTCGACGTAGGGCCGTCCGATCGACGAGGCGTCCATGCGCAGCATCTCCTGCGCCGCGCGGTTCGCCAGCTGGATGCCGTCCGCTGGCGATCGACGCACGAGCACGCCTTCGACCATGCCCGAGAGGATCGCGTCGAGCGCGCGCGCGATCGCGCGACAGCTCGTCGAGCCGTCTTCCCAGCTCCTGGACCGATCCGTCGAGCACGCGCGCGACGTCGCCGAGCTCGTCGGGCCCGTAGTCGTAGGCTGGCCGGGTCAGATCGCCCTTGCTGTACGCTGCGCGACAGCGCGGCGATTGCGCGCACACGCCTGCCCAGGACCGACGGACGCGAGCCACGCGATCGCCAGCGCGAACGGGATCGCCAGCAGTGAACGCCAGCGATCGCCTGCGCCGCCGACGCGACGGATCTCCTCGGCGACGGTCGTCAGCGGCAGCGCGACGCGCACGTACCGCACGCTGCGGATGACGCGGCGGTGACCGCGGCGTACAGCATCTCGATGCGATGCCGTCGTGCTGTACGCTCGTGACGACGCCGACGCCACGAGCCTGCGCGCGCCTGCACTTCCGGGCGCTGCAGATGGTTTTCGACGTCGGCAGAGCGCCTGGCCGTCGAGATCCGAATCGCCGAGCGACACGGCCGTCCGCCGCGATCAGCGTGACTCGCGTGCGTCGTCAGCTGCGCCAGCCGATCCGCTTCGTCGTCGAGCTCGCTGGTCGGACGATAGCGTCGGATTGCTGCGAGAGCAGCTCGGCGATGAGCTGCGCCTGGCTGACGAGGCGCGTCTCGATGACGATCGCGCTCGTCCGGCGCCGCTCGCGACGCGACGATGACGCGTCGGGCAAGGCGAGCGCCGCGCGCGGCGACGCCGAGCGACGTCAGGAAGATCTTCGCGCGGAAGCCGAGGGTCACGTCACCTCGTTCGTCCAGCAAGCTTGTAACCGAACTGTTTCACGGTGACCAGCGCATCGACCAGCGCGGGCAGCTTCTCCCGCAGGCGCCGCACGTGCACGTCGACGGTGCGCGTGCCGCCCGTGTAGCGGTAGCCCCAGACGTCGCCGAGCAGCAGATCGCGCGACAGCACGCGCCCGCGGTGCTCGAGCAGATACTGGAGCAGCAGGAACTCCTTCGCCGTCAGCTTCACCTCGCGTCCGCCGTCGACGACCGTGTGGCGTCGACGAGGTCCATCGACGATCGGCCCGAGCGTCAGCGTCGCCGGCGCGGCGTCGGCGCGCTTCGACCGGCGCATCAGCGCGCGCACGCGCGCGACGAGCTCGTTGCGGGCTGAACGGCTTGGCGAGGTAGTCGTCGGCGCCGATGTCGAGGCCGAGGATGCGGTCCGTTTCGTCGGCCCGCGCCGTGACCATGATGATCGGAATCGCCTGCCGTCGCGACTTGTCGGCGCGCAGCGCGCGGCACACCTCGAGGCCGCTCAGGCCCGGCAGCATGACGATCGAGGATGACGCAGATCGACCGGCTGTGCGCGTCGCGTAGGCGAGCGCTTCGTCGCCGGCGCAGACGATGTGCGCCTCCAGCCCTGCTTATGCAGGTAATGGCGCGATCAGATCGGCGATGTCGCGATCGTCTTCGGCGACGAGGATCTTCATCGCGCGACTGCGGTGGCGCCATTATCCCGACGCGCTCAGCGGTAGCCGAACAGCGCGAGCGTCGCGATAGGTGAGCGCGGCGATGATCGCCGACGCCGGGATCGTCAGGACCCACGCCCAGACGATCTGCCGCGCGACGCCCCAGCGCACGGCCGACAGCCGCCGCGTCGCGCCGACGCCGATGATCGCGCCGGTGATCGTGTGCGTCGTGCTGACCGGGATGCCGAAGCTGCTCGCGGTGAACAGCGTGATCGCGCCGCGCCGGTCTCGGCGGCGAACCCGCCGAACGGCTGCAGCTTGGTGATCTTCGATCCCATCGTGTGGACGATGCGCCAGCCGCCGGTCAGCGTGCCGAGCGCGATGGCGGCGTGCGCCGCGAGGATGACCCAGAACGGAATCGTGAACTTCGCTGAGGTAGCCGGCCGTGAACAGCAGCGCCCGCGATGATCCCCATCGTCTTCTGCGCGTCGTTGGTGCCGTGGCCGAGGCTGTACGCGCGCGGCCGACAGCAGCTGCAGCCGGCGGAACCACGTGTCGACCCGCGCGGGCGCTGAAGCCGCGGAAGATCCAGCAGCGTCATCGACCGAAATGATCAGCGCCGAGCGCCATGCCGATGAGCGGCGACATGACGATGAAGATCAGCGTCTTCGTCCAGCCTGACGGGATCAGCGACGACCATCCGGCCTTGCGCGATCGCCGCGCCCGCATAGCCGCCGACCAGCGCGTGCGACGAGCTGGTCGGCAGCCCGATATACCAGGTGATCAGGTCCCAGACGATCGCGCCGATCAGCCCGCCGAAGATCACCGGCGGACGTCACGATGTTGATGTCGATCATGCCCGTTGCCGATCGTGCTCGCGACCGCGGTGCCGAAGGTGAACGCGGCGACGAAGTTGAAGAACGCGGCCCAGATCACCGCCTGTCCCGGCGTGAGCACGCGCGTCGACACGACGGTCGCGATCGAGTTCGCGGCGTCGTGGAAGCCGTTGATGTAGTCGAAGACGAGCGCGACGCCGATCAGCGCGACGACCGACGACGAGTGTCGGATCCATCGCTCAGCCGTGCTTGACGACGACGCCTTCGAGCAGGTTGGCGACGTCCTCGCAGCGGTCGGTGGCCGCCTCGAGGAAGTCGAAGATCTCCTTCCACTTGATCACCGCGATCGGGTCGCGTTCTCTGGTCGAACAGCTCCACGATGGCGTCCTGGTGCACGTCGATCGGCCTCGTGCTCGAGCTGGTTGACGCGCGCCGGCGATCTCGAGGACGCCGTCTCGCCGCTTCGAGCAGCGCCAGCGCCTCGGTGATGCCGATCCATCGAATCGCAGACGATCTCGACCAGGCGCTGCGCGCCGTGGCTGACGCGCGTGATCTTGTAGAGGCGGATGACGGCGGCCGGCCGCGTCGATCGCGTCCATCACGTCGTCGAGCGACCCGGCGAGCGCGTGAATGTCCTCGCGGTCGAGCGGTGTGACGAACGTGCGGTTGAGGCGATCGATGATGCTCGCGCGTGCAGCCGATCGCAGGCGTGCTCGATTTCCTTGATCCGTTCGACCTTCTCCATGTCCGGCGGGTCGGTGGCAATCATCTGCTTCAGGGCGCGCGTGCCCGAATCGGACTTCTTCGGCGAGGCTGACGAATTCTTTGAAGAAATGTTTGTCTCTGGGAACCAGACTGAAAAAAGCGGCCATCGCACCTCAGATAAGCGGGCAATCGTAGCACGCGGAGGACAGTGGTCCAGACGTGCCACACACGTCATCCGTGGAAGCCATAGTAAACATTGCACTTATATGGCTGTGGTCGGGTGGCATCGCACTTGGAGACTGGACGGGCGAGAGTTGTGAAAGGAGGGTTTGACGTGACACCGATGGCAGCAGCACTGACGGGCGCCCTGATTTCGGGTGTGGGGATGTACGCAATCGGCACCCACGCGCAGGACCGGTTCGCGATGAGTCCGGCGATGGCCGGCAACCCGCGCAATGACGTAGCTACTACGGCCGCGCCTCAGCCGGTCGTTCAGCGCGACGGTCGGCGGCGCCGCGGCGAGACCGTCTATCGCGCCGCCTCGAGCCGCGCCGGTCGGTCTACCGGAACGCGGATGTCAAACCTCACCGTTCCATGACCAAGACCGCGCTGATCATCGGCGGCTCGGCCGCGTCGGGCGCCGGCGTCGGCGGGATTGTCGGTGGCAAGAAGGGTGCACTACTCGGCGCAGCAATCGGCGGCGGCGCAGCTTCGATATACGAAGCCACTCGTCGCTAACCGGAGGGACCGGGAGGCCACACACTCCCGGTCCTTTCACGTGTCGAAGGTTGAGTTCGAAGTCAGTTACAGTTCGACCTTCGAACTTAGTTCACTTCGACCTTCGACCTTCGAACTTCAGAAAGACGGACGTGAATTTCAGGAACACACGCGTCCCGTCCGTCGCCATGCGCCACATCGAACCGACAGTACGGTCTGGTCGTCGCTCCCGCCACGCAGGCCAAACCCATACGCGCTTCTTCACGTGCCGTCGGATTGATGTCCTGCCAGTCGTGACGCGACCTTGCCGAAATCGACGAAGCGCGGCGACGTGCGCCATCGGGTGAACCTTGTGCCGCAGCTCGCGCGTTGAAGACGCCGGCGTTCTCGTCGCGGAAGCGGAACTCGCGGAACGAGCGCACCGGTATCGCCGCCGCCCACGTACGGCATCAGATAAAACGGCACGCGATCGCCTGGCGCATTGTTCGCGTAGCGTGAGAGCCAGAGTCGCAGCGCGACGACGTCGCTGCGGTGACAGCGAGATGAACTGCGAGCCGACGATGTCGAGGCGGCGGAAGTCGTACTCGTCGAGCGTGCGGTCGTTCCACAACGCGTACGCCGCGCGGTAGAACCCGCCGCGGCGCGGGAAGCCGTGCGCGTCCCGTGAATCGACCTCCGCGAAGACACTGTCGTGAACGAAATGTGGTTGGCGCGCCAGTCCTGGAGCAGTCGCGTCCGTAAAAACCGCTTCGATCGTCCTGAGGTGATCGTCGCGGCCGTGACGAACCGCCGGCATGTAATAGCCGACGTCTGCGCCGAGCGCGCAGCCACGGCGTCACGTGCGCAGCCGCACGTGCCGACACGTCAGTGCTTCTGATCCCGAAGTCGACCCGCGTCGCGTCGGTCGTGTCGATCCCCAGGCCGTAGAAGTCGTCCTGCGTGTCGTTACGGAACGTCAGCTTTGTCGACGACGTCGACGTACTTCGTGTCGACCCAGCCGACGGTCGCATCGACGCCGCGATAGGCCTTCGTCGACACCGCCCCTGACACGTCGATGTACGCCCAGTTGAGGTGCCGGCGATACCCGGCGCCGCCGGCCAGGCCACTGCCTGGCGAAAGACCTCCGATCCGCGGATAGAACCCATCACCTTGCAGCTTCTGGACGATCGGATTCTTCTGAATGTAGCTGCGGACTTTCTGAACGACTCGGCGGCTGATCGGTGGCCTGAGGCTGGCGCGCTCGATCGGCTGATCCGCTTGTGACTGCGGACGGTTGGCTGATCGCCGGCAGCGTTCTGCGCCATTACCGGCGAACAGGAGACAGCAGAAAGACGACGGCGGCCGCACAGGCGGTGGGGAAGCCTTCAACATCCACGGCGTTGCGGGCTCTACAGCTCCCGAACGCCCTGGTTGTTCAGCAGGAACCATGCCGCGACGAGGCTCAGCAGGACCCCGTTCACGATCAGCACGGTGGGTGCGGAGGTCAACGTCGCGAGATATCCGGAGACGAGACTGCCGAGCGGCATGCCGCCGCGGAACGCGAGCATGTAGATGCTCATCACGCGTCCGCGCATCTCGTTGGGCGCGATCAGCTGCACGAGCGACGTCACGGTGGAGAAGACGATCATCAGCGCGACGCCGGTGAGGAACAGCAGCGCTTCGCTGAGCCAGCAGCGACGCGCGACATCGCGAACGCGATGATCAGCGCGCCGTAGACGATCTGCATCAGCAGCGCCGTCAGCCCCATCCGCTTGAACTTGCCGAGCCAGGCGACCGATGAGCGCGCCGACGATCGAACCGGCGCCGGAAAACGCCATCAGATGGCTGTAGGTGCTCGCGCCCTCGTGGAACACCTGCTGCGCGAAGAGCGGCAGGAACGTCAGCACCGCGAAGCCGAGAAACGTCGTCGCCGCGGCGAGCACGATCAGCGCCGACGAGCGTGCCGTGATGCCGCACGTAGGAGAGGCCGTTGCTCAGCTCGTCGCGCATGCCGCTCGACGTCGCCGGCGGAATGTGCTTCACGTGCAGCGCCATCAGCGTGTTGATGACGACGACGAACGACAGCGAGTTGAGCAGGAAGCAGGCGTTCATCGCCTGCGGTTCGTCGTAGCCCCACTTCGTGAACACCGACAGCGTCGCGGCAAACAGCAGCGGGCCGAGGACGCGCGCGACGTTGAACTGAATCGAGTTGAGCGCGACGGCGTTCGGCAGATCCTTCTTGTCGACGAGCGACGGGATCGAGCGACTGGTATGCCGGCCCGCCGAACGACTGCGCGATGCCGGTGACGAACGACAGCGTCAGGATGTGCCAGATCTGAACGACGCTGGAAGTACATCAGCGCCGCGAGCGTCGCGGAGGTCGCCATCTGGACGTACTGCGACGCGATGCAGCGTACGGCGGCGATCGCGGCGGTCGGCGAGCACGCCGCCGACCAGCGAGAACAGGATGATCGGCAGCTGCTGCAGGAACGCGTCGAGCCCGAGGAAGAACGCCGGAGTGCGTCAGCGACAGCACCAGCCAGTTCTGCGCGACGATCTGCATCCAGGTGCCGATGCTCGACGTGCACGCGCCGAACCACTGCACGCGGAAGTCGCGATACGTGAACGCCGACAGCATCCGCGTGACGCGTGCGGACGCCGAGCGAGCGGGGCGGAGCAGAGCGCCGCGGGAGGAACGTCGAGAGCGGGCGTGGGGTCTTGGGAGCGGCCGCGGTGGTCACGTCGTGCCGTTCATATTACGCGGCTTGACGGTGCGGGACAGAGTTTCGCTATATTTTCGCCGTTGAGGCGAACATATGGCGAATACAGCGCTCGCTGGTCTGGAAACCGCGCTTCGGGCTCGAAAGCTCGACCGCACGCTGACGACGGCGCTGCCACCGCTGGAGCGACGCGATGCATCGGCGTTGATCGCCACCGATGTCGCCGCGCTCGATGCCTGCCTGCGCGGCGGCGTGCCGCGCGGCCAGCTGTCGGAAATCGTCGGCCCGCATTCATCCGGACGCACGACGCTCGTGCTGCAGGCGATGGCGGCGTCGACACGCCGCGGCGAGATCGCCGCGTTCGTCGACACGTTCGATCGCCTCGATGTCGCGTCAGCGGCAGCGCGCGGGAATCGATCTCGATCGGCTGCTCTGGGTTCGCGGGTGGGTCCGGCTTCCTCGACCCGACGAAGCTCCGAAGCCGAGTCGGGAGCCGGACCAGACGGTTTGTCAATCGCGCGTTGAAAGCGCTCAACCTCGTGCTCCAGGCGGGCGGGTTCGCGTGCGTCGTGCTCGATCTTGCCGATGTGCCGCCCGCCGCGCTCACACGAATCCCGTTCACGACGTGGCTGCGCGTGCAGCGCATCATCGAAGGAAGCGACACCGCGTGCGTGCTCATCGCGCCGCAGCCGCTCGCGCGCAGTGCGGGCGGGTTGACGCTGTCGCTCACCGGCCGCGCGCGCTGGACCGGCGATGCCGATCGCAACCGTCATCTCACGGGTGCCGATCTGACGGTGCGCGTCGTCTCGCCGCGGCGGCGCGTCGACGGCGAAGTCAGCATGTCGTGCCTCAGGCAACGACAGTCACTGATCACAAGCCACGGAGACACAGAGACACAGAGCCGTTTATTACACTACTGTGTCTCCGTGTCTCCGTGGCATCGTGATCAGTGAAGGTTGTGGGAGTGTCGCTGTGTTTGCCGCTCTGTATGCTGCGGAAGGAAGCCTGTCCGGATGTCCTCCTGGGCGTCGCGCGTGATTTCTCGCCGCGCATCGAAACATGCGGCTCGCGCGAGGTCATCGCTCGATCTCGGCGGACTGACGCGCCTCTTCGGCGATGCGAAGACGATTGCCGGCGAGCTGCGCCGCACGGCCGCGGATCGCGGGCTGCGCGTCCGCATTGCCATCGCCGGCACGCGCACGGCCGCGCGTCTGCTCGCCCACGACCGCGCCGGCATCACCATCGTCGAACCTGGCGACGAAGCCGCGGCGCTCGAATCGACCTGCCGCATCGCGCTGCTCGCGATCTTCCGCACTCACGAACCACGAACCCATCGAACTCGGACCGATCCCGCTGAACGCCTCAGAACGCCATCCGAACCGATTCGAACGGCCGATTCGCATCATCGCCGCGCCGCTGGGGACTGAGATCCCTCGGAGACCTGGCGGCGCTGCCACCGGACGACGTCGCGGCGCGCCTCGGCGAAGACGGTGTCGACTGGCAGCGCCTCGCGCGCGGCGAGGATCCAGCGCCGCTCGTGCCGTCGCTTCCGGAAGAGCGCTTCGAGCAGGCGCTCGATCTCGAATGGCCCATCGAGGGGCTCGAGCCGTTGTCGTTCGTGCTGGCGCGGCTGATGGAGCCGCTCTCGGCGCATCTCGAGCGGCGCGATCGCGGCGCCGCGGTGCTGCATGTCCGCCTGCATTTAGTAAAGAGACGGGCACGCGCGAGGTGCACGAGCGATCGCTGCAGCTGCCGGCGCCGATGCGCGACGCGCGCACGCTGCGGACGCTGGCGCTGCTCGACCTCGAATCGCATCCGCCGCCGGCGGCCATCGATCGCGTGGTCGTCGCCGTCGATCCGACGCCGGGCCGTGTCATCCAGTTCTCGCTGCTGACGCGGCCGCTGCCGTCGCCCGAGCAGCTCTCGACGCTGATGGCGCGGCTCACGGCATTAATGGGTGAAGACCGCTGCGGTTCCGCGGTCACGGTCGATTCGTGGCAGCCGGGCGCGTTCGAGATGAAGCCGTTTCGCGCCTGCGATCCGATGCCAGATCGCTCACGATCACAGCTTGCCGACGAAGCCCGCACCGAGACTCAGAGACACAGAGACGTCAAAACTGTCTGTTGCTGTCCGACGTTTCCGATTTCCGGTCGCTGCGCGGCGTCGAGTGGATCGCGGCGTGCCTGTTCGGGTGACGTCGGATCGCCGTCGGGCTGGACGGAGGCAAGGTCGAAGCGTACGCAGGACCGTGGCGATCATCCGGTGGTTGGTGGGTGGAGCCTCCGCCGCGCTTGCCCGCCGAAGCCGTGGCGGAGGCAGGTGGGAGCGCGACGAATGGGATGTCACGCTGAGCGACGGCGCGACCTACCGTGTCTTTCGCGAGCGCGACACCGATGCCTGGTTCATCGAGGGCGTGGTCGATTGATCGCCCCGGCACCTGCGAACCCACGAACCGTGTACATCGAACTCCACGCCGCATCAGCCTTCAGCTTTCTCCAGGGCGCGTCACTGCCCGAAACACTCGTCGAGCGCGCGGCGGCGCTCGGCTATCCCGCCATCGCGCTGCTTGACGCCGACGGCGTCTACGGCGCGCCGCGCTTTCACAAGGCCGCGAAACAGGCGGGACTGAAGGCCATCATTGGGGCCGAGCTTTCGATTAAATCCCAAATCCCAAATCCCAAATCCCAAGCCCCAACGTGGCGTTTGCCGGTCCTCGTCGAATCGCAGGAGGGCTACAAAATCTCTGCCGTCTCGTGACGCGCATGAAGATGCGCGGCTCAGAGCGGGGATCGCGCCGCCTGCGCGGTGGGGTGGCAAAGGGAGGGCGCGCTCGCGCTCGACGAGTTCGAGGGATACACCGCCGGCCTCGTGGCGCTTGCCGGACGTCCCATGCTCGACGCGTCGGCGACACGGCGTCGGCGGCCTGCTCGATCGCGTCGTCGGCCTCTTCGGCCGACGCCACGTGTGCGTCGAGCTGCAGCGCCATCTGCTGCGCGATGAAGAGGCGGCCAATGTCTCGCTCGAATCGCTTGCCCGCGCGTTCGGCGTGCCGGTCATCGCCACCAACGACGTGCGGTTTGCCGCAGTCGCCGACCGCCCGCTCTTCGACGTGCTCACGTGCGTCCGCCACAAGACGACGCTCGATGCCGCGGGACGGAAGCTGGCGAGAAACGCCGAGCGCTACCTGAAGTCGCCGGAGGCGATGGCGCAGCTCTTCGCGCGATCGTCCCGACGCGCTCGCCGGCACCGCGGCGCTCGCCGAGCGGCTCGAATACACGATGGCCGATCTCGGCTACCGCTTTCCGACGTATCCGGTGCCGGACGGCGAGACGGAGATGTCGTTCCTCCGCCACATCACCGAGGTGGGCGCGCGCGAGCGCTATCGTCCGTATCACGACAAGGCGCGCGCGCAGATCGCGCGCGAGCTCGCGCTCATCGAGAAGCTCGATCTCGCCGGCTACTTCCTCATCGTCTGGGACATCGTCAACTACTGCCGCCAGCAGGACATCCTCGTGCAGGGGCGCGGCTCGGCGGCCAACAGCGCCGTCTGCTACAGCCTCGGGATCACGGCCGTCGATCCGATCGCGATGGATCTGCTGTTCGAGCGCTTCCTGTCGGAGGAGCGCGGCGAGTGGCCCGACATCGATCTCGATCTGCCGAGCGGCGATCGGCGCGAGCGCGTCATCCAGCACGTCTACGAGAAATACGGACGGCTGGGCGCGGCGATGACCGCCAACGTCATCACCTATCGCAGCCGCAGCGCCGCGCGCGAGGTCGGCAAGGCGCTCTCGCTTCGACGACGACGAGATCGATCGGCTGGCGAAGGTGATGAACAACTTCGAGTTCGCCGATCCGAACGACACGCTCGGCCGGCACGTGGCGGAAGCCGGGCTTGTCGCTCGTCGATGCCGCGGATGAAGACGTTCGCCGAGCTGTGGCTGGCCGTCCAGGACCTGCCGCGGCATCTCGGCCAGCACTCAGGCGGGATGGTGATCTGCCAGGGCGAGCTCGATGCCGTCGTGCCGCTCGAGCCCGCCGTCGATGCCCGGGCGCGTCGTCATCCAGTGGGACAAGGACGACTGCGCCGAGATGGGCATCGTCAAGGTGGATCTGCTCGGCCTCGGAATGATGGCCGCGCTGCAGGACGCGATTGAGCTGGTCAATGCAGGCGACATCCGCGACTGATAGCAGGAGCGCGGGAGCGTCCTCTTTAAATGACCTCCGACCCCATCTTCGATCTCGCGCACATTCCGATGAATGACGCCGAGGTCTACGACATGCTGCAGAAGGCCGAGACGATCGGCGTCTTCCAGGTCGAGTCGCGCGCGCAGATGGCGACGCTGCCGCGGCTGAAGCCGACGCATTTCTACGACCTCGTCGTGCGAGGTCGCGATCATCCGGCCCGGGCCCGATCGTCGGCGACATGGTGCATCCCTATCTGAACCGGCGCGCCGGGCGCGAGCCGGTCGTGCCGCTGCACCCGTCGCTCGAGCCGATCCTCGCGCGCACGCTCGGCGTGCCGCTGTTCCAGGAGCAGCTGCTGCGGATGGCGATGGTCGGCGGCCGGCTTCACCGGCGGCCAGGCCGAGGAGCTGCGCCGCGCGATGGGCTTCAAGCGCTCCGAGAAGCGCATGAAGCAGATCGAAGGGCAGCTGCGCGAGGGGATGGCGCGCAACGGCATCACGGGCGAGACGGCGGAGCGGATCATCACCTCGATCACGTCGTTCGCGCTGTACGGCTTTCCCGAATCGCACGCGGCGAGCTTCGCGCTGCTCGCCTACGCGAGCGCGTATCTCAAGGTGCATTACCCGGCGGCGTTCTACACGGCGCTCCTCAACAACCAGCCGATGGGGTTCTATCACCCGGCGTCGCTCGTCAAGGACGCGCAGCGCCGCGGCGTCCGCTTTCATCCGATCGACGTGCAGCAGTCCGACTGGCTGTGCCGCGTCGAGGAAGACGGCGCCATCCGGCTCGGGTTCATACGTCAACGGCTTGCGGAAAGAGGCAGGTCAGGCGATGGCAGCATTCGACAGGACGAAGACACTGGCGCCGCCGCTGCTGTGCGCCGAAATGTGGCTCGGACGACGAGTCGATGATCGAGGTGGTCGAGACGAGCGACGCGCGGATGACGCGGACGTATTTCTGCAACACCTGCGCGCACGAGTGGACCGTGCCGCTGCAGCCCGGTCGGCCGCTTCGCGTCGATCGAGCAGGTCGTCCAGCGCACCGGCCTGCGCCGCGACGAGCTGACGACGCTGGCCGACATCGGCGCGCTCAACGCGTTCACCAACGAGCGGCGCAGCGCGTTGTGGCAGGTCGAGCGCGCCGTGCGCCCTGCCGGCGAGCTCTTCCGGGATCACCGGACCAGAGACGACGAGAACGATGAAGAACGAGAACGATCCGACCACGATCTCCATTGCCTGACGATGAACGATCGACGAGAGACTGCGGGCCGATTACGCGGGCATGGGGCTGACGATCGGGCCGCATCCGATGTCGCTGCGCCGCGACGACCTTGCGCTGCGCGGCGTGCTGCGTGCCGTGGATCTGCCGCAGGCGCGCGACGGCCGCCGCGTCCGCGTGGCCGGGATGGTGATCACGCGCCAGCGGCCCGGCACCGCGAAGGGATTCGTCTTCCTGACACTCGAGGACGAGACCGGCATCTCCAACATCATCATCCGTCCCGGATCTGTTCGATCGCGATCGGATGACGGTGATCCGCCAGCCGTTCCTGCTCGTCGAAGGCGTGCTGCAGCACCAGGACGGCGTGCTGTCGGTGAAGGCCGAGCGCCTGCAGGGCATCGATGGCGGAGCGTCAGTCGACGCGCACGACTTCTATTAACCGTTTAGCGATACTTCTGCTAGGTCACGGCGCATCTACGATGCTGGCGGCCGACACTGGCTGCAAGCCACTGGAAGCTCCCAGCAGCTTCGCCTCCGTCTTTCGCTGAACGGGTTCGCTTCGCGATGACCATGCATCGAGCCGCGTGATGCGGCATGCGGATGCAGCTGGCCGCCTAGGCCTTCCGGAGCCACATGGCCGCTTCGGCGATTACTGACTTGTTCACGGCGCATCGGCCCATCGAAAGCGCTGGCTGACAGAACACCGTTCCATGTTGCCAGTTCGCTGCACGCTGTCCGCTGATCCGCAGGTGCCTGACGTAAACTGAATCGTCCTTGGCCCCTGCAAATTGCGTTTCTCGGATGCGGCTTCATCACCCGCGTCCATAGCCGCCACCTGAAGTCGCTGCGGAGCGAGATCGCGTGCAGCTACGCGAGCCGCGATCGCGCGAAGGCGGATGCCTTCTGCCGCGACCACGGCGGCGCCGGCTGCGTACGCGGACTACTCGGCCGCCATCGAAGACCCGAACGATCGACGCGGTCGTCATCGCCGTGCCGCCGCGCTATCACCTGACGCTGACGCTCGCGGCGCTCGCCGCCGCGCAAGCACGTCCTGGTCGAGAAGCCGGCATACCTGCGCATGGAGGACTACGAGACGGTCGTCGCCGCGCGCGACCGGGCCGGACGCGTCGTGCTCGTCGGCGAAAACGATCACTACAAGCCGCTCGCGGTGCAGCTGCGGCGGCTGGTTGCCGGACGGCGCCATCGGCGAGATGGTCTTCGCGCACTTCACGACGATCGCGCAGCAAGCTGAAGGCGGCCGACGACTGGCGCAACGACGAGACGATGGCCGGCGGCGACGCGTTCTTCGAGGAAGGCATTCACTGGCTCGCATCTCGCCGGCAGCCTCGGTCCACGCATCGTCGACGATCGCACGGGTATCGGCCGCCGACGTCGCCGGCGAAGGTCCCGGACACGCGCGCCAAGAGCATGCTGGTCGCCTTCAGCTACGACAACGGCGCCGTCGGCTCGCTGTATTACTCGCGCGAAATTCCGTCGCTGTTCCGCGGCCTGCGGCTCTCGAAGCTGTTCGGCCGTCGGCGGCGTCATCACGTTCGAATCGAACGGACTGTTCATGTTCGTCAGCGGGCGAGGGACTGCCGCGGCTCCGGTTTCCCGGTTTCAGCGATATCCGCGGCTACCGGGCGATGTATCGCGATTTCGTGCGCGCGATCCGCGAGGGACGCGCGCCGGAGATGAGCCTCGAGCGGGCCATGGACGATCAGCGGCTGATGGATCAGATCTACGCGTCACTTCGATCCCGTCGACTCCCGACTCGATGCCTGTGACCGACCACTACGACATCATCATCATCGGCAGCGGCGCGGGCGGCGGCACGCTTGCCCAGGCGCTTGCGCGACACCGCCGCGCGCATCCTGATCCTCGAGCGCGGCGACTTCGTCCCGCAGGAAGACGAGAACTGGAATCCGGAAGCGGTCTGGAAGCATCTGCGCTACCGGATCGACGAGCGCTGGCTCGACGAGCGCGGCCGCGAGTTCCGGCCCTACACGCACTACTGCGTCGGCGGCAACACGAAGTTCTGGGGCAGCGTCCTGTACCGGCTGCGCGCGCGAGGATTTCGAGGCGATCGAGCACGCCGACGGCGTCTCGCCGGCCTGGCCGATCGACCTACGAGACGCTCGAGCCGTACTACGACCGCGCCGAGCGGCTGTATCACGTGCGCGGCCAGCACGGCGTCGATCCGACCGAGGTGCCGCGCGGCCCATATCCCGTATGCAGCCGGTTCCGCACGCGGACGCGATGGCGACACATCGTCGACCAGCTGCGCGCGCTGGGCCTGCATCCGTCGCCGCTGCCGCTCGGACTGCTGCGGCCAGGCGAGTCGGACGGCTGCGTGCTGTGCAACACGTGCAACTCGTTTCCGTGCAAGGTCCACGCGAAGAGCGACGCCGAAGTCTGCTGCGTTCGCCACGCGACGCCGCAGCCGAACGTGACGCTGTGGACCAACGCGCACGCGCGCCGCCTGATCACGGATGCCCGCGGCGCGAAAGTCGAGGCCGTTGAAGTCGAGCGCGAACGGCGAGACCGTTCGCGTCGACGCGCCCGTCGTGATCGTCTCGTGCGGCGCGGTGAACTCCGCCGCGCTGCTGCTGCGGTCGGCGAGCGACGCGCATCCCGACGGCCTCGCGAATTCGTCGGGGCTCGTCGGCCGGCGCTACATGGCGCACCTTGCGACGATGATGCAGGGGTTTCATCCGTTTCGGCGGAACGAGACGGTGTTTCAGAAGACGGTGGCGATCAACGATTTCTACCTGCACGGGCCGACACCACGCTACCCGCTCGGCCAGATCCAGTCGCAGGGACGGACGCACGGCGTCATGGCGCAGACCGTCGTGCCGTGGATCCCGCTGTGGGCGCTACGAAGCGTGGGTGGCGCGCGGCGTGGACTGGCTCGCCATCTCGGAAGATCTGCCGCGCGACGGACAATCGCGTCACGGTCGACGCCGGACGGCCGCATCCGCCTGCGGCACCGGCCGAACAACCTGCGCGCCGCACGAGCGGCTCGTCACCGAAATGAAGCGGATCCTGCGGCGCCTCGGCTTCTGGGTCGTCGTGGCGCACTCGCACAAGGAGAAGAACACGACGCACCAGTGCGGCACGCTCTGCTTCGGGACCGATCCGCGCGCGTCGGTGCTCGATCCGTTCTGCCGCACGCACGACGTCGACAATCTGTTCGTCGTCGATGCGTCGTTCTTCCTTCGTCTGCGGCGGTGAATCCCGGCCTGACGATCGCGGCGCAGGCGCTGCGCGTCGCCGGATCACATTACAGAGACGCATCTTCCTGACGTGAAAGCACGCTCGTTCAGCCATTGCCGGCATCACGGTGTCCGATTTCAACCGGGCCGTGAAGTTCTACTGGGACGTCTTCGGCTGCCCGCTCGTCGGCGTGGCCGACACGCCGCCCGAACGTGTGCGCATCGTTCTTCGGCGTCGACCCTCGACTCGCTCGGCACGGGGCAGGCGCCGCGTGCAAGATCGGCTGGATTCGCGTGCCCGGCGGCGGCGTGCTCGAAATCTTCGAGTTCCAGCCGCAGCAGCCGCCCGGCGCGGTGCCCTGGAACCGGGTCGGCCTGACACATATCTCCTTCAACGTCAGGAACCTCGCAGCGCTGGCACGACTACCTCGTAAGCAAGGGCGTCGAGTGCCTCGAGCCGGCCCGAGCGATCGCCGCGCGGCCACTCGTTCTTCTTCGCGAAGGATTTCGACGGCAACCTGATCGAACTGATGGACCTTGGCTATATGCACTACGTGCTCGGATGGCTGGGCCCGCTGGGCGGCTGGCTCTTCAGGCGCGGAATGCCAACAGTATTACCGCTGATCGAACGATCCCGAATCCCGGAGTCCGGTATAATCCGCCCTTCGGAGGCACAGCATGAAACGACGCATCATCCTCGAGCTCGTTGCTCGTTGTCGGCGCGATCTCGATTGCGATTGCTGCGCAGCAGCAACAGCACTCGGCAAACGCGCTGATGGTCACGAAGCTGAAAGACAACCCTACGTGCTCAAGGGCGGCGGCGGTAACACCTCCGTCTTCATCACCGCCAACGGCGTCGTGGTCGTCGACTCGAAGAACCCGGATGGGGCCAGCCGGTTCTCGACAAGATCAAGACGCTCACCGACAAGCCGGTGACCACGCTGATCAACACGCATACGCACGGCGATCACGTGAGCGGCAACGTCGAGTTCCCGGCGACGGTCGACATCGTCGTCCAGGCGAACACCGCGGAGAACATGAAGAAGATGATCCCGAACAGCACCTGCCGCGGATCAGACCGTGCCGGCGCAGACCATCTTCCAGCAGAACTGGCGGCAAAGGGCCGCCGAAGCACACGTTCGAGCGACAAGATGATGATGGGCAAGGGCGGATGAAGTGGATCTCGTTCTACTTCGGCCGCGCCACACCAACGCTGGCGCGCGTACCTGTTCCCGGCGCTCCGCGTCGCTGCACGCGGCCGACATCTTCTCCGGCAAGAACATCCCGCTGCTCGACGCGAACAACGTGCGGTAGCGCGATCGAGATCGCCAACAGCCTCGAGAAGGCGTCACAACGCGCTGAACGGCAAGGCACGACACGATCGTCACCGGCCACTAGCAACGGAGATGACGCCGGCGGATCTGGAGGGATACATCGCGTTCAACCGTGAGTTCATAGCGATGCGCAGTGAAGGCGATGGAAGAGCCGCTGACGTGGCGGCGAGCTGGAAGATTCCGGCGAGTCTACACCGGCTACGCGCCGATCAGCACGCCCGCCGATCAGGTGCGCATCAAGAACAACGCCAACGCTCGCACTGAAAGAGCTGGATCGAAGGTAGCTGGAGCAGGTAGATTCGCCACTGACAGGAGTCCCGGGTCGCTACCGGCCGCGAGCTTCGTCCGTAAATCGGCGTTACGGCATCGACGAAGCTTGTGCTCGGCCGGCGTGAGCTCGACGATCGTCCCCTTCCCGGATCTTCACCCATCGCGTCTCCTTCTTCTTTCACGTGCAGCGCTGCGCTGGAACTCGACTGAATCGCGCACGGCGCGCGCACTCCGTCCTGCAGCTCCTTCAGCGCGTCGAACGACGTGCGATGGAAGAAGATGGGACGCGAGAGATAGAAGTGGGTTCGACGCGCGGTGTGGGAGCTCATGGGACGCAGTACATCGCCGTGTTGGTCAGGAACGGTTTCTCCTGCGTCGAGCGTGCCCCGCCTTCGATCGCCGGCAGCAGCTCTGACAGATCCCATGCATCGCGGTGTCGCGCGCGAGCAGTCTCGAAGGTGCGTCCTGCACCTTGCTCGGCAGCACGCGGATGGTCATCCCCTTCATGTCCGCGGGCGTGTGAATCGGACGCAGCCGGTTCGAGATGTGACCGGAACCCGCCGTTTTCGAACCAGCCGAGGATGCGGTAATTCGCCTTCGCTTCCGATGCGCTGCGCCAGCGTCGCTCCAAAGCGGCCGTCCATGCGGCGCGCGCTTTCGCTGGTGTCTGGGAAACACGAAACGGCAGATCCGGCGATCCCGAGGTCGGAGATCCGGCTCGGTGAGATAGCTGCCTCGACTGAGTAGCCAATCTGTCAGCACGCCGTCTTCGACGAGCCACAGGCTGGCGCTCGCGCCTTTGTAGCCGAGGTCGAGAATGTTGTAGATGTGCTTGACGTCGACGTCCTTTGCACGAATTTCTGCCTGGACGCGGTCGCCGATCCGCTTCAGCGAGAGGCTGAACCCGTTGCCGTGGGCGGCGCGCTAGACCTGCCTACTCAGGATCCGGATCGGTTTGAGGTCGCGCTCGGCGCTTCTGCGCTGCGCGCGAAGCCCGTTCCCGCGCCGGCAAACGCGCCGCGTCACGGCGCCCGCGCCGATCACCGCCGACGCCTTGAGGAACTTTCGTCTCGACATGAGACGGATTGTGAAGCTCTCGGGGTGGCTCTTCGCATCGGAATCGATCTCTGGGCGGGACGAAGATCGAGGGAATCGCGCTTGACGGCAGTGGTCGAGGTCGCCCGCTCGCGCCTGGACACGCCCGAGGCGACTACGAAGCAACGCCGACTGCGACCGGACCTCGTGACCACGCTCGAGCGTCGACATCCCTGAATCCCGAGTCCCGAGTCCCAACCGTGCGGCTAGGGGTCACCATCTCCTCGTCGACCGGCCTCGTCAGAACGCGAATTCCACGTGGCTGAACGGCCGGCCGTTGCAGCAGGACCTTGAAGGGCGGCTCGGGCGTTCCTTGCGGATTGCCAGCGGACGCGAACTGCTTCCGCGATCTCCGAGGCGAACCGGATGGCGCGCGGCGCGGAGGCGGTCTTTGGCGTGATCGCGGGGACTCAGGCGTGCTGGCGGCGGAAACCTGTTGTTGGCGGGCGGCTGATCGTCGATGGCGCGAATGGCATCGCGGGGCGAATGGGGACACAACCCGCTTCCGTGGGCCGACGCGGAGGACGCCTCACATGGCCGCTGTGTTACACGCGGCGCGGCGCGGATGCATCGAGACAGCTTCTCTGTCAGGGCCGGCCATGACGGCGGACCACGGGCGGCGTCGCCGCCATTCGGCCGATCCCCTCCGGAGATCGTCGACGCGCTGCCGCGCGGCGGGACGCTGCCGGGCCGACGCGACGCTGTGCCGCTACGAACGACGCATGGCGCGCGCTGCTCGCCGCTGTCACATCAACGTGCTCGATCCGCGGCGTCGTCCTCGGCGGCGGCATTGCCGAACACTCGAGCGGCTGCACAACCAACGTCCCGCCATGTCTATGGGGCGAGTTTGTCTTCTCATGCGGGCGAGCGTGTCAGGCTTCGCCTCGAGGACCCCGAAGGGTCCGCGCCAGGCGCCGGCAGGTCATCGTCGAGACCCGCCACAGCGCCGCCGCCTGCCACGGCAGATGCCAGCGGTGTCCGTGGCGCCGCCTGGCTCTGGCCTCGCCGCCCGCCAGCGCTTGACCGCCGGAGACTTGACACTGGTCTTCTCAATATATTAAAACATATTTGAGCAGCAAATCGGCTCCGGCCGAATTGCAGGCGCTGAAGGCGGACCTGTTCCGCGCCCTTCGGCCATCCGCGCGTCACTGGATCCGAGCTGCCTCGCCGGCGAGCGCAGCGTGTAGACCTGCAGGACGCGCTTCGAACCTCGACTCAGCCTGCCGTCTCGCAACGACTTCCGCCGTTGCAGCGTGCCTGCCACCCGTTGAGCCTCCGCGCAAAGGAAGGCACGCTCGCGTACCAACAGTGCGGCAGCCGCCTGGCCGGCGAGCCGCCGCGCGCCGCGCGTGAGCTGCCGGAGCCACCGCCTGACCGAGCCAGTCGATGCTGCGCGCTGCTGCGGCGCGAGGTGGTCGCCGCCAGCGAAGGCAGCTGTTCGCGAAAATCCGCCGCGACCGGACCGTCACCGGAGCCGATCTCCGGCGAGGCGCCGGACGCCGTCACGATCGCCCGTGAAATCGGACGTCGGCGGGCGCAGTCACTGTTCGACGCGCTTGCGATCGATTCGATCCCTGTCGATGCCTACACGATGGCTGCCCACCTGAGCCGACGCAGATTCTGCAGGGCATTCTGGCGGCGATCGGCAGGCTCAGATCGAGCCGGGAGCGTCAGAGCAATACGCAATTGAACAGCGCTACC
>ERZ1370068.9325-contig-8111_pt1 | contig 20373 bp, 34 predicted proteins | sample MGYA00561227_ERZ1370068 | MGnify/ENA primary metagenome ERZ1370068 (study PRJEB38410, sample SAMEA6850437) | metagenome | study: Metagenomic assessment of the ecological functions of the soil: analysis of the soil microbiota associated with the... | reverse complement strand
GTTACGTATTGCTCGCGGCTCGCGCGCCACGCCTCCGGCCTGCAGCGCCAGCGCGCATTGGGAAACGTCATGGTCGCCTTCGACGTGGAGGATCGTGCCCAGCCCGCCCGCGCGCGGATGCGCTCCCGCAGCGCCGACCATCTCCGGGTGAAAGCGGCGGTTGTAGCCCAGCCCGAGCGTCACCCCCGCCTGCCGCGGCCGCCGCCACGGCCGCTTCGCGCGGCCGCCGCCGTCAACGCGAACGGCTTCTCGCAGAAGATGTGCTTTCCCGGCCGCGCGGCCGCCGCGACCACCCGCGCGGCGCGCAGCGAATGCGGCGTCGCCAGGACCACGGCGCCTGACCGCCCGGGTCCGCCAGCAGCTCGCACTGTAGCGGTCGGCCAGCGCGCACCCCGCCGCGCGGCCGCGAACGCCTGCACCTCCGGCGTCCGCGTCCGCGCGTCGTCCTCCGCCACGAAGTGCGGATGTCGGCGCTGCCGGCCTGCACCGCCTCGACCAGCGTCTTGCCCCACCACCCCAACCCCACCATCGCCGCGCCGGAATCATCGAACTGCTCCACCTGGCGCGACCCGCCCGCACCTGCCCGGCCTGCCTGCGCCTGCCTCACCTGCCCTCGCCTGCCCGACCCGTCCCGACCCTGCCCGACCTCGTCCTCACCCTTGCCCGACCCGTCCCTACCTGCCTGACCCGTCCTACCCGCCCGACCCGCCCTACCTTCTGCCCGACCTGCCCGACCTGCCCTACGTGGTTCGAATCAGCGAGAACTTCGGATCCGCGGCCTGCGACTTCGGTCACCGGCGAGCCCAGTTCCTGTCTTCACCGATGTTGACGCCCTGCACCAGCGACACCATCTTGTAGAACGCGTGCCGCCGGCTCATCCCTTCGCGCCCCATGCCGCAGTCCGAGCGAGAGCACCAGCCGCTCGGCCGGAATCACCTTGCAGCGCCTGCCGCGACCAGCGCCGCCACTTCTGCCGGCGACTCCACCTGCAGCGTGTGGTGGTCGATGGCGCCGATGCACGACCTTCTTCTCGCGTGATCGCCTTGCCGACATCTTCCAGGTCCATCGCAGTTCGAGCTCGCCATCTCGAACGTGATGACGTCGGCATCCACCTGGTTGAGCAGCTCGAGCGCCGGCTTGTAGCGTCTGCACCGTCGGCGAACATCCGCTGCTGCGACGGGTTGCCCCAGCACGTGTGGCACCACACTTCGGTCTTCGCCCGCAGGCCCTTCACCGTGTTGTTGAACACCTTCAGCATGAACTCGGGGTTGATCACCGTGTCCACGTAGCTTGCGCGCCGCCAGCAGGTGGATCTGCGGCTCTTCCATCTGGATGACCGGGCAGCCGGCATCCGCCAGGTCGTGCAGCTCCTCGTTGAACGCGTCGCTCATCGCCATGATCCGGTCGGGCAGGCTCTTGTAGTGCTCGTCCTGCACGGCGAAGGCGACCAGCTCCGGCGTCACCGTGCCGAACTTCACCGGCTTGGCCGTCAGCCGCTGCGCCGCCTTCCAGATCTCCGGCATACTGCATCTCGCCGCGGCCGATCGGCCCGACGATCCGCGGCATCACGCGCGCCTCGAGGTAGTCGTGCAGGATGTGGCCGCGCGGAAACCCGATGCCGCCGGCGCCGACCGTCGCCAGCTTCGGATGCGTCGCCTCGAACCCTCCATGTGATGCGGCGGATAGCTCGTCCAGCTCTGGCCGCCCACGTCCTGGTCGAACCGGCAGTCGCCGTCGGTGACGATGTCCAGGCCCGCCACTTCCTGCTCGCGCAGGTAGACCGACAGCGCGTCCACATACTGCTCGCGGAACCGGCTGATCACCATCGCGTCCAGGAACGACTTCAGTGCCGAGGTTTTCCGTATACCAGCTCGGACCGCGGCAACGACCCCGTAATCGTCGTCGCCAGCATCTTGCCCGCGCTCGCCTTTGATCATCTGCCTGCTCCTCGCAGGCAAGGGGAGCGAGGATCCCACCATTACACCAGAGCCTCCAGGAAACCAGTGGACGGTCATCGATCTCGTCCGTCGTGCCAGGTCGAAGACGCAGACGTGCTACGCCCGAGGCGCCCGCGCTCGTCCGCGGCGACGGCGACCCAGTCGGCCAACGCCGTCCCTGGCAGTGCGCAACTTCGCCGCGCGTGCGCCGCATCTGCAGCCGGTACGGTGCGCTGCGCGGCGGCGATGCAGCAGATCGGCGCGGCCATCGGTGAACGAGAATCGATCGCGGAATTGCAGCCCTTCGGCGCTGATCCGGGCTAGCGACTGCGCCAGGACGCGCGCGTCGGGCTCGTGCCAGGCGGAGAACCACTCGTCGATCAACCCGGCTGCGCCGGCGTTGACTTCGTTGGCGATGACGTTGGCGAACGCGACAGCTGATAGCCCTGCACGAACTCGCGTCGCGCGAGGCCGCATCATCGGGGAACTCATGACAGGTGCAGCGCGCGCCCGCGCCGTCGGGCTCGAGACGATCACCTGCGAATCGCCCGGTGGAATCGGCGTGCCTTTCACGAACCCGTAGCTGAACGTGATGCGCTCGGGCGCGGCGAGGTCGAGCACTTCCCGCCCGTCGCCCGGTGCCGTCGGCATAGCGCATCGAGACGCGCCCGCCGGGTCGAGGGTCGATGGTCGACCCCGTGCCCCGGGGCCTCACAGGACGCCCAACGTGCTGTGTCCGTGAAGAAGCGGAAGACCGTTTCGCGAGGGGCCCGGATGCTGACGGTGCGATCGAGGCGGTGGGCGCGTGTCATGGCATCTCCTTCGAAGTCCGGATCGGCTGAACAGGGTATCGCCCGGCAGCCAGGGACCTGACCGTGGCGACAGTCATCCTCACGCCGCGTTCGTCGTCGCCGCCGTGGCTTGGCCGCGGCGCGTCGTCCTCGAGCCCGCGGCCAGCTTCAGCCGCCAGCAGCGAGTGGTCCCACATGCGCTCGAGCGCCGGGCCGACCGCCGAGGGCCTGGCGGCGGGCACAGAACTGCTGCGCCCGGGCTGCACTCGACGAGTCGGCGGCGGCGAGCGCCCGCAACTGCAGCGACACCGCGCCGAACGTGACAAATGGGCATGGCGCGATGGATTGCGCTGGCGGCCAGCTCGTCGTCCCACACGAGACGCAGGATTTCACGCCGGCGCGGGGACGCCAGGGCGCCGAGGGCCGGAGAATCGAGCGGTCATGCTGTTATTTTAGCTTAAACTAAAAATAAAAGATCATGACCTGGTGGCTGGCCGAAGCGTCACGCGATCACATCGTTGTATGGGCCTGATCTCGCTGTATCGTGGAGGGGACGATGAGCACACTGTCGAACGACATCACGACGCTCTGGTCCGCGAGCTCGAAGGGTTCAAGCGGAGCTCGATCTCTTCCCCCGACGATGAGTGCAGTGGAAGACGGTGCTGGGGGTGACCAACCTGGCGGCAACCTGGCGATGCACGTCGCCGGCGGCTTGCAGTATCTCGTCGGTTCGGTGCCTGGTCAGACGGGCTATGTGAGGAATCGCGAGGCGGGAGTTCAGCCGCCGCTCGGGCACCCGGGCCGATCGTCGCGGAACTGGATCGAACTATCGCGGTCGTGCGCAACGTGCTGTCGCGTTCCTCCGACAGCGCCCTGGCGGCGCCGTTCCGGAGCCGGTGTCGGTCGTCGTTCGGCACTGATCGGGCTTCCCGCACCTTCGCATCGCACGCCGCCTTCCACTCGGGCAGGCAGGCTACCTGCGTCGCGCCACCGGCGACGCCTCCGGTCGAGCCGCCGCTGCCGCTCGCGCCGCTGACGGGGCAATAGAACTTCTGGGCAGGTGGGGCAGGTGGGGCAGGTGGGGCAGGGGTGGGGCAGGTCAGGCAGGTCTGGGGCAGGTCGGGCACGCATTTCCTACCCGCCTGACCCGCCCAACCAGCCCGACTGATTTCCTCTCCCCTTTACGCTCTTCTTCTCTTTGGCTTGCTTCTTCTTTTTCATATTTTCATTTTGCTTTTTTTCGCTTCGCTTCTTCTTCTTCTTATTGATCGCAGATGACGTCGTAGTAGGTGCTGATGTCGCCGTGGCTGAAGGCGTTGAGCAGGCCGCGGACCGGCTCGAGCAGCGTCGCCGACTGCAGCCTGGGACTGCTCTCTAGAATGGCCGATCCTACTGGCAATCCAAAGATGTCGCTCTGGGCGACGCAACTCCCTTTGGCCGAACTTGCCGATTGGTTCTCCGGACGCAGTTGAAAGGCCACAGCAAACAAGCAAAGGAACTGGAAGGGCTGCCACGCTGCAATTGACTCAGGTCATTTGGTCAAGCCGCCGCTTGAGCTCCATAGGAAGAACGAAGCGCGTCTGGAAGGCGGATCATCGAATTGACTCCATCTCTCTATCTTGTTCTCTCTTTATGGTGTCCCCGGCTTCAGGGAAGACCTCGCCAACGATCGATCACCGCGTCACGACCGTAGGTCTTTTTGCGGAGATCCATATTGCGAACCAGCCGGTGCAGGTAGATTCGGATGAAGGTCGAGCAGCTTGGCGGCTTCCGTAAAATTGCCGCCGGCTTGCTCGACTGCTTTGATGATGAGCTGCCGCTTCACGCTGTTCACCGCGTCGTGATAGCGGAGGATGCCGGTCTTCCGATGGCTCGTTGGTTTCAACCAGGGCCTCAGGCAGAGATCTTCAGGGCGAATATGATCCGACGAGCCCAGCACCACAGCGCGCTCTAAAGCATTCTGCAGCTCACGCGCATTTCCGGGCCAGTCGTAATGCTTCAGCAGGATGTGCGCTTCGCGGCGAGATTCCGGCTGACGGGACGATTCGCTTGCACGCGGAATACTTTTGAACGAAGTGCGTCGCGAGCAGAGGACGTCCTCCCTGCCGTTCCCGCAGCGCCGGCATCGTCACAGAGACGACGTTCAGCCGGAAGTACAGATCTTGTCGGAATGAGCCCTCCTTCGTGCGCTTCGTCGACATTCCGGTTCGATGGCGGCGATAAGCCGGATATCGACTTTGATCGGCCGCGTTCCACCAACTTCAGCCCGAACTCGCGTTCCTGCAGAACGCGCAAGCAGTTTCGGCTTGAAGCGGCAGCGCCAGCTTCGCCAATCTCGCCGAGAAACAGAGTTGCCGGTATCGGCGACTTCGATCTTCCCTTTCTTGCGCTGATCGCGCCGGTGAATGCGCCGCGTTCGTGGCCGAACAGCTCGCTCTCCAACAACGGATTCCGTCAGCGCCGCGCAGTTGATAGCGACAAACGGCCGGTTCGTCCTCTTGCTGTTGCGATGAATGGCGCGCGCAACCAGCTCCTTGCCCGTGCCGCTTTCGCCGCGAATCAGACACGGTTGAATCCGTCAGCCGCGACCTTGCTCACGAATTCGATAGACATCGCGCATGCGCGGCGCTCTCGCCCACCATGTCGTGCTCGATACTGATTTCTTCCTGAAGCCGCTGGTTCTCACCTTCGAGCCACTCCGACATACCGCGCATGTTCCAGCGCAACCGCGGTAACCGACGCGATGGCGGTCAGCAGATGCAGATGGTAGCTTCGTCGAGATGCGCGCCGGTGCGGCGTGGTGTCGGCATAAATGACGCCAAGCTCTCGACCCGAATATCATCAACGGCACGCACAGCAGCGAACGAATCTGCGATGCCACCAGGCTTCGGTCGGCGCTGGAATCTGCTGATCGCTGAGAACGTCGTTTGCCGTGACCGCGACGCCGTCACGCAGGACCTGGCGGGCAATCGTTCGGCTGATCTGAAGGGCTCGGCTGAGATCGGATTGCCCGCTCGCGGTATGCGCCGGAGATGAAGTCGCCGGGACTTCCTGACCCGCCAGAAGAATCGCGGCCGCGCTCCACCGGCAGAACTTCGAACATCATCGCGAGCACGCCGCTCTGCAGATCCTCGGCCTCCTTGATGCCGTTGATCGCGCGTGCTGATTCGCAGCAGCGCCGCCAGATCTCCGCGCCAAGCCGGACGTTGTGGCGGCATCGCTTCGGAGATCGTGTCCGGCTGGGGATAGACCGAGTCGCCGCGATTCACTTTCACGGTCGACGGCCGTGATGAGTTGGTCCGTCGAACGAGTCGCTCAGCGGCACGCTCGTGACATCCCTCGTCCCTCGCGAAGCGTAAAAACGAAATGCGAGCTGCCGACTTTGATGCGATCGCCGTGATCGAGCGTCTTCTCTCGCGTCGGGCTCACCATTCACGTAAAGTGCCGTTCAGGCTCTCGAGATCCGACAACTTGAATTCAGCGCCTTCAGTGATTTTGGATCGAGCAATGACGGCGGGACACGAGCGGGTCGTTGATCGCCACGCCATTGGTCGGCTCGCGGCCGATGATCGTTTCCTTGTCCGCAAGGGGAATCGTCGTCCCCTTGAGCGGCCCAGCTATCGCCACAAGTCTCGGTTCCATAGAGAGCGCCTATACGAATCGGTAATTTAGGGACAGGTCCATAGATTACCTACGTTGCCCAACGAGTCGTCGCATAAAACCGTGGTCGCCGCGCGTATTGCCGGCGAATGATTCTGCACAAAGCCCATGTCGTCACCGAAACCGTTCCAGGATCCCTGCGCGCCTAGCAGCCAGCAGGACCACGAGAATAACTGCGAACGCCTTCTTCCACGCTGTTCGCTTTCAGAAACCAATCCAGAAGAGCACGTCGTGGGAAGTCATTGATCCAGTGGACCTGCTCTCAGCTCGCGCGCGCGTTCGAATATGCGCTGAATGTCGCTGGCGCGGACCGGGATCGAGAAGTTTTTCCAGTTCGCGCGTGCGAAGGTAGAGCCACAAGTTGAGCCAGCCGCTGTACTGGAAGGCAGGATCGTCGGACATCAGCGTTGCGAACGGTCGCAATGACGTTGCGCGTCGCCTTCCGTCGGGTAACCACGGACGTGAGCCAATTCATGGCAATCACGAGCGGCCGCTCAATATCCAGCAGGTGTTGCTGATGATGGGCTCGATGCACGAGGTCGGATTGAACACACTTCGATGCCGGCGGCATGCAGCCAGCGGGATTGCTGATCACGAGATTTTGACCGATGCGCGGATTCCGGTCGAACCATCGATGATTGCCACCACTCTCCGCACACGCCGGACGGCTTCTGCGCACGTCTGCGTTCTCATCGTAGCGTACTTCTGTTTCTCGCCGTACAGCCGATTGATCGCTTCCGCCGGCATGCCTGGCGAACATCTGCTCATGGCCTCGGGCTGCATTCGAGGCTGAATCCACCTGTAGTTTGGAAGCGAGCGGCTGACGGTGGTAATTGAGGCCCCACGTCCAGAAAAAGATCAGATACAGAGCCGCGCGCCACATTCAGCGATCCACGCCCATCTTCCGCCCGGACACGCAGGATGAGGAGCATGACTGCCAGCGGCAGAACCATCGTCGCAGCCAGGAGAACGCGACACGCGTCAGCCGAACCACCGCGGCCATGAGAGAGCAATCGGAAAGAGCGTCCGCGCGTACCACGTGTTCGACGACGCCGGACGGGTGATGCCAGCGGCCCACGACAGATATGAAAGTCAGGAGAGAAAAACAGACAGAATCCACGCAACTGGGACCATGCCGCCTGTAAAAATCTGCAAATTCCCGTTTTAGGCTTGACCATCAGATTGGGCGTTTGCTTACGATGCCCACCTTAGTTGCACCTCGATTGATTGCCATCAAGTCCTTATTCTTCAAATAAATAACGAGCTCTAATAGGGACTTTGGCCCTCTCGGCGAAACTCGAATTCAGGAGTAAACGAATTGGGCAAGAGCTTTTATACATTTATCGTTGTTCCGAACGCCAGCTCGCGGCTTCACAAGCTGAAGCTGCCGGTCCGGAGCGTTGCATGTTCTGGCGTGCCATAGGTGTTCTTTCATTTCTTGTAGCGGTTGGCATTGGGTTTCAGCTACGCAAAAATGGCCTTCAAGGCCAGCCGACTACGACAAGCTCCAGGCCGAGAACACTGACCTCAAAGTTCAAAGAAATCAACCTGGAAGTGTCAACACGTGTAAGCTCGGGGAAAAATTGAGCAACCTCGAAAGCATCTCTGCAAAGATTCAAACTCTCATAGAGAACGACAACCTGACGCAAGCGCGGCAAACTGAACGGACCGGCCGTCGGCGGTTCGAAGGTGGATTCACGACCGCCGAACTGATCTGTCGCTCTAGTTCGAACGTCAAAGACGGATCTCGAATTGCTAAAGGGTCAGGACGGCCGACGATGGAAGAGCCAGCCTGTCGTTGCTGGAACAAATCTGCCGTGCAACGCGCGCAAGCCTCGGTGTCGATACACCCGAACATCTGGCCGGTCGGGGACGATTACCAGCCATTATGGCAATCGCTCCGATCCATTCAACGGGGACGCCGAGACTGCACCTGGGCCTGGACATTTCCGCTCATCTACAACACGCCTGATCCACGCCCCGGCCGACGGCGTTGTCATCTATTTACACGAGCGCAAGGCGGCCTACGGCAATCTGATCGATCATCGATCATGGCAACGGCCTCACCACTCGCTATGGCCACCTCTCGACCGATTCGCCTGTGTCATGAATCGACAGAAAGTGAAGCAAGGGCTGACGTCATCGGTCTTGGTTGGAACGACCGGCCGAACCACTGCGCCGCACCTCCACTACGAAGTGCAGCTGAATGATCGCCCGATGAATCCGAATCCTATTTGCCTCGCGGATAAACTAAGCCGCGGCTGAAGGCCAAGCATTACCTCTGGCTTTTGCCAACGTTCGTTTACGGAGTAGGGGCCGTTCGTTGGGAAGGCCCTCTTCAATGAGCAACGGAAGAGCCCGCGCAGTGCCTCTTGCTGGTTACTTCCGGTTTCCCGTTAAACTCTTCCATGCTCGGCTAGATACAAGAAACTTGAGGTAGACTCTTGTCGGCATCTGGAAACGAGCGTGAAGTAAAGAAGATCCAGCCATTTAGTTCAGAAGATCAACGAATTAGAATCCTCGAATTTCTTCTCTCACCGACGAACAACTCCAGGCCAAAACGGCCGAATTCAAACAGCGTCTTCGAAAACGGAGAATCCCTCGACGAACTTCTGCCCGAGGCGTTTGCCGTCGTCCGCGAGAGCCGGCAAGCGCATTCTGAACATGCGGCACTTCGATGTGCAGCTGATCGGTGAGTACGTTCTGCATCAGGGGCGGATCGCGGAAATGAAGACCGGTGAAGGTAAGACGCTGGTCGCCACGCTGCCGGCCTATCTGAACGCGCATCGAAGGCAAAGGCGTTCACGTGGTCACCGTCAACGATTACCTGGCCCGCCGCGACTCGGAATGGATGGGCCGGCTCTACAAGTTCCTCGGCCTGAGCGTCGGCGTCATCCAGCACGGTATCGGACGACGACGAACGGCGGCAATCCTACGCGTCCGACATCACCTACGGAACCAACAACGAGTTCGGTTTCGATTACCTGCGCGACAACATGAAGTTCGACGTCGCGCATTGTGTCCAGCGCGGGCATCATTACGCGATCGTCGACGAAGTCGACTCCATCCTGATCGACGAAGCGAGAACGCCGCTCATCATTTCGGGCCCGAGCGAAGAATCCACGGACAAGTACTATCGCATCGACAAGATCGTTCCCAAACTGCGGCGCGATATCGACTACCAGGTCGACGAAAAGCACCGCACCGTGACGCTTGACCGAGGAAGGCATCGGCGCGCGTCTGAAACGCTGCTGAGCGTGGAGAATCTGTTCGATGACCTTCGGGCAACATGGAAATCCTTCACCACATCAACCAGGCGTTGAAGGCGCACACGCTGTACAAGCGCGACGTCGAGTATGTGGTGAAGGACGGCGAGAGTCATCATCGTCGACGAATTCACCGGCCGTTTGATGCCGGGCCGCCGATGGAGCGATGGCTTGCACCAGGCCGTTGAAGGCAAAGGAAGGGCTCCGCATCCAGCAGGAGAATCAGACGCTCGCGACGATCACGTTCCAGAACTACTTCCGCATGTACAAAAGCTGGCCGGCATGACCGGTACAGCGGAGACGGAAGCGGAAGAATTCCTGAAGATCTATAAGCTCGACGTGCTTGTTATTCCCAACCAATCAAGCGCATGCGGCGCATCGAGAATCCCGGACGTCATCTACCGCACGGAGCGCGAAAAGTTCGACGCCGTCGTCAAAGAAATCAAGCAGTGCAATGAGAAGGGCCAGCCAGCGCTGGTCGGCACGATCTCGATCGACCGTTCCGGAGAAAGCTCAGCTCGATGCTGAAGACGCGCCGGCGTGAAGCACGTCGTGCTGAATGCGAAGTATCACGAGAAGGAAGCCGAGATCGTCGCGCAGGCCGGACGCAAGGGCACAGGTCACGATCGCGACCAACATGGCCGGCCGCGGCACCGACATCCTGCTCGGCGGCAATGCGCGATTTCATGGCGCGCGACGTCTTGCGCAAGCGCGAGATCGATCCGGCGGCGGCCACACCGCGAGCAGTGGAACGAAGCGCTGGCGCAAGTGAAGCCGCAGATCGATAAAGAACACGAAGAAGTCGTTCAAGTCGGCGGGCTGCACATCATCGGCACGGAACGCGCACGAAGCACGGCGCATCGACAATCAGCTTCGCGGACGTTCCGGACGCCAGGGCGATCCGGGATCGTCCCGATTCTACGTCTCGCTTGAAGACGACCTGATGCGGATTTTCGCGGCGGACCGCATTTCCGGAATCATGCAGCGCCTGGGCATGGAAGAAGGCGTCCCCATCGAGTCGCGCTTCGTTTCGAAGCAAATCGAGAATGCGCAGAAGCGCGTTGAAGGCCAGAACTTCGCATACCGCAAACACGTTCTCGAATACGACGACGTGATGAACAAGCAGCGCGAAGCGGTTTACGGCTTGCGCCAGTCAGCTGCTGGAAGGCGAGGACCAGAAGGAATATCTGATGGGCATCGCCGACGACATCATGATCGATCTCGTCAGCGCGGCACGCAGCTGAGAACCTTCATCCGGACGAATGGGATTTGAACGCCCTCCAAACCGCGCGTCCTGCAGCAGTTTGGCTTCGATTTCCGCGCTGAAGGCATCGATCCGGCGCAGATGGGTTCCAAAGAATTGGAAGCGGCGCTGCCTCGAGAAGGCCCACGAAAAGTACGATGCAGAAGGAAGCCATCATCGGCGCTGCGCCAATGCGATATCACGAACGCATGCTGATGCTTCAGATCGTGGATTCGCATTGGAAGGACCACCTGCTCGGCATGGACCATCTGAAGGAAGGCATCGGCCTTCGTGGATACGGCCAGCGCGATCCGCTGGTCGAGTACAAGAAGGAATCGTTCGATTTGTTCGAAGATCTCATGAACCGCATCGAGGAAGACACGCTGCGGTTCCTCTTCCTGCTCCAGCCGGTAGAAGAGGAAAAGCAAGCCGAGCAGATCGAGCGCAAACGGAGGCGCGCCGAATTCCTGATGTCACAGCAGACCAGCGGTAACGGCGATGGAGCGCAGCATCAGGTCAAGCGCGACAGCTCCAAAGTCGGACGAAACGATCCCTGCCCGTGCGGCAGCGGAAAGAAATTCAAAAAGTGCCATGGGGTGAATGTTTGATCGATAAGAAAATTTCAGGCGACGCGTACACCTTCGACGACGTCCTGATTGTTCCTCTCAAATCGGACGTCCTGCCCACCGAAGTTCGAACCAATACCAGGCTGACCAATCGGATCGAGTTGAATGTGCCCATCGTGAGCGCCGCGATGGACACGGTAACAGAATCGCGCCTGGCGATCGCGCTCGCGCAGCAAGGTGGAATCGGAATCATCCATAAGAACATGCCGATCGACAAACAGGCCGGAGAAGTCGACAAGGTGAAGCGGTCGGAGAGCGGCATGATCGTCGATCCGATCACGATGTCGCCGAACGACAAGATCGAAGACGCCGTGAAGCTGATGGCGCACTACAAGATCTCCGGTGTGCCCGATCACTGAAAACGGCCGGCTGGTCGGCATCCTGACGAATCGCGATCTGCGGTTTGAAACGCGATTCCACTTTGCCGATAAGCGAGGTGATGACCAAGGAAAATCTCGTCACGGTTTCTGTCGGCACCACGCTGGAAGAAGCGCAGCGCATTCTGCACAAGCACCGGATCGAGAAATTGCTGGTTGTGGACAACAATCAGAACCTGAAGGGACTGATCACGGTCAAGGACATCACCAAGAAGATCAAATACCCGCTCGCCGCGAAAGACGACCAGGGCCGGCTGCGCGTCGGCGCTGCCATTGGCGCCACAGGGGATTATCTGGAGCGCATGGCGGAACTGGTACGCGCCAAGGTGGACGTCATTGTGATCGATACCGCGCATGGACATTCGCTGCGCGTGATCGAAGCAGTCAAAGGAAGCCAAGAGGCAGCTTCTCCGGACATGGATGTTATCGCCGGAAACATCGCCACCGAAGAAGCCGCCAGGGATCTGGTGAAAGCCGGTGTGGCTGCCGTCAAAGTCGGCATGGGCCCTGGTTCGATCTGCACGACCCGCGTGGTCAGCGGCGTCGGCATGCCGCAGATCACGGCGATTCTTGCCTGCGTCGCGCGCAACGCACGAAGCGAACATCCCTCTCATCGCGGATGGCGGCATCAAATTCTCAGGCGATATCACGAAGGCGCTGGCTGCCGGCGCGAACTCCGTCATGATCGGTTCGCTGTTCGCGGGAACCGACGAGAGTCCCGGAGAAACGATTCTGTATCAGGGCCGGACATTCAAGTCCTATCGAGGGATGGGATCGCTCGGCGCGATGCAGGCGGGCAGCCGCGATCGATATGGCCAGGATCAGGAAGCGCCGAGCAAGCTGGTTCCCGAAGGAATCGAAGGACGCGTTCCCTACAAAGGACCGCTCTCTTCAATGGTGACGCAGTTGGTCGGGGGCTTACGTTCCGGCATGGGTTATTGCGGCGTGAGCACGATCGAGGACCTGCAAGAAAAAACCCGCTTCGTGAAGATCACGGACGCGTCGCTTCGTGAGAGCCATGTACACGATGTCTTCATCACGAAAGAGGCCCCAAACTACCAACTGGACGAATAGCCACAGAGACACAAACGGCCACAGAGAAAACTCTGCTGTAGGCACTTGGTGTCTCTGTGGTTATTGATTACCCTTATCGTCGTGCGGCCTGCGCGGCGGAAGGGTTCCTTGCTATACTTCTCCGCTTCGGCTTGCGCGCCGTAGGCGTCGTCACCAGTATTGATCGCCTTCTGATATTCCCGTTACGGCGCGCTCACGCTGGCCGCGTATGTCGAAAATCTTTCCGCGATTGATGTAGGCCCAGACCTCGACCCACTTCGCTTTGAGATCCCCGTTCAACGCCTCTTGGAACATGCCGGCGGCAGCCTGCAGGTTGCCCAGTTCGAACAGGGCCTCGCCCATTCGGAACAGCGCGAGCGAGTTGTGGGCATCGATGTCCACGGCTTTCTGGAATTCATCGATGGCCGCGTTGTATTGGCCTTCGTTCGAGAATTCCTCGCCGCGGTTGACCAGCACGGATACGCGCAAGTCCCCGGACATGCGAAGGATCTTTTCTCGAGGATCGATGACAACGTTCTTCGGCTTGCGCTGCGTCTTTCACATCGATTTCGCTGGATTCACCCACAACTTCAACGCGGGCGTACTCAGGATCGCCATCCGTTATGGATCTGAAATTCCACGGGCATTTTGAACAGATCCAAGTCCTGCTTGACGTGTTCCGCGAACCATGTAGCCGTCCTTTCGCGAAAAACGGTGTAGTCCACGCTGAACTCCGGCACGCCCGATCCGTTTACCCACTGATCGAAGAAGTAGTTCAGATCGCCACCCGCCACTTCGGACGCGAGTTTCTCGAACGCCTCGGTCGAGACGGGTGTATTCGTGAACTGCTGCATATATCGCGCGAGAAGCTTGTCGAAGTTCTCATCGCCGATGACCCACTGCAGCATTCGGAACATGTATGCCCCTCGGTACTGCACCAGCGCGCGATAATCCGGCGTGTCTCTGTCCAGACCGCCCGCCTGCCGAATAGTGGTATTTCCTTCGTATCCAAGCGCCTTTACCAGAGCAGTATGAATGTGCGCTTGCGCTTCTACTGGAGCGAGCGTCTTTTCGAAATAAAGCAGGCTGGCGAACTGTGCCATGCCGTCCACCATCCAGGCATCCTGGCTTGGATCCTTTACTGCAATCTTCAGCGGGAACCACTGATGCGCCACACTCGATGCAAGCGCATCCGCATCGAAGTCTTTCCGGATTCCGGCAGATGGGAGAAACAGCATACCCACGGCCCATTGAGAAGGCCCAATTGGCGCCTTGAACTTCAACGATGCGAAAGGTGCGTGATGGCGGCGGCCCGAACTTCTCGGTGTAGAAGTCGAATATCTTGCCGACTGCCTCAGCCATTGGCGAGACGACGTCCGCCGCAGCCTTCAAGGTGTCCACCGAAACGTCGGCTTTGTCCGATTTCACATTTGTGGTGTTGTACCTTCCGGCCGCAACAGTTCCCCAATACGACGGCTCAGTACTGGCAATATCCATCTCCCGATTTTGCCAGGTCGCTGACAAGCGTCCAACCGGCCGGAGCCGAGACCTTGAGCCGCATATCGGCTTTATCCCGGTAGAGGCCATTTGTGGGAAACCATTTCCCGCCATACAGGAGAGAAGGCGCTGTCCTCGGAAACCCGCGCCAGCACAGGTTCACGGCGGTCGTCTTCCGGATTTAACGCTCCCGAATATTCGATGTGAAGGACGGGATTGCTCGTGAACTGCTGGCTGCTCAGTTCGATCTCAACGGTCGAGTCGACGTCGAATTGCTTGAAGCGAACCTCAGTGCCGCCGATCGTGGTCTTGTCGATACGCAGCCGCCGGTCGAGGTCGAACACGGCATAGTTCTTCCGATCCAGTTGCTTGAACCGGATATCGGCCTTGCCGTCCAGCCGATGCTCTTCAGGCGTAAGCGTTATCTCGATGGAGTAAGACTCCACATCGATTTTCGGCCGATCCGATTGATCGTCCTGAGCGGCTTGCTGCGCGGCGCGCGACTGCGCAGCCGTCGTGGTCAATGGCGTGGCAAAGACCGCCATCGCGGATATTGAAAGCAAGAAGTGTCTCATAGGCTTTTCAGAGCTTTATTACGGACTTACGGAATTCTCACAACGAGCTTGCCCATCCCGGCGTTGTCGTTCTGGTCGTACACACGGAACGCAACGACGTGTTCTGCCGGTGCCAGGTCGCCGGAAAGGATAACTGAACGATTCCGATTTCGAATCGATGATGCCGTCTTTCGGAAATACAGGCCGCCAATCCCCAGTATCGATGGCAACCTCCGCCTGATTTAATGTAGACGTCTGGTCCGCCGCATCGATAGCAACTCGCGCGCGGCGATTCTCGATCGCGTCCAGCTTCATAGTGACTACCGGAGGCGTGTTGTCGATCGTAAACGGCCGGCTCTCCATCTCACCACGCAGCGCCAAGTCAGGAGGATTCGAAGGCTGATCGCTGGCGACGACGCGGACAACGTACACCCCATCAGGCAGGGTGTCCGAGCTGATCGAATAAAAATTGTCCTCGAGATCGCGTTTCAGGACCTTCCATGTACGCTCGGTATCGGCCCGGTAATAGATATCGTATGTAAGCGTGTCCTGGTTCTTGTCCGTCGCCGTTCCACTGGAACGATTGCGATCCACGCTGGGGACGCGCCGCGGTGGAAGCGGCTGAATCCTGGGCTGGCCGGCCCGGCGCGTTGGCCCGCATGCGTCGCCGGATCATTCGGATTGAAATTGTTTCCGGTATTCAGAGGGGTCTTCTGGAGCAAGACTCCTGAAGGCAACACATCGATACTCATGACTTCCGGACGGAAATTCTGTTGCAAGGAATGGAACCTTTACCGAACCCAAGCGCGGCGACCGGTCCGCGGTCCGACTTCAAGACCGCCTTCCACTGAATGAATCGGGCTTTCGGGCTTGTGGTCGCGCCGGCGGAATCCAGTGCTTGCCAATCGGACCACGTCTTGTCGGGAGTGCTCGTGTTGCCGGTTCTGGTCGAAACCTCGATCGCATCGGCATCAGCCGGACTTCCATGAAAGCTTGCCCCAAGACGAAACCGAATCCGGTGTCCTTCACGCTCGATTCATAGGCGCCGCGATGTGGCAAAGCCATCGCCGATGCGCGAAACAGCTTTCCAATGTTCGAAGACGTCGCGTACAAAGCGATTGCCGACTTCGAGCAGCCGTGTGGTCTGCTCTTCGGTGGATTCAAGCAGCAGCGTCGTATTCCGTGGACCATCCAACGAATAGACCCGGCCCTTAGCGCCGGTCGAGAACAGAAGCTTTCCGTCGTGCGGCAGCAGGAGAAAGACCATTTCATCGCGCGAGCGCCACATCGTATTCACGACGCCATCCGGCAGATATCTCGAGGACAGCGCTCTGAGCGTTCGCTTCGCTGCCGCTGCGGCGAGTCTGCGATCGGGGCGTGTCGGTGGAAACCGCATCGAGAGGCTCGACGACTTGAATATCTTGAGGCTCTGCCGCCCCTGCCGCCCCTGCCGCATTGACGGTCACTGTCACCGTTGTCGGCTGGTTGCCCGTCGTGGCTGCGGGCGCAGCCGGCGTGGCCGGAGAGATCGAGCGTTCGCCCGTCATTGCCGCAGCGTAGATCGTGCCGTTCGGCGCGACGGCTACGGAATGAATCTCCCGCATTCCCGAATCGTAGAGCACGAAGGCCTTTCCCTCAGGTGAAATCCGATAGACGTATCCCTTCGGATCGCCGCCCTGCGATGACGTTGCCCTCTCGATCGATCGTCATCGAAATGATGTGCGTTTCGTCTGTGTCGTAGAACGGGCTACCTTTGCCGTCGGCCGTTACGCGATAGATGACGCCTTTATCGCCGGTACTGACCAGCAGCCTTCCTTGCTTGTCGAAAAACGAGCGACCAGATATATTTCGTCTTTGATCGAAAAATTCCTGACGCCGCGCCGTTTTCGATTCTGTACACCTTTGCCGTCCGGAGCCGTGCCCGCATAGAGCGACATCCTTGTTATCGACGGCGAGCGCGAGGACGTCGAGTTCGGAAAGATCCACCAGCATCGCGCCTTTGCCTGCCGCGTCGACTTTAAAGATCTTTCCGTCGTGTCCCGTGCCCAGATAAACGTTGCCTTTGGAATCCGCTACTGCCGACCACACGAGTGTCTGCTCTGTGTTGAAAACCATGTCGAAGCGCGGAGCGAGTATGAGTTCGTCATCGCTTGTCAGCGACAGGTTGTTCAGCTTTGCCCTTGCGGAAATCATCGTAAGTCCGATTTCCCAACAACCAGCGGTGTCACTGCAAGCAGAGGAATAGCCGCAAGCAGCAGTACCAACACCCAAAGGAGTCTTTTCATTTAGGTCTCCAGGGCTTCACTGTGAGGTTTAAAGCTCTCGCCCCTGAATCACGTATTTCGATTGCGGGAGTTCGTATTCACGAACGGTCGAGTTCGGAAGGCCGGAGACACTCCGGCTTGAAGATCGGTCCGTGTTAATAAGCGCAGCCATCGACGGCGGAAGCGATGGAAACTTCGCCTCCGATCACGACGCCGGGCTCAAAGCTGATAACCTTGATGTACAGGCGATCGTTCTTTCGAAGCTTGTTGAGTTCGCTGATGACTTGCTTCAAGCCCGGCGGGAACGCCGGAGGGACCGCGCCGTATGTCGATGGTCGTGACTGTGGTTCCGTCGCCAACCAGCAACTGAATGGGACCGGCCGGAAGTCCGGCGGGTATCTGCACAGGGTATTGTTCGATGACAGTGTCGCCGCTCGTCGCTACGCAAGTATGCCGTCAAGGTTACGGTTTCACCCGGCGCGACTTCGGCTTTGTTCACGGCAATACGTTCGAGTTGCGCATTCGTCTTGCGATCCATCGATGTGATATCGAGATCGATATTGTCGATCACGAGCGCCGTCATAACCCGACATCAACAAATACTGAAGCGGGCTGACCGCGGCGATCGACGCCATTGCAGGGCCGTTCATGTCGCTCGAAAACACGTTGCCGATATTCACCGGCATCATGGTTCTTCAGCGAATCTGACCGGAGACATACAAGGTCATCTCGCCCAGGAGCACGCTCACTAGCCGTGATTGCGTTGAAGACTATAAAGTTCATCAGAGGCGGAGTCAGGAAACGATCCGATGCGACTTCGAACCTGTACTTCTTGAACAGTATTCAGACTGGAATGCATCGTCATCGTGACCGGAATCATCTTCGATGTCACGCCGAGGGTTCCGGCGATACCGGTCGAACGATCCTGCTGGAATGCTCCAACCACATCCAGCGGTACTGCGAGCTTGAATGAATTCTGCAGGTTCGGCAGAAGCGAAATGACGTAACCGGCGGACATCGGCACGTCCGTAGGACCGGCTGTGAGATTCGGATGGCCGAAGGCATAAACCTTTTGTCCATCGACATAGGTGACGCGTTCCGTTGGCGCTGTAACTGATGATCGCCGCGGATCAATTCGACGTTGATCGATGAGCCCGGTTCAATCTTGCTTGGAGTTGATTGCCACAAGACCTGCGGCGCTCCCGCCGCCACCGCCCTGGACAGGCGTAAAGCCAAACGCGCAAAGAACGGCGCGAACTGCCGCAACGCAGCAGGCGTGGCGCCGGAAATAAACAATGGAGTTTGGATACGCGTCAATGAAGGGGCTCCGGCAGCAGCCGTCGCCGAACGGGCTCGAACTCAAAAGAGACTGCGGAAGCAACAACTGAGCGAGCGGAGTTCCTGCCGCAAGTTTTTGAAATTGGTCGTAGATGAAAGGTGGCTAGGTGACTCGGCCGGCAAGATCGCCTTGGCCCGAGGAAGCACGGGCAATTCCTTGCTGTGGCGCCGCCGCATTTTTTGATCGAGCAATCCGAGCATCTGCTGGATCGGCTGAATCCCTGCGATCGGCTCTGTCGAATAAGGGAAAGAGAAGGCGACCGCACCGAGGAAGCTTCCCATCAGATATAAACAGGGCTTCCGCTCATACCTGCGATGACACCGGTGCGCGCCAACGGACCACCTGATAGCCGGGCGAGGATCATGTCCTGCTTCGAGCAAAATTTTCGAGAACGCCGAGCAGTTCAACATCGAATTGTTCGATCTTGGTGCCCTGAAACACGGTCTTGCCATACCCTTCATCCCTGCCCGCACTTCATCAACGGACATAAAGGTGGTACTTTTGAGCCGCCAATGTGAGGGAAAATGCGGCAATCAAAAGCAAAGTCGACACGATGCGAAGGGTGTTTGTTTTCATGGTTGACCGAGTCGGTCCCTTCCTAAATACAATGTTTTCAATCAGAAAAATGACGCCTCATATTAAAGGAGACGGCGGAGTTGCTGTCAACGCCATGCCTGTGAAGCGGTTTTGTCCTCGCCGGCGGCAAGAAGCACTCGAATGGGCCGCGATGAGGCCCCGCTGGAGTGGCACGGTCATACCCTCCTTGAACATATGGTCAACCTTGCTGCGGGAAGCGGCAGACCCGGCAGTCACGGTGGTAGGCCGCTACCCCTGCCGGACCGTCTGCCTGGCTTGGGCCCGCTGTCCGGAATCGCTACCGGCCTCGAAGCCGCATCGACAGATGCCAGTCTGTCTGTCGCCGTCGACACTGCCTCATTTGACGACAGACTTTCCTAATCTATCTGCGCTCTCGCGCTCGAGAATTCGAGTCGGCCGTTGTTGGCGTGCAAGATTGGGTCCAATTTCCCACTCTGTCTCGGCATTTGGCGGCCAATATTGCCGGAAATCCAGCGCCGCCTCGCGGCGGGTCATCTGAGCGTCAGAGGCCTAATCGAAACACACCGCGACTGAAATCATCTCCGAAAGCGAACTCCGGCAGGCTGGGTTCGACTCCTCCATCTTTCGCAACATCAACACGCCCGCCGACTATTTCAGGACGGAGGAATAATTCTGAAGCGTATTCTGGGACGAGGAAAACTCACAACGATCCTGCTTGTTGATACACCGAAGCCGTCTTGTCCTTACATCTTTCCTCCGTCCTGAATTAACCCGTCGGACCCCAAGGTTTTTCCTCCGTCGCGAATTAAATTGGCTCAATTGTGTCCCCGTTATGAAATTAGGGCTCCGATTTTGAAAGGGGTGCTATGAGACGACGGCTGGCGAATACGATTATCGTTCTGAGTTTTGGCCTGGGGTTGGCGAATCCGGCTATCGCTCAAGTGCAAGACAACTTCGAACTAAATGTGTTCGGCGGGGGCAGCTGGTACTCGACCAAAAAATACGAAGTCGGATTCCCACAATCGGCCACACCGGTCTCCGGCCAATTCCGATTCGATCGTGCGTTGCGCGCGGGCTTGCGCGCCACCTGGTACACCCGCGGGCATTGAGTCGAGGAATTCTTCTATAGCTACGGGCCGAACAAGGCGCATTTCTCTTCGCCAGACAGCGCCGACCAGTCTAGCACACGTAACTGAACGAAGTACATC
>ERZ1370068.8613-contig-7453_pt1 | contig 20373 bp, 33 predicted proteins | sample MGYA00561227_ERZ1370068 | MGnify/ENA primary metagenome ERZ1370068 (study PRJEB38410, sample SAMEA6850437) | metagenome | study: Metagenomic assessment of the ecological functions of the soil: analysis of the soil microbiota associated with the... | reverse complement strand
TTACTTCGTTTCAGTTACGTATTGCTCCGCCGTCGATGCCGGCGATCGAACCCACGTTGATGATGTTGCCGCCGCCGCGCTTCTCGAAGTGCGGGATCGCAGCCTGGGAGGCGGCGATGACAGAGCGCACGTTGAGGTCGTAGACGAAATCGAACAGCGCGTCGTCCACGTCGGCGATCGGGCGACGCTCGCCGAGTCCGCCGGCGTTGTTGATGAGGACGTCGAGACCGCCGAGCGCCGCCGCGGCTTCGTTCACCACGCGTCTCGCTTCGCCGCGCTTCGAGAGATCGCCGCGAACCAGATGCGGGCTGCGCCGCCGATCTCTTTCGCGAGCGCGCTGCGCGGCTTCTTCATGCGAGTTGTAGTGCAGCGCCAGCCTCGCGACCCTGCGCGGCGAAAGCGCGCGCCAGCGCCGCGCCAATGCCGGAGCTCGCGCCCGTGATGAGCACGGCCTTGCCTTTCAGATCGTCGATTTTGGTCATGCGCGCATGTTACTGAGAGGCGAGCGCGCGCTCCATCGCCAGCGACCCGTCGGGCCGCAGAAGTTTGATCACGAGCTTGAATGCGCCCTTGCTGGTGCGCGCGGGCACATCGCGCTCGACCGACAGGCGCGCCCGTGCGGGCTCACGAGCGCCGCCGCCGTCCGCGAACGCCTTGTTGTCGGCAGTCGACGAGCTGCCAGCTCACGCGATAGTCGCTCAAGCGGATAGACGGCAGTCTCCGCGCTGGCGTTCGAGGCTTCATGCGTGAACGCAAACGCCGCGGGTTCACCGCTCGGCGTTCTTCGTCCAGCGCGCATCGATGTGCGCCGGCGCATTCAGCTCGCGCCCACGCGAAGTACGACGGCTTGCGCTGGCGATTCTCATCGACGATGCCGTGCTCGAGATAGCCCTGTTCCTGGCCCGGCCAGAAGTAGCGCCGCGATTTGTAGTCCTGGTAGCACCAGAGGATGGCGCCGGCGATCCAGTCGCGCTTCGCCAGCAGCGGCAGTTGCTCGCGCAGGATGGACACGCGCGTCGGCATCCGCCTCGGCGGCGTTCTTCGCGAAGATTCCCGGAAAGCCGAACTCCGAGATGATGACCATCTTGTCGGGAAACAGCCGGTTCGACCTTGTCGAGCGCGGGATCGAGCGCTTCGCGCGGCCCGTGCCAGGCGCCGAAGTACTGGTTCATCATGAGGAAGTCGGCGTCGTTGGCCGCGGATTCCGTCGGCGCGCTTCAGCTTCGGCAGATTGTCGTCGGCCAGCGTGACGTGGCGTTCCGGGATCGAGGCTCTTGATGTAGTCGCGCATGTCGCGGAAGAACTGGATGCCGCCCGGCGAGCCCGCCGCGCTTTCGTTGAGCACGCTCCAGGCGAACACGCTCGGATGATTGCCGTATTGCTCGATGAGCTCGCGCATCTGCTGCTTCGCGAGCTCGAGGTACTGCGGATTCGAGAGCTGCTCCTCGCTCGCCTGCCAGACCGGAATCTCCGGCATCAGCAGGATGCCGCGCCGTGTCGGCGAACTCCGCGGCGCACGTACCCGGCGCGTAGTGCACCGGCCGCGTCAGCGTCATGTTCAGACTCTTCATGTCTTCCCAGTCGTGGCGCAGCGTGCCTGGCGGTCTCGGCGAGGCCTTCCCACGGCGAATCCGCGTGCCGCGTCATGCCGGTGAGGCGCACGCGCTGACCGTTGAGCAGCAGGTGCCGATCGCGGATCACGATCTCGCGCAGGCCGAAGGTGTCGCTGGCGCTCTCGATCGACTTGCCGGCGCTGTCGACGATCTCGAGCGATCACGCGATACAGATTCGGATGATCGAGATCCCAGCGCTGGATGTCGCGCAGCCGGATCGTGAACGGGACTTCGTTGTCGCCGGCTTTCAACGTGACCGGCGCTGCGTGAGTGAGCGTGCGCCATCGCCCGTCGGGTCGATCACGATCGCGCGCAGCTTGCCATTCAGCGCACCGCGGCTCGTCGAGCGTGACGCGATCGCGTCACCGTCGCCGTTGGTCGCCATCGAGCTTCGAGCGGATGAACTGGCTGTTCGATGCGCACCGGCCCGTGCACGCTAGAGCCACACGTCGCGCACGATGCCGCCGTACGCCCACCAGTCGTACCAGGCGTCCGGCGCGCCGCGCGCGCCGAAGCCCGGGATGGTGAACATGCCGGGCCGGTTGTCGATGGCCACCACGAGCGAGATTGCTCGTCGCGCAGCTGCGGCGTGATGTCGAACGAGTACGCGCTGTAGCCGCCTTCGTGCGCGCCGACCTCGACGCCGTTGACCCACACGCGCGCCTTGTAGAACGTGGCGCCGAAGTGCAGCTGCGCGATCGCATCCGCGGGTAGTTTGGGCAGGTCGAACCGGCGGAAGTACCAGCCCGTGCCGAGGTAGTCGTAGTCCGCGCCCGCGCGATTCCAGGTGTGCGGAACATCGACGATGCTGCGTGCCCGCCGGGACCGCGCTGCTGCCAGCCTGGCGGTCGGCGCCATCGGCGCCCGCCTCGGTGCGGAATGTCCCAGCCGCGATTCAGGTCGATGCGCGTCGCCGCGCTGCGCCGCGGATGCGCACAGTTGCAGACCAGCAGAGCCAACATGCAACGCGCGGTGTTCATGGCGTTTCCAGATCTCGTGTGGCTGCGACGATGCGGCGTTCGCCGATCAGGAAGGCATCCGCGACGAGCTGGAACGGGCGCCAGTCGACTTCCGACTGCCGCGCCTCGCACAGCGCGCGCGAAGCGCTGATAGAGGCGCGGGTATTCGCCGGCCATGCTGGCGTCGCGCGGTCACGGCCTTGCCGTCGATCGCGAGCCTCGCGCCGCCGCGCGACAGCTTGAGCGTGCCGCTGGTCGGTCGTGAGCTCGATGTCCCAGCTCTGTTCGCCCTTCTGGCGGAAATCGAATTCCGCGCCGATGGCGACGCCGTCTTCGGTGCGCATGCGCAGCGTCGGCCGCGATCGGGCGCCTGCTGGTTCTCGGGAAACTCGAGCAGCGCGCGCTTCGACGCACGACTTCGCTCGGCAGGATCTCGGTGAGCACCGACAGCGCGTTGATGCCCGGATCGAACACGCCGAAGCCGCCCGGCTCCCAGATCCAGCGCTGGCCGGGATGCCAGTGGTGCACGTCTTCCTTCCAGATGATCCTGCCGCTCACCAGCTTGCGCGTGCGCAGCCACTCGCGCGCGGCGTCGACGCCCGCGGCGAAGCGCGAGTGCCAGGTCTGGAACAGCGTGCAGGCCGCGACGCGCCGCCTCGTCGGCCAGCAGCGCGATCTGCCGCGTCGTCGCGGCCGGCGGCTTCTCGAGCATCACGTGCTTGCCGGCGCGCAGCGCCGTCAGCGCCGCGTCGAAATGCGCCTGCGGCGGCGTGCAGATGGAAATGCAGTGCAGGTCGGGCACCGCGGCGAGCATGGCTTCGAGATCCGGAAAGTTCGGCGACGCCGTCGACGCGTGGCGTTGCGGCTCGCGCAGGCCACGAGCTCGAAGCGCGGATTCGCGCTGCAGCGCCGGAATGTGCTGATCGCGCGCGATCTTGCCGATGCCGAGCAGGCCAACTCTTCAGCCGCATGCTCGTCTCCACGATGCTGACTAGTCCGCGGATCGCCCAGAGAAAGTCCGCGGCCGGCGTGAGCTCGTTTCCCTTGCGGAAATCGAACAGCGTCGCGTTTTCCCAGTGCGATCCCGTTCCCCAGCGCGTCGCGCAGCTCGTGGAGACCCAGGCCGGTTCCCAATAGACGACGCCCACGCCGCCGGCCCGCAGCGTCATGCGCACGACATCGTTCATGAAGCGCTGCTGGCCGCTGGGCGTCGCAGGATAACCGCGCAGCAGCGAGTCTTCACCCAGCAGATTGGACGCCTTGTCGCCCGCGTCGCGCAGCGTCCAGGGATATGAAACTTCGACGACAATGATGTCGGCTTTGAAGCGCTGCTCGACCGCGGCGAGCGCGCGCTCCGCCTGTTTCATGTCGGAGCGTCGACCACTTCGGGTAGTAGCTGACGCCGATGTAGTCGAAGTCGCGCACGCCGGCGGCCGCTGGCGGCGGCGAACCAGGGCTCGACGTTCTCCGGCTGCGCCACGTGCAGCATCACTTTCGGCGATGCGCCGTCGGCGCGCTCGCGCTTCGCGCACGGCGCGAATGCCGGCGTTGAGGATCTTCGCGTTGCGCGTCCAGTCGATGGGCGCGCCCTTGGTGTCCGCGGGCCGCAGCATCTGCGTGTTGATCTCGTTGCCCACCTGCACCATGTAGGGCAGCAGGCCGCGCGCGTTCAGGCGCGCCAGCACGTCGCGCGTGTATTCGTAGACATGCGCGGCGAGTTTGTCGGCGTCGTCGATGTCGGCCGCCCAGGCCGCCGGAATGGTCTGCTTCTGCGGATCGGCCCAGTCGTCGGAGTAGTGGAAGTCGAGCAGCACGTGCATGCCGGCTTGCTTCGCGCGCTCGATCGGAGCGCGTGACATCCGCCTCGGTGCTGTAGTTAGTCCACGTCGGGATTGTTCCAGAGCCGCAGGCGCACCAGAGTTCGCGCCGCGTCTCGGCGAACAGCTCGGTACGGATCGCGCAGCTTGCCGTCCGAGCCGGTACTGCGCGCCGCAGGCTTCGACCTCGTTGACGTAGGAGAGATCGACGCCGGCAAAGCGCTCGCGGCTGCGGTGTCAGCAGCCGCCACGGGAGCATGACGCAGCTGCATCGGCGATGCAGCGCAGCACTGCGGCGGATCGATGGATTCACAGGTTGCTCACGACAAGGCGCGGAGAGCATAGCTCCGCGCCAGACGTTTCACGCGGTTCCCTCGGTTTCAGTACTTGAACGTGAAGTCGAGCAGCGCGCGACGCCCGTAGCACGTCGTACGAGCCCGAGCCGATCAGGCTGTTGTCGCGCGATGATGCGCAGCGGCTCGTTCGTCAGGTTGTTCGACCTGCAGACGAACCCGAACGAGTCGTTCACCTGGTAGGACGCTGCTGAAGTCCAGGATGGTCTTCTCTCGCCGAGCGTGCGCACGTCGGAGCCGTTCCAGCCGCGCGATGATGCTGAACGGCGGTGGTACTTGTAGCCGAGTCGCGCTTCCCAGCCGGCCGCGTTGAACCACGAGGTCCGCGGTCCGCCGTTTTCTGCGCATACCCTTCGATGGGCAGCGGATTCGTCGACCGGATAGAACTCCTTCACGCCCGTGTCGACATAGGCGTAGTTCATGTAGATGCCGAAGTTCCTGAGCGCGTCGACGAACGAGAACGGCGTCTGGAACGTGAACTCCGCGCCGCTGATGCCGCCGCCATCGCCGTTGAACGGGCCGGTCACCGCGTAGGTGGCGCCGTCGATCGTCACCGGCTTCGGTGGTGTAGCCGATGTGGCGTGTCCACGTCCTTGTAGAACACCGCCAGTCGCCGCCAGCGCTTCCTTGGCGCGAAGTACTACTCGAACGACACATCGACCTGATTGGCGAGGAACGGATTCGAGCAGCGGATTGCCGCCGCTGCCGCGTGCGGAGGCGGCGTCTCGTTCCACAGCTGTCGCGACGCGCGCAGCTCATCGAGCGGCGGGCGCGCGATCACGCGTGCGAGGCCGACGCCGCAGCAGAGCTTGTCCTCGGCGAGATTGAACGTGAAGTTGATGCTCGGCAGCAACTCCGGTGTAGTCGTTGTAGATGTCGACCGGCGCCAGCGCGCCGCCGTTGGTCGAGCCGAAGCCGGAGCTCTCGGTTTCGGTGTGCACCGACAGCGCACGCCGAAGTTGCCGTTCAGCGGTGTCGAACCGATGCGTGCCGCTGAAGCGGATCTTCACGTACGCCTCTTCGACGCGATTCATCGACGCCCCAGATCGCTGCTCTGCGACGATGGCATCCAGATCCACCGGCATGCCGCCGTAGACGAAGTCGGCTGAGCTCATCGAAGTCTGCCGTTGAGCAGCGGCGGCGCATCGAACTCCGTCACGCTGTAGCTGGTGAAGAGCTGACGCCGGCAGATTGCCCGCGACCGTGGAGGCGTGTTCCTGGTGGCGGCGCGAAGAAGTCCTTGCTGCGATCGAGACGCGCGCGCCGAAGCTCAAGTTGAACTTGTCTTCGAAATTCCGCGTGAAATCCAGCGCGCAGCGCGACTGAGCTTGTCCTTCGAGGTTGTCGGGACCATCGGCTGATGCCGGTGAGCTCAGCCCGGAGCCGACTGGCCGCTCAGATCGTGACGGGATCGGAGCTCGCGTGCCAGCGACGGGCGTAGTTCGCCGCGCTCATGTCCGAAGCGTCAGGCTGGCGGCGATAAACCTCGGAACGGAATGCCGCCCAGCGATTGGTGCGCGTCGGCTTCCGAATGCGACAGATCGGCGTTGATGCGTCCAGTGTTCCAACTCGCCACTTGGCGTTGGCGCCGGTGACGAGCAGATCCTTGTCTTCGGCTGTACTTCGCGATCACGTTGGTGACCGAGGCGCAGCAGTTGCTGCCGAGCGTGTCGCGCCGACCACCGGTCTCGCCCACGTGCGTCGTAGTCGGAGAGCGCGGATCGTTGTAGCAGCCGGCGCTGCCGTTGGCCCAGTTGCCGGTGGTGCCGTTGCGGCCGTACCGGGCCTGGTTCTGGTCTTCGTCGATGGTGAACTTCGAGTACAGCGCATCGACGTTCAGCTCCGAAGTTGTCGCCGACACGCCAGCCGATGGCGCCGTTCACGCCGAAGCGATCTTCGGTGAGTTTCTTCACTTCGGTCTGCGCGCCCCACGGTGTCGGGTTCGGAGCGCCGTCGCCGTCGAGATCGCCGGTGGCATTGCCGTGGGTTGATGGCTGCCGTCGTTGTAGCCCCAGCCCTGGAATGACGGGAACGCGTTCTTCTGGCGCTGCACGCTGGCGCCGAGGTTGAAAGCGAAGTTGTCGCCGACCGACGTGCGTGAAGCTGCCGCTGCCGCGATAACCCATACGGGTCGTAGTCAGGAATATCGCAGCCGGCTTCGTAATACACCGGCCACCGCCGCGAACCAGGCAGTTCGGGCCCGGAGTAGTCGAGCGGCCGGATGGTCTTGATGTCGATGGTGCCGGCGACGCCGCCCGCGACCGAGATCCGCCGACTGCGACTTGTAGACATCCGCGCCCGAGACACCTTCCGACGGATAGATTTCCCAGCGGACATTCCGGCTCGGCTCGGAGGATGCCACTTCGCGGCCGTTGACCAGGCCCAGCACCAGGCGAGGTCCGAGTCCGCGCATCGTCGGCCTGGCTCTGGTTGCCGCGGTCGCGGCGTGCCGTTGATGCCGGGCAGGCGCACCAGCGACTCGGCGATGCGTCACGTCGGGCAGCGCGCCGATGTCGCCGCCGGAAATCGCGTCGACCACGAGCTCGGAATTGCGTCTTGACTCTCGAGGCGCGCTCTGCAGAGGCTCGGCGCGGTATCCGCTGACCACGACTTCGCCGAGTTCTTCGGCCGCGGCCTGCCGGCGTGCTGCGCTGCGTCTGGCTCATGGCGAACGGCGCCGCGCATAGCGCCGCCACGGATGCGAGCGCACGTCTAAGTGCTTTCGAGTGCATGATTTTCCCCCAAGATTGTGCCAGTGATCGGGACGCCCCGTCACTGTCTGCTGCGTGAAAACGACAACAAACTGATTAATAGTATCAGTATGTGCAGAACGCACGTTATGCGTCAACAGAAGGGCGATGGCGCGCTGATATGCGCGCATGCGGATATCGATGCGAGCGAGAAAACCGGAATCCTGGGCGTCGGTTCTGCGCCTTGTCGGTCTTGATCACGAGCATGAGCGCTTCCTTGATCAGCTCGCGGCAGGCGCTTGAATGCCGCCTCGGCGTTGCCGTTGCGGATCGCCCGATAGATCTTTTCGTGGCGCGTCGTAGTCGGGCGAGCGTGCCCTTCACCTTGTTGGTCAGGCGAATGGAGAAGCGCAGCGCCGTTTCGATGATGGGCGTGAGCTGGTGAAAGAAGCGGTTGTGGCTGATCTCGAGGATGGTGGCGTGAAACGCGATGTCGGCCGACACCGGATCGAAATGCCCTTCGTTCGCGGCCTTCATCCTCTCGAGCTTCTGCTGCAGCAGTTCCTTGTCCGCATCCGTGGCGTTGGCGGCGGCGAGCGCGCGCGGCGGCCGGCTCGATGCCGATGCGGACCTCGAGGAATTCGCGCACCAGCTTGTGCGAGAAATGCCGGTCGAGAATCCATTTCGAGGACTTCGGCGTCCGAGCAGGTCCCACTTCTCTTCCGGGTGCACATAAGGTGCCGACGCGCGGCCGCTGGCCGATGAGACCCTTGGTGGAAGGATCTTCACCGCCTCGCGCATCACGCGTGCGGCTCGCGCCGAACTTCTTGCCGAGCTCGGCCTCGATGGGCAGCGGCTTGCCCGCGGGCAATTCGCCGCGGACGATGGACGACCCGAGCTTCTGCACGAGCGACTGGGTCAGGTTGATGCTTCCGGACATGCGATTACCTCGATTCACGCGCTATCCCGACCGCGCCGATACGCACATGTGCGGACTATTATTAATCAGATTATTCGCGCGTGGGGATCTGTTCGCGATCGGCCGCCGAGACAGGCGATGTCTCGTCCAGGACAGCACGGCTCGCCGGGCGTACGGCCGCGCCGGCCCGGTAGTTAGGCTGCGCCAGGCGCTCACACCGCTTCTCGGTGACGCCCAGCTCCTTGAGGATCGCCACGCGCAGCGCCTGCGCCTCGGGGCTCGAGACGCGGCGCGGGTGCGCGAACGGCACGTCGAACGAGCGCCTGGATGCGCGCCGGGCGCGGGCTCAGCACCAGGATGCGGTCCGCGAGGTGGATGGCCTCTTCCACGTCGTGCGTGATCAGCATGACGGTGTGGCGCTCCTCGGCGAGGATGCGCAGCAGCTCGTTCTGCATGCGCAGGCTCATCAGCGCATCGAGCGCCGAGAACGGCTCGTCCATGTAGAGGATCTCGGGCTTCACCACCAGCGCGCGCGCGATCTCGGCGCGCTTCAGCATGCCGCCCGACAGCTCGTGCGGATAGTTGTTCTCGAAGCCCTTGAGGCCGACGAGCGCCGCGTATTCGTCGCGCGAGCGCCGCTCGCGGTTCGGCACGTCGTCCGGCAGGCCGAACAGCAGGTTCTGCTGCACCGTGAGCCACGGAAACACCGAGCCCTGCTGCGTGATCAGGATGCCCTTGCGGTTCGGCTCCGTTGCGCGCCACGCCGTCGACCATCACGGCGCCCGAGTCGGGCGCGAGAAAGCCCGCGATGATGTTCATCAGCGTGGTCTTGCCGCAGCCCGAGGGCCCGACGATGGCGACGAACTCGCCGTCGCCGCACGTCGAAGTTGAGGCCGTCGATGACGTGCGAGCGCGCCTTGTCGTTCGGCGAAGCTCTTGCGGACGTCTCTGACGTCGAATCTTAGTGGGCATAGCGCCACCGCACGACTCTTCATGCCCTCGAGCAGCCGCATGAATGCCGTCGAGCAGCAGGCCGATGAGCCCGATGATGATCATGCCGGCGATCACCAGGTCGTAGCGGTTGCCGGCGTTGCGCGAATCGATGATCAGATAGCCGAGGCCCGAGCGCAGCGCGATCATCTCGGCCGCGACCACCACCAGCCAGGCGACGCCGAGGCCGATGCGCATGCCGACGATGATCTGCGGCAGCGTCGCCGGGAACACCACCTGCAGGAACAGCTTCGTGCGCGAGACGCCGAAGTTCTCCGCCGCGCGCAGGTAGCGCTTCTCGATGGTGTGCACGCCCGCGGTGGTCTGCACGATCATCGGGAACACCGAGGCGATGAAGATCAGGAAGATCGGCGAGGCGTTGCCGACGCCGAACCAGAGGATGGCGATCGGAATCCAGGCGATCGGCGAGATCGGCCGCAGGATCTGGAACAGCGGGTTCAGCGTGACGAAGGCGCCGTGCACCCAGCCCATCCACAGGCCGAGCGGAATGCGCGAGCGCCACCGCGAGCGCCGAAGCCGGCGCCGACGCGCATCAGCGACGCGCCGATGTGTTCCCACAGCGTGCCGTCGCGCGCCAGCTCGAGCGTGCCCGTCACCACCTGCCCAGGGCGTCGGGAAGATCACGCTCTGCGTGGCCACGACCGACGGCCCACCAGATGCGCGACCACCACCGCGATCACGACGATCGACGGCAGCGCTTGCTTGAGACCCTTCATCTTGCTTCTGTTCTCCCACCACTTCACGCACGCGCCAGCGAATCTTCGACCACGGCATCGCCGGGTACGGCTCCACGACGATCGTCATCTGTCCGCTCGCGTGCGCCGTGCACGCGAACTGGTAGCTCGCGCGCCTTCTCGAACGGCAGCCGGAAACTCTGGCCCGGCATCATGATCGTCGGCCCGAACACCTGCGGCACGTCGTCGAGATTGCGCAGCAGCAGCACGTCGTTGAGGCCGAGCGTCAGGCGAATCTTCGACGGGCAGGATCTCCACCTTGTCGCCGGCCATGCGCCGCGCGTAGGTGCCCTTCGGAATCTCGAACAGCTCGTCGCGCGAGGCACGCTCGGACCGGCGCGAAGCCCGCCCATCCGCAGCGCCACGCAGCGCAGCCACGAGCAGCGGCAGCCAGCGCGATCCACGACCGCGTTCCTGGCTCACTGCGCGCAGCAGGATCTTGAGGTCATGCACGAAGTCGTCGACGGTGTGTCCGTAGGGCATGACGCGCGCGCAGTCCGCCGGCGCGGTCGATCATGGTAGATAGACGAGGAGTGGCCGATGCGCGTAGCTGCCGTCCGCGTTGACCGTCTTCGTCGACGAGATGCCGTAGTTCTTCTGCGCGGCGTCGATCTGCGCGCGCGTGCCGACGCCGCCGACGAAGGTCGGGTCGAAGCTGCCGAGGAATTTGCGCATCTGCGCGCGCGTCGTCGCGCTCCGGATCGACGGTGACGTACACCACCTGCACGTTCGCCGCGTCCGCGCCCAGCTTCTTGCGCGCGCCCGCGAGCGTCGCGCAGCGTGATCGGGCAGACCTCGCCGCAGGTGCTGAAGCCGAACGCGAGCAGCACCACCTTGCCGCGATAAGCGCGCGAGGTCGAGCGGCTTGCCGTCGGAGCCGCGCAGCGTGAGCTCGGGCGCCGCGCATGACCGGGACTCAGCACGCCGGCCTTGAGCGCGCTCGGCCGGCGCGGTGGCCGCCGCGACGCAGCAGCAGCGATGCTAACAGCAGCAGTGAGCGCGACGTCTGCGCATCACAGCGGGATGGCGGCGGTCTTCGGCGCGCGCGCGAAACGCTCGTCGATGTAGGTTTCGTAGGCGATCGGATGCTTGATGGTGCCGGCCTCGATCGAGAGCTGCATCAGCTCCTCGAACTCCGCGCGGATCATGCGCAGGTCGCCGTAGGTCACGCGGTCGGTCGGGTTCTCCATCACGAACTGCAGGATGTTCGGATCCTGGTTGAAGAAGCTCTTGCCCGGCGGCGATCGCGACCGCCTTGTCGCGGTTCGCCTGCTTCTGCGTCGAGCCACACGCCCGCGCCCTGCACCTGGTTCACCAGGTCCTGGACCATGGCGGCGGTTCTCGTCGATCAGCTCTTCGCGCACGGTGAGCACGCAGCAGATGTAGTTGCGCCACTCGTCGCGCGTCATGCGCAGCGGCACGCGCGTAGCCGGCGCGCTGCGCGGCGGCGCCGAACGGCTCGCCGGTGCAGTACGCGTCGACCGCGTTGGCGTACAGCGCCGCCGGCATGTCGGGCGGCGGCATCTCGACGATCTCGATGTCCGTCGGGCGTCATGTTCTCGCGCGCGAGCATCTTGCGCAGGAACAGGAAGTCGACCGCGAAGCGGCTCGGGATCGCGATGCGCTTGCCGCTGCAGCTCGCGCGAAGTGCTGATAGGGCGAATCCGTGCGCACCATGATCACCGCGCCCGAGCGATGACCCGAGCGACACGATCTTCACCGGGATCTTCTTGTCGGCCAGATCCATGACCAGCGGCGCCAGCATGTAGGCCGCCTGGATGCGGTCCGGCCATCAGCGATTCCTTGATCTCCGGCCAGCCGCTGTACTTGCTGTACTCGAACTCGAAGTCGTTGGTCGCGGTGCCGGCCTTGATGCTCGCGGCCTTCGCCGCGCAGGCCACCGGCAGCGTGAGGTTGCAGGTGACCGGCAGGCCGCCGACGATCAGCGGCTCGCGCTTTGCGCCTTGTCGCCCGCGCAGCCGTAGAGGCTCAAGGGCAAGCGCGGCGGCCATCGCGCCCTGCAGCAGTTGTCGTCGATCCGAGGATGATGCGCGCTCACGTGAGGAATTCGCTTGCCGGTTGTGCCGGTCTGGTACCAGAGTGCGCCGCAGCGTAGCCCGACGACCGCATAGTTTTCGACTATGACGCGCGCACCGGCAGCGCACCTACAATCCGGGCCCAATATGTCATTCATATCCAGCCGCAGAAGCCGACAAGAACACCTACGACGTGATCGTCGTCGGGCTCGGGCGCCGCCGGCGGGCAGACCGCCTACACCCTGACCATGGACGGCGCCCGGGTGCTCATGCTCGAGGCCGGCCGGAACTACGACGCCGGCCACCGAGACCCCGATGCTGCAGACCAACGCCGAGGCGCCGCTGCGCGGCAGCGGCACGCCGGAAAAGCCGTTCGGCTTCTGGGACGCGACCATCGACGGCGGCTGGGACGTCCCGGGCGAGCCCTACACCAGCGCATCCGACGATCCGGCGCGCAAGTTCGTCTGGTGGCGCGCGCGCATGCTAGGCGGGCGCACCAATCACTGGGGCCGCATTTCCCTGCGCAACGGCCCCTACGACTTCAAGCCGCATCAGCGCGACGGCCTCGGCTTCGACTGGCCGATGAGCTACGAAGATCTCGCGCCGTATTACGACAAGGTCGAGATGCTCATCGGCGTGTACGGCGGCAACGACGGCCTCGAGAACACGCCGAACTCCTCGCCCGGCGTGCTGCTGCCGCCGCCCAAGCCGCGCGTCAGCGACCTGCTGGTCAAGCAGCGCGCCGCGCAAGCTCGGCGTTCCCGTGATCGCCGGTCACCGCGCGGTGCTCACGCACGCAGCTCGATCACAAGCGGCTGCCGAAACTGCTGCATCCGGGCAACGCCAAGGCGCAGGCACATCCTCGCCGCCGACATGCAGAAGCGCGCCGCGTGCTTCTGGGCCACGCCCTGCGGCCGCGGCTGCTCGATCCGGGCTAACTACCAGTCGACCACCGTGCACCTGCCGCCGGCGCTCGACACCGGCAACCTCGACATCGTCACCGACGCCATGGTGCGCGCGGTCACCAAGCGCACGGACGGCAAGCGCCGAAGGCGTGGTCTACATCGATCGCAAGACCGGCGCCGAACATCGCGTGAAGGCGCGCATCGTGGTGCTGGCCGCGAGCGCGCTCGAGTCGGTGCGCATCCTGCTGAACTCCGGCGTCGCCAACGGCAGCGGCAAGGTCGGCAAGTACATCATGGACACCGTGGGCGCCGGCTTCGGCGGCCAGGTGTCCCGCTGCTCGAGAACCTGCCGCTGCACAACGAGGACGGCGCCGACGGCGTGCACCTGTACACGCCCTGGTGGCTGTACAAGGAGCAGCTCGCGGGCAAGCTCGGCTTCGCGCGCGGCTATCACTTCGAGTTCGGCGGCGGCCGCCGCATGCCCGGCATGGGCACCGGCGTCGGACCTCGAGTGGCTCAACGGCGGCACCTACGGCAAGCAAGTTCAAGGAAGACGCGCGGCGCTACTACGGCTCGTTCGTCGGCTTCTCCGGCCGCGGCGAGATGATCCCGAACGACGACTGCTACGCCGAGCTCGATCCGACGGTGAAGGACAAGTTCGGCATCCCGGTGCTGCGCTTCCACTGGAAGTGGTCGCGAGCACGAGCTCGGCCAGGCCGCGCACATGCAGAAGACCGTCGGCCGAGATCATCGACGCCATGGGCGGCCAGCACTCCGAGCGCGCCGCAGAGCGGCGAGAAGGCCATCAAGCAGGGCGGCATCATCATTCACGAGGTGGGCGGCGCCATGCATGGGCGACGATCCGCACGAAATCCGTGACCAACAGCTACGGCCAGTGCTGGGACGATGAAGAACCTGTTCATCACCGACGGCGCGACGCTCGTGCTCCAACGCCGACAAGAACCCGACGCTCACCATCATGGCGCTCGCGTGGCGCGCGTCGGATCACATGCTGAGCCTCATGAAGAGGAAGGAACTATGAGCCTGGACCGGCGCACCACCATCAAGTGGATGTTCGCGGCCGCCGCGGCGGTGCCGTCGCTGCAGCGCTCGGCTACGCGCCGCGAGCCGCTGGCGCGCGACGTCGCTGCGGACCAGGCCGGTTACGGCACCGATCCCGATCTCATCGAAGGAATGGCAGCCCGGCGGGCCCTGGCCGCTCACGCTACGGCAGTGGCCGCGCGACTAACTACCGCGGCGCTGTGCGATCTCATCATTCCCGCCGACGATCGTCTCGCCGGCGGCTTCCGCCGTCGGCGTGGTGGACTTCATCGACGAGTGGATCAGCGCGCCGTATCCGCAGCAGCGCGGCGATCGCGAAATCATCCTGCCGGGCTGACGCTGGATCGACGCCGAAGCGCAGCGGCGCTTCGGCAAGGCGTTCGCCGGCGCTTGACCGAGGCGCAGAAGGCAGCCATTGCCGACGACATCTGCGCGCCGGCGAAGGCGGCGCCGGCAGTTCGCCGACGGCCGCGAAGTTCTTCGCGAAGTTCCGCGATCTCACCGGCGGGCGGTTTCTACACCACGCCCGTGGGCATGAAAGACATCGGTTACACGGGCAACGTGCCGCTCGAGAAGTTCGACGGGCCGCCGCTCGAAGCGCTGAAGAAGGCCGGCCTCGCCTGAGTCGCGGCGCTCACGCGCCAGCGCCGCCCAGCAGATCCACCCGGCTGACGCCCGCCGCCAGCAGCACACGCGCGCAGCTCCCGCAGAGCGTGCTGCCGGTGGTCATGACGTCGTCGACGATGGCCACGTGCCCGGCGTCGAACAACCTGCGCAGCGCGCCGCGCGCCGCTCACGGCAAACGCGCCGCGCACATTGCGATGTCGCTGCATCCACGCTCGAGCGCAGTCTGCGAAGGCGTATCGCGCACGCCGGCTGCAGGCGCGCGGCGCGCAACGGAATCTCCGAGCATGCGCGCCGGCGTAGCGCGCCAGCGCCGCGGCCTGGTTGAAACCGCGCTCGCGCAGACGCGCGCGTGCAGCGGCACGGGCACCAGCAGCCTCGGCAGCGGCGCGCTCGCGCTCGCGCGACCTGCCTGCGCCAGCAACACGCCGAGCACGCGCGCATGCGCGATGACGCCGCTGGTACTTGAGCTCGCGAATCATGCTCGTCGACCGGCGTGTTCAGCGTAACGCGATGGCACATCGGTGCCGCCGGGCTGCATGCCCAGGGCAGGTCCGCGTGGCAGAACGCGCACAGATCGAGATCGAGCGATGCGCCCGGGAAACCGCACAGGCAGCAGCGCGGCGGAAAAAGCGGTCGCGGCGAGCAGCCGCGACACAGCGTCGCGCGACCCGTCAACCTGAGGCGACCTCCATTGGTTGACAATGGACTTCCGGCTCCCGAACATGCCCGCAAGTTTCACGGCGCCGGCCCGCCGCGCGGCCAGCCGGAAAACTGATGTGAATCAACGAGTTAAAGGAGCTGGGAATGAGCACCACGACCGTGCGCCACGACTGGACCGATCGCCGAGGTCGAAGCGCTGTTCGCGCTGCCCTTCGCCGACCTGATGTTCCGCGCGCAGGCAAGCGCATCGCGCGCCAACCACCAGCCGAACGCCGTGCAGATGAGCGACGCTGCTCTCGATCAAGACCGGCGCCTGCCCCGAGGACTGCGCCTACTGCCCGCAGAGCGTGCGCTACGACACCGGCGCTCGAGCGCGAGAAGCTGGTGCCGCTCGACGAAGTGCGCGCGCGCGCGCAGGCCGCGAAGGACGCCGGCGCCACGCGCTTCTGCATGGGCGCGGCCTGGCGTTCGCCGAAGAAGCGCGACGTCGAAGCCGGTCGCCGCGATGATCCGCGAGGTGCGCGCGCTCGGGCATGGAGACCTGCGCGACGCTCGGCATGCTCACGCCCGAGCAGGCGCACGAGCTCAAGGACGCCGGGCCTCGACTACTACAACCACAACGTCGACACCTCGCCGGAGTTCTACGGCGAGATCATCACCACGCGCACCTACCAGGATCGTCTCGACACGCTGGCAGCGGTGCGCGACGCCGGGCTCAACGTGTGCTGCGGCGGCATCGTCGGCATGGGCGAAACCGTGCGCGACCGCGCCGTCGATGCTCGCGACGCTCGCCAACCTGCCGCAGCATCCGGAGAGCGTGCCGATCAACCAGCTGGTGCGCGTGCCGGGCACGCCGCTCGCGGGCGCAGCAGCGCGTCGATCCGCTTCGACTTCGTGCGCACGATCGCGGTCGCGCGCATCGTGATGCCGAAGGCGTGCGTGCGGCTGTCGGCCGGCCGCGAAGTCGATGAGCGATGAGCTGCAGGCGCTGTGCTTCCTCGCCGGCGCGAACTCGATCTTCTACGGCGAGAAGCTGCTGACCACGGGCAATCCCGACGTCGCGCGCGACCGCGCGCTGCTCGACGCGTCTCGGCATCGAACCGCTGGTGCCGCCGGCGCTCGCCGCGCAGCGGAACTGCGACACGACGAACTGCCGACATGTGCACGGCCCGGACTGCCGTCACACGCGGCGCCGCGCCCGGCGTCTGCATGCAACGCGACCCGGCAGCGCTGAAGGCGGCGCTCGCCGATCTCGAGCAGCGCCACCTCGCGCACGCACGCGGCGCGTGGAGCTGCGCGCCGGCGCTCATCAACTTCTGCAGCAACGACTACCTCGGCCTCGGCGAAACATCCGCGAGGTCGTCGCGCGCGTTTCAGCGACGCGGCGGCGAAGTACGGCGTGGGCAGCGGCGCGCTCGCATCTGGTCACGGGTCACGGGCCCGAACACGAGGCGCTCGAAGACAGAGCTCGCGGCCTTCACCGGCCGCGAAAAGGCGCTGGTCTTCTCCACCGGCTACATGGCCAACATGGGCGTCATTGGCGCGCTGGCGGATCAAAACGCCGTCACTGGTCTCGGACAAGCTCAATCATGCGTCACTGATCGATGGCTGCCGGCTCTCGGGAGCGCAGTCCCAGCGCTATCGCCACGGCGATGCCGCGCATGCGTTCGAGCTGCTGTCGGCACTCGATGCCGCGGTCGACACCCGGCTGCTGATCACGCGACGGCGTGTTCAGCATGGACGGCGATCTCGCGCCGCTGCCCGAACTCGCGCGCGCGGCGCGCGCAGACCGGCGCGTGGCTGATCGTCGATGACGCGCATGGGCTCGGCGTCGTCGGGCGCGACCGGGCCGCGGCAGCTGCGAGCACTTCGGCCTGAGCGCGGACGACGTGCCCGTGCTGGTCGGCACCTTCGGCAAGGCCTTCGGCACCTTCGGCGCGTTCGTCGCGGGCGATGCCGATCTCATCGATTTCCTGATTCAGAAATCGCGCACGTACATCTACACGACGGCGCTGCCGCCGGCCGCTGGCCGCGGCAACGCGCGCGGCGCTGCGCGGTGAGCCAGCGCGAATCCTGGCGCGCGCGAGAAGGTGCTCGCGCTCTGCGCGGAGAGTTGCGGCGCGGCGCTGCCCGAAGTTTTCCGGCAGTTGCCCGGCCCGCGCACCGCCATTCAGCCGGTGATCATCGGCGAGTCACAGCGCGCGCTGGCCGTGAGCAGGGCGCTCGAAGACGCAAGGGTTTCTCGTCACCGCGATTCGTCCGCCCACGGTGCCCGCGGGCACCGCGCGGCTGCGCGTCACGCTGTCCGCAGCGCACGAAGAAGCGCAGGTGGACGCGCTGATCGCGGCACTTGCGCGAGGCGCTGGCTGCATGAACACGCCGGATCCGCGCGAAGGTGTTTCTCGCTCGATCGCCGCGCGGTGTTGCAGGCGTTCGATCGCGCCAGCGCCAGCTACGACGCGGCGGCGGCGCTGCAGGAACGCGTGCGCAACGAGCTGATCGAGCGCCTCGCGGAACTGAAGGTGGCGCCGCATGCGCATCCTCGATCTCGGCGCCGGCACCGGGCCATGCGTCGCGCGCGCTGAAGCGTGCGCTACCCGCGCGCGCATGGTCGTTGCCGCCGACATCGCGCCGGGCATGCTGGCGCGCGCGAAGGCGCAGTCGCGCTGGCTGCGGCGCTTCGAACGCGTGCGCGCCGATGCCTATTCGCTGCCGTTTCGCGACGGCATCGTTCGATCTCGTCTTCAGCAGCCTGATGCTGCAGTGGTGCGACGATCTCGACACGCGCGTTCGCGCGAGATCGCGCGCGTGCTCAAGCCCGGCGGACTGCTGCTGTTCAGCACTTTCGGTCCCGGCACGCTCGCCGAGTTGCGCGAAGCCTGGGCGCGCGAGCGGCGACGCCGGCAATCACGTGAATCATTTCTTCGATCCGCACGCGCTCGGCAGCGCGCTCATGCACGCGGGACTCGCCGAACCCGTGCTCGACGTCGATCGCATCGTCATGCGTTACCCGGACGCGCGTGACGCTCATGCGCGAGCTCAAGGCCATCGGCGCGCACAACGTGACCGCGCGGCCGTCCGCGCGGACTCACCGGCCGCAAGCGTCTCGCCGCGATGACGCAGGCCTATGAAGCGCTGCGCGGCGACGGCGGATTGCCCGCGACCTACGAAGTCATTCACGCGATCTGCTGGGGCGGCGAGCGGCGCGCGCAGCGGCCGCACGGATTTTCCGCGCGAGGCGTTCATCGCGCCCGGCGCGATTCGCCGGCGCGGACAGACCGTGATGATCCGGCCCGCGAAAACAAGGCTTTTTCATCACGGGCACCGACACCGGCGTCGGCAAGACGCTGGTCGACGGTGGCGCTCACGCGCGCACTCGTGGCGCGCGGCTTGCGCACCGCGGTCATGAAGCCGGTGGCGGCCGGCATCGTGCAGACGCCCGAAGGTCCAGCGCAACGACGACGCGCTCGAGTTGTTAGCCGCAGAGCAATGTCAGCGCGCCCTACGAAGACGTGAACCCGTGGCTGCTGACCACGCCGGCGTCGCCGCACCTGGCCGCGCGCGCACGACGGCGTCTCGATCGAGTCACGAACGAATACTGCGCGCGCTATCGGCAGGCTCGCGGCGCGCGGCGGACCTGGTGCTCGTCGAGGGCGCGGGCGGCTGGCTCGCGCCCATCTCGAGCGTGGCGACGATGGCCGACATCGCGGGAAAGCTGGCGCTGCCGGTGATTTTCGTCGTGGGCCTGCGCCTCGGTTGTCTCAACCACGCGCTGCTGACTCGCGAAGCCATCCGCTCCAGCGGTCTGCCGTTTGCGGGATGGATCGCCAACAAGATGGCGGCGGAAATGCCGCTCGCGAACGCCAATATCGAAACGCTGACGAGCCGCTTTGGCGCGCGACCGCTGGCCATCGTGCCGCGGCGGCAGCTCCGCGGGCAGCGTGCGCCTGCGATGCCGCATCCCGCCATGGGCGGTCGAGGCCGCAAATAAGCTCGTAAGTGCTTGAGTAAGCCAGCAAAGTCGCTGGTATAGTCGCGCGCCGTGTTTGATGCCGCGACCCACATCGACCTGACCCCGCATTGCTCGCTGAGCACTCGCGGCGCAGCTGCTGTTTTTCGGCAGCGTCTGCCTCCCGACTTTCGGCGTCGCCGGCGTCGCCACCTGCGCTCGGGTTCTGGCCGGTGCTGCCGTTCGCGGGCGCGGAAATGCTGCTGCTCGGCTGGGCGCTGCACTCGAATATGCAAAGGCGCTTCGAGCGCGAGACCATCGACATCACCGGAAACGCGAAGTGGTCATCAGACTATTCGCGCGGCAAACCGCGTCGCGTCGTGTTCCCGCGCCACTGGGCACGGGTTAAAATCCGCCGCCCGAAATCGCCCCTCCACCGCGGCCACCTCGTCATCGAGTCGCACGGCCGGGCCTACGAGGTAGGACAAGTTTCTGACAGAGGAGGAGCGTCGCCAGCTGGCGGCCGAATTGCGGCGCTGATTGGCGGCATGAACCAGTCGCCGGCACTGCCGCGCGACGGTTCACCGGATCAGTTTTCTTGAGGTCATCGATGAGCTTTCACATGAAGAACGCCTACGCGCGCCGTGGATTACAGGCCGCCGCCATCTCCCTGTTCGCCTTGCTGGCGTCCGTTGCGCACGCCGACTGGGGCGGACTCAACATGACCGAGGGTGTCTCCATCCTCAGCAAGGAGATCTACGGTCTGCACATGAAGATCTTCTACTACTGCGTGCGCCATCGGCGTGGTGGTGTTCGGCGCGATGATCTACTCGCTGATCAAGTTCCGGAAGTCGCAGGGCGCGCAGGCCGACACCACGCTGGTTCACAGCACCAAGGTGGAAATCATCTGGACCGTGATCCCGATCCTGATCCTGGTGGCCATGGCCGTTCCCACCGCCAAGCGGCCTCATCAAGATCGAGGACATGGACGACGTCGACGCTCGACATCAAGGTCACGGGCTACCAGTGGAAGTGGGA
>ERZ1370068.5203-contig-4235_pt1 | contig 20375 bp, 21 predicted proteins | sample MGYA00561227_ERZ1370068 | MGnify/ENA primary metagenome ERZ1370068 (study PRJEB38410, sample SAMEA6850437) | metagenome | study: Metagenomic assessment of the ecological functions of the soil: analysis of the soil microbiota associated with the... | reverse complement strand
GCTACGTATTGCCAAAAATCCCAACAGAGGAATGCGCTGGCGGCCAACATAGCCCTGGATCAACTCACAGACCTGCGGGAGTCTTCCCGCCGCAGTTTCTCTGTTTGGCGTCGGCGCCGCGCCTCAATGTGATCGCTGCAACCCCGCCGGGCTGGCTCCCGTGATCAGGTAGCGTCTTCTCCAGCTTCCAGCCGCAATGTGGCGTCGGCAGCCAGGGGATCAAGTGCTCTGCGTGCGCTGGGAAAATTTTCCTGAAAATCAGACCCGGTTGGCGACCTTATCGCAATCCCTTTGCCACCCGACCCTGATGGTGGCAGGCGACAGCGAACATCCCGTAGCTGGGGTGCGTGCGGCTCACGGGAGAGAAGTTTCCAGGTCTTCGCGATCAATTGCGCGCATCTCGATGTCCGGTGCGCTGGTTCGAAGCAGTCTCGCTGGAGCGATGTGTCCCTGGCCGAATGCGGCGGCGTGGTATTATGAAGATGGCGCTCGCGCTTCGGCCCAGCGGCTGCGCGGTTTCATGAATATGAATGAAGATCGAAGGTATTGCTTCGGGGCGTGTGAGGTAGCGCCGACCCTGCTCATTGCCCCGAGAGCTGGCTGGCAGGCGCGCGGGCGCTTATAGCTGCATGGTTCGTATATCCCTGCTATATTATCAGCCATATGCGAAGCACGGGTGCCTTGCCCCGAGATCTTATATTGGGATGAACGGTTGATTTTGGTGTTGCATGAATCAAAGTTAGTAAGAGCGGTTTAACAGGCTTGCTGGTAGCCGAGGACCGACTGAGATCAATCCCTGAGGAGCTGCAAAGACTGTCCCGACCAGCAAAACAACGGACTTAAAAGTTCAATGAAGAGATTGTCCTCAAAGAGGACCGATATAAGGCTAACTGTCCGTTTAAGGCTGTTGGAACGACATCACTGTGGAGGTGAAAGAAAAAGTGAAGCGATATTATTTGGGAGTGGACTGGGCGGATAAGTTTCATCAGGTGTGGGTCAGTGATGCACAAAGGCAACAAAGTAGCCGACATGAAGGTGGCCCAGAGTGCAGAAGGGATGAGTGAATGGGGTCGCTGGCTGCACTGAGCGTAGAGCGGAGAGGATAGAGCTTTAGGCGGCTATCGAGAAGCGCTGAGGGAAGAATTGTAGAGTTTCTTTGGATCATGGGGTGGTGGTCTACCCGATTAATCCCAGGCGGTGGATCGTGCCCGGGACCGATTTCGCATGAGCGGAGCGAAGAGTGATTTGTTTGATGCGTATGTTTTGTCGGAGTTTTTGTGACCGATCATGGATCATCTTAGAGCGCTGCAACCCAATCTCTGAACAGAGGCCCAAGAACTTAAAATGCTGACCCGCGACTATCAACGACTGGTCACACAGCGCACCCGACTGCTCAACCATGGTGTGGCGACCCTCAAAGAGCACTATCCGCGCCCGCTGATCTGTTTACTGATATTAGTACTGAGAAGGCTTTGGATCTTATTGCTGCAAATACCCTACGCCTGAAGCGGTTAGCGAACTCAGTCGCGGAATCAACCTGGAACCTGCTTTGCCAGGCGCACCGGTTCAGTCTAGACGAAACCGAACAGCTCGGTGCACGGTCAAAGCTCCGCAGCTGTCTATCCCGCAGCATGTGGTTAGGCCAAAGCGAAGCTTATAGCCGTTTTGGTCGAGCAGCTTGGAGGCTCTGGGTCGAAGCCACGACGCGTTATGCCGGGGAGGTCCAACGTTTTTTCGCCTCCATGCCGGCGGCTGTTGGTTAGTGGGCCGCCGGGAGCCAAAAGCGCGTACGACACTGGCGAGTGTGTGGGCGGAAATCGGCGATGCTCCATAGACGCACGGCAGTCCTTCAGGCATCTTCAGGCTCAGTGCTCGGATCGGCGCCGCCAGACTAAAAAGAGAGCGGAAAGTTCGGGTAGTACACTTTCGCTTTAGCTGCAACAAGCGCTTGCGCTCAGCCGCCGTCTACTGGCTGAAGCTTTTACTTCGCTCAACCAAAGCGAATGGGCGAAGGTGTACTACATCATCGTGAGCAACGCTCTAAAGCGACATACCCACCACCAAGCTGATTAGAGCTTTGGGGAGCTATGGCTGAAAATTATCTTTGTGCTCTGGTAGGACCATAAACTGCATGGATGAGTAATTGGCCGTACCCGGCTAACATCATCAAACAGACAGAGAATGCGCCAGGCGGCGTGAAAAAGAAAAAAGAGGACTTGACAAACAACCAGTTAGAAAGTCTTTGAGCAACCTGCAAGAGGATTTTTCCGCACGCCTGCCACGCGAAAAGGAGGAATCTCGCATGCTGAGAAACATCGCCCTTGGATTGATGACCGATTGCATGTCAGCAAGCTCTTCGAATCGACTGCAGGCCACACGGTGCCCGCCAGCGCAGGCAGTTGGTTTTATGTTTTCGGTAGCGGCACGCTTGCTTTGTTTTGTGATCCAGATCGTAACCGGCATCTGTCTGGCCTTTGTGTACGTGCTCCTCCGCTAATGAGGCTTACACCACTCTGGAGTATCTGAACTCTTATCAGCCCCTCGGCTGGTATCTCCGCGCACTGCATTTTGGGGCTCCAACTTTCATGGTCAGTATCATGGCCATCCACATGACACAGGTATTCCTGTTCGGGGCTTTCTAAATATCCAGCGCGGAGTTGACCTGATCTCAGGCTGCATTCTACTGCTGCTCACACTCGGCATGGCTTTCACCGGGCAGGTGATGCGTTTTGACCAGGACGCTTACTGGGGGTTGGGTATCGGCGCGGCGATCATGCGGCCGGGTCCCATTCATTGGCCCAACCTCGTCCATCTGCTCCTCGGTGGCCCGATCATCGCGGGCGAGACGCTTTCGCGGTTTTCACCTTGCATCGTCTTTTGTCATTCCCGGACTTCTGATCGCGCTCGTCAGCCTGCACCTGCGATTGGTGTTGGCCAAGGGTATCAATGAGTATCCGGTGCCTGGGCAGGAAGTGAAAAAGGAAACATACGCAGCAGAATACGAGGCAGTGCTGAAGAAAGAAGGGGTGCCGTTTTATCCAAAAGCCATTGATAAGGATCTCGTCTTTAGCGGCTTAGTGATGCTGGGTATACTCGCCTGTGCCGCCTATTTCGGTCCCAAGGGACCGAGTGGAATACCGAACCCGACTTACATCGACACCGCGCCGGCCCCGGATTTCTTTTTCCTCTGGATTTATGCCGCGCTAGCATTGCTGCCGCCGTACATCGAGACTTTCCTTTTGCTCACCGCGCCGGTGGTCGGCATTGGCCTGCTGTTTGCGCTCCCGTTTCTTTCAAATACCGGCGAAAAAGAGCGCCCGGCGGCGGCCCATGGCGCGTGTTGGGCGTGATTCTTGTGTTCCTGCCACTCGGCACTTTGTCTTCACCTAGGGACATTCGCCCCGTGGTCTCCGCACATGGAAGCCTGGACCAGCGTTCCCACGCCGGTGCAGTATGTGCACGGGAACGTTCGCCGCTGGAGTTGCAGGGCGCGCTGCTGGTGCAGTACAAGCAATGTCGGAATTGCCACAGCTCTGGGCGGCCAGGGCGGCTTGCGCGGCCCGGCGCTGGATCGGTGTGGCCACTCGTCTCACCGGCGACCAGCTGATCCGGCAGGTGATTCAAGGCGGCGGCAACATGCCCGCGTTTGGCAAGAATCTGGCGCCGCAGGAGGTCACCGCCCTCGTCGCTTTCATGCAGACGTTGCGCCCGGCGAATGTGCCCGCGGCGCGCGACCCGGCAGCTAGATAATGGAATGTTGGAAAGATGGAATGATGGAATAGGTGATGGGAAGAATGGAGTGTCTGGAGTATTCCGATTCTAAGCGCCCTATCCAATATTCCATTATTCCATCATTCCAGCTTGTAAAGTCATGAGCCACGGACCACAATTTGAAATAGAACAAAACATTCACCGATCCGGTGCTATACCCGGCGTGTTTCAATCGTGGACGTCTGATCCCTGGATCATCATCCCGCTGTTGCTCGCCAGCAGCATCTACCTGCGCGGCTGGCGTGAGCTCCACCGCCGGCTGCCACGGCGCTTCGCGGTCTGGCGCCTGATCGCCTTCCAAGCGGATCTGCTCACGCTCTTTCTCGCGCTGGCATCGCCTCTGCATCCGTTGGCCGAACTGCTGCTGCAATTCCACATGATCCAACATCTGCTGCTAATGATGGTGGTACCGCCGCTCCTCCTGCTCGGCGCGCCCATCTTGCCGCTGCTGCGCGGGCTGCCGCGACCCGTGTTGCAGCATGGGCTCGGCCCCTTCTTCGCCTCTACGACGCTCCAGCGGCTGGGCCGCTTTCTCACCCATCCGATCGTATGTTTGGTTGCGTTCACAGTGAGTACTGTCGCCTGGCACGTACCCAGTTTGTATGAACTGGCTCTCCGCTCCGAGTTCTGGCACGACGTGCAGCATATCTTCTTTCTTAGCACGGGGCTGCTCTTCTGGTGGCCAGTAGTACAGCCCTGGCCGAGCCGGCTGCGCTGGCCGCGGTGGACGATGATCCCCTATCTCTTGTTCGCCGATATCCAGAACACAGCGTTGTCAGCTTTTCTAATTTTCTCTGAGCGCGTTCTCTATCCGACCTATGCGGCGGTGCCGCGCTTGTGGGGTATCACAGTGCTGGACGACCAGGCGGCGGCAGGAGCAATCATGTGGGTGCCCGGCTCGGTGATCTTTCTTGTCCCCGTTGCGGTGATCGCGATCCGCTTGCTCGACCTCGCCGCGAACGCGCTCTGTAACGAGGAACGAAGGTGAGCTATGAGGCGGTGAAGGTCGAGTGACGAGCGCCGAAGCGCCACAACGGTCGAAATTCGAAGACCGGGACTTTGATTCGGGTTTGTTTCAGATTTCGATGTTCGGATTTCGAATTTCTGACTATGTCGAGGAGAGATCTATGAGTACGAAATATGACGTTATCATTATCGGCAGCGGCGCCGGCGGCGGGACCTTGGCGCGCCATCTGGCGCCGTCGGGCAAGAGCATCCTCGCTGCTCGAACGCGGCGACTGGCTGAAACGCGAGCAGCAGAACTGGGACGCCGAAGAGGTGTTTATTAAGAACCGCTACGTTCCGAAGGAAACCTGGTACGACAAGACCGGGAAGCCGTTCCAACCCGGTATCCACTACTTCGTCGGCGGTGCCACCAAGATGTTTGGCGCGGCGCTCTATCGCCTGCGTAAGGAAGACTTCGGCGAGCTCAAACACTACGACGGCATCTCGCCGGCCTGGCCCATCGGCTACGAGGACATGGAGCCCTATTACACCAAGGCCGAGCAGATGTATCAGGTACACGGCGCGCGCGGCGAAGACCCCACCGAACCGCCGTCCAGCGCGCCCTATCCTTTCCCGGCGGTGTCCCACGAGCCGCGCATCCAACAGCTGCATGATGATTTGGCGCGCGCCGGCTACCGTCCGTTCCATGCCCCGTGCGGCATCATGCTTAATGAGCAGAACGCGCCGTTCAGCGCCTGCATTCGCTGCAAGGATTGCGACGGCTTCCCGTGCCTGGTCCACGCCAAATCCGACGCCGAGGTGCTGGCTGTGCGTCCGGCCCTGCAGTATCCGAATGTCACCTTGCTCACCAACGCCAAGGCGGTGAAGCTCAACACCAATGCCACCGGCAAAGCGGTAACCGAGGTGGTGGTCGAACGCAACGGCGAAACGGAAACTTATCAGGGCGGCATCGTCGTGGTTTCGGCGGGCGCTGCCAATTCGGCCAAGTTGTTGCTGCTGTCGGCCAACGATAAGCATCCTAACGGGCTTGCCAACGGATCCGATCAAGTAGGGCGCAACTACATGTACCACAACAGCGCCGCCGTGTTGGCCGTTTCCAAGAGCCGAATCCCACTGTGTTCCAGAAGACTCTAGGATTGAATGACTTCTATTTCGGCATGAAGGACTTCGAGTATCCGATGGGTAATATCCAGATGGTCGGCAAGTCCCAGGGGCCGATGTATCGAGGGAGAAGCCGATCGAGGCCGGGCTGGCCCCCATGTTCGCGCTCGATGAAGTCGCAAAGCACGCCGTCGACTTCTGGCTATCGACGGAAGACCTGCCGATGCCGGACAATCGCGTCACCTTGGAGCAAGACGGCAGCATCAAGTTGAGCTACACGCTCAACAATCAAGTGGCCAAGCAAAAACTTTACGACAAACTGAAGTCCATGCTCAATCACTTGGGCATGCACCCGAACCATTTGATCCCGCGCAATCTCTACATGAAAAATGAGATCGGCGTTGGCGGTGTAGCGCACCAGGCGGGGACAGCGCCGCTTCGGCAAAGATCCCAAAACGTCGGTGCTGGATGTTGACTGCAAGGCGCATGAGTTGGATAACCTTTATATAGTCGATACCAGCTTCTTCCCGAGCATTGGCGCGGTGAACCCGGCGCTGACAGCCATGGCGAACGCTCTCCGCGTCGGCGATCATCTGCTGCAGCGCCTCAAATGAGGGGTCTTCAGGCTTTCCTATGAAGCAGGACTCGGAGATTGCACCGCGGATCCGCCAAAGGACGGATCAGCCACAGTTTTCAAGGCTGAGGCGCGGAGGACGCGCAAGTTCGGATAAATCATTATGACTTTGTTCTTTGCGGCTCTGTTGCGTTCTTTGACGGGAAGAGTATATCCGATTCTTGGTTGGTCTGCCGAGCTCTCGCCGCGCTGTGCCTCTGTGGTGAATACTTCTTCACAGAAAACCCAGAACAACCCAAAATGAGATAAGAATGGCCCAACGCAACGAAATCGCCGCGGTCTATGTCGCCGCTGTAATTCAGGGCTTGGCCCTCGTCACATTTCCCGCGGCCAGCACGGTCTTCACCAGTCCCGAGCATTACGGCCTGTCGAGCACGGAATATGGCAGCATGTTTGTGCCTCAGGCGATCACGGCGATATCGGCATCGTTGCTGGGAGCGGGCTGATCCGGCGCCTGGGCATCAAGCGCATCTATCTGCTTGGCCTCACTGCCAACTTGGTGTCCATGGCTTTGCTTTTCTTGAGCCAATTTTTCATATCTGACGCGCCGGGTCGCTTATAGCATGCTGCTTCTGGCGACGACGAGTCTGGGCATCGGCTTCGGTCTGACCGTTCCCGCCCTGAACACCTTCACGGCAGCCTTCTTCCCGCAGAAGATCGACTCGGCTGTGCTCGTCCTCAACGCGCTGTTGGGGCTGGGGACTGTTTTGGCTCCAGTGTTTGTCGCGGTTTTCATCGGTTTGGGCATTTGGTGGGGCTGCCAGTTCTTGCCGCTATCTTGCTCGTTGCGTTGTTACTATTCAGCGCGCCCCTACCTCTTCGAGCGGAGACGGATAAGACGCCGCAACAGAAAGGCTAAGACGGCTCTGCCCTCGCGCTTCTGGATCTTCGCCGCCTTTGTCTTGCTCTATGGTGTTTGCGAAACGATGAACGGTAACTGGGCATCTCTCTACATGACGCAGAGACTCGGAGCGAGCACAACCCTCGCCTCCCTGGCCCTGACAATCTTCTGGGGTACTGTAACCGCCGGGCGTATGCTCTTTGCCGCCATCGGACGATGGTTCCTCGAGCAGCGCACGTACCAGGCTTTGCCTTTCGTGGTGGCGGCTGCCTTTGTTGCCGTCGCGCTCATTCCGAAGAGCGATCCGTTGCTCGGTATTCTGGCCTTTGGATTGGCGGGGCTGGGCTGTTCGGCGCTGCTGCCGTTGACCATTAGCTTTGGCCAGAAAGAACTGACCGCTATCGCTGCTTCGGTTCCGGGTGGCCTGATCGCCTTTTACCAGATGGGATACGGCATCGCGGCTTTTGGTGTCGGTCCGCTGCAGCAGAACGCTGGCCTGAGCCTGAACACCATCTTCGGCTCAGCGGCGATTGTGGCACTGGTCATGTCGGCGCTATCCTTTGTCGTGACCAGACATCGGGATATGCTGCATCCGGATCTTCCAGTCACAAACGACACGCAAACCAATTCGACCGTCAACTGCAAAGGAGAAAATACTATGAGTCTAAAAGGTAAGATTGCTATTGTTACCGGCGGCAACAGCGGCATCGGCATGGCCATCGTGCTGGAGCTGGCTAAACAGGGTGCCAACATCGTCATTGATTACGTCGCGCATCCCGAGGCGACCGAAGCTCTCGAGAAGCAGGTCGCGGCGTTGGGCGACCAGGCCATCGGCGTCGACGCGGATGTCAGCAAGGTCGCCGACCTGCAGAAACTCATCAACGCCGCCGTTGAAAAGTTCGGCCGGGTGGACGTTATGGTTAACAATGCCGGCGTCGAGACGCGCACATCGGTACTCAACACCACCGAGCAGCAATATGAGAAAGTGCTCGCGATCAATCTGAAGAGCGCCTTCTTCGGCACGCAATTCGCTGCGCAGCAGATGATCAAGCAGGGTGGTGGCGGCCGCATTATCAACATCACCTCGGTGCACGAGGACTGGCCGATGCCGGGCAACACCGCGTACTGTCTGTCCAAGGGCGGCATGCGCATGCTGACCCGCACGGCCGGGGTCGAGCTGGCGCCGCACAATATCCTCGTCGTCGGCGTCGGCCCCGGCGCGGTGGCGACCCCGATCAATCTTTCCACGATGAAGGATCCGGTGCTGATGAAGAAGCTTGACAGCGCGATCCCGGTGGGGCGCATGGCCAAGCCGGAAGAGATCGCCACGGTCGTGGCGTTCCTGGCGGGAGACGGCGCGAGTTACATAACAGCAACAACGATTTTCACCGACGGCGGCATCATGCAGAGCAGTCCGGGACTTTAAGCCGCATGAACAAGCCGTTCAAGGTTCAATGCTGCCCGAGGCTATCAGAACGGGTTCCAGATTCCAGTCGTCACCGAATGCTTATCGAGGTCCAGTTCCGACTCGCGGGACTCGCGACAAGCTGCGAGAATGACGGACTTCACAATCGCCGCACTCGATACTGGAGCAAGCTCCAACGATCGATCATAGAGTGAGAAGGAACCAAGACAATGGCTGAGCCGAAACATGTAGTGATCCTAGGCGCCGGGTTCGCCGGCATCGGCGCGCTCAAGAAACTGCGCGATGCCAACGTCCGGATTACGATCATCGACAAACGTGACTACCACACTTTCCAACCGTTACTCTACCAGGTGGCCACCGATGAGCTGGGGCCCACAGAAGTGGGATTTCCGATCCGCGAGCTGCTGCACGGCCACGATAACATCACGTTCCATCAGGCTGCGGCCAAGAGCATTGATCTGGCGCAAAAGCTGGTCGTGACGGACAGCGTCGGCCCGATCCAATACGACTACCTGGTGCTGGCTCTGGGTGCGATGGTTAACTTCTATCACACGCCGGGTGCCGACCAATACGCGTTCCCGCTTTACACGATGGAAGATGCCATCCGCCTCAAAGATCACATCCTCAAAACCTTTGAAGCGGTGGACAAGAATCCGGCGCTCATCGATGACGGGGCGCTGACCTTCTGCGTGGTGGGCGGTGGTCCGACCGGCGTCGAACTGGCGGGTGCGTTGGTGGAATTGCTGCACGCCGAGTTGAAGGAAGACTATCCGAACCTGCCGGTAGACAATGGCGCAAGTGCTTCTCTACGAACACTCGCCGCAATCTCCTGGGAACGTTCGCACCCAAACTAGAGTCCTACGCCCGAAAGGCGCTGGAGGAGCGCGGCGCGAAGGTGCAGGCGGGCACAGGCGTGAGCAAGATCGGTCCGGCGAGCATTGAGCTATCGACCGGGGCGACGGTTAAAACACATACGACGGTCTGGGCTGCCGGACTTCAGGCCAATCCCATCGTCAGCTCGCTGGGGGTGGAACTGGTGCATGGTGGCCGCATTCCGGTCGGCTCCGACCTTCAGGTGAAAGACCACCCGGGAGTCTTCGCGATCGGCGACATCGCGGCCATGACCGACGGCAAGACCGGGCAGGTGCTGCCGGGGCTCGGCGCCACTGCCCTCCAGGCCGGACGTCACGTCGGTGAAACGATCAAACGCCTGTTGGACGGCAAGCAACCCGAGCCGTTCGAGTATTTCAACAAGGGCATGATGGCGCAGGTGGGACGCGGGGCGGCAGTGGTCGAGCTGCCTACCGGCGGCACGATGACGGGACACCTGGCTTGGCTGGCCTGGTTGGGTGTGCACCTGGCCTTGCTCAACGGCGCCGAAGAAAAGGCTGGCATCATTGTGGATTGGGGCTGGAACCTCCTCACCCACAAGCGCGGCAAACGCATCATACTGAGCGACGAGGATGTCGCGTCGGCGCAGCGCGAGCGACCGAACGGCTAGCTATCCAGGCGCCAAGTCCGCCGGACAAAAACTAGCCAAACATATTTGAAATTTTGAAATCAAGGGAATCACAAAGACCTGTGTCTCGCGCAAAGAGCGCAAAGGACGCTAAGGTTCCTCAAATCTCTCTTCCCCTTTGTCGCAGGGGATGAAAGGGCATTTCTAGATTACTTTGCGCGCTTGGCGTGCGTCCGGCGATGCTCAGGACAGACTTGGCGCAATAAATTTTCTTAAACCGTTTTGTGAAACAATTCCTGGTTGATATCTAATCTCCCGCAAAGCAGTGGAGTTGGCTTTGAATAAAGAACGCAGGCTGATTATTGCCGGAAACTGGAAGATGAACAAAACCGTCGCCGAGGCGCTCGCCCTGGTGGGTGATTTGAAAATGGAGCTGGCGAACATAAAGGATGTGGACATCGTCGTCTGCCCGCCGTTCACTGCGTTGTGCGAAGTTGCCAAAGCCATCCGTGATTCCAATATCAGTCTCGGCGCGCAGAACATGAGCGAGCACAACGCCGGCGCGTACACCGGCGAAATCGCGGCCGAGATGCTCAAAGAATTCGCAGTGCGCTACGTCATTCTTGGCCATTCGGAGCGGCGTCAGTATCAAAAGGAATCGGACGAGTTAATTTCAAAGAAGAGCCATGCGGCGCATGCCGCAGCGCTCAAACCGATTGTTTGCGTCGGCGAAACACTCGCTGAACGTGAAGCGGGCCAAATGGAAAAAGTCCTGGAAACCCAAGTGCGCGGGAGTTTGGCCGGCTTGAGCAAAGAACAGATGGTCGAAACCGATTATTGCTTACGAACCGGTTTGGGCGATTGGCACCGGCAAGACCGCCACGACCGCGCAGGCACAGGAAGCCCATGCGTTCATCCGCGGCTTGCTGGTCAAACTGTTCGACGAAGCAACGGCCCGGCGCGTTCGCATTCAATATGGCGGCAGCGTCAAGCCATCCAACGCGCGGGAGTTGATGAGCCAGCCGGATGTGGATGGCGCGCTGGTGGGCGGCGCATCCCTTGAGGCCCGGAGCTTTGCCGAGATAGTCAAAAATTCGATTTAGTGATCGATCCGCCCGAGGACGAAAATGTGACTCGCGCAAAGGCGCAAAGCATGTCCTGAGCCCTTCGGCGAGTCTATCCTGAGCGAGTCGAAGGACTCAGGATAAACTCCGTCGAGGGGCGCCAAGGAAGGAAAAGAGTGGAACTATGGAATGATGGAATCATGTAGGAGTGGTCACCGCCCAGCATTCCAGCATTCCATTACTCCAACATTCCAGTCTTCGGGTTTGTGACGTCCATGACCAAGGAGGTCGAAAAAAGCCTGCTGGATCTTGACGTCGCCGAGCTGACCCGGCGCAAGTACATGCCTTCACCCGCTGCCTGGGAAGACCAAGTGCTCTATTTCTTGCTCGTCGACCGGTTCTCCGATGGAAACGAGCACGGCGGCCACCGGGATAACGACGGTCACCCGGTGACTGCGGGCAAAACGCCGCTCTACACGGCGCGTGACTCCGGAAGCGTCGACTATGATACCTGGCTCAAGGCCGGCGGCGTATGGCAGGGCGGCACCTTGAAGGGACTGAAGAGCAAGCTCGGGTATCTCAAGCGTCTCGGCATCACCGCGCTCTGGGTGAGCCCGATCTTTCGCCAGGTCGCATTCGAGCCGACGAGCTACCACGGTTACGGCATTCAGAACTTCCTCGACGTCGACCCGCATTTCGGAACGCGCGAGGACTTCCGCGACTTCGTCGACACCGCCCACGAGCATGGCATCTATGTGATCCTCGACATCATTGCGCACCACACCGGCAACGTGTTCACTTACGCGGCGGACCGTTACCCGGTCCAGGATGCCGGCACGGGAGAGACGCACTACGATCCGCGCTGGGACGGCAATCCTTACAGCGTGCACGGTTTTAACGACCGCCACGGTCGCCCGACGATCCTCGGCGATCCGCCCGACTCCACTTGCCTCGGAAACCGCCTGGCCCGACAGCGCAGTGTGGCCGCGGGAATTTCAGAACCTTCGCATGTTTCTCCGCAGGGGACACATCACGAACTGGGACTACTACCCTGAGTACGCCGAGGGCGACATGTTCAGCTCTGCGCACGCTCGACCTCTGGGCCGAGCAGGAGGGCCAATCACGGAAGGTCTCCTCGGCGCTGGCTGTGTCTGGTGGTTACCTATTGCTTCTGGATCGCCTATGCCGACGTCGACGGCTTCCGCATCGACGCCGCCAAGCACATGGGCATAGAGGCGCTGCGAACCTTCTGCGATTCGATCCGGGAGTTCGCCCAGAGTATCGGCAAGGAGCGCTTCTTCCTCGCGGGCGAGATTAGCGGCGGAGGGTGATGGCGTGGGAGGTCGTCGAGAAGACCGGCCTGGATGCCGCGCTCGGGATCGAGGATGTGCCGGGCAAGCTGGAGCGGATGACCTGCGGCTACGGCGAGCCTGCCGACTACTTCTCGATCTTCCGCAACTGGGTGCTCGACGACCAGTCCCTGCACCGCTGGTACCGGAACAGCGTGGTCACCTTGGTCGATGACCACGATCAGGTCCGGAAAGGCACGAGCAAGTCGCGGCTCTGCGGCGACAGCCGGTTTCGTGATCTCGCCTTCAACGTCGTCGCAACGCAGCTCACCACGATGGGGATTCCTTGCATCTATTACGGGACCGAGCAAGGCTTCGACAGTGGCGGCCGTCCGAGCGGCTCGGACCTCGTGCTCCGCGAGAGCATGTTCGGTGGCCGCTTCGGCGGCAAGTGCACTCAGGACCGCCACTTCTTCGACGAGGACGCCCCACTCTACAAGGCGCTCGCCGCCTTGATCGATCTCCGCAAGAAGCTGCTGCCGCTGCGGCGCGGCCGGCAGATGCTCCACGAAATCTCCGGCGATGGGATCGACTTCGGCGTGCCCCGTCTCATGGGCGAGTGGATGCGCTCGATCGTCGCTTGGTCGCGGCTTTTCGTCGATCAGGAGGTGCTCGTCGCTTTCAGCACAGATCAAGAGCAGGCATTGACGGCATACTCGACAGTCGCGCCGCGTTTCCGCGCACCGGGGACCTGCTGAAGCTGATCTTCTGGCACACGCCGGCAACCTCGTCGACGCCACCAGAGGAGTTGGTCGTCGAGCGCCGGCGCGAACGGCTTGCGGTTCGTCTCACCGTCCCTCCCGCCGGGTTCGTGATCTACCAAGCGGCCCCCGGCCTGGACCGCCTGGGGTTGAGTCGATCAGACAGAAAGACCTGAGCCTATCCGGAATGGACATAGTGTCGGCGAAAGAAGCCGCAGGAGAGCGAGCGCGGGCCGCGCCTCTTCCAGGGTATTCGGCCTGTGAGCCGCGCCGCAGTGGTCCGCGACGCGTTGGCGGGTATCACCCTAGCCGCGATGAACATCCCCAGGCGCTGGGCTATACGAAGATCGCCGGCATGCCGGTCGTGACCGGCCTCTACACCCTGCTGCTGCCGCTGGTGGCGTTCGCGGCGTTCGGCTCTTCGCGCTATCTGGTGGTGGCGGCGGACTCGGCGACGGCAGCCATCCTCGCGGGCGCACTGTCACACATGGCGCCCGTGGCCAGCGAGCAGTATGTGGCCCTGGCAGCGTTCGTGGCGCTGCTGACGGCCGGCTGCCTGCTGCTGGCGCGGCTATTCAAGCTCGGCTTCCTCGCCGACTTTCTCTCGCAGACGGTGCTCGTCGGGTTTCTCACCGGCGTCGGATTCCAGGTCGGTATCGCGGTGCTCGGTGAAATGCTGGGTGTGCCGGTTGACAGCCGCAGGACGGTCGAGCAGCTCGCCCAGGTGGTCCGCGGCTTGCCGCAGGTGCATGTGCCGACGCTTTGCATCTCGGCGTCGGTCGTGGCGGTCGTCCTCGTCTGCCGCGGGCTCGCACCGCGGCTACCCGGCCCGCTCTTCGCCGTCGTGGGTGCGGTGGCGGCCAGTGCCGCGTTCGACTTCTCCGCGCATGGAATCACCGTCATCGGTCCGGTGGCTGGCAGGCCTGCCGCGACTCGGAGTGCCGGATGTGAGCTGGGGCGAGGCTCTGGCGCTTGCTCCCCGTGGCGGCCTCGTGCTTTCTGATGATCATCGCCCAGAGCGCAGCGACGGCGCGCGCCTATGCGTCGCGCCATCGCGAAACGCTCGACGAAAACGCGGATATCGTGGGTCTGTCAGCGGCCAATGCGGCCGCGGCGCTCAGCGGCACGTTCGTGGTGAACGGCAGCCCGACGCAGACCGCGATGGTCGAGAGCTCCGGCGGGCGAAGCCAGCTCGCGCACCTGGCCACTGCCGCGGTCGTCGCGCTCGTGCTCCTCTTCCTGACCGGACCGCTCCAGTATCTGCCGCGGTGCGTGCTCGGGGCCATCGTTTTTACGATCGCCGTCGGGCTCGTCGACCTGCGCGGCTTGCGCGACATCCTGCGCGAGAGCCCCGGCGAGTTCCAGCTCGCGCTGGCCACCGCCGCGGTCGTGGTGGTGATCGGCGTCGAGCAGGGCATCCTGCTGGCGATGGTGCTCTCGCTGCTCCGCCACGTGCGCCACAGCTACCGTCCGCACACGGCGGTGTTGGTCGAGGACGGCGCCGGGCAATGGCGGCCGACCGCCGCCGTCCCGGGCGCGCTGAGCGGGCCCGGCCTGGTGGTCTTCCAATTCGGAGCGGACCTCTTCTATGCCAACGCCGGCCGCTTCGCGGAGGACGTGCGCGGTCTCATCGAACGAGCGCCCACGCCGGTGAGCTGGCTGGTGGTGGATGCCGGCGCGATCACCAACGTGGATTACTCGGCGGCACGCGTGCTGCGGGACCTCCACGACGACCTGACCCGCGACGGTGTCGTGCTGGTGCTCGTACACGCGCAGTCGTCCCTGCGGGCCGATCTCGACCGTCACCGCCTGACCGACGTCATCGGCGCCGATCACATCTTCGACACCTTGCGGGAGGCGCTTGCCGCGATACGCGGACAGCGTGTTCATGCCATGGAGGCCGGGACGAGTGGCGCGGGATGAAAGAGTGTCGAGTGACGAGTGGCGAGACTAGAATTATGGAATGATGGAATACTGGAATATTGGAATAATGAATGAGCAGTCCCCGCCCCAGTGTTCCATCATTCCATCACTCCAACATTCCAGTCTTTGAGCTTCGGGCTTCGGATTTTATCCGGTCCAATTTGAAGTATTGATGGGGAACATGGAAGCTTTAGCAGCGAAGAAGCGCATTTTGATTCTCGGCGGCGGTTTTGCCGGCGCCTATACCGCGTTGCATCTCGAGAAGCGACTGGCGAGCGAGCCGGACGTCGAAATCATGGTTGTGTCGCGGGAGAATTTCGTACTGTTTACGCCGATGCTCCACGAAGTCGCAGGGAGCGACGTGGAAGTCACCGATATCGTGCAGCCGCTGCGGAAAATGCTGCGACGCACCCATGTGGGATCGCCGACGTCGAGGCGATCGATCTCGCCAAGAAGCAGGTGCGCGTCCGGCACAGCGGTCTTGCCCGCTCGTTCGATTTCACCTACGACCAGCTCGTGCTCGCGCTCGGCGCGGTGACGAACTTCTATCACACGCCCGGCCTCGAAGAGCACGCGCTCACGATGAAGACCTTGGGCGACGCCATTCTGGTGCGAAACCGCGTCATTGATGCGCTGGAGTTGGCGGACAACCAGGCGGACGAAACCGACCGCAAGACAACGTTGACGGTGGTGATAGCGGGCGCCGGTTTCGCCGGCATTGAAACCGCCGGCGCCGTCAACGATTTTCTGCGTGACGCGATGAAGTTCTATCCCAACTTGAAGGAGAATATGCCCCGGGTCGTTGTGGCGGACCCTGGTGATCACATCCTCCCGGAGTTGGGGGTAAGCCTCGGTCGCTACGCCCAGGAACGGCTCGCCCGGCGCGGCGTGGAAGTTCGCTTAAAGACCAAAGTCGCCGGTTATGACGGTAAGGAAGTGGCGCTGGATGATGGCACGAAGATCGCCACCCGTATGCTCATCTGGACCGCGGGCACCACACCACCACCGCTGTTGTCGACCCTGCCCTGCGCCAAGCAGCGGGGCCGCATCGTCGCGAACGATTGTCTTCAGGTACCGGACTGGCCCGGCGTGTGGGCATTGGGCGACTGCGCGCTCGTGCCCGATGCACTGAATCCCGGCAAGTTCTATCCACCCACCGCGCAGCACGCTATCCGCCAGGCCGCGGTGCTGGCGAATAATATCGTCTGCGGCAATGCGCGGCCAGGCTCCTCAGCCGTTCAAGTTCAAAATCATCGGCCTGCTGGCAACCATCGGACGGCGCCACGGCGTCGCCGAAATTTTTGGCTGGCAGTTTTCCGGGTACCTCGCGTGGTTGCTGTGGCGCACCATCTACCTGGGCAAACTTCCCGGCCTGCAAAAGAAGGCTGCGCGTCGCTCTCGACTGGACACTCGATCTCATTTTCTCGAAAGACCTCGTCCAGTTGCCGACATTACGGTCGCCGACCATATCGGAGGCGGAAGAGTCTTCAACCGGCACCGCGCATAAAACTGAAAGCTCGAAAACCGAAATCCGAAATTCGAAATAAAAAGCAGAGTGTCGAGTGCAAGAAGAAGGGACGAGTGTCGAGCACCAAGGGACGAGGGATTTTCCCTCGACAGCCGATCCTCGTCCCTCGGTAAAGAGAGTCAATGAACCCTGGAACTGAGCACACCGCCGAATCCGCAGAGCTACCAGACGGCCTCTTTACCCTAGCGCTTTTATCGCTCCTCGCAGGCGCGGCAGCGGGACTTCATCGGGGCGGTATTTCGTCTTTCACTCGATCAGGCGGACCGCTTGCGCGACGCGCTGATTACCTGGGCGCATGGCGAGGAGTTTGTGGGCTTTTTGCTCGTCACTGCGATTTGTGCGGTTGCGACCGGCGTTGCGGCCTGGCTGGTTCGCCGATACTCACCGCAGGCATCCGGCAGCGGCATCCCCACGTCGAGGCGGTCCTGAGCGGAGCGCTGCCACAGGCACCGTATCGCCTGATACCGGTGAAGTTCGTTGGTGGCGTGCTCGCAATCGGCTCCGGCCTAGCGCTGGGTCGCGAAGGACCGAGTGTGCAGATGGGAGCAAGCGTGGCAAATCTCCTGGGAGTGATATTTCGCCGCAACGGGGATGACTGCAAGATGCTTCTGGCTGCCGGGGCGGGGGCTGGTCTTGCTACGGCATTCAACGCGCCCATCGGCGGCGCCGTTTTCGTGCTGGAGGAACTCGTGCGCCGCTTCGATACGCGGATCACGATTGTGACGCTCGGCGCGTCGGCTGGCGCCATCGCGGTGGCCCGTGTGCTGCTCGGCGATGCGCCGGACTTCCATGTAGAACCACTGCCCTACCCCGGCTTTGGCACGGTGCCTATCCATCTTGCGCTTGGTCTTGTCGCCGGGTTGCTTGGGGTCGCCTACAACCGTGCGCTCCTCGGTACGCTTGCGGTTGCGGACCGGCTCCATCGATGGCCGGTGGAACTGCGTGCCGCCCTGGTGGGTGCGGCGGTAGCGCTGCTGGCATGGTTCGCCCCCGGCGTGGTCGGTGGTGGGGACGCGATCACGCAGCGCATGCTCTCCGGCACAGAGACCGTTGCCATGTTGTCGGTGGTTTTTTGGTTCGCTTCGGACTTGGGCCGTTGTCGTATGCAGCGGGAACACCCGGCGGATTGTTCGCGCCCATCCTGGTACTAGGGTCCCAGAGCGGTCTTTTGTTCGGAAATATCTGCTACCAATGGTTCCCCGCCGCGGCGCCAAATCCGACAGCGCTCGCCGTTGTCGGGATGGCCGCGTTTTTCACCGCGGTGGTGCGGGCCCCACTTACCGGCATCATTCTGGTCACCGAGATGACGGCGAGCTTCACCTTGCTTTTGCCGATGCTCAGCGCCTGTTTCGCGGCGATGCTGGTGCCAAACCTGCTGCGCGATGCGCCTATCTATGACTCACTGCGGAGCGCACTCTAAAAGGAAGTCGGATGAACGGATCATGACCATCATTGCCTTATCCAATGTTTCAACTTTTGGACTAAAGTCCAATGTATAAAGTTGGACTGGCTTGCGTGTAAAATGACGAAGTGACGGAATACTTGAGACGAGGCGGGATATGGTAGGTTGAGTATTTCGCGAGCACAGTGGGTTTGGATGAGGAGACGATCCGATGCCACATTCGGTATCACGAGACAAAAGACTGGGGACAATCGAAGCTTGCATTCTGAGAAAAGTCTCGGGCATGAGTCAGGCGAAATTTATTCTTGCAAGGAGCTAAGAAGTGTTGTATGGAGCACAAGAAAGAAGGGAAGGAGGTGAAAAAATGAAACGCATTCAATTATGTCTGTCTGTGCTGCTGCTGGCAGGAGTGATAGGTTACATCCCCATTGCAGTGTCGGCTCAGGCTCCTGCTCCTCATCAACCGAAAGGCGTTAAACCGGGTGTCATTGGGGCAGTCGCGCTAAATAGGGAAGGCACTTACTGTCACTTGCGGTTCCCGGCAATACGGCCGAGCACTATAACTACGGCTAAGCCAACGCTAAAGCCGGCTTCGTCGAATGACATCATCGATTACTATGGGGCGTGCGACTATGACCCAGTAGGGAAAGAGGAAGTTCTACGCCAAAAACAGATGTATCGATGAACGCTTGGATAACCAATATCAGTGAGTGGTGGCTACAGGAAGTGGAGGGCACAGTCCCTCCACTTCCAAATATCGAAGAATAGAGAATCCGAAAGCCGTACGGCACTGCTCCATTATCATTAACTCCGTTGATGATGCTTTTGCTTTGGTGTTCAAAGGTCATTGCTTCTGATTCTTTCCGTCGCATTGCCTCATGTACCCATAGAGTTGGCGGAGGGTTTTGTCTTCTTCCTGAATCAGGATCGCGAGGTCTTGACCGGTGTTTATCTCAGTCGATACCCATAAACTCTTGAGATAACGTCCGTGTGTAATCGCGAGCCGGTTCGAAGTTTTCGTCGCTACAGTCACCGGTAATGATTGGCTTTTCCTGAATCGCAAGAACCACTCGCTAATAAGCCCGCTCCCCAGAAGTTCATTTTTCTATTCCTATCTGTTTTCTTTGGTCTTGTATCTATTGCCCATCGGTCCATCGACGGGGTCGCATAATTTCATACGGTTGTCCATCGCGACCCATGAGCTGCCGTTTTCTTCCCGCAAAGCTCCCTTATAGGTCAAGAACTGCCGCAAGAGACATACCAAAGAACTTTAGGAACTCTGGAAGGACACAAGGGTAAAAACTGGCGCGCAGAGCAGATCAGGAACGTACAAAAATGACGGCAGAGCTTTGTCCCCTGGTGCTCCATGACCTTTTCATCAGAGCGATCATCTCGGGGGCTGGACCATGACTTCTTCGGATAGGCTCTCCATTTTATCGCCGTAAACGAGCTCGGGATCCAGTTCCCTTTGCTTCGCTTCTGTGACGAGATCGGGAGGCCCTTTGCATTGGCTCGCGAAGAATCTCGGACCTGCTCTGCCGGAATTTCGAGGAAGTAATCGGGTGGCCAGGCAAGGGCGTCGAGGGCGGGCAGAGTGACTCGCAGTACAGTAAAAAGGGGGCAAATGAATTCGGTCAAGATAGTGGAAGATTTCTGGGCGGAGGCCTGGAAGGCGCCGCAGGACGTGGACGCGATCGATAGGTTCGTGGTAGACGATTCGTCATTACCACGGGCAGCGTCGACGTTGTTTCGAAGGACAAATTCAAGGATTGGGTAACGGAGTTTTTGGAGAAGGTCGCCGATCTTGAGTTCGAGGTCGTGGAAACCTTCCAGAATGAGGACGGCAGCCGGGTTGCGTCGCGCTGGCGGGTCACGGGCAAAAACAATGGGGTACTGGGCATGCCCGCGGATCAGCGGGCCGATCGACTTCACCGGCACGGCGATCTGGGCTGTGCGCGAGGACGGGAAACTGCTCCGCAACTGGGTTGAGCGCAGTTCGTGGGAATTGTTTCAGCGACTGAACACAAAATAGGGGCAAGCCTGGCGCGCCCGATTCGATAAAGGTCGTGACGGCTCCTCGCAGCGGTTTCCGGTCGGAATTCTCCTCGAGGATCGCGATCCGGACCGGTCCTTCCGCATGAGCGGGACGGTGGTAGTGACGATCCAAGGGTAACGTGGAACATGACAACAACCAGGAGTAGGCTCCTCTC
>ERZ1370068.10207-contig-8925_pt1 | contig 20384 bp, 26 predicted proteins | sample MGYA00561227_ERZ1370068 | MGnify/ENA primary metagenome ERZ1370068 (study PRJEB38410, sample SAMEA6850437) | metagenome | study: Metagenomic assessment of the ecological functions of the soil: analysis of the soil microbiota associated with the... | reverse complement strand
CCATGTTGCATTGCCCAGCCTGATTCCAAACCTCTTCGTTTTTGTCTCATTTCAGAACTTCAGCCTCTGGTAACTGCCTCGCCGCTTGTCGCGATCCTACTTAAGATCCCGACGCCGCCCCGCGCGGTCAGGGGAGGAAATATGCGGCCGTGCGTTTCGCCGCCCGTCCTTCCTCGCACTCGTGTTTCTCGTTCGCCGCGTGGCAGAGCGCGCAAGTCGCCCAAACCGTGAACAAGCCCATTCGCTTCCATCGCCGGATACGTTCTTCTGGAAAGCGGTTCGCTCGCGCGACTGCTCGCGCAGCGCATTTCCGAAGCGATTCCGGTCCGGCAGATGGTCGTCGACAACCAGCGCCGGCGCGCCGGCGGGGCACTGGCGCGGACGCGGCGGCAAAGTCGCCGCCCGATGGCTACACCCTGCTCCTCACCACGACGGCGATCTACGCCGATCCTCCCCAACCTGCGCAAAGGACCTGCCCTACGATCCGGTGCAGAGCTTCGTGCCCATTTCGCGCATCGCCACCGCGTCCAACGTCCTCGTCGTCAACGTCGACGTGCCGGCCAAGTCGGTCTGCCGAGCTCGTCAAGCTGGCGAAGGACAAGCCCGGCGTGCTGAATTACGCCTCCGCGCGGCGTGCGGCACGCCGGCCCATCCGGCCGGCGAGATGCTGAACCTGCTGGCCGACATCAAGGTGACGCACGTTCCCTACAAGGGCGCGGCGCCGGCCCTGCTCGACGTCATCGCCGGCAACGCGCAGTACATCATCACTTCACCTATCGCCGCCGGCGCGCACATGAGCGCCGGCCGCGTCCGCGCGCTCGCGACGACCGGCGCGGAGCGCAATCCGACGCCTTCCCGAGCTGCCGACCATCGGCAGCACTGTCGCCAGGCTACGAGATCTCGCAGACGTGGGGCATCGTGGCGCCCGCCGGCACGCCGCCGGACGTCGTCGCAAGCGGTTGACCGACGAGATCGTCAAGGCGATGAATCAGCCCGGACGTGAAGGGAGCGCGTGCTGAAGACCGGCGCCGAGCCGATCTGGTGACCGTCCCGGCCGATTTCGAAGCATTCATGGCGAACGAGCGGCAGCGGCTCGGCGACGTGATCGCCCGCTCGGGAATCGTACTGACGGAGTGAGCGCGGGCAGATCGGCGATCGTCGACGAGCGTGCAACGCTTGAGGGGACCTCCATGGACATCCAGCCCCACCGCGATCGACGTCCATCATCACATCTTGCCGGACGATTACGTCAGCCGCTGGCGGCGCTCGGGGCGGCGGATGGCGGCGGCGTCCGTTTCCGAAGCGGAGCGTCGAGTCCGGCGCTTTCGTTGATGGACGCCGCGTAGGGATCCCGATCCCCGCCATTACGTCGATCGCGGCGCCGGGGCGTGTATTTCCGGCGACGCCGCGGCCGCGCGCACGCTCGCCCGGCGCTGCAACGGATTACTCGCGCGCCTCGTCGGCGACCCTCCGCAGCGCTTCGGCGCTTTCGCGAGCGCCGCCGCTGCCCCGATGTCGACGGCGCGCTCCGGGAAGCCACGCTGCGCTCTGACAACGCCCGAGCTCGATGGTGCAGTCGTGCTGCTGGCAAGCATCGGCGAGCAGTACCTGGCTGACCCGGCGTTCGAAGCCCTGTTCGCGGGAAATGGAACCGCCGGAAGACCGTCGTCTTCCATCCATCCGGCGATACCCGCGACGAGTCTCTCGCGCTCAAGCTTTCCGTCCCCAAGGACGCGCATCGAATTCGTGCTCGACACGACGCGCGCCGTGACCAACCTGGAGTCTACAGCCAGGACACTCGAGCGCCATCCCGACATCCGGTTCATCCTTTCCCATGCGGGCGGAACGATTCCGTATATCGCCTGGCGCCTCGCGCAGGGTCGCGTAATCCCGCCGCTCAACGAGAAGGCGCCGCAGGGGGCCATCGCCTATCTACAAGCGCCTCTATTACGACACTGCGATGTCAGCCACTCCCCATGCGTGTGGAGCTCGTTGCGGGAACTGGTCGATCCGTCGCATATCCTCTTCGGCAGCGACTTTCCGTTCCTGCCCGAACCCTGATCGACGAGTCGATACGAGGGCTGGCGGACTACCGGGGTTCGATGCCGCAGCGCGCAGTCGATCGCGGACGCGGCAGCGCTCTTCCCGATTGCGGACGCCGACCGCGGAGGCGCTGGACCGATCAGTCCGAACAATCCACTCGGCGACGAGCACCGGCTTGTCGCCGCCCTCGCGCTCGACGACCACGCTCCAGGGTGCGCGCCCGACTCCGCTATCGTGCGCGCGCCCAGCGTGAACCTGCCGCGAACGCGCGATCCTGCCGGCAGCGGCGCCGTGAAGCGCACCTTTGTTGAGGCCGTAGTTGATCCCCATTCGGCCGGTCGTCGAACGAGAACGTGGTGGCGAAGCAGACGCGAAAGCAGAGACAGCGTGAGAAAGCCGTGCGCGATCGTGGTGCCGAACGGTCCGTCCTCGGCGCGCACCGGATCGACATGGATCCACTGCGGATCATCGATCGCCTCGGCGCAAAGCGATCGATCGCGCTGCCTGGTCGACGGCGAGCCACGGCGAGACGCCGATCTCTTCGCCCACGCGCGCGGCGAGCAGACTCCAGTCGCAGCAGGATAAGGCATCCATGTCGAAGCTCCCGTGGAAGTGAACAGCCAGTCGGCGCGATCCGCGCTGTTCCGCGACGTATGCGTACTGATGCGGAACCGATATGATTGCGTTTTCCGGCAGAACCCGATGCATGCTCTCCTGATCGAATACGACCCGACTCTCCGCGCCGTCGCTCGCCATGATCCGGCAGCTCGGTGTCGTTCGACACGACCAGCCGCGAATCGAACATGGCGCTGATCGACTGGGTCGGCGCCTACCTGCGCGGATCACGGGATCGCCTCGCGGCTGACGTTCGACGACACACGGAAAGAAGGCGAACCTCTTCGCCACCGATCGGTCCCGCAGATCGACGGCGGCATCGTGCTTTCCGGTCACACCGACGTCGTTCCGGTGGACGGCCAGGCATGGCACGTCCGATCCGTGGCAGGCCGTCGAGGTCGGCGACCGCCTGGTCGGACGCGGCGTCTGCGACATGAAGAGCTTCATCGCCATCGCGCTCGCGCTGGTGCCGGAGATGGTCGGCGCGCAAGCTCGCGCGACCGCTGCATTTCGCGCTGTCGTACGACGAGGAAGTGGGCTGCATCGGCGTGCCGCCGGCTGATCGCCGACCTCGCCAACGTCGGCTACGCACCGGGCGGCTGCATCGTCGGCGAACCGACCGGCATGGAGCTCGTCGTCGCGCACAAGGGCAAGCGCTCGTACACGCTGCCGCGTCCGCGGCTTCGAGTCGCATTCGGCGCTCACGCCCAAAGGCGTCAACGCCGTCGAGATCGCCTGCGAGATCGTCGCGTACCTGCGCGGCATGGCGAAGCGCTATCGCGAGCACGGCCGCCTCGATCACGACTACGACGTGCCCGTTCACGACCGATTCACGTCGGAACGATCAAGGGCAGGCACGGCGCTCAACATCGTTCCGCGCGATTGCGAGTTCCGGTTCGAGTTCCGCTACCTGCCGTTCGACGATCCCGACGCTGCTGCTGCGCGAGGTGCACGGACTCACGCCGCGCGATTCCTGCCCGAGATGCACGCGGTCGCGCGCCGACACCGGCATCACGTTCGACGAGCTGTCCGCCCTGCCCGGCTTCGACACCGGCGCGCGACAGCGCCATCGCCGAGCTCGGCCGTTGCTGCAACCACGGCACGGTCATTCAACAAGGTGTCCTTCGGCGCCGAGGCGTCGCTGTTCCACAACGCGGGCATTCCCGCCATTCTGTGCGGCCCCGGCCACATCGCCCAGGCCCACCAGCCGAACGAATGGGTGACGCTGGACCAGGTGGCGCAGTGCGAAGCGTTCCTCCGCGCGTCGTCGATCAGGTGAGGCCGCGCCCGCGAGCGCTGACCCTGGCGCGGCACGATGACCTCGACGGCTGATCGTTGCGCTCCTGACGGCGCCTCCGGCGTCATCTACGGCGTGCGCGCGCTCGAGATCCGCGCTCGCTGCCGGACAGTCGGGACGCACCTCATCATCTCCCCGTCGGCGTCGCAGACGCTCGTCGCGGAGAGACCGACCATACGCCCGACTCTGTCCGCGACCTTGGCGCACACGGTCCACAACCCGCGATATCGGGTGGCATGTCGCGTCAGGCTCGTATCACACGCTGGGCATGCTGATCGCGCCCTGCTCGGTGAAGAACGCTGAGTGGAACTCGCCACCGGTTACAGCGACGAGCTCATCGTGCGCGCGCGCGGACGTGTCTGCACAGGAACGCCGGCCGCGTCGTGCTACTCTTCCGCGAGACGCCCCCTGCACGCAGGTCACATCGAGATCATGGCGCAGGCCACGCGCAACGGCGCGATCGATGCCGCCTGTTCCGGCGTTCTATCACCGGCCGGCGACGATCGACGATCTCGTTCACGCAGACCGTGGGGCGCGCGCTCGACCTCTTCGGGGATCAAGAAACCGCATCCCGCGCTGGAAGGACGACGCGCCGAAGGCGTGATCGACCTCGCGCGGAGTCGCACCCCGCGCCGGTTCCGTGCCCCGCCGCTTAGGGCTGCTTCGGCGGTCGGGGCACGTTGCTCGAACTTGTCGAACTCGACGTTCCACAGTTCGCCGCCCTTCTTCTCGACCCGGCGCACGTAGATCGTCTGCACGATGTCGCGCGTCTGCGGATCGATCGAGATCGGGCCGCGCGGGCTTTGCGTCTTCCAGCCCTTCGACGACATCCATCGCCTTGTCCGCATCGATCTTGCCGCCGACTTCTGCGATGATGACGTCGTAGATCAGCGCCATGCCGTCATAGGCGCCCACGGTCATGAAGTTGGCGCGGCCCGCGTTCGGCGCGACCTGCGCATAAGCCGCGAGGAACGCCTTGTTCTCCGGGCGAGTCGTGGGCCGCCGAATAGTGGAACGTCGTGATCAGCCCGAGCGCGGCGTCGCCCATCGCGTTCAGCACATGCGTCGTCGGTGACGTCGCCGGTCGCGATCGCCTTGATGCCCGCCTGCGCGAGCCCGCGCTCGTTGTAGGCCTTCATCACGGCGATGCTCTGCTGCGCCGGCCGGGCACGAAAATGAACACTGCGTCCGGCTTCGCATCCTTGACGCGCTGGATGAACGGGACCGAAGTCGGGATTCTGCAGCGGCGTCCGGATCGACTCGACTGCACCTTGCCCGCCGCCCGCGGTGAACGTCTTCTTGAACGCGGCTTCGGCATCGTTGCCGGGACCGTAGTCGGCGACCAGCGTCACGACCTTCTTGATGCCGTTCTTCGCCGCCCACGTGCCGAGCGGCGCGCTGATCTGCGGCAGCGTCATCGACGTGCGCGCGATGTACGGCGACTTGGTGGTGATGATCGAGGTCGCCGCGTTGAAGATCACCATCGGCTTCTTGGCCTGCGGTGGCGACGTCGGCGACGGCGAGCGCTTCCGGCGTCAGCCCGAACCCGGCGAGGAAGTCGACGTTGTCCTGGACGACGAGCTCCTGCGCCAGGCGCTTCGCCACCTCCGGCGACGGGCCGCCGGTGTCCTTGATGATGACCTGCACCTTCCGGCCGGCGACCGTGTCGCCGCTCGACCTTCTGGGAACGCCTTGACGCCCGCCTCGAACTGCTTGCCGTAATCCGCGAACGGCCCGGTGAACGGCGCAATGACCCGACTTTGACGGTGTCTTGAGCGAGCGCCGGCGCGGCAACGAGCTGGCACGGCGAGTACGACGGCGGCAAATATCTTCACGTGAACTCCCAAGGGTTGGCCTCTGGGCCGCGGCCGGGCGCCTGCCACCCTGGCAGTGCGCCGGCTACGGCGATCATGGATCATCAGTCAGCGTCGTCGTCGTCGTCAAGGCCGCCCTCGCCGAGGTGTCATTCCTCGTTCGGGTAACCTCGCAAGCCGCGGCAACCTCTGTGCCAGCTCTTCACCGAGGAGCCGGACCAGTGGACGATAAAGCGCGGCAGCCGACATCCTGTGGTGGCGCTCCGACATCCGTTTCATACTTCGCCGAACAGATATTTTTCGGCGCGATCGAGCATTCTGTGGGCATGCGGGCTGTGCGTCTCGGGTCCGTGGCAACGTCCCGCGCCTCCGCGCAACCTACGAGGAAACACATGAAATTCCGCAAATCGCTTCTGGTTGGATTGTGCGCGGCCTCGCTCGGCGGCGTGATGGCGCCAATGACGCGCGAACGCCGACGTGCAGGTCTACTTCAATAGCTGGCGCCGCCACCGCTACGGAGTCGAAGCCGTGCCCGCCCCGCGCCATGGGTATATTTGGGTTCCGGAGTGCCGGGATGCCAGGAGCCATAGCCATTACTGGCGAAGCGGCCACTGGGAACGCGACGTCACGGCTGCACCCTACCTGGAACCGCGGTGGGTCGAGCGTGACAAACCGCTGGTATCTCGCAGGCGCGGCCGGTGGGCAAGCAGAGGTGACGCCGACCACGACGGCATCCGGAATTCGGCAGACCGCGCGCCTATACAACCTGAACCGCGGGTAGTTGAGCGCGTCAGAAGTTACCAAGGGGCGCTCGGCGGAGGATCGCCGGGCCCTTTGCTTATGCGTTGCCGCTTATGTTTGCCGGAACGGCTTCGTCGCGCCAGGCCAACGCGGCCTTGAGGCCCTGCTCGCGCCGCAGGCGGTCGAATTCGGCGCGTTCGGTGCCGCCGGACGCCTCGATGAAGATGTGCGAGCTCCAGCGCGGATGCGAGCGCGTCGTGAAGTCCCCATGGCGTCGAAGCTGCGGTTGATCGCGAGCTTGGTGAGCCGCACGGCATTCGGCGCCGCGCATCTGGCCATCGCGTGCGCGAGGTCGAGAGCGCGCTTCGTCTCTTCGCCATCGGGCACGACGTGATTGACGATGCCGAGCGCAAGCGCGCGATCCGCCGACAGCTGATCGTCGCCGGTGAGCAGCAGCTCCTTCGCCGCCTTCGGTCCGGCCACCCACGGCAGCAGCAGCGCGACCGCGCCCGAGCCGAACTGACTTCCGGCGCGCCGAATTTCGTCGATTGCGCGGCCACGGTCACGTCGCAGGCGAGCGAGAGCTCGAACGCGCCGCCGATGCAGCTGGCCGTGCACCGCCGCGATCGTCGGCTTCGGGCAATGCCAGAAGCCCATGATGAAATCGAAATCCGCCTCGAGCATCGCGCGCCATTCCTTCGGTCCGCGCTGTCCCGCCGTCGCCGCGCCCGCCTTGAGGTCGAAGCCTGCGCGAGAATGCGCGTCCTGCGCCTCGCACGACGATCGCCGAAACCCGGTCGTCGCTGTTCGAGCGCCGCGAGCGCGCTCATCGTTTCGCTGATGAGCTCGGGATCGAAGGCATTCAGCACCTTCGGCCGGTTGAAGGTGAGCACGGCAATGCGGTCGTCGATTTCGACATCGAGCGTGTGGTAGGTCACGTTGAGTGCTCCATGGATTCCCGTCAGCGAGAAGCCGAGCCGGTCGAGCGCGCGGTACGCGGCGATGGTGGTGGCAACGCCGAAGCGCTCTTCAGCGAATGCAGTGGAATGGGCCGCACAGGCGAGAAAAGGCAACACCGGATCGTAGCGTGGATCCGAGGACGAGCGCGCGCGAGCTCCGCGCCCATCGCGGTCTGCCACGCGATCCCTCGGCCCTGGCACCCCACCGCGATCGAAAAGGTGCGGTTGCGGCCGATGGAGCCGCGGCATGTAGTCGACGTGCACGGCCACCCGGCCTCCCCAGCGATGCGTGATGGGCACGTCGGCGAGCGCGGGAAAGAGCGTGCGCACGTCGCGCACGAGATGGCTCCACGCGCGCTCCGCATCGGTCTTCACGGTACGGCCCGCGTCCGCCAAGCGGCAAACGGCCCGCGTCATCGAGCCGCCAATAGCGGATCACCTTGCGCGTATCGGACAACGTCTCGCCGTTGGGAAGCAGGCTTCTGCGCTGCGACGCGAGCGAGTCGGCGCGGTCGCGATCTGCAGCGAGCTCAACGCGACGATCGATTGGGCGAGACCCGGCACGATCCCGTCGGCGTACGCATTGGTCGCGACTGACCACGGCGTCGGCGCGCACCGCTGGCTCCAGTGGCGCGTGACCGCGCGCCAGCCGAGCCATCGGCGTCGAGCTTGACCACCCGTGCTCCGGCGTGGACGCGAGCCCCCGCGGCGAGCGCCGCGCGAGCCGAGCTCGCGCGCGTAGGACAACGGCTGCAGTGACGCTGCCCGGTGGTCGGCGAATCCGCCGATGTAGATATCGGTACCGGCGATCGGCCGCGACTTGCTCGCGGCTCAGGTATTCGACCGGGGCCCGCGCTTCGTCCAGTCGTCGACGCGCTGCCGTGCGCGCACCGCGGCCTTCTCGGAATGGATCCCCTGGATCCACGTGGCGCGCCGCGCTCGCAATCGAGCTCATGCCGCGCAACGAGATCGAGCACGAAATCGGCGGCGCCGCCTGCGAATCGCCAGAGACGCTCGCCGCGCTCGCGTCGAGCATCGCTTCGAGCTCGCCGGGATCGTAGCCTGAGGCCGGGAATCACCTGGCCGCCATTGCGGCCCGAGCGCCCAGCCCGGCGCCTCGGCATCGACGACGATGACATCCGCGCCCGCCTGCCGCAAGATGCAGCAGCCGCCGACAACCCGAGGTAGCCCGCGCCGATGATCGAGCGACGCTCGCCGCGTGCGCGCCGTCGAGCGTCGGCACGATCGGGCGCCGCGACCGCGGTCTCCTCCCAGACGTTCGCAAGCCGAGTGCCGGACGAGCATCGAGTGACTGCCTAGTAGCTGGGCGGCGTGATCGCCCAGATGACCTCGGCCTCTTCGGTGTCCGGATTGCGGTAGCGATGCGCGAGCGTGCTCGGGAAGCCGAAGCTGTCGCCGGCTTCGAGCAGGAAGACTTTGCCGTCGACCCACAGCTCCAGCTTGCCGCGGAGGACGATACCGGCCTCCTCGCCATGGTGTGCGTGTACGGCGCCGCTCCCGACGAGGATCCGGCGGAAACCGGCTCGCGAGCAGTTCGAGCTGTCCGGCAAGCGTGGGGCTCAAGAGCTCGTCGACGATGCCGTCGGAAAAATCGAGCCTCCGCCGCCGCGTGCGGCGAACGACGTAATCGCGCTCGCCGGGCGGTATTTCGCCGGCATCGAAAAACCAGCTGATGCTGACACCCAGCGCGCGGCTGATCGCGTGCAGCGCGTTGATCGACGGTGTCGACAGATCGCGCTCCAGCAGGCTCAGGTATCCCACCGACAGATCGGTCTTTGCCGCCAGCACGGCGAGCGTATAGCCGCGCGCCTTGCGCAAACCCCGGATCTCGCGCCCCAACCGTCGCACCGGCTCGACGGCGGGCGCCGCGCGCGGTCGCCCTCGTGCAAGCGGACGTGCGGCGCCAGTTCGCGTCGGACTCGGATTGGTCAGGCGAGCCATGTGTCGCCAGTAAAAATTGGGCCGTTATTTTTTATTGACGTAATAATCTGCGCCAGTATAATTTGGTGCCGCTTTCGCGCGCAACCGAAAAGCGAAAAATCCGCGATGCCCGAGCGCTACGACGCCATCATCCTGGGGGCGGCCACAACGGACTCACCTGCGGCGCCTACCTGGCGCGCGCCGGCCTGCGCACCGTGGTTCTCGAGCGGCGACACGTCATCGGCGGCGCCGCCGTGACCGAGGAGATCGTTCCGGGCTTCCGGTTCTCGGTGTTCAGCTACCTCATGAGTCTGCTGCACCCCAAGGTGATCGCGGACTTCGATCTTGCGCAATCACGGTTTCGAGGTGCTGCCCGCCACGGACATGTTCGGCCCGATTCATGGCGGCAACCACATCGTGTTCAGCGATTCGGTCGAGAAGACGCAGCAGAGCTTCGCGCGCTTTTCGCGCAAGGATGCCGATGTCTACCCGGAGTTCGATCGCTACCTGATGGAGTCCGTCGGTGATCCTGCGCAAGGTGCTGCTGGAGACGCCGCCCGATCCCTCCTGCCGCGACTGGAAGTCGTTCAAGCAGACGCTTTCGTTCCTGTGGAAGTACCGCCGCGTGCGAGGCAAGCTGTTCCGGCTCATGGATCTCTTCACGATGAGCGCCGACGACTACCTCTCCGAATGGTTCAGAGCACGCACGTGAAGGCGGTGCTCGCGTATTACTGCGGGATCGGAACCTTTGTCGGGCCGAAAAGCCCGGGCTCGGCCTACGTGGTCACGCATCACCTGATGGGCGAGCACGCCGGCGCCGGCGGCTGGGGCTTCATCCGCGGCGGCATGGGCACGATCACGCAGGCGATCGCGTCGTATGGCCGCACCAAGGGCCTCGAGATCCGCACCGAATGCCGAGGTGATCGCCATCGACACCGCCGACGGCAAGGCGACCGGCGTGACGCTCGCCGACGGCACGCGCATCGCAGGCGCCGATCGTCGCCAGCAACGTGAGCGCCAAGCTCACGTTCCTCAAGTTCCTGCCGCGCGCTGCGCTGCCCGCGGAGTTCGTGCGCGACGTCGAAAGCTATCGCACCTACTCCACCGCGTTCAAGATCAACATCGCGTGCGAGCGGCTGCCGGCGTACACGGCGTTCGATCCGGCGATGTGCGGCTTCGCGTACCCGACGTACACGCACATCGGGCCGACCATCGAGTACCTCGAGCGCGCCTACGTCGACGCGCACGCTCGGCAACTGGTCGAGCGATCCCGTTCGTCACCGTCGTCACGCCGAGCTTCGTCGACAACACGATCAGCCCGCCCGGCAAGCACGTCGTGCACCTCTTCGGCGGCCATGCGCCGTACACGCTGCGCGAAGGCGATTGGCCGTCGCGCCGCGACGACTTCGCGAAGAACGTCCTGCGCGTCGTCGACGAGCATGCGCCGGGATTCTCGGACGGCATCATCGGCATGCAGGTGCTGGCGCCGCCCGACATCGAGGCGATCATCGGCTCGCCGCACGGGCACATCTTCCACGGCGAGCTGCAGGTCGACCAGCTGTTCTTCGCCCGGCCCGCGCCGCACTACGCCGACTACCGCAGCCCGATCCGCGGCCTGTACCAGTGCGGCTCGTCCGCGCATCCGGGAGGCGGCGTCGGCGGCGTGGTCGGCCACAACGCGGCACGCGAGATCCTGAAGGACCTCCGCCGATGAGCGTGGTCGGGGAGATCACGCAAGCGTCGGCCTACCGGCTCGGCGCTTTCGCGCTCATCGCGCCCGGCGCTTGCTCATCGCGGTGCTCGCGTTTCTCGTGCCGCTGGCGCGCCTCGTCGGCCTGAGCTTCTCCGCGCCGGCAGGACCGTTCGCTGGCGTACGCGCATCTCCTTGGCGACGATGTCTACGCGCGCGTGTTCGCGAACACGTTCGCGATCGCCGTCGCGGTCACGGTCGTCGCGCTTGTGCATCGCCTTTCCCGTCGCGTTCGCGCTCACCCGGCTTTCGCGCACCTGGCGCGGCATCGTCTTCGCCTGCGTGCTGCTTGCCGCTGTGGATCAGCGTGCTGGTGCGCACGTTCTCCTGGATGCTGCTCCTGGAGCGCAACGGCCCGATCAACCGGTTCATCGTCGCGAGCGGCCTCAGCGATCAGCCGCTGTCCCTGCTGTTCAATCACACCGCCGTGCTGATCGGCATGGTGCACGTGCTCCTGCCGTACGCCGTGCTGCCGATCTACGCGGCGCTCGTCCGCATCGACCCCGCACTTGCTCCGCGCGAGCGAGGGCTCGGCGCCTCGGCGGCGACCACGTTTCGCCGCGTGCTGTTCCCGCTGTCGCTCTCCGGCGTCGCGACGGCGGCGCACGTTCACATTCCTGCTCGCGCTCGGCTTCTTCGTGACGCCCGGCGCTCCTCGGCGGCGCGTCGAGCCTGACGCTTTCGATGCTGATCGACGGCTTCGTCGAGCGACCGTCTCGACTGGCCGCTCGCCGCGGCGGCATCGAGTGCTGCTGCTCGTCGGCCGCGCTCGTCGTTCGTCGCGATTGCCGCGCGCTTCGTTCGGGTTGAGCGCCATCGCGCAGGTTCATCGATGACCGGCCGACTCGCGTTGAACGCGCTTCGTCGGCGCTGGTGGCGGCGTTTCTCGTGCTGCCGATCCTCGCCATCGTCCCCGCGGCGTTCAGCGCCCAGAGCTTCATCCGCCTGCCTCCGGACGCGTGGTCGCTGCGCTGGTGGGGATGCGTTCTTCAACGACATCTCGTGGCGGGTGACGCTGCTCGCGAGCCTCAAGGTCGCCGCGTTCACGACGCTGATTTCGGTCGTTGCCGGAACGGCCGCGGCGCTCGGCATCGCCCGAAGCGCGCCTCGCGCCCGCGCGCTTGCTGACGAGCCTGTTCCTGGGCCCCGTGGTCACGCCGGCGATCGTGCTCGCCGTCGCGCTCTACAGCATGGCGCGCGCCACGGGCCTCGTCGGCACGACGACCGCGCTGGTCATCGCGCACACGATGCTCGCGCTGCCGTTCGTCGTGCTGAACGTCGGCGTCTCGCTCGACGGCCTCGACCGCCGGCTGCTCGCTGGCGGCCGCCGGGCTGGGCGCGGGCGACTTTCACGATCTTCCGCACGGTCACGCTGCCGCTGATCGCTGCCCGGCGTCGTCGGCGGCGCGGTGTTCGCGTTCGTCACGTCGTTCGACGAGGTCGTGCTGTCCATCTTTCTCGCCGGGCCGACGGTCAAGACGCTGCCGGTGCGCATCTGGGAGGAGATCCGCGCTCGCCTACACGCCGGTGGTGGCCGTCGGCGCGACGGTGATGCTGCTGCTCGCGCTCGGCCGCAGCGGCGCGCGAATCGGCCTGATGCACCGGAAATGACGCCGTGAGCACCGTCCAATTCGCCGGGCATCAGCAAATCGTTCGGCGCCGTCACGCGCGCTGCATCCGACCGATCTCGACATCCCGCAGGGAGAATTCCTGACGCTGCTCGGGCCCGTCCGGATCCGGCAAGACCACGCTGCTCAACATCTGCGCCGGATACCTCGCGCCGTCACGACGGGCCGTCTCGTCGTCGGCGGCCGCGACATCACCGCCCTGCCGCCGCGGCAGCGCAACATGGGGATGGTGTTCCAGAACTACGCGTTGTTTCCGCACATGAGCGTCGCCGAGAACGTCGCCTACGGCCTCACCGTGCGCAGGCTTGCCGCGCGACGAGATCGCGCAAGCGCGTGGCCGACGTGCTCAGGATGACGCAGCTCGAAGGCTACGGCGACGCGCGCGATCCGCGAGCTCTCCGGCGGCCAGCAGCAGCGGCGTGGCGCTCGCTCGCGCAATGGTGATCCAGCCCGACATCCTGCTGATGGACGAGCCGCTCGGCGCGCTCGACCGGCAGCTGCGCAAGGAGGTCCAGTTCGAGATCCGCCGCCTGCACTCGGCGCGCCCGCGCACCACCATCTACGTGACGCACGACCAGGAGGAAGCGCTCGTGATGTCCGGACCGGATCGCCGTGATGCGCGCCAGGCCGCATCGTGCAGATCGGCTCCGGCGCGGATCTCTACGAGCGGCCGGTGGACACCTTCGTCGCGCGCTTCCTGGGCGAATCGAACCTGCTCGAAGGCACCGTCGGCACCGTTGCGGACGGCCGCGCGACGCTCGCCGTCGCCGGTTTCGCGCAAGCCGCTCGAAGGCCGCGCCGCGACGGGCTCTGCGCCGGCGGCGCAGGCCTCCGCGCTGCTCGCGCCGGAAGCGGTCCGGGCGCAGGCCGGAGGTTTGCCGGCGCGCGTCGCCGAGACGCGTCTATCTCGGCGAGCTCGTCGGCCGTGCGGCTCGCGCTCGCGAGCGGCCACGAGCTCTGGTCTCGCCGTCTCGCCAGCGAATGGAGCGGGCGCGACGTCGTTGAAATCGGGTGGGATGCGAGCGCGATCTCGATCCTGCCGGATGCGTCGTTAGCAGTCCTAACGGGAGGAAGTCATGCTGAAGAAAGACGGATGCTGTTGTCGCTCGGTGCCGCTTCGCTGGTGACCGGTCACGCTCGACCTCACCGCGGGCCTTCGCCGGCCCGCGCGCAGGGCCGTCCGCTGACCTTCTGCTCGTGGGGCGGCGCGCTCTGCCGAGCTCGAGAAGACCACGATGCTCGATCCCTTCGGCAAGCTGAAGAAGATCGAGATCGCGCATGCGTCGCCCACCAACTACGCCAAGATCAAGGCGATGGTCGAGGCCGGCGCGCCGGAATGGGACCTGGTGGACGTCGGCGGCCGCTTCATCGACCAGGGCAAGGACATGCTCGAGACGCTCGACATGAGCCTCATCCCCAACGCGAAGAACCTCGAACCCGGGCTGGGTCACGAGCCGCGGCATCTTCACGTCGACCGGCGCGACGGCGATCGCGTGGAACACGAAGGCCTTTCCCGAGGACAAGGGGCCGACGTCGTGGAAGGATTTCTGGGACGTCAAAGCGTTTCCCGGTCCGCGCGGGCTCTACAAGCAGCTCTACTACAACTACGAGGCGGCGCTGCTCGCCGCCGGCGTGCCGTTCAACCAGGTCTACCCGGTCACCGACGACAAGATGAAGGTCGTGTTCGACAAGCTGCGCGAGATCAAGCCGCACGTGAAGGTCTGGTGGACCGCCGGCGCGCAACCGCCGCAGCTGCTTTCGAGCGGCGAGCTGGCGCTGTGCTCGGCGTGGACCGGCCGCATCCTCGCGGTGATGAAGGAAAACGCGCCGGTCGCGATGACCTACGCCGACGGCATCGCGTGGGGCAACGCGTGGGTCGTGCTGAAGGGCTCGCCGCACGCGAAGCTCGGCGATGGAGGCGATCAACTACGCGATCTCCGAAGAAGCGCAGATGCGCCTGCTCGATGCCGGCACCTATGGGCCCGGCGCTCGGCACGGCTGGCCGCGAAGGCGACGCCGGAGCAGCAGAAGATCCTGGTCACCGCGCCGGAGAACGCGCGGAAGATGCTCATCATCAACGAGGAACAGGCGGCGCTCTACTCGGCGAAATACGATGCCGAGTGGAATCGCTTCCAGCTCGGCTGATCCGCCGCCGCGCTGCCTGGCGTACGCCGCCGGCGCGCGGCGGTAGTCGCGCCGTCCCGTTCAGCCGGATCCCATGCACGAGCATCCGCTCGCACCGCTGCTCGCCCCGCGCTCGATCGCGCTCGTCGGCGCGAGCCAGCGCGCCGAACACGCCCGGCCACGACATGGTGCGGATGCTGCGAGCGCGGCGGCTTCCGCGGCACCGTGCACGCGATCAATCCGAACTACGACGAGTATCGAGGCGTACCCCTGCGTCGCCGAGCTCTCGAGCGATCTTCCGAGCCGCCCGATCTCGCGGTGCTGTCGGTGCGCAACGAGCGGCTCGAGGAAACGCTCGCCGAGGCCATTGCGGCCGGCGCGCGGTCCGCGGTGATCTTCGCGTCGGGCTTTCTCGCGACGATCGCACGCCGCCGCTGGTCGAGCCGCCTCGCCGCGATGGCGCGCGCCGCGGGCATGCCGATCTGCGGCGGCAACTGCATGGGCTTCTACAACGACCTCGACGGCGTCTGGATCTGCGGCTTCCCGAGCCCGCGCGCAGCCGCGGCCTGGCTCGATCGCGTTCATCGCGCATTCGGGCAGCGTGTTCGGCGCGCTCGCCCACAACGATCCGCGCTTGCGCTTCGCGCTGACGATCTCGCCGGGCGCCGAGCTCGCCACCACCGTCGCCGACTACATCGACTACGCGCTCGAACGGCCGGAAGTGAACGTCATCGGTCTCTTTCTCGAGACCGGCGCGCGATCCCGCCCGGCTTCGCCGCTGCGCTGGAAAAGGCGGCGGACGCGCGGCGTTCCGGTCGTGGCGCTGAAGCTCGGGCGCACCGAGGCCGCCGCGCAGCGGCGCTCACGCACACGGGCGCGATGGCGGGCAGCGATCTCGCCTACGAGGCGCTGTTCGATCGCTACGGCGTCGTTCGCGTCGAGACGCTCGGACGAGCTCGCCTGCACGCTGCTGCTGTTCGCGACCGGCCGCCGCGCGCGGCGCGCGGATCGCTCGTCTCGATCCACGATTCGGGCGGCGAGTGCGAGATGTTCATCGACCTCGCGCAGCGCGCTGGCGTCGCATTCGCATCGCATCGCGCCGGCGACGAAGCAGGCGATCGCGGCGCGGCTCGACCCGGGCCTCGAGCCCAACAATCCGCTCGATGCCTGGGGCACCGGAACCGATTTCGCGTCGATCTTCGAGCGACTGCTTCCGGGCGCTGCTCGCCGACGACAGCGCGGCGCTGGGCTGTCTTCGCCGCCGACATCCGCGACGGCTACTCACCTGAGCGACGGCTTCGCCGCCGCCGCGATCGCTGCTGCGGCGACCACCGACGAAGCCGGTCGCCTTCCTCACGCAACTACACGCAGCTGCGCCACGACGCGATCGCGCTGCGCCTGACGCGAGGCGGGCGTGCCGGTGCTCGACGGCACGTACAACGGCCTGCGTCGCGGTTCGCGGCGCGCTTGCCCACCGCGATTTCGCGCGCGCGGCGGCCGATCCGCTGCCCGCCGTCGCGCAAGTCTCGCACGCAACGCGCGCCGCGCAGGCCGCGAACGCTGTGCCGGCGGTCCGCTCGATGAAGCCGCGAGGCCTCGCGCTGCTGCGCCGCGTACGACGTGCCGGTCGTGTCCGCATCGCGATCGTCGACAGTGAGGACGCGGCCGCTCGGCGCGGCGGCGCAACTCGGCTATCCCGGTTGCGCTCAAGACCGCGCATGCCGGGCATCCTGCACAAGACCGAACGCTCGCGGCGTGCATCTGGACCTCGCCGACGAGGCCGCGGTGCGCGCCGCGTGGCGCGATCTCGACCAGCGTCTCGGCCCGCGCGCGATCGTCGCGCGAATGATGCCGAAGGGCGTGGAAATCGCGCTCGGCATGGTCCGCGATCCGCAGTTCGGCCCGCTCGTCACCGTCGGCGCAGGCGGCGTGCTGATCGAGCTCCTGTCCGACCGTCGCGCCGCGCTGGCGCTCGTTCGGCCGGCCGACCGCTCGCCGCCTCCTCGATGCGCCTGGCGCTTGCGCCGGCTGCTCGACGGCTATCGCGGCGCGCACGCCGGTCGACATCGACGATCTCGCGCTCGCGATCAGCCGCTTTTCGATGCTCGCCGCCGACCTCGCCGATCTCGTGTCGCGAGATCGACGTCAACCCGCTCGTCTGCGGCCGGGAAATCGCCGCCGTGGACGCGCTTTCGTGAACGGCGCCTGACCTCGACAGCCATGGACCTCACTCTCCCTCCCGAAGACCTCGCGTGGAAGGCGCGCGCGCAAGGCCTTCGCCGAAACCGTGCTCTTCCCGCAGGAGCTCGAGCTCGAAACGAACGGCAAGCTGCCCCGCGCGACCAAGGACGCGCTGCGCGCGGCGGTGGTCGAGCACGGACTTGAACGGCGTCAATCACGCGCGCGACGTCGGCGGCCAGGGCTGCACGCAGATGCAGCAGACGCTGATCAACGAAGAGCTGGGCAAGGCCACCGGCGCGCTGTGGGCCGTCGTCTGGCATCCCGCGGTGCCGCTGAAGCACGGCACCGCCGGAGCAGATCCGCGATTATCCTGACGCCGAGCTGCCTCGGCCGACGCGCGCGCGCGTGCGTGGCCGTCACCGAGCCCGACACGGGCTCGGACACCGAGCCTCATCACGACGACGGCGACGCGCCGCGGCGACCGCTACGTCATCGACGGCGAGAAGTGGTTCGTCACCAGCGGCGACGAAGCCGACTACGTCATCGTCCACGCGCTCGTCGACGGCGATCCGGCGAAGCCGACGCTGTTTCTCGTCGATCGCGATGCGCCCGGGCTTTCGATCAAGCGCGAGCCGAAATTCACGCACACCTACGTGTTTCGGGCATCCGGAGTTCCTGGTTCAAAGGCGTCGAGGTCGGCGCGGACCGCGTGCTCGGCGGCGTCGGCTGGCGGACTGGAGCTCACCAAGGACTGGTTCGTCGAAGCGCGCCTGCAGATCGCCGCCAACTGCCTCGGCGCAGCGATCCGCGCGTTCGAGCTCGCCAACGAATGGGCCGTCGCAGCGCGTCCAGTTCCGGCGCGCCGATCCGCCGCCACCAGGCGATCGAATTCATGCTCGCCGACATGGCGGTCGAGATCATGGCGGCCAAGAGCATGATCTATCGCGTCGCCTGGGAGATCGACCAGGGCATCGATCGCAAGGTCGCCCATGCGCGCGCGAGCGTGATCAAGCTGCATGCTCCGAGATGGCGGGGCGCGTGCTCGACAAGGCGGTGCAGATCTTCGGCGGCCGCGGCTACATGCGCGAGAACCCCGTCGAGCGGCTCGAACCGCGACGTGCGCGTCGACCGGATCTGGGAAGGCACGTCGGAGATCCAGCGGATGATCATCGGCGGCCAGCTCGGCAAGCGCGGACCGGACCTTTTCACCGGCTGGTATCGAGCCGCGCGGAACGTAACCCGGCGTCACGCGACTTCACGCGACCACCACCGACGAGAAATCCACGACGAGGAACGCACGCGATGGACCTGATCAAGCTGATCGCCCTACCACCACCGCTTCGTCGCGCGCGGCGCGACGTTCGTCGACCGGCTGGGCTTTCGCCGCGCCGCTCGTCTTCACCTCGACCGAGGAGGAGCACCGCGCGACGCGCGAGGCCGTCGGCATCTTCGACGTCTACTATCAGATCGCCGTCGAGGTCGCCGGACGCGATGCGGCGGCGTTCCTGCAGCGCGTCGTCGTCGCCGATGCCGCCGGTCTTGCCGTTCGCCGCGCGGTGTACACGTCGCTGTGCAACGAAGCCGGCGGGATGATCGACGATCTCACCTGCTTTCGCCTGGCGCCCGAGCGCTATTGGCTCTTTCCCACGCCGTCGCGCGTCGCGGCGGTGCTCGCTGCACTTGACGGCGGCGCAGGAACGACTTCGCCGTCACGGTGACCAACCTCGGCTACAAGAACGCGTACCTGTCGATCCAGGGGCCGCAACTCGCGCCGCTGCTCGCCGCGCTGACCGATGCCGACCTCTCGACGGCCGCGCTGCCCTACTACTCGTTCACCGAGGCGACGGTCGCCGACGTGCCGGAAACGCTGCTGTCGCGCACCGGCTATTCGGGCGAGCTGGGCTACGAGCTCGTCTACCCGGTCGAGTATGCGGAGCACGTGTGGGATCGCGTTTTCGCGGCGGTGAAGCGCTGGGCGTGTCGTCCCTGCGGCCTGGGCGCGCTCTGAACGCTGCGGCTGGAGAAAGAAGTATCTGCTGTTCGGGCTCGACGCCAACGACACGACGACGCCGCTCGAAGCGCGGCCTGGCGCTGGACGATCAAGTTCGACAAGCCGCAGTTCGCTGGCAAGGAAGCGCTGGAGCAGCCAGCGAAGCCGCCGGCCCCGAGCCGGCGCATCGTGCTGATCGAGCTCGAGACGCTCGACTTCGTACCGCCGATCGGCGCCCCGATTCTCGTCAGCGGAACGGAAGTCGGAAAGGTCACGTCGGCCGACCGCGGGTTACACGGTGGGCAAAGCGTTGGCGTTGGGTTACGTCGCCAGGCGCTCATGCGAAGGAAGGACAACACGTCACGCTGGCGGGGCCGGACGGAGCGCATTCGGGAAAGATCCACCTCCGCGGCGCTGTACGACCCGGAAGGGCAACGCGTCCGGGCGTAATCCGGCCAAGGCAACCCCTTGATTACGTTTGCGGACTCACGAGCGGGCCAGCAGCTCGCCGCCGGCGCGATTGAAGCAATATGGCATCCTGGAACCTTGACCAACGCCCTTGAGGGCTCCTCCCTACGCCCCCACCTTCCGCGCATGCCTCAGGCACAACCGCATTGATCGCCGCCAACGTGGCGATGTTCCTCCTGCAGCAGGTCGCTCCGGGAGCGATCGACGCGCTTGCGCTATGGCCGTTCGGGGCCGACACAGGCGGGAGGCGCGAGCTTCGCCCCGTGGCAACTCGTCACCTATGCGTTCCTGCATGGCGGGATGCTGCACCTTTGCGTTCAACATGTTCGCGCTTTACATGTTCGGCGGCGCGATCGAGCAGGTGTTCGGCACGCGGCGCTACGCTCGCGTACTACTTCGTGTGCGTCAATCACCGCCGCGATCACGCAACTGATATTCGCCGCGGTTTCCGGGAGTCCCTATCCGATCCGTGGGCGCTTCCGGTGCGGTCTTCGGATTGCTGCTCGCGTATGGAATGTACTTCCCGCATCAACCGCGTGATGCTGCTCTTTCCGCCGATCCCGATGACGGCGCGCACTTTCGTGTTCGTCTACGCCGCGCTCGAGCTGTTCCTCGGCGTCACGGGCACGCAGGAAGGCGTCGCCCACTTCGCGCACCTCGGCGGGATGATCGGCGGCTACGCGCTGCTGCGCTACTGGCGCGGCGGGCCGCGGCGCGTGCGTGATCCTGCTGACGTCCAATCCGTCATCGCTTCGTAGGCGAATTATCGGAGCTTCGCCCGGAAGTCCATGATCCAGTTGAGCAATACGCACCGGAACGAAAAGGCGCCGTAA